>BNJU01004263.1_pt1 | contig 55697 bp, 92 predicted proteins | sample 8539281 | NCBI WGS metagenome assembly BNJU01 (sample SAMD00202456, study PRJDB9452) | human saliva metagenome | isolation source: human saliva | place: Japan
CTAAAGATAAAATGGTAACCATACTAAATTATCGTAATATGAGAGACTATATAAAAACATTATCAACCAAAGTATTAGTGAAAAAGTCAATTATTAGCCTTATAAAAGGAGGATGAATGATAAAGAGAAATAGTGCGATAGATAACATGCGTATTTTATGCACCTACCTTGTTGTGCTAGGGTCATGTTATGGTTTGTACCAGGCAAGAGTGTCATACCCTTTAGAAGATGAAATTATTGAATATATGCAATATGCATTATACACCTTTCATATACCAGCTTTCTTCTTTATTTCAGGCATGAGTCTATCATAATCAAAAGTCAATTTAGGGCATTTTTATTCTAAAAGTCAAGCGATTACTGTTACCATATGTTGTGACGTTTTTGTTTTTGTCATGCCAACCTTGATGTATATGAAATTATGGAGATGGCAGAATCTTTATGAGTTCTTTGGAATCAAAATAGTCGACATCTTTGGTTTTTATATACCTTAGCTTTTGCGTTAATTTTGTACGCATGATGGATAAGATACCTACTAATAGTAGGTTTTCTATTTTCTATTTTTATTTATTACTATGGTTTTTAAGGTATTTATGATGCCATTTCATTTTTCCGGTGCTTTGGTCTCATATTTATTTGGGTAGGTTATGGAAAGCAGAGTGGAAGATTCCTTTAAAAATTATTTTTCCATTGTTTGCTTTGAGTATTGTATATTTAGAAGATTATCCTTTAGTGCAAGCTTTTTAGGGATACAACTGATGTATACAATCAGCCATTTCATAAAAATTCGAGAGCAGGGTCAATTTGATTTTATATTTATTCCATGCTATGATTATTTATTTGATATTTTTATAGTGTGCCACAATTAACGGAATTACCAGATTTTGTTGTTCTTTTAGTTGTCTTTTGCGACGCTTTTTCTTAGTAAAGTTATTGATAATAGTTAAAAATATGCAATAAAATATATTAGTAAGATATATTTATCAAGTACTAAGATCCATTTTCAAGAAGAGGCAAGATGATTATAAAGTAGTTCAGAAATAATAGGTTTAGAAACAACTAACTTTATCTTGAGTCTTGAAAAAGAAAAATGCTTGTGCTAGACTGAAATTGTAAGAATTAGAATTGCCGTAATGAGATATTAGGATTAAATGTCGATGTGCGGAAAGCATACCTAGGGTGAGTTGAGCGTATTTGACTGGACCAAGTGGTATGGACGCCTGATTTTTGGCGTTACACCGAAGGGATAAAAGCCCAGGCGGGTAGGTTTCTAGTAACCTGTAAAGTGTTAGGAATCTACCTGTCTGGGCTTTTTATTTTTAAAAGCATAAGGGGGAAATCGATGATGGAGAACAAAAGTAGGAATCGTGATGGGAAGTGACTCTGATTACAAGGTTTTTAAAAAGCATGTGAGGTCTTAAAGGCTTTTGATGTTAGCTATGAAGTTTTTAGTTAGCAGTGCACATAGAACACCAGAAGTTGCCTTTAGAATATGCGAGTAGTGCAGAAAAAGAGGTCTTAAAGTTATCATAGCTGGTGCTGGTGCAGCAGCACACTTAGCTGGTGTTTTAGCAGCAAAAACAATCTTACCAATCATCAGGGTACCGATTAATGCTACTGCCTTAAATGGTTTAGATGCCTTATATGCGATCGTACAGATGCCATCAGGCGTTCCAGTAGCAACAGTTGTCTCTAGATGGGGCAAAAATGCTGGACTTTTAGCAATTCAGATGCTTGCTTTTGAATGATGAAGATTTAAGTAAAAAGCTACATGATTATAGATTAGAGATGGCAGAAGTTGCCTTAAAAAATGAAAAGGTACAAGAGCTAGTAAAAGAGATAGTCTAAGGAGGAAGCTCATGATGAGAGCGTTATAGTCGTCAAGAAATGGCGAATATTTGGTCTGAAGAAAATAAGTATCGCGCTTGGTTGGAAGTTGAAATATTGGCTACAGAGGCATGGAGTCAATTAGGGTGTTATCCCACAGGATGATGTTAGGCTGATTAGAGAAAATGCTAAATTTGATATTAGTAGAATTTTAGAAATCGAAAAGAAACACGCCATGATGTGGTGGCTTTTACTAGAAGTGTGAGTGAAAGCTTTAGGTAAAGAAAAAAATGGGTGCATTATGGGCTAACGAGTACAGATGTTGTTGATACAGCGTATGGCTACCTAATTCGTCAAGCAAATGAAATTCTAAAAAAGATTTAATGATGCTTTTTAGAAACCATTAAAGAAAGAGCCATTGAGCACAAAAATACAGTTCAGATGGGTAGAACTCATGGGGTTCATGCTGAGCCCTACGACTTTTGGTTTAAAGCTTTGCAACATGGTATAGCGAAATGAAACGCAATATTGAGCGTTTTGAACATGCCGCTAAAGCTGTTGAGGCAGGAAAAATTAGTGGTGCTGTAGGGGACATTTGCCAACACACCACAAGAAGTAGAAGCCTTTGTTTGTCAAAAACTGGGGATTAGAGCGCAAGAAATTTCGACTCAAGTTTTTACCACGTGACCTACATGCTGAATACTTTGCAACCTTAGCTTTGATTGGTAGCTCTATTGAACGCTTTGCAACTGAGATACGTGGTTTACAAAAAGTGAATGCCGAGAAGTAGAAGAATATTTTTGCCAAGGGGCAGAAAGGTTCTTCGGCAATGCCCATAAACGCAATCCCTATTGGTTGTGAAAATATGTGGCATTGCTAGAGTGCTACGTGGTTATATGCATACAGCTTACGAAAATATTGCTTTATGGCATGAAAGGGATATTTCTCATTCGTCCGCTGAGCGTATTATTTTCCCTGATGCAACGATAGTATTAGATTATATGTTAAATCGTTTTAATAAGATTGTTAAAGAATTGACGGTTTTTCCAGAAAATATGCTTTAAAAATATGGATAAGACCTTGGGACTCATCTATTCTCAAAGGGTAATGCTAAAACTCATTGAAAAAGGTATGAGCCGAGAAGATGCTTATGATCTTGTTCAGCCTAAAACAGCTTTATCTTGGGATGAGCAAAAGCCATTTAGAAATTTAATTGAAAGTGATGAAGCGATTGTTAAGGGTGCTTTCTAAAGAAGATATAGATGATGCTTTTGACTATCATTATCATATTCGCCATGTAGATGATATTTTTAAACGTTTGGGATTAGTATAAATAGGGAGGCTAACATTATGGAAATTCAAGTATTAGAACAACTTTATGAAGGTAAAAGCTAAAAAGTATTTAAGACCAATCAAGAAGATTTGTATATGATTGAATATAAAGACGATGCTACAGCATTTAATGGAGAAAAAAGGACAAATCCATCAAAAAGGTGTAATGAATAATCAAATTACAACTTTAATTTTCAAAAAGCTTGCTAAACATGGTATTGAAAATCATTTTGTAGAGTATGTTGACGAGACTCATCAAATTGTCAAAAAAGTTGAAATTATCATGTTAGAAGTGATTATGCGTAATGTTATTGCAGGCTCTTTAGCTAAGCTGATTAGGTAAACCAGAAGGTGAGGTTTTACCACAACCTATTTTAGAACTTTGCTATAAAAATGATGATCTAGGTGACCCTATGATTAATAATTACCATGCTCAAGCAATTGGCTTAGCAAGTGCAGAGGAACTTGACCTAATTACCAAACAAGCTTTTTGAAATCAATGAATACCTAAAAGAACTTTTTGCACAATGTGGATTGACTTTGGTTGATTTTAAGATCGAATTTGGACGTTTGCCTAATGGTAAGGTGATTTTAGCTGATGAGATTTCACCTGATACTTGTCGTTTATGGGATATGGCAACTCATGAAAAACTAGATAAGGATCGTTTCCGTCGAGACCTTGAAATGTAGAAGAGGCTTATCAGGAAGTCTTAAAACGCTTGAAGGCAGAACTTAACGAAGACTAATTTGGAGGCTAGCTGATGTTTATCGGTGAAGATGGACAGATTCATGAAGAATGTGGTGTTTTTGGTATTTATGCAAAGGGTTGTGATGTTGCTCAATTAACTTATTTTGGCCTTTTTGCCTTACAACATCGTGGTCAAGAAGGCTGCGGCATTGCAGTAGAAAATGAGGATGGTATCGCCTATAAAAAGAGGTTTGGGCTTAGTGACAGAGTTTTTAACACGGATAATTTAGGAAAGTTAAAAGGTGATGTTGCTATAGGTCATGTACGCTATTCAACGACTGGACAGAATACAGAAAATAATGTTCAACTAATGGTAGGTTATTATGAGCAAGGTCAGATTGCCTTAGCACATAATGGGAATTTAGCGAATACAGAAGAATTAAGAGAAAGACTAAGTCGCAATGGAGCAGTATTTCAAGCGACAGTTGATACAGAAATTGTTTTACATCTACTGGCACAATATGGCGATATTCCTTTAGCGCAAGCTTTAGTGAAAGCTATGACAGATTTAAGGGGTTCCTATGCGTTTGTAGCCTTGAATAAGAATAAACTTTACGCTGCCCTGTGATCCTTATGGCAATAGACCACTTTGTCTAGGAAAGTATAAGGATGGCTATGTTGTGGCATCGGAATCTTGTGCCTTAACAACGATAGGTGCTGAATTTATCAGAGATCTTTTGCCAGGGGAAGTTATTGTCATTGATGATTCTGGCATAACAAGCCATATGCCAGAGTTTAAAGAAAAGCCTAAAAAGCACATTGCATCTTTGAATACGTCTATTTTGCTAGACCTGATAGTACCTTAGATGGCATTAATGTGAATGTAACACGTCGTCAAATGGGTGCAATACTAGCAAAAAGAAATCCAAAAACTGGATGTTGATATTGTCATTCCTGTACCAGATTCAGGAACAACAGCTGCAATTGGATTTGCAGAGGCACAAGGTTTGACTTTTACACAAGGTATATTAAAGAATCGCTACGCAGGCAGAACATTTATTCAGCCAACTCAAGCTTTACGTGAGTTGATGGTAAATTTAAAATTAAATCCAATTTTTGAAGAAATTGGTGGGAAGCGTGTTGCCGTTGTTGACGATTCAATTGTCAGAGGACGACGAGTAAACGCTTAATTGAACGTCTCAGAGAAAGTGGCGCAAAAGAAGTACATTTTCTTGTTACCTGTCCTCCAGTAACACATTCTTGTTTTTATGGTATTGATACAGGAAATCGTGATACATTGATAGGAGCGACACATAGTCTTAAAGAAATTGCCAAATATATCAATGCTGACTCACTTCATTTTTCTCAGTTTAGAAGGATTATTGGAATCGGTTGGAGGAAGTGAGAATTTCTGTACAGCTTGTCTTGATGGAAAAATACCATATGGGGACACCTAAGGATTATAAGGAGAATGAAGATGAACAATAAGCCAATGAGTTATAGTGAAGCTGGTGTAAATATTGATAATGGAAATTTATCGGTTGAACTTATGAAACCACATGTTAAAAAGACTTTTCGTCAAGAAGTGGTGACAGACCTAGGGCGGATTTGGCGGACTTTTTCTTTTGATAAAGAAAAATATGAGCAACCTATTTTAGTTTCCGGTACTGATGGTGTGGGTACGAAGTTAGATCTAGCATTTAAAATGGATAAACATGATACTATCGGTATAGATGCGGTCGCAATGTGTGCCAATGATATTTTGGTAAGTGGTGCAGAACCACTATTTTTCCTTGACTATTTAGCAGTAGGAAAGTTGGAGCCATCAAAAGTAGCTGATATTGTTAAGGGTGTAGTAGAAGGTTGCCTGCAAGCAGGTTGTGCACTAATTGGTGGTGAGACAGCGGAAATGCCTGGATTTTTATAAGGCAGAAGAATATGATGTTGCAGGCTTTTTGTGTCGGCGTTGTTGATAAGAAAGCTATCATTGATGGGAAAAATGTAAAAGAGGGCGATGTTTTTGATCGGACTGAGTTCAACAGAGGCTACATAGTAATGGATTTTCACTAGCTAGAAAAGTCTTTTTGAACGTGGTGGTTTTGCATTGACAGATATTTTAGAAGGTTTTGATCAATCTATTGAGAAACACTTTTGACACCAACTAAAAATCTATGTGCCTTATATTCTTCCTTTACTTGAAAAATATGGACAGTCTATTAAAGCAATGGCGCATATTACTGGTGGTGGATTGATAGAAAATCTACCAAGAGTATTACCTAAAAACTGTGCTGTGAATATTAGTAAATCAAGTTGGGAAGTGCCTTTGGTTTTTAGAAGAATGCAAGAAATTGGTAATATAGAAGACAAAGAAATGTATCGCACCTTCAATATGGGAATTGGCTTTGTTTTAGTCGTTAGTAAAGAAGAGAAAGAGAATTTCTTGAAGCTATTTACTGGAGATGTTCAGGCTTATGAAATTGGTGAGATTATTTCAGGTCAGGAGAAGTTAACTTTTATTTAGGAGAAAATATGTCTATTAAGATAGTAGTATTAGCTTCTGGCAGAGGATCAAATTTTTGAAGCAATTCATGCTGCTTGCCAAGAAGGTCGCATTGATGGTGAAATTGTTGGTTTGTTTTTCTGATAAAAGAGGCGGTGGCCTTAAAAAGCAGCAGAAAAATATGGTCTAACACATAAGGCAGTCATTGCTAAAAATTATACTGATAAAATAATGTATGAAAAAGGCGCATGTAGAGGAATTAAGTCAACTTGACTATGATTTAATTGTACTAGCAGGTTATATGAAAGTCTTGGGAGAGCATTTTTAGCTTCTGTTCAGGTACCGATTATGAATATTCATCCATCTTTATTACCGAGTTTTCCTGGACTACATGCACAGAGACAGGCTTTAGAATATGGGGTCAAATATACAGGTTGTACAGTACATTTTTGTGGATAGCGGATTGGATAGTGGTCCTATTATCCTTCAACGTGTTGTTGGTGTAGAGGATAATGATACAGAAGATACTTTGTCTTCACGTATTTTTAAAAGAAGAACATAGACTTTATAGTGAAGCGATTTCTCTTTTTGCTCAAAATAGATTACAGGTAAAAGGAAGATCAGTAGCGATTATGGCAGAGGGGCACATTGTGAAGAGAGCGTTAATGGTGTATCAGATAAGACGAATTTGGTTGATTTTGCCAAGGCACTTCAAGCGTTAGGTTATGAGTTGATTTCAACTGGTGGAACTAAAAAGCGTTGGAAGAGGCTGAAATAGTAGTGAAAGGTATTTCAGAAATTACCCACTTTCCAGAAATATTAGATGGACGCGTGAAAACACTTCATCCAAAATGTTCATGGTGGTATTTTAGCAAAAAGATACCAGTGAACACATGACTGTTTTGAAAGAACATGATATTGTACCTATTGATTTAGTAGTGGTCAATCTTTATCCATTTGCTCAAACGATACAACGAGAAGATGTGACAATAGATGATGCTATTGAAAAATATTGATATTGGTGGGCCAACAATGGTTCGTTCAGCTGCTAAAAATTATAGTAGAGTTATGGTTGTTGTCAATCCAATGCGATATAACGATGTAATCGATAGCCTACAAAAAGGCGAAGTGACGTTAGCTTTTAGAGAAAAATTAGCCTTAGAAGCCTTTTGAACATACTGCCCTTTATGACACAATGATTGCTAACTATCTCAAAAAAGCTTTTAATGACACGACAGTAAGTGAAGAAAAACTTTTGGTGGAAAACTTGAAAAAGTTTGCGTTATGGTGAGAATCCTCATCAAAGGCAGAATTTTATCGTACCAATCAAGGTAGAGGTACGATAGGAGATGCGAAATTATTAGGCGGGAAGGAATTATCTTATAATAATATTGTTGATTTAGATGCCGCTTGGCAGATGGTTAATGAATATAGTAAAACCTGCTTGTGTCATTGTGAAAACATACGAATCCTTGTGGTATTGCTTTGGGCGAAACGATTTTTGAAGCCTATAAACGTGCTTATGAGGCGGATAGTCTTTCTGCCTTTGAGGTATTATTGCTTGCAACCACCAGGTTGATTCTGATACAGCAAATGAAATCGTCAAAACTTTTATGGAAGCCATTGTCGCATCAAAATTTACCCAAGAAGCACTTGAGGTATTAAAGACAAAAACCAAATTTACGTATTTTAGAAACAGAAACCTTACTAACTGATGCAAGCCCTTGGGTGGAAACAATAACAGGGGGCTACTTGTTGCAAGAGCGTGATAAAGTAACTTTAGCCAAGGAAGACTTAAAGATAGTCACCAAGACAGGTGCTGATGATGCCTTGTTAGAAGAGCTTTTATTTGCTTTAGCATGCAGTGAAGCATGTGAAATCAAACGCTATAGTGGTGAGTAATAATTTTTCAGACCCTTGGTGTTGGTGCGGGACAGATGAATCGCGTTGGTGCTTGTCAAATTGCTTTTTGAAAAAGCAGGTGAAAAAGCTCATGGAGCAGTTTTAGCATCTGATGCTTTTTCCGTTTAAGGATAGTATGAAGCTGCAAAAAGCAGGTATTAAGGCAATTATTCAACCAGGCGGTTCAATTCGGGATGAAGAGGTCATTGCTTGTTGTGACGAAAATGATATTGCTATGGTATTTACTGGAATTCGACATTTCAAACACTAGGAGGAAGTATGAAAATACTTGTAATTGGTTCAGGTGGGCGTGAGCATGCTATTTTATGGAAACTTAGTCAAAGTCCTAAAGTGAGTGAACTTTTATGTTGCTCCAGGTAACGATGGAATGGATGAGCTGGCAAAGCGTGTAGCAATCCCAGTAGAAAATTTGGAGGATTTGGCAGAATTTGCTAAAAAAACAATGAAATAGATTTAACAATCGTTGGACCAGAGGTACCCCTTGTTTTAGTGTAGTCGATGTATTTGAAAAGGCAGGTTTACGCTGTTTTTGGACCATCCAAAAAGGCAGCACAAATAGAAGGCAGTAAAGCTTTTTCTAAAAATTTGATGCAGAAATATAACATACCAACAGCACAATATGCTGTTCATAGCCAAAGTAGAAGAAGCAAAAAGCGTATGCAGATACTTTAGGCTATCCTTGTGTGGTTAAGGCTGATGGTTTTGGCTGCTGGGAAAGGTGTAATTATTTGTCAGGATGCGGAAGAAGCCAGTAGAGCGATTGAGGATATGCTGATAGATAATGCTTTTGGTGATGCAGGTGCAAGGGTAGTCATAGAAGAGTTTTCTTCAAGGTGAAGAAGTTAGTATCTTGGCGTTTTCTGACGGTAAGACGGTAGTACCAATGGTATCAAGTCAAGACCATAAGCGTATTTTTGATCATGACAAAGGGCCGAATACTGGTGGCATGGGTGCCTATTCACCAGCACCAATTTATACAGAAGAAGTCGCGAAGTTTACCCAAACTGATATTTTTAGGAAAGAACTGTTGAGGCGATGGCCAAAGAGGGGGCAACCTTTAAAGGTGTCTTATATGCTGGGCTTATGGTGACTGATAAAGGGTGTCAAGGTTTTGAATCAATGCACGTTTTGGAGATCCTGAGACCCAACCAGTCTTAGCACGCCTTGAAAGTGATTTGGTGGAAATTGTGGAAGCAGTGATTGATGAACGTTTAGATAGTGTCGATATTTCTTGGAAAAATGAGGCAAGTGTTTGTGTTATTTTAGCCTCCAAGAGCTATCCAGAGCTCTTCAAAAGGTGATACGATTACTGGATTAGAAAAATTGACGATATTGGCGTAAAGGTTTTTTCATTCAGGTACGAAAACGCAACGAAGCTGGTGACTTTGTTACCAATGGTGGACGAGTTTTAGGGGTAACAGCAATTGACGAAGATATAGAAGGTGCTATCAGTCGAGCTTATCAAGCTGTCGAAAAGATTAGTTTTGATGGTATGCAGTATCGAAGTGATATTGGTGCTAGAGCAATTGCTAGGAGGAAGTAAAATGACGCAAGTGTATCGCTATTATGTGGAAAGAAAAAGATTATCGTTCTGGTGCCAATGCTTTTAAAAAGAAACCCAAAAAAGAGACCTGTAATATTATGATTGAGGCTTTTAAATTTACTTGAGCGTTATGATATTGAGCTAGAAGAAGATTTCTCCACTAATAAACGATTTCCGAGCAATTTTGGCAGAACCACAGACAGATGATCTTTATTTAGAGACCTATGATTTTGATAAGGATGCTTGGACGTTTGCGATTGAAGCCCTTCCTGGACAATATGATCAACGTGCTGATTCCTGTGCACAATGTATAGAGGTTATTAGTGAAAAAGACCACAGGTGAGAGTAGCTCAAGTCTATTCTATTAAGGCGAACTTGAGTATAGAGGATAAAGAGAAAAATCAAAGCTACCTCATCAATCCTGTGGAATCTCGTCAAGCGAGTCTGGATAAACCAGCTAGTTTAGAGACTTTTGTACCAAAATGTGGCTGCTGTTCCAGTGATAGATGGCTTTTGTGAGGCCAGTGTAGAGGGTTTGGAAAAATTCTCAAAGAGTATCATTTGGCCATGGATATAGAGGATATCCAATATATGCAAGGCTATTTTAGAGATGAAGAGAGAGAGATCCAACAGAAACAGAGCTTCGTGTTATAGATACTTATTGGTCTGATCATTGTCGCCATACGACATTTAATACGGAATTGACTGCTATTGATATTGAGGATGAGCGAGTACAAGCGAGTTATGACACTTATCTTTCTTTAAGGGAAGAAGTATATGGCGAAAAAGCAAGTAAGCGTCCAAAAACTTTGATGGATATAGCGACTTTATCAACCAAGGTTTTAAAAACGTGATGAAGTTGTGGGATTGGATGAAAGTGAAGAGATTAATGCTTGTAGTGTAAAGGTAGCGATAGAGACTACAAAAGGGTAAAGAAGATTGGCTCTATATGTTTAAAAAAATGAGACCCCACAACCATCCTACTGAAATAGAACCTTTTTTGGTGGGGCGGCGACTTGTCTAGGTGGTGCCATTCGTGATCCCTTATCTGGACGTTCTTATGTTTATCAAGGTTTACGTTTGACAGGAGCGAGTAATCCATTAACACCACTTTCTCAAACAAGGGCAGGAAAACTTTCTCAAAGACAGATTTGCACCCTTTCTGCTAAGGGTTTTTCTTCTTATGGTAATCAGATTGGTTTGGCAACCGGTCTAGTTGATGAAGTTTATCATAAAGGTTATGAAGCAAAAACGTATGGAAGTAGGTGCGGTCATCGCTGCTACCAGCAAAAAAATGTTGTGCGTCAAAGACCGGAAAAAGGGGACTTAGTCATCTTAGTTGGTGGTCGTACTGGTAGAGATGGCTGTGGTGGTGCCACAGGTTCCTCTAAAACCCATACAGAAGAGTCTTTGCAAAACAGCTGGTGCTGAGGTACAAAAAGGTAACCCAGTAGAAGAACGTAAAAATCCAAAGATTATTTAGAAATCCTAAATTATCCACTATGATAAAAAGATGTAATGACTTTGGTGCTGGTGGCGTTTCTGTCTCAGTGGGTGAACTAGCAGATGGGTTAGAAATCTATCTTGATCGTGTGCCTAAAAATATGTTGGACTTTCACCTACAGAGCTGGCGATTTTCGAGTCTCAAGAAAGAATGAGTTGTGTCATCGACAAAAAGACTGGGAAAGTTTTCAACAAATGGCAATAGCAGAGAATTTGGAAGCCACTGTTAGTGCGCAAGTGACAGATGATGATACTATCACCATGCGATACTTTGATGAAACAGTGGTTTCTTTACAGAGAAGTTTTGTCGATTCTGCAGGTGCGAAGAAAAGGCTCAGGTGAAGGTAAACAAAAATAGCGACTTTACAGAGGTTTCCTATGGAAAGACCTTTAAAGAAGTTTCTGTGAGCTTACTTCAAAATTTAAATATTGCTTCAAAAAGAGGTTTGATTGAAAAACTTTGATGCTTCTATAGGTGCAGGCAGTGTGCTCATGCCATTGGGTGGTAATAACCAATTAACACCAAGTCAAGTCATGGCAGCAAAGTTGCCTTTAGAAGATGATGAGACTTCAGCAACGAGCCTTTTTACCTATGGCTTTGATGTTGAGATATCTGCAATGAATCCTTATCTGGGCGCTTATTTGGCTGTTTTGGAATCTATGTGTAAGCTGATGGCAAGTGGTTTTCGGAGAAAAAGCAAGTCTATCTTTCTTTACAGGAATATTTCCCAAGATTGGGTCAAGATAGTTTGCGTTGGGGCAAGCCATTTCAAGCGCTTTTAGGTGCTTTTCAAGCACAAATGGACTTTAAAGTACCTGCTATAGGTGGCAAGGATTCTATGAGTGGCAGTTTTGAAGAGCTTGATGTGCCTTCGACACTGATTTCTTTTGCCACAGCGATTACTGAAGCTGATAAAGTAATTTCAAGTGATTTTAAAGAGGCTAATAGTAAGCTATATTTATTTGGCCTACCAATGAAAGATAGTTTACAAATTGATACAGAAGCTTTAGCAGATGCTTGGAATGCTTTAAATCAAGCCATGAGAGAGGGCAAGGTAAAATCTGCTTGGGCGGTATCACGTGGTGGTATTTTAGAAGGTCTTTATAAAATGGCTTTTTGGTAGCAGTATTGGTTTTTCAATTTCGCCAGAATTTACCCTTAAAGAATTGACAAAAGAAAAATTATGGTAAGATTATCATTGAATCCAGTGAAGCCTTAGAAGAAGGGTATTTGTAGCCTTTAGGTGCGACTTCAGAAGATAAGATGGTAGCGTTTGGTGATGAAAACTCGAACTTGAGGCTTTAAGGATAGCATGGGAGGCGCCATTAGAATCTGTCTATCCAACTCAAGTGGCACATCAATCAGATGAAGTTGTGGAAACCATTAGCTACCCACAAAGAAGTCAACTGGTGATTCAAACAAAAGTGGCGAAACCTTTGGCAGTGATACCAGTATTCCCTGGTACCAATTGTGAATACGATACTAAAAAGCAAGTATTACAAGCAGGTGGTAGTGTCGAAACTGTATTGATTTCTAATCTCACACCTGATCTATTGAAAGATAGTGTCCATAGACTTGAACAAGCTTTGTTGCGAGCAAATATGCTCATCTTACCAGGAGGATTTTTCTTTTTGGTGACGAACCGGATGGTTCAGGAAGTTTATTGCAACGTTTTTGAAACATGAAAAACTTAAATATGCGATTGAGGACTTGCTTTATAAACGTGATGGTTTAGCTTTAGGGATATGCAATGGATTCCAAGCCTTGATTAAATTAGGTTTATTACCTTATGGTGAAATAAGGGATGTTGATGAAGCTGCGCCTACCTTAACGTTTAATGCAATTGGTCGTCACCAATCTGCTTATGTTAAGACAAGGATTGCTTCAGTGCATTCACCATGGCTTAGAAATGTTGAAGTTGGAGAGATTCACACCATTCCAATTTCTCATGGCGAAGGTCGTTTTTATTTGTAACGATGAGGTATTACAAACCTTGATTGAAAATGGGCAAATCGCAACCCAATATGTCAATGATGATGGCCAAAGCAAGCATGTCTATTAAGCATAACCCTAACGCTTCTCGCCCTAGCCATAGAAGGTTTGATTAGCAAAGATGGTCGTATTTTTAGGCAAAATGGGGCATAGTGAACGTGTTGGTAATTGTATTGCTAAAAATATCTATGGCAATAAAAACAACATTTGTTTGAAAGTGGCGTAAGTTACTTTACAGGAGAAGAATAAATTATTTGGAGGCTAGCACACAAGTTTGGTGTGTTAGCCTCTTTTTAGAAAAATAATAAAATAAATTAAAAAGAAAGTCATATTGTTGTTTAAACAACATACTATAATAGGAATTAATCTATAATAAAAGTTATGAATTAGAGATAAGGAGGCTATATTATGGCAAAAGAAAATAGATTTAACAAAAACAGTTTTTGAGTTGGTGACAGAGTATCCAGAATTAATTGATATTATGGCGAGCCTAGGTTTTTCAGAAATTACAAAAAAAGTCGTTTTAAATTCTGTTGGGAAGTTAATGACGATTCCTAAGGGCACAAAAATGAAAAATATTCCTATGACAAAGATAGTCGCCACTTTTGTGAAAATGGCTTTTGAGATTGAAGGAAGAGTCACTAACAAGGTATGAAGAGGAAAACGGCTCAAGCAATCCAAACAGAAGAGATACCAGAAAATCGCAAAGAACAACTAAAGAGTTATCTTAGAAGACTTGGCGATGGTGAAGATTTGGAGACTGTTCGTGCAGATTTTGCTAAAAATTTTGCTACAGTAGAGGCTTCTGAGATAATGAGTGCAGAACAAGAACTCTTAAAAGAGGGAACCCCCTTGCAGAAGTTCAACAGCTTTGTGATGTACATTCTGCACTGTTTCATGGGGCAACCACTGAAGAAATGATAGCTGATGCAGAAAAATAACACACAAATGGCAACCTTAAGGCACAGTAAAGGGACATCCGCTTTATACTTTTGTAAAGGAAAATGAGCATTATCTGCTTTAATTACTCAATTTAAGGTGGAAAAAGCAAAGATGTTCTTTCAGAAATTCGTGGTCTATCAATACATTATGCAAAAAGGTGATCTTCTTTATCCACATCTCAAAGTGAAATATGATATTTCTGGACCATCCAATGTGATGTGGACTGTAGATGATGAAATTAGAGATGAACTTTCTAAAATTGGTTCAAGCAAATACACATGATGCTGGTTGGAATGAGCGCTTAGAAACTATTTTTAAAGCGTGCTGAAGAGATGATTTACAAAAGAACAAAAATATTCTCTTACCAATTTGTGCGACTAATTTTACAGAAGACGAATGGATTCGTATATATTATGATTCTAAAAGATTATGCTCCTTGTTTTGGTGTAAGCAATGAAGTCTGGGAAACAGCGAAGCCAATCCACCTCAAAAAGACAATGGATTTTTAATCATGAAATTGTTATGCCAGGTGGACATTTGACCCTTGAACAATTAACGGCTTTATTAAATACGATACCATTAGAAATCACTGTCGTTGATGCTAATAATATGAATTGTTTCTTTAATGAAGGGCCAAAAAGTCTTTAAACGTCCTAATATGGCAATTGATCGTGATGTTTTCTCATGTCATCCACCTAAGGTTGAGTGATAGTAAAATCAATTATTGAGGAATTTCGAGAAGGTGTCCGTGATAGTGTTCCGATTTGGATGGAAAGAAGGTAAAAACAATGTTAGTCACTTATATGGCACTCAGAGATCAGAACAAAAATTATCTAGGAACGGTAGAATTGGTTCAAGATATGGAATTTGCAAAAAAAGCATTTTTAAAAATAGGCTTAATAAAAGAGAGCAACTGCCGAGGTAGTCGCTCTCTTTTATTACTGTGGAGATGAGCTATTTAAGATAAAGTCATAAAATGGATTAAACCATCTTTTGCATTTTACTGAGTTCATTAGACATAGCACTTCTATTAACGCCTAAATAATCAGCAAGTTGTTGTCGATCAAAGGGATTGTAAAATGAGTATTTCCATTTATCATAGCTTGTTCTGATAGGTAGGAAAGTAGACGTTCTCGTATTGATTTTTGGTGCGATGTGCATCATTCTGCTAGAAAAGGTTTAAACTTTTTTTGGGCAGAGATAAAAAAACAAGATTATGTACAAGTTTTTGATGAAAATGGCATGTTTTTTGACAAACAGTTAATAATTGATTCAAATTAAGGAAGAGAATTTCAGTAGGTTCAGTAGCTAAGACATCACAAAGTAGCTCTTTGCCTGGTATAGCAGCATAATTTTCTGCAAATATAGCGCCTTTTCTATATGACCAAAGATATGGCTAGTGCCCCAATAGAAGTTTACAACAATATTAACGCTTCCAGATAATACTAAGCCAATTTCATGTACAGGACTGCCAGCACAGAAAATAATTTCATTTTTTTCTTATATTGTTTTTCTACTATTTAAGCATGTAAGCAATTGTTCTATTTCACTTGGTTGGATACCACGAAATAATGGTGTATTGGCTAGAAACAAATAATTCATAAAAACCTTCTTTCGTTGTTTTAACAACATAAATAGTATTTGTATTGTAGTAAACTCTATCTATCAAGTCAAGCAGTAGGAGGGATAACGATGAGAGAAAAGATTGGAAAGGTATTTTTCATTGCAAGAGATAATCCATCTATTGAGGGATGCACAGTGTCAAAAGAAATCTATAATAATGGGAAAAAAACGATATCATCTATTTTTTCTTTAGCAGAACACACGGATATTAGTGCTGAAATTTATCCTCATCATAAGTTAATTGTTGTACTCTCAGGAAGTATTGAAGTCTATGGAGATAATGGTTTTCTTAAAAATTAGAGACTGGGGATTGCATACTCACACCAATAGATAGAGTAGTAGGTATTCGCACATCACAAGGTGCCGTTTATACAGAAGTTTCAATTCAAAAGGAGGATATTATGAATAATGTTGTAAAAAGCAGGTGAAGTATTTGGTCTCGGGAACTTATTCCTTACCAAGAAGGCAAGATTGTTAATATGGATATTGTCCATAATGACAAGATGAAGTTCGTGATTATGGCCTTTGATTCTGGAACAGGTCTTTCTGAGCATGCTGCACCTGGTGAAGCTTTGATTTTTGCCCTAGATGGTGAGGCAATAATTGGCTATGAAGGGAAGAGCATCTGATAAAAGCAGGTGAAAATTTTCATTTCGCTAAGGGCGGCCTTCATACTGTTAAAGCAACTAAGCGTTTTAAGATGGGTTTGCTTTTAACTTTCAGAATAGTGTAATTAAATTTATGTGGTGATAGAGCCTAATATAATATAAAGTTTTACAAGTGAAAATAAATAAATACTTGAGTGATAAGGCACCCTATTGTAGGGTGCCTTGTTTATTTAATTGGCCTTACTTCAACTAATAAATCATTATAAAGTGCTTGTGGTGAGGCTGATGAAATTTTGCCTTTTTATCCTTTTTGTTAAAATGGCTCAATAAGGATGTGAATTGTGATGAGTTTATCTAGGGCGCTTAGCGCAAATAGCTGATTTTGTGCCACAAGGTTCAAAGTTGGCTGATATAGGTACAGATCATGGCTATATGCCACTTTATCTTTTAGAAAATGATAAAAGTTGATTTTTGCAGCTTTTTGTGATGTCAATGAGGCGCCATTAAATGTAGCAAAGATGAATTTAGCGAATACAAAGATTTCTGCAGATCGATATGTCATTAGACTAGGCGATGGACTAGAAGCCTGCCGTGATATTGAAGTTAATACATTAACCTTATCAGGAATGGGTGCTAGCCTTATTCTAAAAGATTTTACGAGCAGATGAAGAAAAATTAAAGAAATTACAACGTTGATTCTATCACCAAATATTGCCCCATGGTTATTAAGACAAGATTTACCAAAACTTGGATTTTTATCTTGTTAAAGAGGCTTTGGTAGAAGAAAATGGACATAACTATGAGATTTTGTTATTTCACCGAGGCAAAAGGCAATAGTTTAACAAAGAACAAATCTATTTTTGGGCAATTTTTGCCCTATTTTACCAGAAGCTCGAGACTATTTTTTAAAACGCAAACAAAAAGATTTTCATAAAAATAGCTTGTATGGAAAAACCAAAAATCAAGATTTGGTGAAATCAGAAATTGATAGATTGAAGCAATTATGGAAGTGGTGGGAAAATGACTAGAGTAAGAGATTTAGTATCTTATATGGAAACCCCTTGCACCAGATAACTATGCTGAAGAATGGGATAATGTTGGTTTGCAAGTAGGAAAGTTGGATAGTGAAGTAAAAAAAGTATTCTTGGCATTAACACCAAGTGAAAAAGTCTTAAGAAATGCCCAAGAAAAAAACAAGTTGATATGATTGTAACGCACCATCCATTATTTTTAAAGGAATTAAACATTTGAGGGATGATGTTCCTTTAGGTAAGGTGGTCTACACTTTGATTGAACAAAAATAGCCCTATATTCTGCTCATACAATTTAGATGTTGCCCCTGATGGCGTCAATGATATTTTTAGGGGAATACTTAGGTGTGGAGGATATGGCTGTTTTGAAAGAAACCTATCGAGAAAAGATGTATAAGATGGTTGTCTTCTGTACCAAACACACATCTTACAAAGGTTAAAGAAGCGCTTTTTGATGAAGGCGCGGGAAATTTAGAGCAATTATAGTGAATGTTCATGGCAGGTTAGTGGGGAAATGACTTACAAGGCAAACACTTTTGCTAAAAACCATTTCTTGGTAAAAGAAATGAGCGATATCATGCAGATGAAAATCGTCTAGAGGTTTTAGTAAGGGAAGTTTACTATCTAAAGTAATAGAAACTTTAAATTTAGTTCATCCCTATGAGCATATTGCATATGATATTTTTTGAACAAGCACACTTAGGCATAAGCTATGGCTTAGGAAGAATTGGACGATTAAAAACAACCTATGAATTTTAAAGACTATGTGCAGATCTTAGCAGATAGGTTTGGACTAGAAAAGATAAAGGTTGTAGGTGAAAATAAAAAGAATTGAAACGATTGCTTTTTGTGGTGGTAGTGGTGCAGAGTTTATACGGCTTGCAAAATCACAAGGTGCGGATTGTTATCTGACTGGTGATTTAAAAATATCATGATGGACAATTGGCAGAAGAATTGGGTCTGAATTTGATAGATCTAACTCACTTTGCTAGTGAAAAATTGTGATGGATGGTTTAAAAAGAAAGTTAGAGGAAAAAAATTTTTGGATATAGATGTTTATATTGATGAGGACGAGCGTGATATTGGCTTTAGGAGACATAGTGATGAAAAGAGCATGGTATGTAATGCTTAGTTTATCAGGGTTGTGGATTAAGTTTTGAAGCACCGTCTGATCTGATAAAGACGCCCTATCATCAGTGAACAAGACTATAAAAATATGGAAGTAATTCGTTCTTTTCTAAATGATGATGATTGAGATGCCTCAAGAAATGAAAGATCCTACTCCAATGTTGATATAGATATTGATGGTGATGGTAAAAATGAAAAATAGTATTTTTTGTGAAGAAAAATGGCTATCAGACAGGTATTAATTTACTATCAGAAAACGCAGATGGTAGTGGTCGTTAGTTTATCAAGATAAACAGGTTGGTAGATCAATTAAGTATTTTGATTTGTATGATATTAATGGTGATGGTGCCTTAGAGATATTATTAGGTGTCAATGTAGGAGGCTACTATAATCTATACATTTATGGTGTTAGCCAAGATAGATTGCAAGTGATAGATCAAATTAAGTATTCAAAGATAAAGATTTTTAAAACAAGGCAATAAAGGTAGTCATATTATCACAAGTTTAAATAATAAAGCAACTGATGAATTAACGACAGAACTTAATGTTTATGAGTGGAAAAAGGTAAAATGCAAAAATATTTTTTTCACGAACTTATGATGGTTTTACACAACAAATAGAAGTTGGCAAAGTGAGTAAGGATAAGCAAGGTATATATCTAGGCTTGAGTTCTGATTTTGATAGTGTTGAGTATGTTTTTACTCTTAAATAATGGTAGTACGTATGAAGAGAAAGCTCATCTTGAAAGTCAATATGCACTTTCTTTTTAGCGAAAAAGGCAAATGGTTTTATAGGTGATGTTTTAGGAAATGGAGAATTAGCCATCTTATCTGTAGTACCACCATTAGATACAACAAAGAGACAAGTTCAAGATTTCCTACAAGTTTGAAGGTCTGGGATGAAAATCAAGGCTTTTAAAAATTATTGTGCTTTTTAGAAAATACCTCAGATGGTTATAAATTAAAATTACCAGTAAATTGGCTGAAAAATTTGAGTTATCAATACAGTTCAGATAGAGGCATTAGTCAGATAAGTTTTTTATGATAAAAGTAAAGGCTGTGAGTACACAACCAGTTTTTGTAATTCAAACTATTGAAAATTTTTCTTTAAGCCATTCTAGTGCTATTGATGGACTAAAGGTCTTAGGTGCTTCGACATCAAATAGTCGGGTGTATGTTGCCAGATTTTATCAAAAGCGACTTTTCTGGTGAGAAGATAGATGAAGAAACTTTAAAGAAATTACTAACCATAGAAGGAGGTAAGTAAAATGGCAACAAGAATTTTAATTGTGGAAGATGAAGAGGCAATTAGAGGTTTTATAAAGTTAATTTAAAACGCAATAATTTTGAGTTTTAGAGGCAAGTAGTGGTGAAGAGGCTTTGAATCTAGTTGGAGAGAATGTTGATATTGTTTTTATTAGATGTCATGTTACCAGGCATGAATGGTTATGAAGTTTGCGAAAAAGTAAAGCGCTTACCTAATTTGGGGATTATTATTTTGACTGCTAAAGGTCAAGAAGAAAAATCGTATTGAGGGTTTGGATGCTGGAGCAGATGATTATATTGTTAAGCCTTTCGGTCCGAAAAGAACTTTTAGCAAGAATCAATGCTTTAACCCGTCGACTATCATTGCAAACTGGAGAACAAGAAATCAGCAAAAATGAAATTGTATCGGGAATATTTAAACTTATTGTGGATGAACGCTGTTTTACAAAAAGATGACAAGGAAATTGAGCTACACCAATTGAGTTTTCATTAGTGAAGTATTTTATGGAAAATGCTAATAAGGCAATTCATCGTGATGAGATCTTGAATAATGTTTGGGGATACAACTATGTTGGTGATTTTAAGATTGTTGACGTTAACATCAGACGTATTCGTCAAAAATTGAGGAAAATCCTTCAGAACCAAAAACATATTGAAAAAAGTTTGGGGAGTATAGCTATCGCTGGTGGGGTGGTGAATAATTTGTGCAGAAAAATAGTATAGGGGCAAAAAGTTAACAGGGAGTTATATTCTGGTAAGCTTTGTAACGCTAATTATTTTAGAGACAATGTTTTATTTTGCGCTCTCTAACTATTACTACAAAGGTGTAGAACAAAAATTTAATGAGCAATGCTGAATCAAGTGCTGCACTTTATAACAAATTTTCACCTAGTGGTAGCATTAAAGATAAAAACTTTTTATCTTTGATTCTATGGATGGCGATGAGGGATGCTTTAGTTGAACTTTATGGTGTGAATCACGATTTTATTATTAACAATTTAAATAGCAAAACACATATTGCCTTAAAAGAAGATTAGTGATGAGGGCGTTAAATCGTGAATTGAGCGTTTGGCGAGGCGTTTGGAGAATGGTGAGAGTATTATTAGTGTATCGGTTCCTTTGCTAAATGGTGAGAAAGTTGTTGGCGTTCTACGTTATGTGAGTGGTTTAGATGAAGTAAAAAGTTATGCGTTCAAACTTATTGACAGTAATCGTGATAGGTTTAGTGATTTTATTCTTATCAGGGTTCAATAGGTTATTTTATGAGTAATCGCATTTTGGTGCCAATAAAACATCTCACTAAAGTGACTAAAGAAATCAGTGAAGGTAATTTAGATGCTGTAACTAAAAATATTATGATGATGAAATTGGTCAACTTTCAGATGCGGTGAATCGTATGACAGTAGAGATAAAAATCAAATCAAGAAAAAGTGATTTTATTTCTAGTATATCCCATGAATTGAGAACACCACTTACTCAATAAAAGGTTGGGCAGAAACAATAGAAGATAGCTTGGAAGATAAAGAGACAACAGAAATGGGACTTTCGGTCATAGAACGAGAGACTAATAGGTTAATTATTTTTAGTGAATGATTTACTTGATTTTTCAAAGTTACAGTCCATCGTATCGAACTTGATTGTGAAAAATTAGAATTAAATCAGTTTATTAGTGGTATTATGGAACAGTTTGCTGTGCGTTTTGTTAAAGATGGTATAAAAGCTTAGTTTAAACTTTTGACAAAGAAAAATTATAGTATTTGCTGATAAGAATCGTCTAAAACAGGGTTTTTGATTAATATCATTGATAATAGCCTGAAGTTTATCCATTCAACAATAATCCTACAGTGAGTGTTGGTTGTTATGTTGTCGATGATGAAGTTATTATCTATGTTGAGGATAATGGAATAGGCATGGAGGCTAGTGAGTTAGCTAGAGTAAAAGAGAAATTCTTTAAAGGAAACAATAAAATGAGTGGTACAGGACTAGGGACTAGCCATTGCCAATGAAATCATAGCATTACATCAAGGCACATTTTATATTGATAGTATTAGAAACGTTGGTTCAAAAGTTTTCAGTGATTCTTCCTTATTATGAGGGGCGAAGAATTAGAAGAGTTTATTAGACAGTTTTACATTAAAAACAGGTGAAGTCAAAGAAGAAGAGCAGCATTAGGCAGCTCTTCTTCTTTTAGTAATATAACAGATTGAAAAAGAAATAAATATAGAAAAATACCTTGATTAATTGAAATTTAGTGTTATAATACAGAAAACAAACTGAGGAGGAGAGGCGAGTGTTAGAGCAGATGTGTATTAAAATGCTTGGAGAGACATGGTGTCAAAGTTGTTTTTGGCTTGCCAGGTGGGGCAGTCATTCCTTTATATGATAGATTAAAAGAAAGTTTGATAGAGCATATTTTGGTGAAACACGAACAAGGTGCAGTTCATGCTGCTGATGGCTACGCAAGAGCCACTGGAGAAGTTGGGGTTTGCTTTTGCGACTTCTGGACCAGGGGCAACCAATCTGATGACAGGGATTGACACGCTCAGATGGATTGATTCCAATTATTTGTATTACTGGACAAGTCGCTAAACCATTTTTAGGTAAGGATAGCTTTCAAGAAGCTTTTATAAAAGGGATTACGGAACAAGTTGCCAAAATATAGTGTGATGGTATCAGATGCTAAAGATATCCCTGAGACGCTAGCTAATGATTTTTATTGCAAAATCTGGACGTCCAGGTCCTGTAGTCATTGATATTCCTAAAGATTTATTTTTAACTGACTTAGAAGAGATTAATTTAGACGTTCGACCAGCGGAAAGATATCAACAAAATTACGTGTTAGTAGTATTACTAAAGAGCAGATTAGAAAGTTTTAAAAGCTTTTAGAAAAGTGCGAAAACCTTTGATAGTTGTTGGAGGCGGTGTCAATACAGACAATCAAAACCGAAAATTACTAGAGAGCATAACAGAAACCTTAAATTTACCAACAGTTTTAACATTAATGGTAAAGGTCTGCATTGGTGGAGACAACCCTTGGCATTTAGGGTATGGTGGGGATGCATGGTACACAGATGCAAATTATGCGATTCAACATTGTGATGTATTACTAGCAATAGGGTATGCGCTTTGATGATCGTGTCACGAGTGGCTTTAGATAGCTTTGCAATAAAAAGCTAAAATTATCCATGTTGATATTGATGCGGCAGAAATTGGAAAAATGTTGATGTTGAAATACTGATTGTGGGAGATGCTCATGACTTCTTGGAGCAATTACATGCTTTTATGGAAGAAGGTTCCAATCGTAAAGATTGGCTTAATGAGATTCGAGCACACCATAGAAACTTGAAAAAGTGTAAGGACTTAGAAACGATTCCTCCGTTGGAATTATTTACTGAAATTGACAAATACTTAGATGAAAATACTATTGTTGTAACTGATGTGAGGGCAACATCAGATGTGGTCAGCACTTTTTCTTCATCCAGAGAACGAGACAGTTCATTACTTCTGGAGGCTTAGGGCACTATGGGCTATGGCTTACCAGCAGCAATTGCGCCCAGTTTGGTAAACGGAAAGATAAAATTGTATTGATTACAGGTGATGGTAGTTTTCAAATGAACATGCAAGAATTGGCGGTTGTTAAAGAGCATAAATTGCCAATAAAGATTGTTCTTATTAATAATGGCTATTTGGGTATGGTTGAGACAATGGCAGGAGATGTTCACAATAAAAACTATTCTCAAACCACATTAGACGTTGCACCTCATTGGGAAATGATAGCTGGTGCTTATGATATAAGCTATGAGAGCTAAACCATCTTTCGGAGGTTTATGAAAACTGGGTCAGTTTTAACATCTGAAGATAGTGTTTTTATTGACATACGTTTAGATCCTACAGCGAATGTTTTCCCAATGGTACCAGGAGGAAAAGATTTAGACAAAGATTTAGTGGGGATTTTGAAGATGAAACATAAATTATCTGTAACAGTAGAAAATGTACCTGGTGTTTTATCTAAAGTTTCTGGTCTTTTTACACGAAGAGGCTATAACATTAGTAGCTTAGTTGTTAGTGATACAGATAACGATACTATTTCTCACATGACCATAGTTGTTAATGGTGCAACTGGAGGTTATGGAACAAGTTGTGAAACAACTTTATAAGCTGCTTGAGGTTATTAAAGTTAATGATATTACTCAGGAAGAAACAGTAGAGAGACAATTACTTTTAATCAGAGTGGCTTGATCATAGTACACGTAGTGAGATTATTCAATTAATGGATATTTTATAGCACGTATTGTTGATATTGGTCGACGTTCTATGATTATAGAAGCAACAGGTGATGAAGATAAAATTGATGCTATTGTGAAGTCTTTGGACCATTTGGGGTTCAAGAAATTGTAAAAACTGGAATAAGTGCAATGGTAAGAGTTCTAAAGAATTATAGTAGAAGTGAGGAGAATGAAAGATGAAAATGTGTTATGATAATGATGCAAATTTGGAAATTTTAAGAGGTAAGAGTTTGCGGTATTGGGCTATGGCAGCCAAGGCAGAGCACAAGCACTCAATTTAAGAGATAATGGACTTGAAGTAATTGTTGGTTTACGCCAAACAAGTCTTTCGGTAGAAAAGGCAAAAAGAAGATGGGCTCAAGTAATGACTGTTTCAGAAGCAACTAAGGCACGTGATGTTATTCACATTCTTATGCCTGACGAGAAACAAGGTCAAGTTTATCGTGATGAAAGTGCACCATACTTATCAGAAGGCAAGGCACTGTAGTTTTTCTCATGGTTTTAATATTCATTTTAGACAAATTGTGGCACCAAAGGGCGTAGATGTTTTTATGGCTGCACCAAAAAGTCCGGGCCACAGTTTTCGTAAAGCCTTTGTTGAAGGAATGGGTGTACCTGGCTTATTCTGCAGTTTATCAAGATGAAACAGGACAGGCACGTGATTTAGCTTTGGCTTTTGCAAAAGGTATTGGCTGTACGAAAGCCGGTGTTATTGAAACAACTTTTAAAGAAGAAACAGAAAAACAGATTTGTTCGGTGAACAAGCAGTTTTATGTGGTGGTTTAACTAGCCTTATTAAAAGCAGGGTTTGAGACCCTAGTTGAAGCTGGCTATCAGCCAGAAATTGCCTATTTTGAATGTTTCCATGAGATGAAACTCATTGTTGATCTTATGTATGAGGGCGGTATGGAATATATGCGCTATTCTTGCAGCGATACAGCAGAGTATGGAGATTATGTCAGTGGGCCGAGAGTTGTTGATGAACATGTCAAGGAAAACATGAAAGCTGTATTAAAGGATATTCAAATGGTGTATTTGCTAAAAATTGGATGCTCAAAAACATATGGTTATCGCCCAAGTTATACTGCCATGAAAGAAAATGGTGCTAATCATCGATTGAAGCTGTTGGACGTGAGCCACGTTCTCATGTAAATTTGTGAAAAAGACTCAAACCAAAAAGAAAAATAGAAGTACGATATAAGAGATTGAAAACGAGTTTGATAAGAATCTTCCACTAGTATGATTAGTGGAAGATCTTGACAATGCGTAAAACTTCATGCGTATAATAGTTAAGCTAATGGTAAAATGGAATAGTTTTGCAAAGAATTCAGTTTTTCTTTGCTTTGTTTGTACTTTTTATGAGGGTGATTGCTTTGGTCGAACAGAAGCCGATGCTTTAACATCGAGAGAGAGTTTTGCAAATCTTGATGAGATTATGAAATGCCAAATCAATCGAGATTCAAAGGAACTCATATGATTGGTTCTTAAAAGAGGGACTTCAAGAGACTTTTAATGAAGTATCTCCTATGAGTGGATTTTTCTGACACCTTAACTTTAGAGTTTTTAGGGTCAAATTTTGGTCAAAATACAATGTTTCTGAATATGAGGATAAAAGATGCGACCTATCGGCACCACTTCGGATGAAAAGTTCGTTTGATTAATAAAGAAGATGGCGAAATTAAAGAACAAGAAGTGTTCATGGGTGATTTTCCCTCGCGACGGATCAAAGGCACTTTATCGTCAATGGTGCCGAACGTGTTATTGTCAGCCAACCTGTCAGAAGTCCTGGTGTATATTTCCATAGCTCTATTGATACTAGAGGGAAAAGACTCTTGGCTGTACGATTATTCCGAATCGTGGTGCGTGGTTTGAGTTAGAGTGATGCCAATGATATTTTTGCATGTACGACTTGATCGTACTAGAAAGTTACCAGCAACAATTTCTTAAGAGCAATAGGATACGTTAGTGATGATGATATCCGTTCTTTATTTGATAACCTGAGTTAATCAACCCAACACTAGATAAAGATACTAATAAATCTCAAGAAGAAGCTTTTGAATTGAAATCTATAAGCGTTTAAGACCGGGCGATCCACCAACTGTTGAAAGTGCAAGAAACTTATTGAAGCACTTTTCTTTGATCGTAGACGTTATGATCTTGCTAAAGGTTGGTCGCTATAAAATTAATAAAAATTAAATTTGGAAGTAGATAAGTCTGTTAAGCATCTGGTGGAGGATATTCTAGAAAACCTCATAGATATATCTCGAAGTTAATGGAAGGTTTGAAGGATATTCTGTAGATGATATTGATCATTTAGGTAATCGTCGTATTCGTTCTGTTGGGGAACTACAAAATCAATTCAGAATAGGCTTAACACGTATGAACGAAATATCCGTGAACGTATGACCATACAAAATTCTGAAGAAATTACACCTCAACAATTGATTAATATCAGACCAGTTGAGCAAGTATAAAGGAATTTTTGGTTCTTCTCAACTTTCTCAGTTTGATGGATCAAATCAATCCATTAGCTGAATTAACACATAAAAGAAGATTATCAGCCCTTGGGCCAGGGTCTTCTAGAGAAGAGCTGGGTTTGAGGTTCGCGATGTTCACCACTCACACTATGGAAGAATGTGTCCAATTGAAAACGCCAGAAGGACCCTAATATTGGGCTTATTAACTTTTTAGCGACCTATGGTAGTAAATGAATATGGTTTATTGAAACCCCTATCGTGTCGTAGAAAAAGAAACAGGTCGAGTCAGCAATGAGGTACATTACCCTACTGCTGATGTTGAGGAAAAATATACTATAGCTCAAGCGAACACAGAATTGGACGAAAAATAACTTTATTATTCAAGAAAAGGTAGACGCTCGTCGAGGAGACTTAAAATATCGTTGTTAATAAAGAAGAAATCGATATATGGACGTCTCACCAAAACAAGTGGTACTCTATCGCAACAGCTTTAATCCCATTTTTAGAACACGACGATGCAAATAGAGCCTTGATGGGAACAAACATGCAACGCCAGGCTGTGCCACTTATACCAGAAGCACCATTTGTTGGTACTGGTATGGAACATAAAGACAGCTTATGACGAGTTGTGTTATGGCGATTGCTGAACATAGTGGTGTAGTGAGTGCTGTCTCAGCTGAAGAGATTGTCATCAAAAGAGAAGATGGGACTCGAGATGTCTATCCGTTAACAAAATATAAAGGTTCTAACCAAGGTACTTGATTAATCAACGTGTCCTCGTAAAAAGGACAAGAAATTAAAGCAGGTGATATTTTAGCAGACGGACCTTCAACAGATAAAGGTGAATTAGCATTAGGGTAGAAATGCTCTAATTGCTTTTATGAACTGGGAAGGTTATAACTATGAAGATGCTGTTTTAATTGAGCGAACGTTTAGTAAAAGAGGATATCTATACTTCTATTCTTATTGAAGAATTTGATACTGAGGCACGTGAAACCAAACTTGGTCCAGAAGAAATCACGCGTGATATACCTAATATAGGTGAAGATTTGGCTAAAACCTTGACGATAGAGGGATTATTCGTGTTGCATGCAGAGGTTAGATCAAGATATCTTAGTTGGAAAAAGTAACACCAAAAAGGTGAGATTGAACTGACAAGTGAAGAGAGACTTTGCGTGCTATCTTTGGGGGAAAAGGCTAAAGAAGTTCGTGATACCTCTTTACGCGTGCCAAATGGTGTCTGGATTGTTGTTGATGTGAAAGTTTTTTCACAAGAGAAGCAGGAGATGAGCTTCACCTGGGGTAAATCGTATTGTTCGTGTTTATATTGCACAAAAGAAAAATTTCACAAGGCGATAAGATGGCGGGACGACATGGGAATAAAGATGTTGTTTCTCGTGTTCTACCGGAATGTGATATGCTGTATTTACCAGATGGTACCCCAGTGGACATTGTGCTTAATCCTTTGGGGGTACCAAGCCGAATGAACATAGGACAAGTACTGGAAGTTCATTTAGGGATGGCGGCTAAAGCACTTGGTGTACATTTTGCAACTTCAGTATTTAATGGTGCCTCGAATCTGATATGGTGATATGCTTGAAAAAGCAGGCTTTGATAGAAGTGGGAAGTTCCATTTAAGGGATGGTCGAACAGGTGAATATCTTGATAATCCTGTTACTGTTGGTTATATGTATTATCTCAAATTAGCCCACCTTGTTGATGATAAAATCCATGCTCGTTCAACAGGTCCGTACTCTTGTTACACAACAGCCTCTCATGGCGAGACAGTTTGGTGGACAGCGCTTTGGGGAAATGGAAGTTTGGGCTTTGGAGGCGTATGGTGCTCCCATACCCTTCAAGAGATTTTAACAGTGAAGTCTGATGATGCGACTGGTAGAATTAAAACCTATGAGGCTATAACTATGGGTGATAATCTGCCTGATGCTGGTGTGCCTGAAGCTTTCAGAGGTTTTGATTAAGGAATTACAATCACTTGCACTAGATATCCGTATATTAGATAAAAAAATGATGAAGAAATTGATATGTCTTATGATGATAGAGATTTCTCAAATGGTGCTAAAGACCTCGGTATCACTGTAACAGAAAATAAGCCTGGAAGAGGATGAGAAAGCTTATAGTGAAGAGGTTACCGAAGATGATAATGAAGAGTATGGCGATGTCAATAATTATATTGTATTAGAAGAGACTGAAATTGAAGATTACATCAATAGTACAGACTATTAATGTGTCTTGCGTTAGCTTAATGAAGGGAGCGTACTCTTTTGGGAAATATTAATCATGTTGATCATATCACGATTGGCTTAGCTGGACCTGATGCACCTGTGCTTGGTCTAGTGGCGAGGTCAAAAAGCCAGAAACCATCAACTACCGAACATTGAAATCTGAGAAAGATGGTCTATTTTGTGAACGCATCTTTGGGCCGATGAAAGATGGAGAATGTAGTTAGAAAATACAAACGTTCTCGTGATAAAGGCTTGATATGGGATAGATGCGGTGTTGAAGTTGGTAGTTCAAAAAGTAAGGCGTGAGCGGCTAGGACATATAGAGTTAGCAGCACCTTGTACCCATATATGGTATTTTAAAGGGATACCAAGCCGGATGGGACTCTTGCTTAATATGAGTCCTAGACAGTTGGAAAGAGTTATTTATTTTGTGTCTTATATTGTTATCGATCCAGGTAATGTGAAAGAAACAAAAATTATCTAAAGGTCAAATTTTAAGTGAAAAAGAATATCGTGAAAAACGTCAAGAATTTGGGATTGATGGTTTTCCGTGCAGGTATAGGTGCAGAAGCTGTTAAAGAACTTTTAGAGGAATTGGATCTTGAAGTCTTGAGTAAAAGAGCTTCAAGAAGATGTTAAAAATTCTACAGGTCAACGTCAAATTAAAAGCAGCTAGACGTTTAGAAATTGTAGAAGGGATGCGCCAATCTAATAATAGACCAGAATGGATGGTACTAGAAGTCTTACCTGTTATACCACCAGATCTTAGACCTATGGTTCAATTCGATGGGGGACGTTTTGCAACATCAGACCTAAATGATTTATATCGTCGCGTCATTAATCGTAATAATCGCTTGAAGCGTCTACTGATATTGAGCCCCTGATATTATTGTTAGAAATGAAAGCGTATGCTTCAAGAAGCGGTGGATGCTTTTAATTGATAATGGTAGAAGAGTAAACCAGTAACTGGACCAGGTAACAGACCACCAAAGTCTTTATCTGATATGTTAAAAGGTAAACAGGGTCGTTTTCGTCAGAACTTGCTAGGTAAGCGTGTCGATTTCTCTGGACGTTCTGTTATTGTTGTCGGTCCAGAACTTAAGATGCATCAGTGTGGTCTGCCAAAAGAAATGGCAATAGAGCTTTTTAAGCCAATTGTTATTCATCGATTATGGACAAAAGAAGGACCAGCAGCCAATGTTAAGAGTGCCAAACGTATGGTGGAACGTTTAGAACCTGTCGTTTGGGATGTCTTAGCTGAGGTTATTAAAGAACATCCTGTGCTTTTGAACCGTGCACCTACCTACACAGATTGAGATTCAGGCATTCGAACCAGTCTTAGTTGAAGGTCGTGCTTGAAACTTCATCCTTAGCTTGTACAGCATATAATGCGGACTTTGATGGCGATCAGATGGCAGTACACGTTCCTTTATCTGCTGAAGCTCAAGCCGAAGCTCGTGTTTTGATGTTAGCTGCATAATATTCTTAACCCTAAAGATGGTCGTCCAGTGACTGTACCAACACAGGATATGGTATTGGGTACGTATTATCTTACAATTGAAAGAGAAGGCGCTTTGGGAAGTGGAAAGCAGTTTTAGTCCAGTAGAAGCTTGCCTTGCATATGATGCTAAAGTTATCCATTTACAGGCACCTATTGATGTACGTATGGATAATGGTGAAATGATTAAAACTACAGTAGGGCGAATTTATTCAACGAAGTCATTCCTGATGAACTGCCTTATGTCAATGCTACTATTGGCAAAAAGCAGTTAGGAAAAGTAGTTGATGATTGTTTCAGAAAAATTGGGTATTACAAAAACTTCTATGATGCTTGATGGTATTAAGGCATTAGGGTTTTAAATATTCAACTCAATCAGGGGTATCTATTGGTTATATGGATATGTTGATACCTGAAGAGAAAGATACTCTTTGGAAACGAGTGAAGCAGCAATTAGTCGTATTGAAACGAAGTTTCTCGCGGCTTGATTACGGATGAAGACGCTATCAATTAGTCATTGCTGAGTGGACACGTTGTACCGATGATGTTGGGACAGCGCTTTGAATAATTTGGATAAATTTAATTCTATTAATATGATGGCGACTTCAGGGGCACGTGGTAATAATCAGCAGATTAGACAGCTTGTTGGTATGCGTGGATTGATGGCAGATCCATCAGGAAAAACCATTGAGATGCCAATTAAGGCAAACTTCCGTGAAGGTTTGACAGTACTGAGTATTTTTATTTCAAGTCATGGTGCCAGAAAAAGGTTTGCGGATACTGCATAGAACAGCCGATTCCCGGCTATTTAACTAGAAGACTCGTTGATGTTGCTCAGGATGTTATGTAAGAGAACAAGATTGCGGTACTAAGAAGGGTCTAAAGGTTCGTGCAGTCATGAATGCGTACAGAGGTAATAGAGCCATTAAGTGAACGCATTGCTGGACGTTTTGTTGCTGAAGATGTCTTAGATCCTAAAGAGTGGCATTGTCATTGTTAAAAAGGTGACTTTATAAATGATGCCATGGCAGAGAGTATTCAGGCTATGGGTATCGAAGAAGTGGTTATTAGAAGTGCTCTTACTTGTCGTAGTCGTCATGGCGTATGTGCACATTGTTATGGTCGAAATCTTGCAACAGGTCAGTTAGTTGATATAGGGAGAGGCTGTTGGTATTATAGCTGCCCAATCTATAGGTGAACCTGGAACCCAACTTACCATGCGTACTTTCCATACTGGTGGTATCGCAGGTGGGATATTACTCAAGGTTTACCACGTGTTGAAGAAATTTTTGAAGCTAAGAAAACCAAAAAGGTCAGGCTGTTATTAGTACAGTTGCTGGTAGAGTAAGTTTTGGTGAATCAAAAGGAAAGATGGAAATTCGTATTACATCAGATATTGGTGAAACAGAAACTTATCAAATTCCTTATGGAGTCCATATTGCTGTCATGGATGGGGCTGTAGTGGATGCAGGGGTAGAATTAACAGAAGGATCCATCAGTCCACAAGAATTACTCTTGGTTAAAAAGGTGCTTTGGTGTCAAGAATATCTTCTTCGTGAAGTACAGAAAGTTTATCGTTTACAAGGTGTAGATATCTAAATGACAAACACATCGAAGTAATGGTTCGTCAAATGATGAGAAAAAGTTAAAATTGAAGATGGAGGGGACAGTCCTTTCTTAGCGGGTACTCAGGTTGACATTATTGATTTTGAAGAAATGAATGAGAAACTTGAAGCAAGTAATCAAAGAAAAGCAGTTGGTGAAGTACAATTGCTTGGTATTACTAAAGCCGCTTTAGCGACTGAATCTTTCTTATCAGCTGCTTCTTTTCAAGAAACTACAAAGGTTTTGACAGATGCTTCAATTAAAGGGAAAGACAGATTATCTTATTGGCTTAAAAGAAAATGTTATTTTAGGGTAAGTTGATCCCTGCTGGTACAGGTATGCGTTACTATGATGATATTAACTTGAATAAGATAGAAAGCGTGAATGCTGAAGAACTTAACATTAGTCATGCTGTTAATCTTTAGCCCAGAAGATATTGAGTTGATTCACTAATAAAAAGATAAGGTCAGTTTACTGACCTTATCTTTTTATAGCATTTATTTTAAAAATATGAAAGAAAAGTCTCTAAAACAATTTACTTTAATAAAGTAATCGTGATAACATAACGCCATAATAAAGCGAATAGAGATGATGTTATGATTGATGATTTATTACCTGAAGAAATTATAATGTATAACTCAAGAAGTATTTTTGAACAATATGGTTATACTAGATATAAAATGAGTAAATTTGAAGAATATGATTTCTATGCTAAAAATAAGGCATTTCTAGTTTCTGATGAGGTCATTAGCTTTACAGATATGGATGGTAAATTAATGGCATTAAAACCTGATGTGACCCTTTCAATTATTAAAAACCAAAAAATAATTTAAAAGATATAAAAGCTGTACTATAATGAGAATGTCTATCGTGTAGAAAAAGGAAGTAGTGCGTTTGAAATTATACCGACAGGGCTAGAATGTTTGGGTAATTTAGATGATTATTCAATATCAAGTTTGTAGTGCTTGCTAAAGAGTTTAATCAGTATATCATCTAAAACTGCGATCTATCTTTCCCATCTAGGTATTTTATCGGAATTTATTGAAAAAGATCGATTCTTTAGGTAGTCGTTCACTAACTCGAAGATAAAGATTCTTAAAATGTCTTGAAAGAGAAAAAATGAAGCAGAGATAGTTGAACTTTGTAAAACTAAAATATATCAGAAGATTATTGTAGATATTCAGAGAACTAGTGATGCTAATGATACCCCTAAAAAGCTTTAGCTTTTTAGCAAAAGCAGGTTATATTGAGACGATATTATCCCCAACTAGAGAATATCGTAGTTGCTAGTATTAGATCTGAGGATATCCTACGTATTGATATTTCAGTTATCAATGATATGAATTATTATAATGGTCCTGTCTTTTCTGGTTTTATTGAAGGTGTACCAGATAGTGTACTAGGGACAGTAGGATAAACTCAGTCAAGAACTGAAGGGTTTTAGGCACAGTGAGTTGCAGTTTATCTTAATAAAATCCTCTATAATATGAAAAATGAAATACATATGATATAGATACTTTTAATATTATATGATATTGAGATATTTATGGACTAACTGAAATAACTAAAGAGTTGTTGAGGAAAATATAATGTTTAAAATGCAAAATACCTTGCCATGAAAAGAGAAAACTTATCGAAGAATAATAGATAAGAGAATTTCTGTGGTATATAGAGAAAGGAAAGCGTATTGCGAGGATGGAATGGTTAAACTTTGCTTTGCCTAAAAGGAAGATTAGGGAAAAGCTTATACTTTACTAGCAGAAGCAGGATTCATCATGATCAAATTAATGAAAAATACTAGAAAATTAATTTTTGAAAAATAAAGAATTTAGGATTAAGATATTTTTAGCAAACCTTCTGATGTAGCCATGATATTGGGAGACGTGGAGCAGCAGATATTGGTATTATTGGAATGATGTTCTTAGAGTATAATCCTGGGGTTTATGAATTATTAGATTTAAATATTGGCAAATGTCAAATGGCAGTTGCTGCCAAAAAGGATTATTATGATGTATTAACACCACTTTACGGTAGCAACTAAGTTTTGAAAATGTTGCAGAAAGTTGTTAATAAGGAAGAATATTGATATTATTCATTTGAATGGTTCTAGTGAAATAGCACCTATTCTTCTCATCTGATGTTATCGTTGATATTGTTGAGACAGGGACAACGAGATAAAGAAATAATCTAGAAGTTATTGAAACATTGTCCCAATAAGGTGCTGACTGGTAGCAAATAAGGTAGGTTATGCTTTTAAAAAGATTGAAAAAATTATACGGGCATTATACCTGAGAATGGGTAAGCATGATATCAATAGAGATATGAAGGAAAAATTTCAAAGAGAACTTAAGACAATTAGGTATAAAAGAGGATGTGTATATCGTTTCTCTATTATTGAAGATGTAAGAAATAGAAAAGATGAAGCAGTCTTAGATTATTCTTTTCAATTTGATAAAGTGAAATTAGAGAGTTTATTGGTCTCAAAAACTGAAAATGGTCGAGGCAGAGTTATTTTTCAGGCCAAAATTTAAAGAAGTTTAGCCAAAAGCAATCGATATTGAGAAATTTCATAGTAAACAGATATCATCTGGATTCTTTCATACCGGATAAGGATGGTATTGTTTTAGGACAAAAATAGTACCTGTGAAAAAAGTTGGTATCTATGTGCCTGGTGGTATGGCTGTCTATCCATCTAGCGTATTAATAATACGATTCCTGCTAAAAGTACTGGTTGCAAGGAGTTATTATGGTAACGCCGCCAGATAAAAATGGTAAAATCAAGCCAGAAATTTTACTTGCGGCAGATATGGCAGGTGTAGATAAAATATTTAAGGTGGGTGGTGCAAGCATTGCAGCCCTTGCCTATGGGACAGAAACTATACCTAAAGTAGATAAAATTATGGGTCCTGGAATGCTTTGTTACCGAAGCCAAAAGACAGGTTTTGGTAATGTTGCGATTGATATGATGGCAGGACCAAGTGAAATTCTTATTATTGCAGATCAATACGCAAATCCTCATTTTTATTGCGGCAGATTTGTAGCCCAAACGAGCATGATCTTATGGCACAAAAGCAATTTTGATAACAGATTCTGAGGGTGCTTGCAGAAGCTGTGACAAATGGAAAGTAGTACAGCTGTTAAATCTTGAAAGAGATTGATTGCTCGTAATGCTATTGATAATAATGGCAAAATTATAATAGCTGATAACATAAAACAGGCTATTGAGATATCAAATGAAATTGCACCAGAACATCTGGCTTTATATGTATTATTTTAACTATCTTGATGATATTGATTTATGCAGGTTCAATTTTTGGGAGAATATACACCAGAAGTACTTGGAGATTATTTTTCTGGCGTCAATCATATTTTGCCAACTATGGGTGCAACAAGATTTTCTGAGTCCATTAGGTGTAGATGATTTTGTAAAACAGTACTAATATTACATTATGCAAAAAGCAGCTCATGCATGTAGTAGATGATGTTGCTTTTTGCAGAAAGGGACTGACAGCTCATGGAATAGTATCAGATACACAGCTGAAAAATATTGAGGAAATCAATGAGAGTACTGAGATTACAAGAAAAACTGCAGAAACAAAGATATCTTTTAAAATTAAATATTGATGGTACAGGAAAATCGAATATTAATACAGGTATTGGTTTTTAGATCATATGTTGGTAAAGCTCATCACATGCAAAATTTCGACCCTGATCTTCATTGCGATGGAGATGTGCATGTGATTTTCATCCAGCACAGAAGATATTGGGATAGTTTAGGTCTAGCGTTTCCAAAAACTTTGAAGATAAAAGAGGTTACATCCTTTATGGTAGTATGATTCTTCAATGGATGAGGCATTGATTTTATCAGCTATTGATATATCAGGAAGAAGCACTTTAGTATATGAGTAGCGATTCCGAGTTAAAAGTGGGAGAATTTGATACAGAACTGGTCAAGATTTTGGTTAGCTTTGGTAAGAAATTTTACATATCATTGCATATAGAATACTTCTGGAAAATTCTCATCATATTATAGAAAAGGAATTTTTAAATCTGTAGCCAGCCTAAAAGAAGCGTTATCTTTAGATCAGAAATTATTAGATGAAATTTCCCATCTACGAAAAGGGATACTATAATGATAGTGATGTTGATTATGGTGTGATTTTTCACTAGTTCATTGCTAAAATTGGTGTTGAGACAATTGTCAGTGGTGATAAAAGAGAGATAGAAAAAGCAGATAAGTTAATTTTACCAGGTGTGGGTGCATTCGAAGACATGACGAAGTTAGAAAATGGATTAGGTGATCTTGTTATAAAAAGAAAGCACAAGGTACCCTCTCTTGGGAATATGCTTGGGCATGCAACTTTTTATTTGAGCTTTGAATTTGGAGAACATATGATTGGTTTATTGAAGAATTCAGCCCATGATCCTACCAAATGAATATAAAATTCCTCATATTGGGTGGAACAAATTACATCTTTTAGATGATGAAAGTCGTATATTAAAGAGTATGTTAATGAGGAAGTATGTCTATTTGTCCACTCTTGTCATGCTAGAAAAATGTGAAAAAGTCACTCGAGCAGTTACAGATTATGGCGATGAGATTACAGCAGTAGTTGAAGATAGCAATGTATTTTGGTTGTCAATTTCACCCTGAGCTCAACAGTTGGGCTGCGTATTTTACAGGCTTTTTCTGAAATAGATTAGGAGATAAACGATGAGAAAATTTTTCCAGCGATTGATTTATATGGAGGAAAGGCAGTAAAAGACTTTTTATATGGTGATTTTTAATAAGTGTAAAAAGTTTATGCTGATAATCGTTATTCTTATGAGAATTTTCAAAAAGAAGGAGCAGATACTCACATTGTGGATCTTGATGGTGCAAAATGGCAAGACGGATAACATTGATTTAATTACTAAAATTGTGAAGAAATCAAATTTCTTTGTTCAAGTCGGTGGAGGTATTCGAAACTTAGATACTGTCAAAAGATATATAGATATGAGGTGTTGATGAGTAATTTAGGTACAGCAGCACTCAATAATGGCTATTCTAGAAAAGTCTTTAGAAAACTTTCAAGATAAAGTTGCTGTTTCAGTAGATATAAAGGATAGCTGTGTAGCAATTAAGGTTGGTTAGAAATCTAATGTTTCTGCGATGGATTTTACAAACCAATTAGAGCAATTAGGAGTTAAGACAATTATTGTTACAGATATTTCTAAAAGATGGTGCTATGCTAAGGCACTAATTTGCAACTTTATAGCATGCTATCAGAAAAATTAAGTTTGGATGTTATTGCTTTCAGGTGGCGTTTCTTCTATAAAGGATATTGATAATCTAGAAAATTGGGGATCTATGGTGCAATTATTGGAAGGCCTACTATGAAGGCGAATTTCTGTTAGAAGCAATAAAGGTGGCGCAATGATTACAAAAAGAATTATGCCTTGTTTAGATGTTGTTGATGTGATAATGTTGTTAAAGTGAAATTTTAAAAATTTTGCAGACAATTGGATTCACCTATTACTTTACTAAATATTATAGTGAGACGGGTGCCGATGAATTAGTATGATATTACTAGTCAGGTTGAGAATAGAAAGGAGTTCGCTGAAATTTTAAAAAGTTGTTAGAAAGTTTTTATTCCTTTAACTGTTGGTGGTGGTATTTCAACTAGAAGATTTTGAAGAGTACTAATGTGGTGCAGATATGTTAGTGTTAATTCTGGCGCCATAAAAATCCTAGATTAATTAAGTGAGGCGGTTAGAGTTTATGAAGTCAATGTGTGATTCTATCTGGCTGATATCAAACGTAATGAAAAAGGTGGTTTCTTTGTTGCTGAGGGTGGAAGAGATACAGAAATTGATGCTATTGAATGGATAAAAGCGTGCAAGCTTATGGGTGGCGAACTTGTTGTGAATTCTAGCTGATGCTGATGGTGCGAAAGGGGTTTTGATTTAAAAAGATGCTGAAGCAGTATCTAATGCTGTTAAAGTACCAATCATAGCATCAGGTGAGCAGGATGTCGGAAGATTTTATACCCTTTTAAGATGCAACCAAAAAGGTTGATGCTGGACAGCAGGGCCTCAGTATTCCATTCAAAACAAATTGATATCAGAACATTAAAAGCAGTATTTATAAAGAAATAGAGGTAAGGAGATAGGCATGGTAGAAATTACGGACTTGAAATTTGATGATAGTGGATTAATTCAGCTATTGTTATAGATTCTGCTACAAACAAGTATTGATGCTTGTATATGAATCAAGAAAGTTTGAAAATATCTGAGGAAAAAGGTTTGGCTTGTTTTTATTCTCGCTCGGACAAGAGCTTTGGTTGAAGGGAGAAACAAGTGGAATTACCAAAAATAATTTCTATTACAACGATTGTGACCGTGATACGCTTAAAAGTAGTTGTAGAGCCTATGGGTCCATAACGCCATTTGAGCAACTTTTCCTGTTTTGTGGATAAAGTCTGGAAAATGATGAAAAACAAGACTTTTCTATCGAAAGCAATGGAATTACTTTTAGAGAAGAGAAAATAAACCAGAGGTTCCTATACACCTATCTTTTTGAAAAAGGAATCGATAGAAATTTTGTAGTGGGAAGAAACAACGGAGGTTGTTATTGCAACTAAGTCAGAAGATAAAAAGAAACAATTTATGAAATTTCGATTTAATATATCATCTTATGGTATTAATGGCAGAAATGGGGATAGTGTGAGGATATCTATCAAGAACTCTCCTCTAGACCATCCATTGATCATAAGACAAAATAGGTAAATTAATGTGATTATAAAAAGAGCTATCATATGACACAACTTTTGTGATGGGCAAATAAACATACGAGATGGTAGAGGGCAGGAATTAGTAGAGGGTTTTCAAACACTTGGATTTTCTGGACATTTCTTACACATGGACGAGAGTTGGTGTGTGACAAAGGTACTAGAGCCTATATTAAGGAAATTACACAATTAAATATAGAGTATAAATCAAAGATTGAGATTCTATGTGGTATTGAGCAAGATTATTATTCTGATATGAGCATAGATGACTACGATTGTTATTGGTTCAGTACATTACCTTATGGGGTGTGTTACCAGTTGATGAGTAAAGGAAATTCTTCTCGAAATTGTCAGAGATTTTTATGTAGGCGATTTATACACTAATGAAGATTACTATTTTAACAGTCGCAGATGTTAGAAGAAAAACACAGTGCAATATTATTGGACATTTTGATTTAATTACAAAATTTAATGAGAATAATGAATTATTTGATGAGAGTGTGATAGGTATAAGCGAGCTATTTATTTGCTTTAAATCAATTAAATTGTAGTGAGTGTCTTTTGAGATTAATACTGGTTGTGTTTCTCGGGGATATAAATCTATACCCTATCCTTCAATTTCCATACAGAAATTCATCATAGAAAAGGTAAATTTGTTTTACTGGTGACAGTCATGACTACTGCTGGAATGGTTATGATTTCGACAGTTGGTTTGAAAAACATGAGTATGTTAGGGTTTAATATTGTTCAAGATGTGTTTAATCAGTAAAATTAAAAGAATATGAAAATCAAGTTTGGTAATCCTAAAAGATTACGCAAACTTGATTCTATTTCTACTAAACATAATTATGAGTAAAAGATTAAAGCTTTCTGCTATTTCTTATCAAATATATTGAGTTGTGCCATAATAATCCCTAAAAACGTTAGGTGAAGCACCTATGAGCTGTTTTAAAAGTAGGTATTTCATCAAAAATAGAATACCAAATATAAAGGCGAACACAATTTCTGAGGCTTAAGATAGAGATGCTTGAGTGTGAGTTCTGCATACTTTTTGTCCAATAAGCTGCAAAGTGAAACCAATACCATGAAATTAGACCCAGCATAGAGTAATGGAAGAAGTGCACCTATGAGTTGATTTAGAGCAAAGTTTCAAATAAAAGTGCTACAATTAAATTTAGTATGGAGCAAACAGCAAATTGTAAGAAAAGCTAATTTAATAGGAGACATTCTTTTGGTACTGTAATCAACAGAAAGAATGTGACCTGCCCAAAGAAAAGAACCTAAAAAGATAATTAAGTCGCCAAAAAGCAAAGGATTAACTCGTCTTGAACTGTTGAAGTATGAGGCCAATTAATGTTAAAACTGTAGCAATCCAAATATTGAACCCAAGCTTTTTGCTTAAGAAGAGACTAAAAAGGTACGATAATAATATAACAAGCTGTTAAAAAGCAGCGTTTCCTACAGTGGTATATGCAATACCGATTTGTTGGCAAAGCTGAGCCAGAAAAATAAAAAGCCAGTAAGTAAGCCTAAAAACATTCCTCTTTAAGATTGTTTTTGTTCTTCAAATACTCTAGGGACCTTTGTTTTTCAATATAATAAAAAGTACTGAACAGAGACTAATGTTCAATAGCAAAACGAATGGCATTAGTAAATGGAGGCATTTCATTTGCGCCAAATTTTCGAACAACAAATCCAAAGCTCCCAAACTAAGGCTGTAATAAACAGCAATATATTAGCTCTCATCTCTTTTGTCATAATAAATCACACCTGATTATTGAAAGTTATTTATATATTTATCGGAAAGATAAAAACTAAGTTATGAAGAGAAAAGCGCCACTCTAATGAGTGGCACCGTATTAATATTTTAATTGTCTTTGATACTCATCAAAGTCATCTAGAACAACTTTGTTTTTGATTTTTATCTAACACTTACGATAATGATCACTATTAGAGATAATAAAAAGGCAGGAAGTAGCTCATAAAGTGCAAAAATACCGCAATCTCTAAAAGTTCCAAGTAATACCATTCCACCGCAGTGAGCATACCAACAAGGGCGCCATTTCTAGTAATACCTCTCCAGAATAAGGATAGGATTATGATAGGACCAAATGCTGATCCAAAAACCTGCCCAAGCAAAAAGATACAATATTATAACACTATGCTCGTTGTTGCTAATAGCATAGAAAAAGAGGGCGATGAAAAGAGCATAATTCGACTAATATTCATGACGTCTTTATCACTTGCTTTTTAAGTAATTTTGATAAATATTTTTGCTATTGCAGGCTGCGATAAGTGTAAGCAGCACATGAGGCTGAGATGTAGCAACAAGGATACCTGCCATTACTATATCTGCAGAAATGGAGGTACTAAGTGAGTGTAATCGTAATAAAAATTTTCAGCACTTGAAGTACTTAGATGTGCTGTGGGATAAAGGGTTCTACCTAATACCAATCACTGAGCTGCAAATGGATAAAAATACCCAAATTGTTGCCAATACGTCTGCTAATGTGTTCCTTACTATCACGGGATTGCCATGAAAACGGATCGAGAACTTGAGGCACGCCAAAATAGCCTAAACCCCATGACATAGTAGAAATAACAGCCAAAGCGGAAACTGTTTTCATTTCACTACTAAATTGTGGAATACCGTCAACGACGACTTGCGTATCATTTTCCACTATTGGATTGAAACACCATTCCAAAAATCCGGGAATAGATTGGCATTTTCTATTACCTGATTAATACCCTGCTTCATAAATACCAACACCTAAAACAAAGATAAGTGCAAGACCATTAATGTTGCTTGGATAAGATCGAAGTTGCTTCCATAAATAACCTCCAATAAGGTGAAAGTTAAAACAAAAACAGCCTAATACCATCATAGGGAAGATAATCTGTATCAAATAAATAACTAAATAATTTGTAATCGATGACTAAACAACCAGCTGTATAGACGGTGAAAAAGGTTAAAATAGAAAGAAGGCTGCCACGGTGGGTGGTGTTCTCTTCATGAAAAGCAGTTCGTAAAAATCAGGTAAAGTGATGGCATTACCAGCAACTTGAGAATAGATTCATGCAGCGTTTTGCAGTGATTAACCAATTGGCATAGGGTACCAATCGACTAGACCAAGTGCAGTCAAAAGCATCAGTCAGGTCCCGATCAAACAATACCAGCGAAGTCCATAAGCAACCCAACCACTCATATCAGAAGCTTCTGCACTCATAGCAGTTACCCAAGGTCCCATACCGTCTCACCTATAGTAATTTTCACTGCTACCATGTGACTCGACGTGCAAAAATACAGACCAATACCAAGTATAACGCTATAAATATACAGGAACATGGCAAGACCTATTAAAGTATGTTTCCAAAAGACACTCCTCCAATTCGACATGGAGCTGAGATTCGTATACTAATTTTTGAGAGGCAGTAGCAATAAAAATATGATGTTTATCCAGATGAAAATATATTGAGTTAATGATAACTAGGTAGAAACCTAAAATGATGAATTGATGCTATTTTATATTACCGATAGAAGAAATCAATAATGAGTAGCCGAAGAGTTTATATGATTGGCTTGAGGTACATTACAGCATGATGCGTTTTATTAATAGGTGATTTCTCGTCCGATTGTTATTAAAGGGCAGTATTATTTGAAAGGGTGTGACCTTTGTTGTGTGTTTGTTTGGATGGGTATTTTGACGATTAGTTTGCAGCAGCTTTTATGAGATAATCTTATAACCGGTATTATCTTTGGTGTTTTAACGTTTGTCCTCTTTTGGTCAATTAAAGAGATGAAGGAACAAGAGGAACGGTTTTAAAGGTTGGTTCAGAAAATCCAAAACGTCAAAATTGTTATAATGAAAAGAAAATTTATTTTGAGTGTAATCACAATATAAAGCTGTATGAAGCTAAAATAACACCTAGTCTAAATGACTAGGTGTTGACTGAGAGTGCTATTGAGGGCTTCAATCAGTGCATCTACATCGATATTATGAACAAGAGCGCCCTGTTCAATATTTCTCATATCTTGAGGCTGCACAACCCAAACACCCATTCCAAATCCATAAAAACAGATGCAACGTGGGATAATTTTGTACGGCTTCTGAAATTGACATTTCTTTTATGTAATAGACATAGAGCGATTCTCCTTATTATTAAAAAGTTAGTGTTATATCACTTAATCTTTTAATCTACATACCTAAAAACAAAAATTTAAAAAATATTTTTCTAGGCAGCTGGTAATCGAGATAAAGCATCATTACTACTATATCTTCAGAGGAGTTATCAGTAGTCAGTGAGTTTCGGTAGTGTTGTTATTATTAGAATAGTCTACGTTGCCAGTAGTATCTTGTGCACTAGAAGTATCTGTATTATATGAGTTTGATGCCCATGTTTATCTGATGAGGCATCATATCCTCCACTAGAATAGGTACTAGGCTCTGTGCCAGATTTAAAGAGCTCCATACTTCTATAAATACCGAGGTGTGGAACGCTAGCAAGATTCCCTGTTTTCAGTATCGATAAGAACACTAACAACATTATCCGGTCTTACAAAGTCCCTCATAAGGTAGGCCTTGATGAAGGTAACTCATTATTGCTCAAAAATTCTACTAGTAGCGTCTGAAGTAGAATAAATTTGTGATGGTTGGTCAAAACCAATCCACACACAGCCAACATATTGAGGGGTGTAGCCAACGAAAACCAAAGGTCTTATACATTATCTGTTGTCCCTGTTTTACCTGCAGTTACTCTACCATCATAAATACGAGCAAAACACCAGTACCACGATTTACAACATCCGTTAAGCAACTTGTAATCATATAAGCTAGTTTCAGGAGAAATAACTTGTTTTAGTTTATTATCAGCAGTACTAGACTTTTACCTTTGTTGATTAAGGATCTTAACGATCGTGTGAGGTTTATTATAGTAGCCTTTAGTTGTCAAAAACACCATAAGCGCCAGCCATTTTCTTCAACACTAACTTTTTGTTAGCCCACCTAATCCAGCAGATAAGGTTAACATCGTTTAGTGTCCCTTCTTCAACTAAACTGGTAATTCTAATGCCATAGCAACTTTTGTCGAGCCTGCTTTTGGCAACTACTCTCGCTGCCACAAACGTGACAGGAGTTGATGAGCGCTTGTCTAGAAAGTGACCATGCCAGCGTACCTAAAATCATAATTATTGACATATGTCCTCAAGCATCATAGGGTTTATCTAATTCAACAGATCCAGTACCATAGCCACTTTCAAAAAAGCAGTGCATAGGCATAGATTGGTTTTATCGTTGAGCCAGGCTGTCTTAATGTCTTAGTTCTATTTAAAGTTCTTTCTCTGCTTAATATTTCGACCACCATGAGGCCAACAATCTCACCATTTTTTACTATCCATAACAATCATCGCACCTGGATAGGTTGACTGGGTTACCAGTTGGGAAATTATAATCATTACTAAAGTAGTTGTACATATAGTCTTGTAAATCAGGATTCATCTGTGTATGATTTGATAACCACCTGTGTAGAGATCTGCATCGCTAATCCAAGGACGCACATAGCTTTCATATATTGTATAATCTGTATAACTAATTGCTGTATCATTTAAAATTTTCTTTTCAGTCGTTTCTAAAATTGTAGAAACATGGATTTCTGCAGCATTTGCATTAGTATATTCTTCTTGTGAGATAACACCATTGTCGAGCATGGCCTTAAGGACGATACCTCGTCTCTCTTTAGCATTATCAACACTAACTAGTGGTGACCATTTTCCGGGATTTTTGAATCATACCAGCGAGAAGAGCAGCTTCGTCTAGTGTCAAATCTGTGCATGTTTACCAAAGTAATCATTAGAAGCGGCCTCAACGCCATAGCAACTTCACCACTCAGACCAATGCCAAAAATAGCATCGATTCAAGTACATCGTTAAAATATCAGCTTTGGAATAACGTTTATCAATTTTGATAGCAGTAATAGCTTCTTGGATTTTTCTTTTGTACGTCTTTTCATCACGACTATTCATGGCTAACCCAGCAGTTGTTGAGTGATAGTAGAACCACCCTGTACAACGCCACCAGCTTTTAGGTTACTGATCATTGCTCCAGTGATACGAATAGGATCAATACCATGATGATCGTGAAAACGCTATCTTCAACAGAAATAACAGCATTACGAATCAGTTGTGACATTTCATTAGTCTTTATAGGGACTATAATTATTTCCTAGGGATAACTCTTGTATAATGTCACCATTTTTATCATAGATTTTTACTAGGTATGTCATAATCACCAATATGAGCATCATCTAAATCAGGCATTGAACTCATAGCAGTTAAGATAACAGTGCCAACGGCACTTGCTCCAACAACTCTAAAAGCATTAGTACCAAAAAGAACCAAATGGGACCATCGAATCTTTTTGTGAGGTTTTAGTTTTTGATTGATTTTGGTTTCGAATCAGGCATCGAAGTCCTCCTTCCTTAATGCTCCTATTATAGCATAGTTAAATTTTGAGACAATAGGAAGATTTTTATTTAGAAATATCAGTATGTGATTCCCCTAAGCCTTCTAAAGGGTTATATAACAAGAAGTGTGTGTTTTAGTTAATAAAAAAATTTTCGGTTATATTATTATGTATTTTTACAATTTTTAAAGTTTAAGATTCTTTTAATAATATATTTCAATAGTTACTAGATACAAATTATAGATTTATATGATAAAAGTAGAGTATCAGTTAGTTAAGAAGCAGTTAATAAAAAGAAAAAGTAATATTAAGTTATGTGGAAGATTGTTAACAATTGAGGGTGTAGTTTATGAGATTAAAAAATTAGATAAAAATAGTATTTATTTCAATCATTATTATATGGATATTGGTAACGTCATTAAAAATTATATCCTATGGACAAAGCTATGTGTTTCTTTGGATTGATTAGTATATTCTTATGTATTATAAATCTTATAAAACTATATGCACATCTTTTTACTGACTATAGGAATGATAAATATAGTATCTTGGAAAAACGTTATGGACCAGTTAGTGCATTAAAACATTATATTGTTTTTCTGGTCTTTTTCATTTGCTGTGTGGTTTAATATTGGTTTATTCTGGATATATGGAGGGTTTTTAAATGAGAAGAGTAGCAAGATAGTCAATCTAGTGATTTAGCGAGAATTTTTGCTGGGGATAGAGATTGTCAAAGTTGCTTGCAAAATATTTTTAGTATCTAGGGATATGATACAAAGGAAAAATTTACTCTTTTTATATAGTGATAGACAAGATTTATCATCACCATTTTCACTTATTAATATGGCGGGTGCAGTGAGAGAATAGAGGAAGCTATAAATTGCAAAAGAGAAAATCACTATTTATGGTGATTACGATGTAGATGGATTTTGCGCCGCACACTTCTCAAAAAGAGCTTTGAATTATTTTTATAGCGATGTTGATATTTATATTCCAAATAGAATTGAAGAGGGATATGGTTTAAAATCAAACTGCTCTGCAAGAAATTTTACCTTTTACACAAAGTTAGTCATAACGGTTGATTGCGGGATTTCTTCGCATCCAACTTATAGAAGAATTTATGAAACAAGGTTTAGATTTTATTGTTACAGATCATCATCAATTGCCAGAAATTATCCCCCAAACTATAGTGATCAATCCTCTTTTAGCCTATGATAGTGGCGTACCTTTTTACAATTTATGGCTGTGGTGTGGCATTTATGTTAGCTGGGTTTATCAGAGTATCTTAAGTATTGATAAGGAAAGAAAATCAATTGGTGAACTTATTGATATTGTAGCACATTGCTACAGTTGCTGATTATGCCTTTGACAGAAGATAATAGAATTTTTAGTGAAAGAAGGCATAAAACAAATTCAAAAACCTAGAGTGTTTCTTAAAATCTATGTTAGATATTCTTAATTTAGAAAGCTATATGGTTGATTCTGAGATAATTGGCTTTCAAATTGCAGGATTAATGCTTGTGGTATTAAATGTAAATTACCCTAGGGTATAGATTTTCTTTAGAAGATGATCCTATAAAAACAAACTACTTGCAAAGAGGTGAGAAGATCTAAAATAATTTACGACGAAAATGGTTGAGGAAATATGGAAAGTGCACTAGGCAAGATAGATGAGGAAAGACGATACTTCCATAGCAGTTATTACAGTAGGTGATTATCATGCTTGGTGTGAGTTAGGCAGCGTCAAAATTGGTAGACAAGTTTGGGGTACCTGGCTTTAGTGTTACACAAAAATGAAGGTGGTTATGTTGGTTCTGGCAGAAGCATACAAAGGCTTGCATTTACTAGGCATTACATGCTGAATGATTTCTCAGTCGTTTTGGTGGGCATGCTATGGCGCAGGTTTTCTTTAGAAGAAGAAATGTTATGCTTTTTGACAGGGTTTATAAATTATGTCAAGACCATTATATAAATGATGAGAAAGATGATGTTTTAGACGTGGTTATATATCAAATTCTGGAGATTAATGAAAATTTATATCAACAACTTTCTTTACTCGAACCTACTGGTCATGCAAATTTAAAAGCCAGTATTGGCAATGTGCTTTCATTTGATGTTAAAATCATGTGGTATAGAAAATCCACATCTTCAACTGATGTTAGTGATTTAAGAGTATTGGTTTTAGTAAACTGAACATTTGAGTTGGTATCAAATTAATGAAAATGTTGATATGGCATTTCAATTGAAAAAGTTATTTTAGAGGTGAAAGAACGCTTAGAATTTATATTACGAGATCTTCAGCTAGTTGTTTTATCAACAAATCAACTTGATGATAGCACTTTTTAGATGCTCAAGATGTAACAAAAGATGAATACTTAGATATTGAACTAAAAAGTCTCACAACATATAGCTGAGTGTTTCGTGATGAAAGAGAAACTAAAAATTTGAGGAAAATGCGACTCATATCTCATTAGAGTGATAACCCCATTGACCCCTAAGTGCGATTATAGATTGCGAATAATGGAGAAACTTTTAGGTTATTTAAAGAAAGATCTTGCTAAGCATTTGGCGCCTTTGATGAGATAATGGTGTGAATATCATATTAAAAATTGGCAATTAACAGGAGGAGTTAGAAAATAAATAGTATGGTTTAAATATTGAAATTTCTCTACGTTTAGTGAGATAGATATTGCAGTAATTGAAGATAGCTTGATGAAGATGATGAGACAAAATTTATTACCTAATGCTAGTTATCAGAGCTCAAGAAGGGCATTGAAGCATTTAAGAAATCAGAAAAATACACTAGTCTAATGCCAACGAGCGAGGAAAATCATTGATTTTTCAAACTCGTGCCCTGTGAACTTGCTCAGGAAAATAAAATAACATTGAATCTCCGTTAAGAAGTTTGATTGCTGATCAATATCCTAAAAATTGAAGGAATTAACCTAATTTACCAATTCAAGTAACAGATTACAGGCGACAGTCATCTGATGAAGAGTCTTAAACTAAATTATGCAGCTGAGGGGTATGAGTGTTGTTACAACACCAGATATTTTACTAATGAAATCATTTTTAAATCATCAAATATTGGGCTTGTCGTTGTGGATGAAGCACATTATCTGACAGTAGACTTGGGGTTATAAGAATTTATCTGGCAAACTGATCTATAGTTTGTGCGACATAACTAACCGCCACTGGTGATGAAAGTGACTTATCAGATGATTATTGAAAAGCTAGCTATAGAAAAGTGATTGCGATAACTATGAGAAAACAAATCTACAGATAGTCGATCATGAGACAAGTTGAAAATAAACTGGGCTAGTTGTTGTTACTCGCTAGTAAGGGGAGAAAAGACGATAATTTATGTTAATTCCAAAAGGAGCATATGAATTAGCATAAGAGAAGAGGTAGCTTACAACAGTAGAGAAAAGATTGGTTATTATCATGGTGGCTTACCTAAATTAGTAAGAAATGAAATAGAGCATCGTTTTAGGAAAGGGTGAATACTAAGTATCGTAGCAACGACAGCTTTTGGAGAAGGCATTGATATCCCTGATATTAAACATGTGGTATTTTTCATCTTCCATTTTCAAAGGAATCCCTTTAATCAACTTGCAGGTAGGGGAGGAAGAAAGAAGATAAGGCATACATTCATTTACTCTATGTACAAAAGAGATGATCTTAAATGATAAAATCTTATCTATCCTTTCCCTACAAAGAGAAATGCTAGGTGATTTATATAGTGCTATAAAATGCTTCTAGTGAAAAAGATGTTTTAGCTTTCGATACAAATACGCTTCCGCATTAATCAAAAAATTACCATTTGATATTAAACAGGTCAAAATTAGCTAGATATTTGCACAAACTTCAGTTAACAGAAGTTTTAAAGACGGACACTCATGTTGCGTCTTTACCACAAAAAGTAGTAAAGTGGTTGTTAAACGATTCTGAAGTTTACCTTGAGAGGGTTTGATGGAGAGAAAGCTTTTACAAAAGCTTTACGTAGATTTCGGCTTTTTCAAAAAGATGCTAATTTAATCAAAGGCCATATAGCTTTTAGCATATTATTGCACTGATAAGGAGGAGATATGATGGCCGTGGTTAACTTTTAAAGTATTAGATAAAGCTTTCAGAGGGAAGTGATAGTGTATTATATGAAGCCTCACAACAAGGGCTTTTCATTGTCATGATGGACAAGTGCGAAAGTCTGAGCTACATATTATCTCATCCTCTAAATGTTGCTATAATCTCTTAGCTGAATTGGGTATGGATGATAGAACTACGTTGCTTTACATGATGTTGTGAGAAGATACGGGTTGTGGTGGAGGTCCTTAGAAAAAGAATTTGGAGAGGATATTAAATAGTTGAAGGTGTCACTAAGTTAGATAAATTATCTTGTGTATCTCAAGAAGAAAGGTACAAATAGAAAGTTATCGTAAAATGTTTGTATCGCTGCGGAAGATATCCGCGTGGTATTGTGAAGTTGGCTGAGTCGTCTTCACGATATGCGTACGATGAGGTTTCAATCACCACAGAAAAGCAAAAGAAAATTGCGCACGAGACATTGAAATTTATGCACCAATTGCAGATAGATTGGGGATTATCAAGCTAAAAATGGGAACTTGAGGATCTTTGTTTAGCTTATCTTGAGCCAGAGTTTTACCGTGATTTGGTGGAAAAAATAGCGGTTAAAACGTCAAGCTCTGAGAAGAATATATCGATGAGAGTTACAGTTATTAAGGCTGAGTTAGATAAAGATACATACTAAGTATGAAATAGCAGGACGTTCAAGCGTATCACTATAGTATTTATCGTAAAACGACACAGAAACATAAGGAATTAGATGAAATTTGATGATTTAATAGCAATTAGAATTTTGGTTGATGACATTAGTGATTGTTATAAAACCATTAGTGTCGTTCATGGGTTGTGGAGACCAATACCAAAGCGTATTAAGGATTATATTGCTATGCCTAAGCTAATATGTATCAATCTACATACAACAGTTATAGGACCAAGAGGCGAGCGTTTTGAACATTCAAATTCGCAAATTCTATGAAATGCATCGTGTTGCTGAGTATGGTGGCAGCACACTGGCTTTACAAAAATCAGGTGGCTGATTAACAGAAACAGATTAGCTTGAGCTTAATCAAAGCCAAGAATTACAACATGAGTTAGATTCAAGTAAAGATTTTATCGACGATAAAGGAGAAATCTTTAGGGGTATGGTATTTAGTATTTTTCACCCATGGGTGAAGTTGTAGACTACCTGAAGGTCAACACTCAAATTGATTTTGCTTATCAGGTTCCTTGAGATAGGACATCAGTGTGTTATTGTCAGTAGTGTAAGATGGTGCCTTTTGACTATGAGTTAAAAAAACAGGCGATACCGTTGAAGTCATGCGTTCTAAGTGGCCAAGGATCAGGAAGAATTGACTTTCAATTGCTAAAACAACTGAGCAAAAATAAAATCAGACAATGGCTTAGAAGATAAAAGGAAAGAAAATTACGAACGTGGTTTGAAATCTATGAACGTTTTGTAAACAACTTTTCGTTTAGATGAAAAGCTTTTATATAAACATCTAAGGTAGCTGTTAAGTTAAATTATCATTCTTGGGGAAATAACATGTGGGTCTTGGGTTGGTGGCTTTAACAACGATGCAAATACAATCGTTTACAAGATGAGTATCAATCAGAAATGGCTTCTTCTTGAACTTACAAAACCAGTAGGCTTGCAAAAACAGCGTAAAAACTTTTTGATGGGTGACAGTTCAAGGTATTGATGATGTTGGTGTACGGTGCAAGTTGTTGTAAGCTGTACCAGGTGATCAATGGTGCTACGTTACATGAGGATATGGGATCACAATTCATGCATGCAGTTGTCCCAAAATCTTGGTGGCTTGATTGAAAAGGATGGCAATCGTGTGATGGAAGTACAGTGGGAGGTATATGAAAACTCACTTTTTCCAGGTGCGCCTTTTTGTTGAAGCCTTTGATCGACCTAGTACACCTGAAGTTATGGCTAATCAATGATTCTAAGGTTCATATATGGAGATACGTTCAAAGGTAAGATCATGTGTCTTTAATGGACATTACTGTTGAGTTTTCAGATATTTTAGCTTTAAATATTATTATGGACAAAAATCATGTAGCATACTCAGATGTAGTAAGTGTACATCGTGATTTGTAAAAGTGGTATTAAATAGTTCTAGGGCTAGATTAAAGCTTTTAACTTTAATCTATTACTAAAGACACCTGATGGCAGTAGACAGATAGACAATAGTTTGTTATGATAGCCATAACTATTATATAAGGTGATTGATGTGTTGACAGGTAAAGATATTAGGCAAAAAGTTTATTCAGTATTTTTCAAGAAAATAAACATACACATGTTGCCAGTTCTTCTCTAATTCCCTATAATGACCCGCACTTCTGTACTAATGCTGGTATGAATCAATTTAAAGGATGTTTTAGAGCTTAGAGACTAAACCTTATCATCGTGCTGTTACTTCTCAAAAAGTGTGTGCGTGCAGGTGGTAAACATAATGATTTGAAACAGTTGGTAAAAACAGCAAGACATCATACTCGAAAATGTTAGGTAATTTTTCTATAGGGGATTATTTTAGAAGATGCAATCAAATTTGCATAGAATTTCTTACTAAGAATTGAAACTACCAGAAGAGAAACTTTATATTACGGTATATAAAAGATGATGATGAGGCCTACAAATTATGGCAGAGTTTAACAGGAAACTTTCTAATGAAAAATACTTCGTTTAGGTGAGATAATTTTTGGCAAATGGGAGATACAGAACATGTGGTCCATGGTGAAATCATTGATGACAAAGGTGAATCCTATGCCTGTGACTGTAGAAGACGGCTGTAAGTTGGGTGTTTGTGATTGTGATAGATGGCTTGAAATATGGAATCTCGTTTTTATGCAATTTAATCGTGATGAGCAAGGTGTTTTACATCCTTTGCCAAAAACTAATATTGATACAGGCATGGGCTTAGAGCGTATTACCTCTATTTTGCAAAATGTGAACAAACAATTTTGAAACAGATTTGTTTATGCCATTAATTCGATATTGCGAAGAACTACCTCACAACCCTATGAAAAAGGCGCTCAGGGTTTTCTTTCAGGGTGATCGCAGATCATGCTAGACATGTACTTTTTGATTGCAGATGGCGTTATGCCAAGTAATGAGGACGTGGTTATGTTTATGAGACGGATCTTACGTCGTGCCGTAAGATTAGGAAAAACAGTTGGTTTAAATGAACCATTCTTATATAAATTCTCTGCTAAAATTGCAGACATTATGGGTGAAGATTATCCGGAAGTTGTTGAGAAAGTTGTCTTCATTCAATCTGTAATTAAAGCAGAAGAAAGAGCGTTTTTATCAAACTCGCAAGATGAAGCTTAGAAAAGGTTTCACGAAACGATTGAGAGCTAAAAGAAAATGGAAAGATGGAAATTGACGGTGAGTCAGCTTTTCTATTTTATGATACCTATGGTTTTCCTATTGATTTAACTAAGGATATTGCTGAAGAAAATGCGATGACTGCCAGATTTATTAGGATTCGATCAAGCGATGGAAAAACAACGTCAAATGTCAAAAAGTACACGTGCTAATTTTTTGACGTGAAGGCATTGGCAAATATAGTAAAGAGAATTTTTCCTTCAGAAAAGGCAACAGAAATTTATTAGGCTGAAAAGTTAAATGCTGAAGTTAAACTAGAAGGCATTATTGGAGAAAAATATTCGAGAAAAAGTTTATGATGACTATGCTTATATTCTTTAGATAAAGACACCATTTTTATGCTCAAGGTGGTGGTCAAGTAGGTGATAAGGGTAAACTTTATGGGAAAAATGGGGTTTTTTAATGTTGAAAATACGATTAAGTTGCCTAATAGTTTGCTATCTACATGAAGGCTATTCTGATGGTGGCTTAGTCTGTGGTGAGATATTAAATGCTGAAGTTGATGGTAATTTGAGAAAAGCAACTGAACGTAACCACAGCTACTCATTTATTACATCATGCACTAAGAGAAGTCTTGGGCGATCATGTTCATCAAAGCTAGGTAGCCTAGTTTCACCAAATTATTTGCGTTTTGACTTTTCTCATAGTAAGGCTCTTACAACAGGAGAGCTAGAAAAATTGAATATATGGTCAATGAGATGGTCTATCAAGCTATCCTGTTGAAGCATCTGAAAATTCAATTGATGTTGCTAGAGAAAAAGGTTTCATAGCACTTTTTGGTGAAAAATATGGCGATAAAGTTCGTTGCTTAAATATTGGTGGCGTAAGCAAAAGAAACTCTGTGGTACTCATGTTCAACATTCATCAGAAATAGGTAGTTTCAAAATTATAGGCGAATCTTCTGTGTCTGCTGGTATTCGTCGCATAGAAGCTTTTAACAGGTGAAGCTGCATATAGACACGCAAAAATCCAAAATAGAGCTGGCTGAAGTTGTGAAATGCTTTGAAAGTGACGAATGATAAAGATATCTGGACAAAATTATCCAAGAAGCTAAATCAGATAAAAACCCTTAAAAAGAATTAGATTCTTTAAAAACAAAAATGACCCAGGCTATGGTAAGTGAGGAAGTTTCTCTGCTATAGAAGATGTTAATGGTGTAAAAGTACTTGCTAAAAGTAGTTCAGGCAAATGATATGAAGAACTAAGGCAGATAGTAGATCAATTTAAAGATAAAATGAAAGAAACTGTTATCGTTTTAGGTGCAGTTACAGCAACTGATGAGGTTATTTTTAGTAGGGTATGTTGACACCTGATGCAGTGAAAAATAAATTACATGTGGGAAAAGTAATTATAGAAAGTCGCTAAGATAGTTGATGGTAATGGTGGTGGAAGATCTGATATGGCACAAGCTGGTGGAAAGAATTCTGAGCTTTTACCACAAGCGATTGCTTCAACTGTAGGTATTGTTGAGGCGTTACTCACTAGAAAGGATAGCATTAAAATGGATGTAGATAATACACAATATTTTGATAAACATTTAGTGCAAAAAGAGAAAATTTTTATCTATGTTAATAGATATTTATACTTTCGTGAAAAGGGCTATGAGCCCTCATGATCAAAGTCGTTGGATATCTCTTTCTGGAGATCCTGTTTACATTACAAGTTATAATGGTGCTCGTGGACATATTCAAGAATATAGTAGAGATGAAATTATTGAGGTTTTATTGAAATCATTTTTAAGTCAAGTTGGTACAGTTGAATGAAACGTATAGTAGGCTTCGATATTGGACAAAAACGGATTGGTATCGCATTAAGTGATTTACTTGGATTGACAGCACAAGGAGTAGAAACGTATCATAGATTTAGAAGCAGATTATCAATATTTAGTTCAATTTATCATGATGTTCGGATCAATGGTGGTTGGCACTACCTAAAAATATGAATAACTCTTTGGGTTTTAAGGCGGAAGAAATTCAAAATTTTATTGCTGGTTTAACTCAAAGAGTAGATATACTGGTTTTTGGTAGATGAACGTTTAACAACGGTAAGTGCTGAACGTATGTTAGTAGATGCTGATATAAGTCGACGGAAAAAAATGTTGTTGATAAAAATAGCTGCTGTATTAATTTTACAATTGCATTTAGATAAAACGAGATAGGAGAGAGAAAAATATGAATGAACAAGAACAATTAGAAGCAGAAGTCATTTTGCAAGATGAAGAAGGTAATGAAGTTACTGTGATATTATTGATGTATTTGATTTTAATGGGAAAAATTATGCAGTACTTTGTCCTAAGGATGAAGATGATGAGAAAAGTGCTATTATTTTTGAAATGACAGAACTTGATGGTGATGAACCTCACTTTACAAGAGATTGAAGATGATTTGTATGGAAAGGGTTGTTGCTCATTGGGAGGGACTGATTGAAGAGTAGTTAAATATCAAAAACTCATTTGACTTATGGTATTTTTGAGGGATAACTATGCAGTCAATACCTATCGTATTACTGTTGGGATGATTTTGAGAACAATTTAGAAGTGATTGAAGTTTATCTTAAAAAGGTCTATGATAATCATATTGTTATTCATAAAGCCAAAACAGGCGTTGAAGCTCTGCATGCTTTGAAAAGCATGTAATTGATTTGGTTTTACTTGATGTAATGTTACCAGATATGGATGGTTTTTCTTTGTCACACGATGAAAGAAAAACGTGGTGATGATTATCTTCCTATTGTTATGCTCACGGCTCTTCATGATAAAAAGAAAGTTTGAGAGGGTTTATCTGCCGGTGCTGATGATTTTTAACAAAACCTGTAAATCCAGAAGAACTTATGATACGGTGAGAAATTTGGTTAATCTTCGTATGGCAAATAAAGAATTGCAGAGGAAATATGAGTCGCTGACTCAAGAAATGCATTTGGCAAGAGAATTGCTAAACGATTTTATGCCCTAAATATTCTCCAGTTATTGAGCGAC
>BNJU01001123.1_pt1 | contig 55642 bp, 99 predicted proteins | sample 8539281 | NCBI WGS metagenome assembly BNJU01 (sample SAMD00202456, study PRJDB9452) | human saliva metagenome | isolation source: human saliva | place: Japan
CCCATTACGGCTAAGCCGATAACACCGATGTCGCCTTTTTACTGACATTGTTTTCTCCTGTTGATAAGAGGAATCGCCCACTGTAATTTGTTATGATGTTACTGGTAGGCTAATCCCCACGTTGTGTTTAATTTGATTATTTTTGCACAATGTAATGCATTTCTACATTTTTCGCTTTTGCTGCTTTTTGTGAGATCTGCTTTTATCGCTGACTATCTCCAACAAGGTATAAAGATACATCTTTGCCGACCTTTTCTGCATTATTTAGTCCATACATTGCAACTGCTTTATTCACAGATTGACTGTTCCCTGCAATTCCGATATGTAAATTATCTGTAGCTAAAAGAGATACGAGTCGTTTTCCTGAAGTACCACCTGCGGTTCTAATCGTTGCTACAAGCATTCCATTTGAAACTGGGTTTCCTGCTTCTGGAACTCGAAGCATTACTGAGCGATTATCTTTTTGGCATTTGTGCCGCTAACTGATCTAAAGATGGCCCAGATGAACAAGCAAATAACAAAGTTGAAGTAAGTAGTACAAACAATTTTTCATTTTTGTCTCCATATCATTCTAATAAATTAACTCTTCGTCCACGCACTCATGTGTTGCGTAAACCCAATATGCGGATAATAATCCACTGCTTGCGGAGCCGATAAAAGCACGAATTTTGGCTTGTGGATGTAATGCCTGTTTAGTGTGTTCAATTAACTGCACGCCGATACCTTTGTTTTTGATATTGCTCGTCAACCGCCAAATCAGATAAATAACAGCAGTAGGCAAAATCTGTCACGGAACGTGCCACGCCCCACTAATTGTTTACCATTCCAAGCGGTGATTAATAAATCCGCATGGTGCAACATTGCTGCGACACGTTTTTCATCCTCTAACGGACGGCGTGCACCTAAAGTCGTTTTATTTAGCAGTTCAATAAATTGTTTGACTGAAATCGGTTCATTCACTTTGTAGTCTATCATTTTGCAAGCCTCGATATTTGATTCTTAACTTGTTATAGCAATTTTGCCGCCGCTTTATCCAAATACCATTCCGTTACCCCATTTTTTGCTTTAATTTTTGCTGCAGCGTAAGGCAGATTTTCTGCAGGAGTTGTTTGGATTTCTTTTAAAATATCTGCTTTGCTTTCACCCGTGACTAAATAGGTAATGCGTGTGGCTTGTTCAATGAGTTTAACTGTTTTAGAAATGCGGATTTGACCGCTTTCAGGGTGTTTTGCAATGACAGCAAGGTTTTCATCATCAAAAATTGGTTTGATGCGGGGAAGAGAGACGCGGTATGACCGTCCGTTCCCATACCTAAAATAATCCAATCAAAAACACCGTTTGGAATAACCGCACTTAATTCTTCTTCGAAACGTTTGAGCTCAAAGTGCGGTTCATTTTCACCACGAATTCGGTGGATATTTTCTGCTGGAATTTGAATGTGATCGAATAAGCGTTTTTGTACTTCGCCATAGTTGCTTTCAGGATCAGATGGCGGAACCATGCGATCATCACCCCACCAAAAATGCAGATTTTTCCAGTTAATTTGTTCCGCATAAGGTGATTTGGCTAGGGTTTTAAATAATAACTGAGGGCGTTGAACCACCAGAAAGGGAAATATGCACAGGGTGATTTAATTGGCTATAAATCACAAAATTCTTGTGCAATTTTTATCGACTGCATGTTGAGCCGTTGGGAAGATGATGAGTTCATTGATTTTTCGTTGGGCTTTAGTCCAATTTAATATGTTCGATATTAAGAGCGGTGGAAAGCCCGACGATTAGATGATTAAACCTTTTTCTTCATTAAACCCTGTTGGTTTACGCCAAACGTCGACACTTTTTTGCAATTAATTTATCGGCTGCAACAGGGTCCCCTGAGTACCCGCTTCATATTCGTGAATACGACCACCATTCGCTTTGTAATCTAAAATCGGTTGGACAAATTTCCATGCAGCATGCACAGCATCGGTACGCGCAAACAAGGTTGCATCGCCTTTCATCGCATCTAATAATAAGCGTTCATAAGCGGTTAGCACTTGTCATCGGCTAAATCCGCATAACGGAAATCCATTGATACTTCTTTGGCTTCAAAGCCAGCCCTCGTTTTTTAAGCCGAAACGCATTGAAATCGCTTCATCGGGTTGAATACGAATGATCAATTTATTCTCTGGGCATTTTGGCTGAATACCGGATGCGGAGTTGTTTTGAAATGAATCACAATTTCTGTCACACGTGCCGGTAAGCGCTTTACCGGTACGTACATAGAAAGGTACACCCTGCCCAACGCCAGTTTTTCGATTTCTGCAACGTAAGGCCATAAAGGTTTCTGTGCGAGAGTTAGCAGGCACGCCTTTTTTTCTTTGTAGATAGCCTTTGACTTCTTTTGCCATCAATTTCGGCAGCAGTGTATTGGCCAAGCACTAAGTTGTGTTCAACGTCATCTTGCGTTAATGGACGTAGAGAATGCATGACTTTGGCCACTTCATCACGCATTGAGTTTGCATTGATGATTGCAGGTGGTTCCATGGCAACCATGGCTAAAACTTGTAATAAGTGGTTTTGGAACATATCACGCATTGCACCGGAGCCATCATAATAGCCACCACGTTCTTCTACACCAATGGCTTCGGCACCAGTAATTTCCACATAATCAATGAAATTACGGTTCCAAAGTGGCTCAAACCAACCATTTGAGAAACGTAAGACAAGCAAATTTTGCACGGTTTCTTTACCAAGATAATGGTCGATACGGTAGATTTGATGTTCTTCAAAGAAACGGTGAATTTGTATGTCGAGTTCTTTTGCGGTTTTTTCATCATAACCGAATGGTTTTTCCACGATAATGCGTTTCCAACCATTTTCTTCAGTATTTAAACCATGACTGCAAGACATTCAGGAATCACACCATATAAGCTTGGTGGGGTGGACATGTAATAAAGTGTATTGCCGTTTGTTTGATATTTGTTATGTAATTCGTCTAAACGTGGCACTAATTTGCCGTAATCAGCTGCATCTGATGTATTTACTGCTTGATAATAGAGATGGTTACAAAAAGCATCTAGCGTTTCTGGTGTGGTATCTTCTGTTTGAAGAAGTGCTTCACGCATTTTTCACGGAAAAGTGTCATCGTTTAATTCTGTACGAGCAACACCTAATACAGAAAATTTGGTTTAAACGACCAAATTTGAAGAGATTATAAAGTGCTGGAATGAGTTTACGGTGAGTTAAATCACCGGAAGCACCAAAAATCACGATACAGTTATTATTCGTTTGCTATTATTCTTATTATTCCGAGTAGTATTTTAAATAATGCAATATATTGCACTTTACCAATCGAACCAATCAATTAAATTGAAAGACAGATGCCCAATTTTGTGTATTATCTGACACCATCACAAAGGGTGGATTAATTAAACTTTCACGCTGGTTATAGGTGAGTGGCTGAAAGTGTGGATCGAAAATTTCCATTGATTTCAGCTAATAAAACTTTCAGCGCCCGCGGTGTCCCATTCGCCGGTTTTGCCGAGTCGGACATAGCAATCAACCGCCCTTCTGCGACTAAAACCGCTTTTATAACTACTCGAACCGACCACCGTAAATTCGCATGCCAAATTCTTCGCCAAAAATTGACCGCACTTTTTCTGTGAGGTGGTGAGTGCCTACGGCGATTTTTAACGGTTTGGTGAGATCGATTTTTCGTGGCTGTAAGCTGTTATCTCTTTGTTACTTTGTTTGAATGCTCCCAAATTCTTTCATGGCGTAATAGGTGATATTCAAAATAGGGAAGTGGATAACACCCAGCACAGGTTGATGGTTTTCGCACGAGTGTAATCAACACCGAAAATTGATCCGTGCGATCAATAAATTGCTGCGTGCCATCAAGGGGATCGATTAGCCAATAAGTTTGCCAAGTTTGGCGTTGTTCAAAGGGGATATTGCAGTTTTTCCTCAGAAAGAACAGGAATGTTGGGGAAAGTGCGGTCAGTTTTTCGATTAAAAACTGGCTGACAACAAATCTGCTTCTGTAACAGGGTGTGTTATCCGATTTGGTTTGTATTGCCACATCCTGTTGGTAAAAACGAGCCAAATGTTTTTCCTGCTTCATTGGCAAGCGCGCGGACTTGATCGAGAAGAGATTGAGATAATTGCATATTTATTCTCTACTTTGATTTCGGTAATAACAAGGAGAGGAAAATTGTCGTATAGATTGCTATGATGGCAGAGCCGCCTAAGATGAAGGATATACGGTCAGTGAGATATTTCGTATTTGGTGCGATCACGACATTACCGATACTCCAATAACAAAAAATAATGATAAAATGAAAAAGGAGAATTTTCTTCCAATGATGACGTAGATAGCCTCGGCATTTGGCAAAAGTAAGCATTGATTATCGCCGGAACAGTGAGAGGCCAAAATGTCAGAAAGAAACCAAATAATGCAGAGTCGAAATAACCTTCTGTAGTCGTCTAGTTCGAAAAAGCGACATAAAGCGATAACACTGCCTATCAGTTGCGTAACCAATGGAAGATAATAATCGCTTTTCAAATAAGGGGATTGATGTTGACACTTTAATTCCTAGAAAAATAGGCTATCCTGAGGACAGCCTATTTTTAATCCATTATTTCGATTTTTCGCGCGCAATACACGAGAAACGAAAAATCAAAGATACCAAAGATAAAACACGGCAAGACCAAGTAATCCGCCCATATTATCCCAATTTTCTAACGCTAAGGCTAACGGATCTTCAGAGCCACCTGATGTGACAGATGCCGCGATAATGAAGGCTAAGATTACGCCCATCAAGCTTTCACCCACGATTAAACCCAGCAGCGAAAAGTGTGCCGAAACGTTCTGCTTTTTTTCTCCACTTCTAGTATCATTAGTACGTTTTGCATAGTTTTCTTTAATATGACGGGAGAGCAACATGCCATCACCGCACCGACCACAACCGCATATTGATTGATGGTGGAAGGTAGATACCAATCCCCAACCGCCAATACTGGTAGCGCAAAAGCGGCTGTCGCTGGTTTTACGCATGAATGCTATCCACAATAATCAACACAATACCCAAACCCTACACCAGTTAAAAATGTAAGTCCATTCTAAATGGTTTGGTGAAAAATGCCTTTGTGAGATAGTAGTCATAAGAGTGGCTTGTGGTGCAGAAAAGCGCTTGTGCAGGGTCCATATCTGGACGTGGTAATGCACCCAGTGAAACCATAAGCGTGGTATAAAATTTCTAATACTGGTGCAATGACTAACGCACCAACGAAACAACCAATGATTAATGCAACCTGTTGTCTCCAAGGGTTGCTTCAACTAAAAGACCGGTTTTAAGTCTTGTAAGTTATCGTTTGAAAGTAGTTGCTGAGTTAATCGATAGATGCGGTGAACAAGGTCAATGCGGTTAAGAATTCTTGACCGTCCGCTGTTTCAAATAAAGCCACTGCTTTTTACCAATGGTCACTAAAACAAGTGAAATCACGATAACGGAAATAATCCCGATACCTGAAATTGGGCTTGAAGATGAACCAACCAATCCCGCCATATAACCCGATGCCGCTGCGACGAAGAAAGCCAATTAACACCGCAAGCAGAGTACAAACCACGACTAATAACACGGCAAGTTCAGCAGAAATTGGTGCGGCTGCAACGAAGTGATATAAGGAAATCACGATTAACACGACAGTCGCCAACAAAATATAAATAATGGTTTTTGGCGATAAGTCGATATCAATACGATGTTCTGATTCAGTTTGAGAGCCTTTAACATGCGGAAATGAATGAACCATCCCTTCAATCATTGGTTTGAGAAGGATTAATAATGTCCAAATCGCTGCGATACCGATAGTACCCTACACCGATAAAGCGAACTTTGGTTTTCCATTCAGCCATGGCATAACTCAATAATAGAGCATCCGCTGGCATATCACCGTTGCGGTGAAATAAGGCACAGCTACACCCCAAGCGAGGAATGTACCGAATAACATCGCAAGACCGCCTACGATACCACTAAGTAACCCTGCACCGACTAATGCAAGAGAGAAACCCATCGGTAATTGGAAAACGGCTTTACCGTTAGAGAACCATGCACTTGCGCTGTCAGACATGACACGCAACGCGTTGGTGAAGAATGCAACAGTTGCTGCGAAAATACCACCGTAAGCAATATCTTTCACACCACTATCACTTTCGTTATTGTTGCCGGCTTTTAAGATTTCAGCGCAGCGACACCTTCAGGATAAGGTAAGTCGCTGTTACGACCATCGCACGACGTAACGGGAATGGTGAATAATACGCCCAAGGTACCACCGAGGCACAGATAAGCACGTTTGCCAGAATGGGAATTCTTGCCAGTAACCCATCATTAATAGGCTCGGAAGAACGAAAATAACAGAAGATAATGTCCCTCGCAGATGAAGCTTGGGTTTGCACCATGTTGTTTTCTAAGATACTGGAATCCTTGAAGAATTTTTAATATTGCCATAGAGATCACGGCAGCAGGAATGGAGGACGCAAACGTCATCCCCACTTTAAGACCCAAATAAACGTTAGATGCAGTGAAGATCACTGTAATTAACGCCCCAAGGAACATTCCTCGGAAGGTCAATTCTTTTAAATTATCATGAGACATAATTTTTCCTATTTATTTTTGGAAAAATGGCTATACATTCTCAAAAAAGAATAATTATTCAAGTTTTATTTAGTTAATCGCTTGCGATTAGAATTTATCTAAATTTCGTCGATTTATTTACGTTTTTAAATAATCTCGTAAGGTATAAAGTGCGGTTAAGTTTCTTGCCTCATTAAATTCATCACTCACAAGTAGGTCATCAAGTTGAGATAAAGGGTAACGCACGATTTTCTAATGGTTCAGTTCATCCCCTTCCAGTTGATTTGGATGTAGATCTTCACCTAGTAAAACGTGCATATTTGTGGCCCCATGATTTGTGGATTGATCTTCATCGTGCGTAAAAACGTCCATGCACCCAAAAGCCAATTTCTTCCTGCACCCACGATTCGCACTTTTGTTCAGCGTTTCTCCTATATCCATTCCACCTTTACAAAGCCTCAATTCATATTGTTCTGTTCCGACGGCATATTCGCGAACCAGGAGTGAGATCCTTCCATCAATCGCAATCACCATGACTGAATCGTCGATTGCAAAAGGGCGGAAGCGTTCATAAGTGCGGTCAATTCCGTTGGAGAATTTGAGATCGACAGCTTGAATTTCAAAACAAGCGGGATTTTGCCACGGTGGAAAGGGAGAGAATGTGTAGTTGTTTTTCATGATATTAGCCCTATTATCTTGTTATTGGCTCATCATACGCAAAAGTGAGAGAAATAGGAAGAGTTATGGCTGAAAATAACGAAGCACGATTAGATAAATGGCTTTTGGGCGGCGCGTTTTACAAAAACCCGTAGCATTGCGAAAGCGATGATTGAAGGGGCAAAGTCCATTACAACGGTCAACGTGCCAAGGTGAGTAAAATTGTAGAGGTTGTGCTATGATTAAGCTCCGTCAAGGCAGTGATGAAAAAGAAATTGAAGTGATTGCTTTTGAGTGATCAACGCCGTGGTGCCCCTGAAGCCCAATTACTTTACCAAGAAAACGGCACATAGTGTGAAAAACGCGAAGAAATGGCATGGGCAGAGAAAAACTAATGCACTTTCGATGCTACATCCCGATCGTCGTCCAAACAAAAAGAACGTCGAGATTTATTGAAATTTTAAACACCAAGATGAGTTTCTAGATAAAAGTGCGGTCAATTTTGACCGCACTTTGTCAGTATTAATGATTTTATGACTTGTACCGTATAAGATTTTATCGGCATAAGCCATTGCGATCGCTGAAATCAAGAAAGAAAAATGAATAATCACCTCACAATCGTCAGAAATTTTTGATGCATTCACAAAGGTTTGCAATAAGTGAATAGACGAAAATACTGATAATTGACATAGAAAGTTTGACTTTCAGCACGGTCGCATTCACATGGCTCATCCATCCAGGTTGATCCGGATGATTTTTGTCGCGTTTGAACGAATCTACGCGCTGTCACCGTATCTACAGTGTCACTACATCAATGAGATTGGTGCGACATGATGGTGTCATCATCCATTTATAACATTGGTATTGATATTGGTTTTCTTAACTTAGGCATATGGATCTTTGTACGACATTAAACCTAAGTAAAGCACTTGCCAATAAAATTGACGAAAACTGGTTTGGTCGTAGTTCTTTTGTTATATAATTCCATTAAAATTTAAATAAAGCGTAATTCTGTGGTGATAAGGATGGCGCTTAAGTCTACGTCATTGAGTAATTCAACTCGCTGATCATATTCCTCTATTGTTACAGTGGTGCTGTTGTGATTGCTCACAGTGGAAGGTGTTCCCAGTTTGTTCGACGTTCTGCCAGCAAAATCTGGTTATAATTCCTGTTCTTTCCTTGGTGTTGTTTACCAATTCGCCAGGGTCATTCGTTGATCTCGTCATTTTATTGTCTCTGTAATTAAATAGACTGGATCTAATTTAAGACTTTCAATATAAGCGGGTTCCACCGCAATGAACATCAAGACAAAATTAGACTGCATGCCAATCAGATTGCTGATCCTTGCGGTGCAAGTCATCAATGTGATCAGGGCTAATATGCTCCCTTAGTAAACGCTCACGCTCAAATTATCCTCAGAATTGACCGCACTTCGTCGCATTCAATGATATTTTGCTATCACTGATGATGTCCTCATCGGGCAGATTAAGCACAAAATCAGGATAGTTTCGACCGCCTTGTTCATCTTTTAAAATGGGCCTGCGCACTGTAATGCACGTTTTCAATCGAGTCCCGCCAAGCTGAAGTGCGCGTCTCGTTGCACTTCTCCCCAGTTGCCTCATGGTTTTCTTTTCACCTTTAGCGCTGAAGTTAAATTATTGGCCTCTTGCGACATATTTAAGCCAATTTCCAATACTTTTTGATTTCCGCTTCTAAGCCCGCATTGCCTTTTTCACGGATTCTGAATGGATTTCATTGATCTCGTTTTTGAAAGCCTTCGATTTGTTCACGGAAAGGCTTTCAATAAGGTTTCCAATGCGGTTTGATTGGTTTGATTGAAAGGATTGGCTCTTCCAAAAATGCGGTTGGCCAGATTTTGGAAACTCTACGCCCAACTGTTGTTTGATTGTTCAATATGCTGTTGCTGTTCGGCAAAATGTTTTTCTCTTTTCAGAAAGGGTGGTTTTGAGCTCCGTTAATTCTCGTGAAAGTGCGGTCAATTTTTCCTGCGTTTTTGCTGCTCTTTTGTTCTTTCTCGAGCACATTTTCTTGCGCTTGTTGTAATTGACCTTGTAAGCTTTTTCGGCTTGTGCTGACGCGATCCCAAATACGTTCTTTTTAATGCGGTGATTTGCCCGCCAATTTGATCGTGGCGGAGCTGTTCTTCATCCAATTCTTTTTCTAAATATTGGATTTTTCATCACGTTCATTAAGGCGAGTTTGCAAGCCTTCGCATGAGTTTGTGCTTTAACGGCTTGTTGTTCTAGTCGATTTTTGACCGCGCTTAAAGCATCAAAACGCTCAGCCAATTGGTTGTAATCACCGATGGTTTTATTGAGATCTTGTTGTAATTCTTGGTATCTCGTTTGCTGCGGCTTAATAGAAAAAGCATCACAATGCTGATAAAAACCAGCACGGCAATGATGATTAAATATTGATTAGACGTGAGTTCTGACATAAATAGGCTCCTGGAAATGGAAAAAATTTTTAGCATATTCCCCAGAAACTAAAAATTAAGAGGATTTTTCAATCAGATATAAGAAAGCGGTCAAAAATAACCGCACTTTTTAGGAAGATTAGTAGTTTGAGTTAATCAATACTTTTTCACCGTAGCCACCAAGGGTTGGCATTGTTGGTAAGTAGAGTTTGCTGCACGCATTAAACGAATACCACGAATACCCGCTTCTTTTGCGGCTAGGATATCGTCATCACTGTCACCATAGTGAATACTCACTTTGTGCTCAATAATACCCGGTGTTTTGTTATATTTAGTTGGAAGTTTGCGACCGCCCATGAATTCTACAGGGTGCATGTCTTAATATTAAAGGCTTTTTTGTAGCACTGGTGTCACACCATCTTTATCGCCCGCAGCACGACCGGTAATAAAATAAATTTGGTCACCACGTGCTTGGTATATTAATTAAATCCACCGCAATTTGTTTTTGGAATGGAATATTGGTCACAACCTGCATCTCACTTCATTCCAGAAATCTTGATTTTTAAGTAATCATTTTTCACCTGAGAGTATTTTTTTCTTGGCCGATAGAAAACAAGGGCTACTGAAAAGTACAGTATCGTCAATGTCGAAGCTCACATTAATTGGTGCTTTGCCTTCCAATCTCAACTGCTCAACAGAGATCCAGTGAATCGGTTTTTGCCTGTCATTTCACGAGCATTCGTACACTTTGTTCAGTGTAAGGTTCTTTTGTTTGATGCAAAAGTAGAGACTGCGAACTTACTGCTAAAATTGCAATGGCAGAAAAGTTTAAGTAAATTTTTCATGTTTTCCTCATTAAGTAGTTTGTTTTACTTGTAACAAATCATATCCCTTTTAAAATATGGATGTGAAATAATAGCAATCGTTTGTTATTTAAAAAAAGTGATCTTTACACATTTTTTGAGATGGTTGTTCAATAAAAGCATCAAAGAAAAATTTCCCTGAATTTGGCGGAACCGATCGCCATATAACGAGTAACTTTTCTTAAAAAGAAGGATTAAAAAGAATGACAACAATTGTAAGCGTACGTCGTAATGGCCAAGTGGTTGTTGGGGCGATGGACAGGTTTCATTAGGGCAACACAGTGATGAAAGGGAATGCCCGTAAAGTACGCCGTTTATATAATGGCAAAAGTTCTAGCTGGTTTCTGCAGGTGGCACAGCCGATGCGTTCACTTTATTTGAATTATTTGAGCGAAAATTAGAAATGCATCAAGGGCATTTGTTAAAAGTCGCCGTGGAATTAGCCAAAGATTGGCGAACCGATCGTGCGTTACGCGTTAGAAGCGATGCTGATTGTGGCGGATGAAAAAGAAAGTTTAATCATTACCGGTATTGGTGATGTAGTTCAACCGGAAGTTGATCAGATTTTAGCGATTGGTTCAGGGTGGTAATTATGCATTATCGGCAGCCCGTGCATTGGTAGAAAATACCGATTTATCAGCTCGTGAAATTGTAGAAAATCTTTAAAAATTGCGGGTGATATTTGCGTGTTTACCAATACGAATTTCACTATCGAAGAATTACCGAATAAATAAGGAAAGAAATTATGTCTGAAATGACCCCTCGTGAAATTGTTTCGAATTAGATCAACATATTATCGGCCAAAAAAAGAGGCGAAAAGAGCGGTTGCGATCGCAAGTTGCGTAACTGTTGGAGAAGAATGTAGCTGTAAGAGCCACTTCGCCATGAAGTCACTCCTCAAAAATATTTTTAATGATTGGACCAACAGGTGGGGAAAACCGAGATTGCGCGTCGTCTTGCAAAATTAGCCAATGCGACTCTTTCATTAAAGTGGAAGCGACGAAGTTCACCGAAGTGGGCTCAGGGGAAAGAAGTGACTCCATTATCCGTGATTTAACGGACAGCGCGATGAAATTGGTTCGACAACAAGAAATTGCGAAAAATCGTGCGAAAGCAGAAGATGCGGCGGAAGATCGTATTTAGATGCATTACTACCACCACCAAAAATCAATGGGGTGAAGTGGAAAACCACGATACCAACAGCAGCACTCGCCAAGCGTTCCGTAAAAATTACGTGAAGGGCAGTTAGACGATAAAGAAATCGAAATTGATGTGTCTGCGGGCGTGTCAATGGGGTGTGGAAATGCATGGCACCTCCAGGTATGGAAGAAATGACCAATCAGTTGCAATCCATGTTCCAAAGCCTCGGGTTCGGATAAAAACCAAAACGCAAAATGAAAAATTATGATGCATTAAAAACCTTAATTGACGATGAAGCAGCAAAATTGATCAACCCAGAAGAATTGAAACAAAAAGTCATTGATGCGGTTGAGCAAAATGGTATCGTGTTATTGATGAGATCGACAAGATCTGTAAAAAAGGCGAATACAGTGGTGCGGATGTCTCATGAAGGTGTGCAACGTGACTTATTACCATTGGTGGAAGGTCTCAACGGTTAATACTAAACACGGGATGGTGAAAACCGATCATATTCTCTTTATTGCTTCTGGGTGCATTCCCAAGTGGCGCGTCCGTCGGATTTAATCCCAGAGTTGCAAGGTCGTTTGCCGATTCGTGTTGAATTATCAGCATTAACGGCAGAAGACTTTTGAGCGTATTCTAACTGAGCCAAAATGCGTCTTAACGGAGCAATATAAAGCGCTCATGGCAACAGAAGGCGTGAGCATTGAGTTTACACAAGATGCAATCAAGAAAATTGCCGAAGCAGCCTTCCGTGTGAATGAGAAAACGGAGAATATCGGTGCAAGACGTTTACATACCGTTATGGAACGTTTAATGGATAAAATCTCATTTGATGCGAGCGAAATGGACGGCCAAAACCGTGAATATCGATGCCGCTTGCGTGATTGATGCTTTAGGCGAAGTGATTGAGAATGAAGATTTAAGTCGATTCTATTCTGTAATGAAAGTTTAGATAAGAAAAAGTGCGGTTATTTTTAACCGCACTTTTTTTGTCTCAGTTTTATCTCTAGATTAAGATTAGTGACCGCCACAACCACAGCCGCCATGACCGTGTCTCGTGATCATGACCGTGTTTATGACCACCGCCACAGCAACCGCCGTGTCCATGATCGTGATATGGTCATGGTGATGATGACCGTGACCGCCACAACCGCAACTGTGACCGCCTTCATCATCGTGATGATGGTGATGATCGTGTTCACCATGTACGACCGTGAGTAATTTCTTCTAATGTTGCTTCACGAGTACCAACAACTTCAACAGTGAAGTGTAATTCTTGACCCGCTAACATGTGGTTACCATCAACCACCACTTCATCGCCATCCACTTCAGTGATCACAACAGGAACAGGGCCGATATCCGTGTCAGCTAAGAAACGCATACCAACCACCACTTCATCAACGCCTTGAATACTCTTTTGGTACACGTTGAACCATGTTTTCATTGTATTCGCTGTAGCCTTCTTCTGGTTGAACACGCACTTCAAATTTGTCGCCAACTTCTTTACCTTCTAAGGCATTTTCAAGACCAATGATTAAGTTATTGTGGCCTTGTAAATATTCTAATGGTTGATTTGCAGGTGCTTCATCAACTAATACACCGTCTTGAGTACGTACTTGGTAAGCGATACTCACAACCGTATTTTTGCTACTTTCATATTGTTTTCCTTATTAAAAATCGTTGTTCATTGTATAGAAAAATTATTCTTTGCCAATGCACCTGCGCATTCACACTGACTTTAATTTTTCTTTGCCACTTTGAGTGTAAGTTTCATCTTTTCCCACTGAGTATAAACTTTTAGAGCTTAGTTCGGCTGCAGCATAAGTGGAAATCAGTCGACTGAATCATTAGTTGAGGAAATTTCAATGTTCTGTATGCGATAACCTTTCACCTGCAAGTGATTCTTGAATTAAGACTGCTTTATCTTTTAAGTTTTGCTAAAGCTTCTTTGGTTAATTCATTTTCTAAACTACTTAATTTTTCACGAGAAACAGAGGCATTGACCTGAGCAATGGCCAATACGCCATCTAGTTCATTTACTAATGTTGATAATGCTTGAGAGTCTTTACTTTCTAAGGTTAATCCTGCATGCGCAATCCAACCTTGCTGTTTGCCTTTATTATCGTAACGAACCATGGTATTACGAGAATTATCAGTAATCTCGACCGAGCTCTGTGCTTTCGCTAATTCAATGGCTTTATTCATTTTTTCTGCCATGGTTTTATTGAGCGCGGATAAATCATTGCCTTCCGCTTGGTAAAAAAGGGAGACTTGCAATAAATCACGTTCTACTGCTTTTTCTGCTTCAACAGTAAAGGTTACATCAGCTGGATAATTCGGTACGGGTTCTTCTGCAAAAGAAGCGATAGGTAAGGCAAGTAATGCAAGAGAAAGTGCTTTGAGTTTCATTTTTTCATTCCTATTTGGGTAAGATAAAAATTAGCGATTAACTCACCCCACATTATTAATGTAAACGTTCGTTGTCCCTTCGACATCTTTCATCGTCAAAAATCTCGCCGTCATCGCCGTATTCATCATCTTCCGCATTTGATCTTTCAAAAATACGTGCCCCAGCCATCATAAATACCTTTATATTTTTCGACCAATGGTAAAATTTCTTTTGTTGTGCATCGATAATTTCAGGGCTTTTAATTCCACTTCACTGATGATGTCAAAACAGAAAATGACCTTGCCATTTTTCATCTTCAAATTCTTCTGCTTCTGACACTTCATAGCCCGCTTTGAAAGCATCCACGGCAATTTTTCTAAGGTATCAAAAATCATAATGGGCGATGTGATGTTCGATAATATAAAGCGCATCCGGATCGCTGCCGTCATTTAATAAATCCGTAATGATTTCACGGGTTTCTTCTTGAAGTTCGTTAAAAGTTCGTCATAAGGCATTCCTTTTGTCAGAAAAAGTGCGGTCATTGTAGGGATAAAGATGAAAAATTCGCTAAAAATTTATGCTCATTTCAGTTTGCCTTGAGGGGGCGGAAAGGTTAAAATTTGCGCGAATAAATTGTGCTTAACATGCCCAGCTGATCACGCTATTTATTGCAGCGAAAAAAAGGCTTTTCTTATTTAGAACGAAAAATGGTCAAACATCTCTTTATTTCACCTTAAAAACACCGCCAAAAAACAACCGCACTTTTAAAGCAAGAATTCGCTGATTTTATTGTGAAAAGAGATCTCGGGCTATGAAATGTCAGGCGAAGGCGAATTTGTGGCGGTAAAAATCCGTAAAACGGATTGCAATACATTGTTTGTGGGCGAAAAACTCGCTAAGTTTGCGGTATTTTGATCGAAATATGGGGTATGCCGGTTTGAAAGATCGTCATGGTATTACAGAACAATGGTTTTGTTTGCAAATGCCGGGGAAAGGAAACACCTGATTTTTAGCCAATTTCAATTAGAAGGCGTCGAGATTTTTAGACGTCACTCGCCACAATCGTAAAAATTCGTACGGCAGTCTTCAAGGAAATGCCTTCGAGATTTTTATTGCGGTGCAAAAGAAAGTGACGAGTTGAATGAGCGCTTAAATTTTTGTGGCGAAAATGGTTTCTAATTACTTCACTGAACAACGTTTTGGTCGTGATGGTCATAATCTGACCCAAGCGATTCGTTGGGCGAAAGGGGAGATTAAGGTCAAAGATCGTAAAAACGCAGTTTTTTTACCTTTCAGCGGCTCGCAGTGAAATTTTTAATTTAGTTGTGGCAGAACGAATTGAACAAAAATGTGGCAGATCAGGGTTCTAAGAGACGATATTGTGCAATTAAACGGATCGCACAGTTGGTTTTAAGGCCGATGAAAATGAAGATTTAGCTGTTTTACAGCAACGTTTGAACGAGCAAGATATTTTTATTGACTGCGCCTTTTAATTGGCGAAGAAAATTTATCTGGCAAGTGCGATCGAAAATCAAGTGGTTTTTAGGAACATCAGGTTTTCCAAGAATTAATGAAACAAGAAAGAATGAAAGCTGCTCGCCGCCCTCTTTTATTGATGCAGGCAAAAGATTTCCATTGGACGTTTGTTGAAGAAGGATTAAAGCTCTCGTTTTATTTTGCCGGCAGGGAGTTATGCCACCGCATTGGTGCGAGAGTTAGTGAATATTATGAAGAAGAATAATGCGAATTTTTAGTCAGCAATGATGACGGTTTTCACGCCGAAGGGATTCAAGTTTTAGCAAAAAGAATTACGCAAAAATTGCCGATGTGGTAATTGTTGCGCCCGATCGTAATCGTAGCGCAGCATCAAGCTCATTAACGCTTGTTGAGCGCTTTGTCCCCGTCATTTAGATTGCGGTGATTATTGCGTGAATGGCACTCCCGCAGATTGTGTGCATTTGGCATTAAATGGTTTTTTTATCTGGCCAAGTGGATCTTGTCGTATCAGGCATTAATGCAGGTTGTAATATGGGGATGATACGATTTATTCCGGTACTTTGGCCGCTGCATTAGAAGGGCGTCATTTAGATTGCCAGCCATTGCCGTCTCTTTAGATGGGCGTCAGCATTATGAAACAGCGGTCTCGCGTGGTGTGTGATCTGATTCCCAAATTACATCCTCAATTATTGAATAAACGCGAAGTGATCAATATCAATGTGCCAGACTTGCTTTTACGAAGAACTCAAAGGCATTAAAAGTTCGTCATTTAGGCTATCGCACATCTGCAGCTGAAGTGATTAAACAAGAAGATCTCGTGGCGAAAATATCTCATTGGATTGGTCCGTCAGGCTTGCCTGAATATGATGGTGAAGGCACAGATTTTCATGCAGTAAAAATGGTTATGTTTCCATTACGCCAATTCGCCGATCTCACGGCTCATCAGTCAATTGCTGCTTTACAAGATTGGTTGGAAAGTGAATAATGTGCCATTTTGAAACGAATTTTTCCCCATTGAACCCATGAAGGATAAGTGAATGAATATTTTTGGTGCGATGTACGATAAAACGATGTAATGGTCAAAACATCGCTTTTGCCGTGTTTTTGCTATCCTTTTGTGAGTTTTATTGAAGCCATTTTCTTCCAATTCCACCCGATGCGATGTTGATTCCAATGTCAATGTCAAAGCCGAAAAGTGCGTTTCGTTTTGCGCTTTATACTGCGGTCGCGTCTGTAGTGGGGGGAATGATTGGTTATGCTATCGGCTATTATGCCTTTTGATTGGGTTCAAGGTTATATTCAACAATGAGGGTTACCAAGCCGCTTGGGAACAAGCTATGACGTGGTTTTAAAGAATGGGCGTGTTAGTGGTCTTTGTGGCCGGTTTTAGCCCGATTCCTTATAAAGTTTTCACCATTTGCGCCGGTGTAATGCAAATGGCATTTATCCCCTTTGTGATTACCGCATTCGTGTCGCGTTTTTGCTCGTTTTTATTTTAGTGGCAAAACTCGCCGCATGGGCGGAGAAAATTCGCCGCGAAATTACGTAAACCATTGAAGTCATTGGTTGGAGTGTCGTTGCTTTTAGCTGTGATTATTTATATTATTTTAAAAATAACAGGATGACCTTTTTATGAATAAATTACTTTTTATTATCTCGAGTGCATTGCTGGTTTCAGCTTGTACGGGAGAACCGAAAAACAAGATCCCTGATGCATTGCCAGATGGTATTATGCAACCAGTAGAAGGAACGGGGGCCGTTGCCGGTGGTAGCTTTTATGCCGGAAATTGAAAAAGAATTCAATGCCAAATCAAATGAAATAAATTTAATTTTAAAGGAAGAATAAATGAAAAAAATCGTTTTTATTGTTCCCTGTGAGTATCGCTATTTTAACGGCTTTGTAGTTCAAATAGCCCTGCACCAATCGAAAAATGTGGATGGCACACTTTCTCCAGGTGTAATGCAACCTGTTGATATTAACTCTAGCGGTACATGGCAGCCAGAAACCAACAAAAATACTATGCTAAGTACAATGGGCGGCAGCGTGCCAACGGGAACTCAAACACCACAGCCAAAAGTTTCCAACCAACTTACCAACCGGTACAACAGCCAGCAGCAACTCAACCACAACCTGCTCCAGCACCGGTTCAACCGCAACCAAAAACGGTAACTAAAACAGTTTCTGATTGTACCAGCTCAGGTGCAATCAATGTGCCACGTAATCCAAATACCAATGCACCAGATTACAGCCAAATTCAAAAAGGTTCATACAAAGGAAACACCTATAAAGTAAACAAAGGCGATACCATGTTCTTAATCGCTTACTTGACGGGTATGGACGTAAAAGATTTAGCGAGCATGAACAATATGAAAGAGCCTTACAGCTTAAGTGTGGGTCAAACATTAAAAATTTCAAATTGTTCAACCAAAACAATCACCACAACAGTTCCAGTGAAAACTACCGCACCAGCAGCACCTGCTGAGCCAGAAGTGACTTATACACCTGGTGCAAATGGTACACAAATTGGTTCTGATGGTACGGTACTGGTCCTATTAAATCAGGCGTGGGTAATGGTGAACCTTCAAAACCAGTTTTCACAAACAATACGCCTAGCACACCAGCAACGACGACAACACAAGTAGAAACTACAAACAATACACCAGTTAATGCAAATGTTGTGGCACCAGTTGCGTCGAATATTGCATGGCAATGGCCAACCCAAGGTAACGTGATCCAAGGTTTCTCTAATACCGATGGTGGTAATAAAGGGGTTGATATCAGTGGTTCTCGCGGCCAAGCAGTTAAAGCTGCTGCGAACGGTCGTGTTGTGTATGCGGGTAACGCATTACGTGGTTATGGTAACTTAATCATCATCAAACATAACGATGATTTCTTATGCTTATGCGCACAACGACAAGATCCTTGTGAGCGATCAACAAGAAGTGAAAGCGGGTCAAGAGATTGCGAAAATGGCAGCACAGGGAACCAATGCTGTGAAACTTCACTTGAGATCCGTTATAAAGGTAAATCTGTCGATCCAGTTAGATACTTTCACTGAGAAGATAATCTTTTTCAGAAAAAGTGCGGTTAAAAATGACCGCACTTTTTGTTATACTCTCACCAATTTTTCTCAATGCTTAGAATCTAAGGTTAATTTAATGCGTACAAGTCAATATTTATTCTCAACACTAAAAGAAACCCTCGGCTGAAGCGGCCATTGTGAGCCATCAATTAATGCTTCAGTGCGGAATGATTCGTCCTCTGTTTGCAGGTCTTTATAACTGGATGCCAACCGGTTGGCGTGCTTCGTAAAGTAGAAAAATCATTCGTGAAGAAATGGATAAAAAGCGGCGCACTTGAAATCAAAATGCCAGTCGTGCAAACCCAGCAGAATTATGGGAAGAATCAGGTCGTTAGGGAACAATATGGCCCAGAGTTACTACGTTTTGTTGACTCGCGGAAACCGTAACTTTGTATTAGGTCCGACACACGAAGAAGTAATTACCGATTTAGTTCGTCGCGAAGTGTCATCATACAAACAACTTCCGATCAATTTATACCAAATTCAAACCAAATTCCGTGATGAAGTGCGTCCTCGTTTTGGTGTAATGCGTTCACGTGAATTTATCATGAAAGATGCGTATTCTTTCCATGCGGATCATGCTAGCTTGCAACAAACCTAGTGATGTGATGTACCAAACTTACAGCAATATTTTTCAATCGCTTAGGTTTAGATTTTCCGTGCGGTACAAGCGGATACCGGTTCTATCGGCGGTAGCATCACATGAATTCCAAGTGTTAGCAAACAGCGGTGAAGATGATGTGATTTTTCTTACGGAATCAGATTATGCGGCAAAACATCGAGTTAGCAGAAGCGGTCGCTGTGGGTGAACGTGCGCACCAACAAAAGCAATGGAATTAGTTGATACACCAAATGCAAAAACGATTGCTGAGTTGGTGGAACAATTCAATCTGCCAATTGAGAAAACAGTTAAAACCTTGATTGTAAAAAGGGCAAGCGAAGAGCAACCGTTAGTGGCATTAGTCATTCGTGGTGACCATGAATTAAACGAAATCAAAGCGGAAAAATTACCGGAAGTGGCTTTCACCATTTGAGTTTGCGGATGAAGCTGTTATTAAAGCAAAAATTGGTGCAGGTGTAGGCTCATTAGGTCCTGTTAATCTCAATATTCCAGTGATTATTGATCGTTCAGTGGCATTAGTGTCTGATTTCAGTGCGGGTGCAAAATATTGATGGTAAACACTACTTCAATATCAACTGGGAACGTGATGTAGCTTTACCAAAAGTAGCCGATATTCGTAACGTAGTTGAAGGCGACCCAAGCCCAGATGGTAAAGGTACCTTATTGATTAAACGTGGTATCGAAGTCGGCCATATCTTCCAATTAGGTAAAAAATACTCAGAAGCGATGAACGCGACTGTTCAAGGTGAAGATGGTCGTCCAATGGTCGTAACCATGGGATGTTACGGTATTGGTGTAACGCGTGTGGTAGCTGCGGCGATTGAACAACATTTTGATGATCGCGGTATTGTGTGGCCAACAGATGAAATTGCGCCATTCACCGTAGCTGTCGTTCCAATGAATATGCATAAATCTGAAAGCGTTCAAGAATATGCCGAAGAATTGTACCGCACTTTACAAGCGCAAGGTGTAGAAGTGATCTTTGATGACCGTAAAGAGCGTCCAGGTGTCATGTTTGCAGATATGGAACTTATCGGCGTTCCACACATGGTAGTGATTGGTGAGAAAAATCTCGCAAATGGAGAAATCGAATACAAAAAAATCGCCGCACTGGTGAAAAACAAATGATTGCAAAAGAGCAGTTGTTAGATTTCTTGAAAGGACAAATTAAAGCTTAATTGAAAGAAAATTCATGGCGATAGCTTTAATGGCTATGCCAAGGATGTATTGACTTTGATATTAAACAAAAACGGTTGTTGAGTTTGTCTCAGCAACCGTTTTTGTGGTTAAAATGTTTTGCTCATTTCTAAGAATATACGATTTTTGTCGTAACCATAGAAAGGATGATTACTTTTACTTTTTGGTAGACCATGTAATTTTAGGCGTAACTCCCTAGAAATAGAGATCGCGATGCCATAATGTTAACGTTGAAGCATATTCTCATTATTCTGACGGATGTTAAAGAAATCAGCCGCTTTGATACATGACGTTTGGCATATGAAAGTGTCACTCGGCTTGATATTCCCCATGGCCATTCTTGTCCCCAACCAAGACGCCCACCTGCTCGTTGGTAGGCATTATCTTTGTCTCGAGTATTTTCACGAGAATAATCTACCCCAGCAAACCAATGTTGTCCGCTTTTCGGAACATAGAGTAATGTGTTGGAAAATAAATAATTGTTGCCGTTTAAATGTTTTCGCCAATCATAGCGTTGTTCGCCATATTCCAAAGCAGATGAAATTTGCCAACGAGGATTAAGCCAGTAGCTAATATCAAAACGTACGCCAGAGTTTTTAGAGTATTGTTTGAGTGCATCGCTACCGTTTGAGCCACCACTATACCAACGTTTTTCGGTAAATGGTGTTAAAGCCAATTCTAAATGGGAAGTTTGATAACCTAATCCCCAACCTAAGCGCGCATTTAATTCGTTATATTTTTTGTTATTCCAGTAGTATTTACCATTTCCATCTAAGCCTAATTTGGTGAAAAAGTTATGTGCAAGAGACCATTTTTTCTCAACACCTAATGAATAAGAAAGCCCTTGTGCACTTTCTTTACTCCAAGCTTTCCAGTTACCAATATGAGTACCTGCTTTGGGCGCATTGTTGATATTGCTTTCATTGAGGTAACTTACACCACCATAAAATTTCCATTGATCGCGTTGATTTAATGCAGATAAATATTGATCAATAACGGCAGTCATTTCAGGCGTCATTTGCTCCGCACGTAATTTTTGGAACTGATCTTTTGCTGCTTCATTATCGTTATTTAAAAAGAGCGCTTGAGCAAGTTGATAACGTAATGGAAGGCTATCAGAATGTTGGGTGAATAGCGTACGATAGCGTTGTGCAGCTTCACTATAATTGCCTTTATGACGCGCATCAATAGCTTCAGCCCAACTCAATAATACGATCTTTTTGGGAAGTTCTCGATATAAAAGGCAACAGAAGTGAAACTGCTTCTTCGTTATTTTTGTAATACAGAAGGAATCATCCTCGTACGATTAAATCAGGATGACGAGCGAGTTCTTCTAGTCATTGAGACTGAGCCTTCATTATTTGTCTTCGGCTGGATCGCAGGTGCTTGAAGCTTTGGCGCTGCAACCTGAATATTTTTGTCTCAACGTGTCATTTTTAGATTGTGCTACTTCGGCATTTTGCCCACTGAGCATATGTCATGCTTAATACTGTATATAAAAAGTTTTTGTAAATTTCATTTGTTATCAAAGAGAAATAAAGCAAGCACAAGGCTTGCTTTTTATTCATATTAGATTAAAATTAATTATTGTTTTTGAGCACCGAATACACCGATCTGAGTAGCTTGTGGATTTATATAACTACCTGATAGTTCACTCAGCACCGAAACCGTAGAAACGACCGCCTGTTTCCGTGCCTTCAGCAGTTTTACCGCTAAAATTGGTTACCATCAATTTTCGCAGAAAGTTTAACTTCATTAACGCTGCCAAATGGTTTGTTATTGGCTGAGTAATGGAACCTTCAAGTGATTTATCTGCAAAGTTGACATTAAATTTTGCATTACTTAGATGATATGTATCAATCCCTTCACCGTTACTTGCATAACTGAGTACCCATTCCCTCACATAGGTCGCTCTTGACCAGTAGCTGTATATTGGTTGTAGGATTAATGCCATAAGCAAGTAAGTAATGGTTATTTAGGCCTTCCTGACTAATAAGTCCCCAACGTACATTTTTATATTTTGTACCACTAACTAAACGAGTTACATTGTTTGAAGTAATTTTAAGGACCTCGCTTGCAGCTCCATCCAGTTGGTACGATGTTAAAACTTTTACCTTCAACATTTAATACATCAAGATCTACTGCTTCTGCTTTAGGATATGCTATTTCAACTTCAGCGCCTTTTACTTTTGGTATAACAAAGCCAATATTTTTAGCTGTGAGTACTTGATTAGGGGTAGTGGTTGGAGATGTAGGTTGACTAGATGAGGTAGTAGGTTGCTGAGTATTGCTGGCAGCAGTGCTTGGCTGACTTTGCTCAGTTTGATTGCTTGGAGCTGAAACATCTTGGTCATCACTACCACCGCCGCTGCTACCACACGCAGATAATACTAAAGCAGCTAATGCTGTTGTACCAAATTTTAAAAATATGATTTAAAGAAGACATACTAATATTCCTTTATTTAAAAAGTAGAAGTAAAATACTTTTGAAAAGTATCTCGTAAAGCCTACCATTTCAACTTCAGTTTGTCTATAAAGCTAGTTGATTTTATAAGATTAAGTATTTTAATTTGAAAATAAATTACAGTGTTTATATTATACTTTTGTAAGTTTATTATTTATGTCAAAGAGAAATAAAGCAAGCCTCAAGGCTTGCTTTTACTATACCTAAAAATAACACTAATTATTGTTTTTGAGCACCGAAATGCAGCAGCCCAGCTGTTATCATTAGCCTCTGCTAAGCCAGCAAGTTGTTTTGCTTTGTTCTCCATAAAATTTACCCTTCTACATTTGCTACTGACGATGGCAATAAAAAGGTATTTGCATATCCACTAAAAATTGTTACCTGAAATAGATGCATTAATATTTACATATTGAATGTTGTTGATCCCTAATGAACCGCTTAATGATTTATTACCAAAATCAACACTAAATTGAGAGTTGCCAATATGGTAGTCGTCCTCATCCGATTCAGTGATATCTATTGCAAGGATAGATTGACCAGAATAAGAAGCGCTACCGCTTGTTGGCATATTAAGAGTTGGGTTACCGTTATAGAATAAATAAAATTTGCCATTGTCATCTAAGCTATCGTTAATACCGAAACGAATATCAGAATAACGTCCACAGCATACATCTATGCGTCGGTCATTGGCAGTAGTCTTAGCCCACCCTCCGCTGAAATGTCTGGAACCAATTTCTAGATTGATTCCCTCAACATTGATACTCGTTGTATTATAGCCATTGATTGGCGCACGACGAAAGGAACCATTATCATCAATAAATGCAGTACCTGTTTTCTTATTGGCTTGTTGTTGAACTACATTGTTATTAACAAGAGTATTTGATTAATTTAACTTATGATTATTTACGGTGAACTATCTTGATTATCACCACCACTGCTACCACAAGCAGATAATACGAAAGCAGCTAACGCAGTGGCACCAAATTTAAGAATATGATTTAAAGAGAGCATAATAATATTCCTTATTTTAAAAAGTAGAAGTAAAACACCTTAGAGGCTAACATTTCAATTTTCGCCTCGTCTATAAAGTTAGTGAACTTTTAAGGTTAAATATTTTGTTGTATTAAACTTCCCACCAAATTAACGCCCATTTACGTTGTCCGTGTTTTATTGGGTCGTTATTAGTTTGTTTTTGCTTGATAGAATTGAGCCAAATCTTGTTTTTCTTTTTCGAGATTGCCGAGAGAAAAATTCTACAGAATTTAATAAACCTCAAAGGTTTCACCTGGAAATGACCTGATTCGGTTTCAATAAAAACTCACATTCGCGTGAATGCCTTTTTGGTAAAAGGCGATTAACTAAATAGATATAGTTGGAAAGCCTACATCATCACGACCAATGGCTTCAAATACGCCTTCATCGAGAAAATGGCGTTGTGTCACTGAGGTTAAAAAGACGCGTTTTTTGCCTTACTTTTGCAGCTTTTTCAATCATGTCATCCAAATCATCCACAAGCGTCGAGCGAGAGCGAGTATCACATCCGCTTGAGGCACATCATCCCAGTTATCCGACCATGATTTATGTAGAAGCGTAATATTATTCAGTTGATGGTTTTCTTTATATTGCTGAACCATCTCTAACATGCCTTGGCTGTAATCGAGGGCATACACAGCTTGGCATTGTTGGGCTAAAGGAATCACAAAATGCGGGGCCACAGCCGATATCTAATACGGTTTCATTGGGTTGCACATTCATGGCTTTTAAGCAAGGTTTCGTTATAGCGGCTTTGGCTTGCCCACTAAATTATCAGCCATTTTAGGGCTTTTTATCCCATTTTGTCGGTGGAAGATTATAGTGATTACAGGCTTTTTAGATGTTGTTGATAGAGATCGTTGAAATTGATGTCATTGATGATCATAGTGACGCCTCAAAGTGCGGTTAGTTTTTGGATTGTTTTTGAATTTGCTTGATGATTATATGCTTTCTCTTACCTAAAATCATTGAAAATGATTGACGCAAACGTTTTCGTTTTGGTGTTTTTCCTTTATAATAGCCCGCGATTTTTACCTCAAACACAACTCAAAGGTACCCGTATGTTTCAAACTTTTCGTGGCTCACCCGCCCTTTCTGAATTCCGTATTCAAGGCTTTATGCAAAAATTCCAACAAAATCAATTACCGGTGAAATCGGTTTACGCGGAATATTTGCATTTTGTGGAATTAAATCGACCGCTTGTTAGCGAGCAGAAGCAAAACTAAAAGCGTTGTTACATTACGGCCCAACTTTGGCAGAACACGATGCCAAAGGCGAAACTTTTATCGTGATTCCACGCGTTGGCACGATTTCTTCTTGGTCTTCTAAAGCGACCGATATTGCGCATAACTGTGGTTTAAGTGAAGTGGAACGTATTGAGCGTGGTTTGGCGTATTATTTTGAGTTAAGCCAACCGCTTGATGAAAACAACTGAAAAAAATTGACCGCACTTTTTACACGACCGAATGATGGAAACAGTGGTGCGTCGTCCTGAAGATGCAGAGATCTTATTCCGTCATCAAGATCCGAAACCGTTCAAAACTGTGGATATTTTTAAAAGGTGGACGCGAAGCGTTGGTGACAGCCAACGTAGAATTAGGTTTGGCACTGGCAGAAGATGAAATTGATTATTTGGTGGAAAAACTTCACCCAATTAGGGCGAAACTGCACGATATTGAACTTTATATGTTTGCGCAAGCCAACTCTGAGCACTGCCGCCATAAAAATCTTTAATGCAGATTGATTATTGATGGCAAAAACAGGATAAACCCCTGTTTAAAATGATTAAAAATACCTTTGAGAAAAACCCCTGATTTCAGTGCTTTCAGCCTATAAAGATAATGCTGCAGTAATGGAAGGCTCAAAAGTCGGCTGCTTTTCTTTGCAGACCAAGATGGGCAATATCGCTATCATAATGAAGATGCGCATATCTTAATGAAAGTGGAAACTCACAACCACCCAACCGCAATTTCGCCATTCCCAGGTGCTGCAACAGGTTCAGGCGGTGAAATTCGCGATGAAGGTGCAACCGGTCGTGGTGCAAAACCAAAGCAGGTTTAACTGGTTTCTCTGTATCAAACCTTGTTATTCCAAACTTTGAACAACCTTTGGGAAAAATCCGCTTTCTAAACCAAATCGTATTGCCTCAGCCTTAGATATTATGATTGAAGGTCCATTAGGTGGCGCAGCATTTAACAATGAATTTGGTCGTCCGGCATTATTGGGTTATTTCCGTACCTATGAAGAGAAAGTCAACAGCTTCAATGGTGAAGAAGTGCGTGGTTATCACAAACCCATTATGTTAGCGGGCGGTATCGGTAATATTCGTGGCGAACATGTTCAAAAAGGTGAAATCTCGTTGGTGCGAAATTAATCGTATTAGGTGGTCCAGCCATGAACATCGGCTTAGGCGGTGGGGCAGCGTCTCTATGGACAGCGGAAATCAAAAAGAAGATTTAGATTTTGCCTCTGTTCAACGTGAAAACCCAGAAATGGAACGCCGCTGCCAAGAGGTGATTGACCGCCGCTGGCAATTAGGGTGATGAAACCCACTCTCTTTATTCACGATGTGGGTGCGGGTGGTTTATCCAATGCGATGCCTCGAATTGGTGCACGATGGCGAACGTGGCGGTAATTTGATTTACGCCCATCCTTTTGTGATGAAAAAGGTATGTCACCATTGGAAATTTGGTGCAACGAATCGCAAGAACGTTATGTCTCAGCCGTTGCGCCAGAAAAACTCGAATTATTTACCGCACTTTGTGAACGTGAGCGTGCGCCGTTTGCGGTTATTGGTGAGGCAACGGAAGAAAAACATTTAACCTTACACGATAAACCATTTCGACAATAATCCAAATTGATTTGCCAATGAATGTGTTATTAGGGCAAAACCCCGAAAATGACGCGTGAGGTTTCGTCAAAAACTGTCGAAAAATCAACCGCTTGCAAACGGAAAATATTCAATTAAAAGAAGCCTTCCATCGCGTATTACGCTTACCGGTGGTGGCAGAAAAAACTTTCTTAATTACTATTGGCGACCGTTCGGTAACGGGTATGGCGGCACGTGATCAAATGGTCGGCCCATGGCAAATTCCGGTATCGGATGTAGCCGTCACAACCGCTTCGTTAGACAGCTATCATGGTGAAGCCACGGCAATGGGCGAACGTGCACCCGTGGCATTATTAGACTTTGATGCTTCTGCACGTTTAGCGGTGGCTGAATCCATTACCAACATTGCGGGCACCAACATTGGCGATATTAAACGCATCAAACTGTCTGCAAACTCGATGTCTGCAGCAGGTCATGGTGGTGAAGATGCTGGCTTATATGAAGCGGTTAAAGCAGTCGGTGAAGAGCTTTGCCCGGCATTAGGCATTACCATTCCAGTGGGTAAAGACTCTATGTCGATGAAAACCACTTGGGAAAGAAAAATGGTGAGAAAAAATCAGTAACAGCTCCGCTTTCTCTAGTGATTTCATCTTTTGCCCGCGTGGAAGATGTCCGTAAAACAGTGACACCTCAATTACGCACAGACAAAGGTGCAAGCCGTTTATTGTTGATTGATTTAGGCGAAAAGAAAAACCGCTTAGGCGCGACCGCACTTGCGCAAGTGTATAAACAATTAGGTGATAAACCTGCCGATGTGGTGAACGTAGCCAAACTGAAAAACTTCTTCTATGCAATGCAAGCATTGGTGGCAGAGCGTAAATTATTGGCTTTACCACGACCGTTCAGACGGTGGTTTAATTACCACCCTTGCAGAAATGGCATTTGCGGGTAACTGTGGCGTGGATGTAGATATTTCTGCATTAGGCGACGATGACTTATCCGTGTTATTCAATGAAGAATTAGGTGCAGTGATTCAAGTATCAGAAAGCGAATTAAGCGCCGTGCGTGAGGTATTAAAAGCCTATGACTTGCTTTGGCTTAACTTATGAACTCGGTTCTGTAAGCTTAGAAGATCGTTTTGAAATCACGCGCGGCAGCAAAAACTATTAAGCGAAAAACGCTCTGAATTACGCGGCATTTGGGCAGAACTCACTCACCAAATGCAACGCTTACGCGATAACCCAGAATGTGCTGACCAAGAATTGAAGCGAAAAAGTAACAGATAACAAAGGTTTATCTGCTCACTTAACCTGATGATGAATGAAGATATTGCTGCGCCTTACATCAGCAAAGGCGTGAAACCAAAAAGTGGCAGTATTACGTGAGCAAGGCGTAAACAGCCACGTTGAAAATGGCAGCGGCTTTTGACCGTGCAGGCTTTGCAGCGATTGATGTTCACATGAGTGATTTAATGGCGGGCCGTTACAACTTAAAACGACTTCAACGCTATGGTGGCCTGTGGTGGCTTCTCTTACGGTGACGTATTAGGCGCAGGTGGCGGCTGGGCAAAAATCCATTTTATCTAACCCACAATTACGCGATCGATCTGCAGCCACCTTCGCCAATGAAAAACACCCTTTCATTAGGCGTATGTAACGGCTGTCAATTTATCTCCACCCTTGCGGAAATTATTCCGGTGCAGAAAAATGGCCACGTTTCGTGCGTAATAAAGTCAGAACGTTTTTGAAGCGCGTGCCGCGATGGTGAAAAATCAACGATACCAACTCATTATGGTTTAAAGGCATGGTTCACATCATGCCGATTGCTGTTTCTGCGGTGAAGGATCGCGGAATTCAAAACACCTGAGAATTTGACCGCACTTCAAGCACAAAACTTGATTGTGGCACAATATATCGACAGCCATTTAAACGTGACTGGAAACCTATCCAGCCAACCCGAATGGTTCGGCATTAGGGATTACCGCAATTTCTAACATCGATGGTCGTATTGCTGCAATGATGCCACACCCTGAGCGTGTATTCCGTGCCGTGAGCAACTCATGGTATCCCAGAAGATTGGTCTGAAGATGGCGCTTGGATGCGAATTTTTAGAAATGCGAGAGTGAATTTCAAATAATGTGAGATTGCTCACAGAAAATTAATCAAAAATAAGAGATACTAAGAAATTGGTATCTCTTTTTTATTACATAAACCTGAGTAATAAAAATGCCAACAATATTAGAGAGTAATATTGTTAATGATTTATAAATACTTTTATATAAAAATTCTTGGGCATTATGTCCCGTAATATCCATTGAACCATATGAGGAGTTCTTAATGAGTAGTTTAGTTACATTGTTAGCTAATATCGTTGCGCCATTGCAACGTCAATTTATTAACTTTATCCGCATTGCGATTTGTATTGTGATGGTTTGGATTGAGGTTTAAAAAGTTTGCCAATATGAGGCAGATGGTATCGCACACTTTTGTGTCAAATAGTCCTTTCTTAAGCTTCCTTTACAAAAAAACGGTGCAAATGAAGTGACAAAATGATAAGGGTGTTTTAGTGAAAGAATATAATCTTTATATAAAAACCCTGAAGGCAAAATGGTCGCAAAAATATCGAATGGCATAAAGCTAATGGCACCTATACCCGCTTCTTATATTATTGGTGCAACTCATTGTGACAATTGGTCTTTTAGTATTAGCGGGGATTTGGTCTCCAACATTAGGTTTATTCGGAGGCTTACTCACCTTTTGGCATGTCGATAGTCACGCTGTCGTTCCTGATATTTACGCCAGAAACCTCGTGCCGAATTTAGGCGGGGACTTCCCAACACCCTAATTATGGCTTCCCATATCTCTCTGGTGCTGGCCGACTCGTGATTAAAGATATATTATGATGGCAGGTGGTTTTAGTTGCTGCAGCAGAATGTGCGAAACGCTATTTAGAGAATAAAAAGCAGTTTGCTTAATTACGTTATTTTAAAAAGGCTTGCTGGAGATAAATGGCAAGTTTTTGTTATTAAGAGATAAAAACTTAATAACAGGGAAGAGATTAATAGTATTTACAAGGTAATTGGCGTGATAGTTCCTCCAGATCTTGCATTCAGTGTCCTAAGTAGATGATTGATCTGAATATAGTGCTTGAATACTAATTCTTGTGAATTCGAGTGTTGAATTTTAGATAATGGAATCGATGATATATGTTTTGTATAAAATAGAGGAGGTTATTTTATGTCTATAAAGGAAATTATTATTACAGCTTTAGTAGCATCAGCTTTTAGTACAATGGGTTTCTTTGGTGGTAGATATTTTTGAGCAGAAAGATAAGAAACAAGTATTTGTAGAACAAATATATAGGGTTTATATGATAAAAACTCTGAAGTGTTTAATAAAATACAAGATGCTTACTCGAATTATCATCAAATGCTATCAGAAAAATATGGATTAACCTCTTATCAACTTAAAGAACCAACTGAAAAGTTTAAAGATGCACTAAATGATTATTCTAAATATTTGGGGAACTTGAACGCTTTGGTAATTCAGGGTCAAACAGAGGTTGCTAAGAGTTTATATAATTGGCTGATACATATTTATTCAGAATACGAAATGCAATATAACTTATCAGAAAGGTATCAGCGCAAGATAAGTAACTTATTATACAGTTCCTCAGCTTTTGATTATGAAGAATTAAAAACAATTAAAATTATTAGATGAGGAATTAGATAGGTTAATTCAGAGTGAAAAATAGGATATATTATGAAGTTAGTTTATATGAGTATCCGATGATTAAAGGATTAGAGCAATATTTAAACTACCAATTTCTGTCATGCGATAGGGCTAGGAATAACAAAGGATATAGAGGAATCTATAAATAATTTATCAAAAAATGAAATCTCATAAAAAAAGAAAATGAGTATGTAGAGAGTGATTTACCTTTTCGGACTTGCAAGAAGTAGGAAGTATTCATCTCCCACGATTAAATTTGAAGGTGATTTATCTGATTTAAAGATTATAGAAGAATTAATAAAAGAAGAGATCAGGGAAAGTTTATAATTCAGGCAATAGAACATGATGAAAAATCTAAAAATTATTAGAGACTCAGAAAGAAACAAAACAAAAAGTGAAGCCTTTATAGTAGTTACGTATATATCGTTTATAACATGACATTCTGAATAAGAGCGGTCAAAAATCACAACGAATTTTGACCGCTCTTTTTATTACTTTTACTTACGTATTATTTTTTTGTTTTTTTCAAAAACTCAACGCCAGTATCTGGGAAGTCGGTGAATACACCGGTTGCACCAGATTTATTCAATAACGCATCGTACATTTGATTTACGTCAGTGAAGAATTCAGGTAACGCATCTTTACGCACGGTGTATGGGTGTAATTCCACTTTGTATTGTGCGAGTTCTTTTCACTAATGGGAGTGTACACGATGTTGCCTGGTTTAGATTTTTTTCTTTATCCACTAACATGTACCAGCCTGGGCCAACGCCGTCAGCGTATTTTACCACTTTCAGCCATTGCACCTGGTTTGAACATCCAATCGTAATCGTAGTTCACCCATTTGCCTTTCGCAGTCTTTTTCTTCAGTTTCATGCCAGTCGGTGTATGCCACTAATTGAACAAGTTTTTAAATCCATGCCCATTTTTGGTAGCAATTCGTTTTTGATACGTTTTAACTCATTGAAGTCGAAGGTTTGTAAGTAAACCATGTCAGATTTCTTGTCGTAACCGTATTTTTTCAACACTTTAAGGGTTTCAACTGCAATGTCTTTGCCGTTTTGGTGGTGGAACCAAGGCGCTTTGATTTCAGTGGTAGATACCCACTTTTTACCGGTAGATTTTTTTCTAAACCTTGGATGAATTCTAACTCATCTTCAAAAGTATGGATTTTTGAAGTGTGATTTCCAAAGTGGGAAACGGCCCTGGATATACTGCAACTTGTTTACTATCTTTAGTTTCAAAGTTTTCAGTCATATTTAAACTTTGAATTTCTTTTTAAGGTGAAGTCGATTACATAGTAACGACCATCTTTACGATGACGATTTGGGAATTTTTTCGCGACGTCAGTTAAGCCATCTAAGAAGTGGTCATGGATAACAACTAAACGACCATCTTTTGTCATCGCTAAGTCTTGTTCTGAGTAGTCTGCGTGCTGTGCAAATGCAAGCGCTTTAGACTCAAGCGTATGCTCTGGTAAGTAACCACTTGCACCACGGTGAGCAATGATAATTTTGTCTGATTTCATAGTGTCCACAGAAGAGTGTGCGCTACATCCTGCAAGTACGCCTGCAGCTAATAAAGAAAGCGCTAAAGTTTTGAGTTTCATTGTGTGTTCTCCTTGATTTACTTATTACATCTTGGTTTCATGTCGTAAAAATAGATTTCACTAATTTCACGGTCATATCCTGGATAAAATCCTTTTGGCATCCCTAACACAATTTGTTTGCCTCGGTTTGCATGGACAAGCAGTTGTTTCGTTTTTCGGATTCACATTCAAGCCTTCGACTTCGCCGACATCTCGAATGTCATTCAATGTTTTTCTAAAACAACGCGAGCTTCATTATTTTTATCTGAAATTTCTACACGATAAATATGATCGGGTTCTTTTTCATCCGCCGTACCATCATCAGATGTGACGTAGAGATCGCCGTTGTAGGCATAAACTCCTTGAATCCATTGTGGAACAGGTTGTAAATGCACTTTACGTTTATATTTACCTGTTGAAAGATCATATTCATATAAATAACGGCCACTTTCCTCACCAACCCAAGATGCCATCCAAAACAGAATTGTGAACGGTATCTACGGTGATGCCGGAAACTTCGACTTGACCAGACTCAGGATTAAAATCAACTGATCTTTTTAATGCGAGTGTGTCAGGGTCATGGATAGCAATTTGAATGTTTTTCCCTACGCCAGCATCAAACCATTCGGAGGAAACATAAAGTTCATTGTTGTAGATATCAATGTCGCCAATGTGATTGGCTTCCTTTTGGTAGCCGACAAAAGGATCTTTATTTTCTTTAATCAGTTTTCCATCCATATCGTATTTGGCGAGTGTTTTACTGCCCGATACATATAAATATTGACCATCAGTAGTAATGCCTTGACGTCCATTGACTTCGAGCACCTTGTCTAATTTATAAGTATAAGCGGGGAGTGCTGAACGATAGGGCGCTTCACAAGTTTGATTTGCTAATGCTGCATTTGCCATAACTGCCGCGCCTAACATAATGGTTAATTTATTCAATTTCATCACATTATCTCCTTTTAAAGTGCGGTTAAAAATTCAGTTGTTTTTTGTAATAAAAAAGGCGGCAAGCCTTCGCCTGTCGCCTTTAATTTATAGATTATTTACCGTAGGTATCGCCTAATTTAGCTTTATGTTTACCTTCTTCAACCATTACGATGAAGAGTAATAACACCGCTAAGACACCACCACCGATCATGACGTAGAAACCGCCGTCCCAGCCGTAGTGTTGTGCTGCCCAACCGATAACAGCTGATGCTGATACTGTACCGCCTAAGTAACTGAATAAAACCGGTGAAACCTGCTGCTGTACCTGCTGCTTTTTCGGTGCAAGCTCAAGAGCGTGTAAGCCGATTAACATTACAGGACCGTAGATTAAGAAACCGATTAAGGTCATTAAGATGAAGTCAGTTAATTGATATGGGTTTTCATACCAAGCTGAGTAGTTTGCAAGCTCAGCTTCTGGTGTAGCTGGGTTCATCCAGTATGCTACAACTGCTGCTGTAGTTAAGATCATGAAGATGAAACCGGTTAAACCACGTTTACCTTTTGAAGACTTTATCTGATACCCAACCACATAATAATGTACCTGGAACTGCTGCTAATTCATAGATTGTGTAAGCCCATGCGGTACCTTTTGATGTTGAAGTGTTTTTACTTCACTTAAGTAAACCGGAGACCATTTTCAATACGCCGTAGCGGATTAAGTATACGAATACGTTAGCAAATCGCGATGTACCATAACAATTTGTTTTTTTCAATACATAAGTGACGAAGATTTCTTTTGTACTTAAATCGTTTTTCGTAAGTTTTTCGTTATAGTCATCTGGGTAGTCATTACGCCATTTTTTTCGATTGATGGTAAACCACAAGATTGTGGAGTATCACGCATGACGAAGTAAACTGAATCGCACAGATCATTGCCGCAATACCCGGATAGTAGAGGGATTGTTGCCAAATGTCTTTTGCTTGTGCTTCGATACCATGAGTGCTGAAGAACACGGCACTTGCTAATAGCACCATTGCACCCGGCATCATACCACCGATGTTGTGCGGTATTCCAGATAGATACGATAGTACCGCGTTCTGATTTAGACCACCAGTGTACCATTGTACGACCACATGGAGGCCAACCCATACCTTGGAACCAACCATTTAAGAAGATCATTACCTCACATGATGGCAACGCCAGAGGTTGCCCATGGGAATAAAAACCCATCATGGTCATACAAAGACCAGAAAGCAATAAACCAAATGGTAAGAATACGCGAGGGTTCGAACGGTCAGACATACCCTGCCATTACGAACTTAGATAAACCGTAGGCAAGACCAGCTGCCGAGCCGATAACACCTAGTTGCGCTTTTGTGTACAAGCCCTGTTGAATTAAACCAGGGTTGTGCTAAGTCAAAGTTTGCACGTACAAAATAGTAAGCGGCATAACCAAAGAAGATCCCTGCAAACACTTGCCAACGTAAGCGTTTATACGTGGAATCAATTTTCTCCGCAGGAAGTTCCGCAATATGCGGTGCGGGTTTAATGGTCCAAACATACTCTCTCCAAAATCATTTTAATTATGAGTCCACCCCTGACAATGGGGATAGCGTGCATGATAAAAATAAAAATAGAAATTAAAAAGAGAAATAATTCAAAAATGTGATGTATTTCACAAAAAATTTTTAACAAAATGAGCGAATACGAAAAATTATGTGATTCACTTCACAAAATGGCTTTTCTTTTTCGCTCAAAAATGTTGTGAATTTAACCGCTCTCCATACAATAGCAGCAGACTTCGTAACAGTTTTTACGTTTCTTTTTATTAATATTTTGGCTTTAGGGGTAACAATGGGATTATCGCCTAATATGTATCGTGATGTGGGTGATTTTTCACCTATCTCGACGGATGTGATTATCATTGGTGGCGGTGCAACAGGTGCAGGGATTGCTCGTGACTGTGCATTGCGTGGAATTAACTGTATTTTTTATTAGAGCGTCGTGATATTGCGACAGGTGCAACAGGTCGTAACCACGGTTTGTTACATAGTGGTGCGCGTTATGCTGTAAACGATCAGGAATCAGCAGAAGAATGTATTAAAGAAAATAAAATTCTGCGCAATATCGCTCGTCACTGTGTGGATGAAACAGAAGGTTTATTTATCACCTTACCTGAAGATTCCCTTGATTATCAAAAAACGTTCATCGAAAGTTGTACCAAATCCGGTATTGAGGCTGTCGCCATTGATCCTAAACTAGCCAAAATTATGGAGCCATCGGTAAACCCAGATTTAGTTGGTGCCGTTGCTGTGCCAGATGGTTCAATCGATCCTTTCCGTTTAACCGCCTCCAACGTGATGGACGCGACTGAAAACGGTGCAAAAATGTTCACTTATTGCGAAGTGAAAAATTTAATTCGCGAAGGTGGCAAAGTAATCGGTGTAGATGTTTACGATCACAAAAATCGCGTAAATCGCAAATTCTTTGCGCCATTAGTCGTCAATGCTGGTGGTATTTGGGGACAAGGTATTGCAGAATATGCGGATCTTAAAATCAAAATGTTCCCAGCGAAAGGTGCATTACTTGTCATGGGACATCGCATCAACAAAATGGTGATTAACCGTTGTCGTAAACCGGCTGATGCGGATATTCTCGTTCCAGGTGATACCATTTGTGTTATTGGTACAACCTCTAGCCGTATTCCTTACGATCAAATTGATAACATGGAAGTCACCCCAGAAGAAGTGGATATCCTTTTCCGTGAAGGGGAAAAACTTGCACCGAGCTTGCGTCATACTCGCGTATTACGTGCTTATGCAGGCGTGCGTCCATTAGTGGCGACAGATGATGACCCATCTGGTCGTAACGTAAGTCGTGGTATCGTGTTACTTGACCACGCAGAACGTGATGGCTTAGATGGCTTTATCACCATCACTGGCGGTAAATTAATGACTTACCGCTTAATGGCAGAATGGGCAACGGATCTCGTTTGTAAAAAACTCAACAAAACAGCACGTTGTACGACTGCAGAGCGTCCATTACCGGGCTCAAGCGAAAGCCGTGCAGAAACCAATCAGAAAGTCATTTCACTTCCAAGTCCGATTCGTTATTCAGCGGTGTATCGTCATGGTTCTCGTGCAACTCGTTTATTAGATAAAGAACGTCTTGATCGTTCAATGGTGTGAATGTGAAGCAGTAACAGCGGGTGAAGTACGTTATGCTATTGATGAATTAAATGTGAATAACTTAGTGGATTTACGTCGCCGTACTCGTGTGGGTATGGGGACTTGCCAAGCTGAGCTTTGTGCATGTCGTGCAGCAGGTTTAATGCATCGTTTTGAAGTGGCAACGCTCGCCAATCTACCACACAATTAACCTCTTTCATGGAGGAGCGTTGGCGTGGTATTGAGCCTATTGCATGGGGTGAAGCGATTCGTGAAGCTGAATTTACTTCGTGGATGTATGGCAGTGAGTTGGGCTTAAAATGATGTTCAACCGCTTGAAACTGACAAACAGCAAGGGACGGATAGCAATGAATTTTGATGTAGTGATTATTGGTGGCGGCCTTGCAGGTTTAACTTGCGGCATCGCCCTACAAGAACAAGGCAAACGTTGTGTCATTATTAATAACGGCCAAGCGGCGATTGATTTTGCATCCGGCTCATTGGATTTATTAAGCCGTTTACCAAATGGTACGTTTGTTAAAAATATTCTGAAAATTTGACCGCACTTGCAGCTCAATTACCACAACACCCCTTTATAGCATTATGGGTGCTGAACGTGTATTAGCGAAAGCACAAGATTTCGAAAAATTAGCAGCATCGTTAAATTTAGATTTAATTGGTTCAACTGCAGAAAATCATCTTCGCGTAACGGTTTAGGGTAGCTTACGTGGTGCATGGCTTTCACCAAATAGTGTGCCAACCGTACAAGGCGAAACCCCATTCCCTCATATTGCGGTTTTAGGCATTGAAGGCTATCACGATTTTCCAGCCAGAATTATTGGCAGATAACCTCACGCTTAATCCACAGTTTGCACATTGTGAAGTAAAAACAGGCTTTTTAAATATTCCAGAATTAGATCAGTTACGTGCAAACTCTCGTGAGTTCCGCAGTGTGAACATTGCACAAGTTTTAGAATATAAACTGAAATTTGATGATCTTGTGGCTGAAATGAAAGAAGCAGCGAAAGGCACAGAAGCGATTTTCTTACCAGCTTGTTTCGGTTTAGAAAATCAAGAGTTTATGGAGTCACTTCGCAAAGCAACTGGCTTTGCCATTATTTGAATTACCAACCTTGCCGCCTTCTTTATTAGGTATGCGTCAACGTATTCAATTACGCTCATCGTTTTGAGAAATTAGGCGGACTCATGATGAATGGTGATAGCGCATTAAAAGCACATTTTCATGGCAACAAAGTTCGTGCTATTCAAACGCGTTTGCACGAAGAGGAAGAAATCACGGCAGAGCATTTTCGTCTTAGCTTCCGGCAGCTTCTTCAGTAAAGGTTTAGTCTCTGAATTCGATAAAATCTACGAGCCCGTATTCCATTCTGACATTATCGGTGTGGAAGGCTTTTAAACGATACCGATCGCTTTTACTTGGACAGATCACCGTTTCTCAAATCCACAACCGTACCAATCTGCAGGTGTGCGATTAACGCGCAAATGCCAAGTGAAAAAGAGCGGTCAATTCTTAACGAATTTATATGCGGTGGGTAATGTGATTGGTGGTTTCAATGCACCAGAACTCGGTTGTGGTTCAGGCGTGGCAGTGGTAACAGCGCTTGCTGTTGCTGATGAAATTTCTTCACAACACACATTAAGAGGCGTTATGAACATTCAACAACTAATTGAAATGCAAAACAATCCCTTTAATGCACCACAGCATCATCATGCTTTTGATGAAAGTTTTGAGAGCTGCATTAAATGTACGGCGGTACAGCAGTGTGTCCGGTTTCGCGTCAAAATCCAAAACTATCCGGGTCCAAAACAATCAGGCCCGATGGTGAGCGTTTACGCTAAAAATCAGCAGAGCTTACGATGAAGCGTTAAAATACTGTACCAACTGTAAACGTTGTGAAATTGCGTGTCCGTCTGATGTAAAATCTGCGACATTATCGTTCGTGCAAGAAATAAATACCTTTGCTCAACAACACAAGCCAGCCGTGCAAAAAGTTACGTGATGCGATTTTAAGTAACACCGATATTATGATCACTTAACACACCGCTTGCACCAATTGTGAATACGATTACGGGCTTTGAAAGCGACAAAATTTGTGTTGAAAAAGCATTGAAAATCAGCCGTCATCGTACGTTACCAAAAATATTCCTTTGGTACGTTCCGCAGCTGGTATATGAAGAAAATGGTGAAAGCCAACAAAAATTTCGAACGCAAAGTGGCGTATTATCACGGTTGTTATGTGAACTATAATAATCCACAATTGGGTAAAAGAATTTATTCAAGTGTTCAATGCTATGGATATTGGCGTGGTCTTATTGGAAAAAGAAAAATGCTGTGGCTTTGCCATTAGCGTGAACCACCCCAGAACGTGCGAAGAAAAATCGCTCAATTTAACACCGATTACATCAGCAAAATGGTGGATGAAAATGGCTTGATGTGATCAGTGAAGCATCAAGTTGCTCCCTCAATTTACGTGATGAATATCATCATATTTTTAGGTATCGACAATGCGAAAGTTCGTCCGCATATTCACATGGTGACACCATTCTTATATCAACTCTTTAAAGAAGGTAAAACCTTACCGCTTAAACCGTTGAAATTACGTGTGGCTTATCACACCGCATGTCACGTGGATAAAGCGGGTGGGCACCATACACCTTGGAAGTGTTAAAAACAAATTCCAGGTTTAGAAGTGGTGATGTTGCCATCACAATGTTGTGGTATCGCAGGGAACATACGGTTTCAAAGAAGAAAACTACGAGGTTTCCCAATCTATCGGTAAAAACTTATTCGATAACATCAATGCAGGCGGATTTGATTACGTGATCTCTGAATGCCAAACTTGTAAATGGCAGATTGATATGTCATCTAACGACTTGTATCCATCCATTGACGTTATGTGTATGTCGATGAATCAGTTTAGTGAAAAGAGCGGAAACTGATAAAAAGTGACCGCTCTTTTTGTTATTCAATCCAATATGGAGAATTAATTATGCAAAAAAATCTCAAGGTTTCCTCACTTTGCTGTGCTTTCATCTCTGCAGTAAACAGCTTTGCCAGCACGGCAGAAGTGAAAAGTGCTTTGAGCCTCAATTAAACTATCAACAACTTCTTACTCAAAGACAAGTTGTGGATGAGTTGCTTGAACAAGCAGAAAATCCAAACCCACCGGCTCGTGTTTCAAATGCAGGTTTTACCGCGAAACTTCCTTCCAATATGGAGCGTATTGCGGATCTTTTATTAGAAGCGTATAAGCTTGAGCCTTATCGTGTGGATTTTTTGTTTGGTGCAGCGAATGCTAATATTTATAACGGCAATACCGATAAAGCCATTGAGCTTTATCAAAAAGTGCTTGATGTGGCGCCAGATGATGTGAAAGCGCATACTTACTTGGCTGCATGGAATCGTTTTAAAGGCAACCAAGCGGAAGCGACAAAAACATTTAGAACGCTTTAAAAACAACTTTCCCCAGAAAGCGCAAGCAAATTAGAAAAAGTCTTTGCTGTGATTGATAAAGCGGCTAACCAGCCAATTACCGATAAACTCGAAAACCAAGTTACCGGCGCAATCGGCGATTATTACGTTGGGTTATGCGTTAAATCCAGATGGCAGCATGCATGATATTTTGGTACAACGTTTAGAGAAAACCTTAGAAATTGCGAATCAAAATCCAGATGCGTTAATTATTGTGACAGGCGGTGTGCCACAAAACAATAAAACCGAAGGGATTTGATGAAGCAATGGTTGATTGAGAAAGGCGTGATGCAAGCCGCATTTATTCGGATAACTATGCGCGTTCAACAGTCGAAAATGCGCTTTTCTCTCGTTACTCTTTAGCGAAACACAAAATCAAACATGCCGTGTTGATTAGCTCAGGTAGCCATGTTCGTCGTGGACAAGCATTATTTGAAATTGCCACACAAGAATCTGGTCCACAAGGTCTTGTGATTGAAACCGTCGCTGCGTTAGATAAACCGTTAGATGAGTTACAAAAATTACGGAGAAAGACTTCATAGGGTATTTATCGTGATAGCTTAAAAACAATGGGATTGCCAATGTTTAACAGTGGGCATTACAAGATTAATTATCTTCTAAAACAAAAAGTGCGGGTAAAATTTTCACCGCACTTTTTATTTTCTCTTTCGATTAAAGAATATGTTGATATTGTTCTAACATTTCTTTTGGCCATACAGCTTGATTGCACTTCACCAATGTGTTTTTTGTGAAGTAAAAGCATTGCCATACGAGATTGACCGATACCACCACCGATAGTGAGAGGTAATTTGCCGTTTAATAAATCTTGGTGCCAATCCATTTTTAAGCCGATTCATCACCGGTTAAACCAACTTGTAAACGTACGCAGATTCATCCACACGAATACCCATTGAAGAAAGCTCAAACGCTTTACCCTAACTCAGCGTTCCACACCAAAATATCGCCGTTTAAACCTTTGTAGCCGTTTTCAGATTCAGTTGTCCAGTCATCGTAGTCTGGTGCACGACCATCATGTGGTTTACCGTCTGATAATTTGCCACCGATACCAATTAAGAACACTGCACCATATTCTTTACAAATGGAGTTTTCACGCTCTTTGCTTGAAAGATCTGGGTAGCGTTTCACTAAATCTTCACTCAGAACGAAAGGTGATTTCTTTTGGTAAGTTTGATGGGATGTCAAAGCGAGCTTCTACGGCTAATCTCAGTTAAACGGATTGCACGATAGATAGAACGTACAGTTTCTTTTTAAATAAGCAAAGTTACGACGACCTTCAGGAATCACTTTTTTCCCAGTCCCATTGGTCCACATAAACAGAGTGAGTTTGATCCAATGAATCTTCATCTGGACGTAATGCTTTCATATGAACAAATAAGCCTTTCACCTTTTTGAAAGTGGAAACGTGCAGAGTATACGTTTCGATTTAGCCAATGAGTGAACGACTTCATAAATGGCGTTTGGGATACATTTCACGTTTACTTGAACAGCTTTTTCAATGCCTGATAAGTTATCTTGCATACCGTTGCTAACTTCACTAAGGATTGGACCTTGTACTTCGATAATGCCAAGTTGTTCAATCAAGTTTTTGAGTAAAGGTGTTCTTCACAAAGCTGATTTCTTGTTGTTGTAAAATAAACGTCTTTTTCATATTTATCCTTCTTTTTATAATAACTGGTAAGTTTTGTTGTGCATTATTCAATAAAATGACAAATTATTTCAAGTAATTTCTTTACATTGTTTTAAATGTTGAATATTATCAAAAATAAAGAAGATATTTTTGAAAAAGTTCTAATAAGGAGTGTTTTATGAACAATATCGATACACTTGATCGCCAAATTCTCCGTGTACTGACTAAAGATGCTCGTACACCTTATGCAGAAATGGCCAAAAACTTTGGCGTAAGCCCGGGTACAATTCATGTTCGTGTAGAGAAAATGCGTCAGTCTGGTTTGATTGAAGGCACAAAAGCGATTATTGATGAGCGTAAACTGGCTAGTGATGTGTGTGTTTTATTGGCATTATTTTGAAAAAGTGCAAAAAGATTACGAAAAGTGATTAAAAACTCGACACTTTTGATGAAGTGGTAGCCTATTACACCACGGGAAATTATTCTATTTTTATCAAAGTGATGACGCACACTATTGCTGAATTACATTCTGTGTTGGCGACTAAGATTCAGCTGATTGATGAAATTCAATCGACGGAAACCTTGATTTCCATGCAAAATCCTATTTTACGAGATATTAAACCTTAAATGTCATCGAAACAATAAAGGCGTGTATTTAAACACGCTTTTGCTTTTTTTAATTAACGATAACGATCGAGGAATTTGTAATAGAGTACGATCTTGGTGGCTAAGTTTTTGAGGCGTTTGCCACCGTAAAACGATGGAACTTTCAGTCCTTCAAAAATTCTCAAACGCTCGTCATTGCTTCAAAATCGCTTCTGCACAATGCGTCCACGCAAGCCCAGTTAGAGCGACGCCATGCCCAGAATAACCTTGTGCAAAAGTAAATATGCGGTGAGATACGACCAAAATGTGGGCTTGCGTTCAGTGTCATATCAATCGGCCCTGCCCAACCATAGTCAATTTTGACATTTTTCAATTGTGGGAAGACATGCAACATATTGCACGCATAATTTGCACCATATCTTTTTCTGAGCTCGAGTCACTACCAAATAACAAACGGTTATCTGCACTCAAACGATAATAATCGAGCAAAATATTGTTATCGCAAACAGACATGCCATTGTTGATCACGGAATCAGCCGTGGCTTGATCTAAAGGTTCGGTCGCAATACTAAAGCTCTCGACTGGTAAAAATTTTGCGATTAATACCGTGATGAATGGATTTCGGTAGTGCATCAATATAAGCGTTGGTGGCTAAAAATAACGTCTTGAGAAATGACCGCACTTTTATCGGTTTTTGACTTCAATGCAGCCTGATTTTTCCACTAAATCCACAACTGGGGATTGTTCGTAAATTTGCACGCCTAAATCCAAGCAAGCTTTTGCTAAGCCTAAGCAATAGTTTAATGGGTGTAAGTGGCCTGAGTTGCTATCGTATAAACCCGCCCACATAAATATCACTGCCTACAAATGTTGTTTAAGTTTGGCTTTATCCCAAAGTTGCATCTTGTCATAGCCAAAAGTCGCGTGGCTGGCTTTTTCCATTTCAATGAGATCGTCCATACGACGTTTCATTTAACGCCAATGTGGCATAGCCTTTTTTCCAATCACATTGAATACCATATTTCGCAATGCGTTCATCAATAATATCAATGGCTTCTAGCGACATATCCCAAAGTTTTTTCGCTTTATCAAAGCCCACTTGAGCAATATATTCATCAATGCCTCTTCAAAAACCATTGATAGCTTGACCGCCACTTCTGCCGGAAGCACCAAATCCTACCTTTGCGCCTTCTAACACAATGACTTTCTTGCTCTGCTAATTCAAGGGCGGCAGATAAACCGAAGAAAAACCCGCACCAATAACATTAAACATCCGCTTCTTCTTGCTGAGTGAGAGGCGGCACTGAAGGTTTGGTTTCGGCTGTCGAAATAATAAGATTTGATATGTTCTGATGAGCGAATTCGAGCACGATTGATGTCTAATTTATTAACATAAAATTGAAATTGAGGGAATCTCACCCTGATGGAAAAATATGTCAAACCTTTTACAAAAGGTGCTATACTCCCCCAGGTTTATACAAGTAAACGATTACTTAGGTTTATTTTGATTGTCCTGAGGAGGTCAATAAATTGATGCTGTTCATTACATCAAATCACTTTGTCTTTCTGCCGTTGCATTTGCTGCAACTCTGCTGCATCTTGCTGCTGAAAAACTGTATGTTTATAACTGACTGACTATGTGCCATCTAATTTGGTTGCGGAATTCACCAAAGAAACGGGCATTGAAGTGATTTATTCTACCTTGAAAGTAATGAAGAAATGTATGCTAAATTGAAGCTGACCTCCAGTACAGGTAGTGGCTATGATTTAGTTTTCCATCAAGCTATTACGTCAATAAAATGGCGAAAGAAGACATGTTACAAGAGCTGATCACAGCAAATTAAGTAATTTTAAACAAATTCCAGCAAACTTATTAAACAAGGAATTTGACCCAACAACAAATATTCTCTGCCTTATGTTTATGGCGAACCGGGATCGGCGTGAATGCGGATGATGATCGATCCAAAGCAAAATCACGAGTTGGGCTGACTTATGGAACCCCGAATACAAAGGTAAAGTATTATTAACCAGTGATGCGCGTGAAGTGTTCCACATTGCATTACTTTTAGATGGTAAATCACCGAAACACCACGAATGAAGAAGATATTAAAGCGGCTTATGAGCGTTTAGTGAAATTGTTACCAAATGTGAGACTTTTAACTCTGACTCGCCAGAAGTGCCGTTTGTTCAAGGTGAAGCTTCTATTGGTATGTTATGGAATGGTTCAGCTTGATAGCACACAAAAGAAAATCCAAGTACCAATTTAGTGATCCAAAAAGAAGGCGCGATTTTCTGGATGGATAACTACGCGATTCCAGAAAAGGTGCGAAAAATACAGAGGGCGCTTATAAATTTATCGACTTTCACTTTCGTCCTGAAAATGCGAAATTAGTGGTTGAAAAATGGGCTTCTCAATGCCAAATGAAGGCGAAAGCGTTACTTTTCAATTGAAATGGCGAATAACCCAACCTTGTTCCCATCTGCTGAAAAACATTGAAAAAGGCATGTATGCAAGGCGATGTGGGTGAAGCAGTGGATATTTACGAAAAATATTGAATAAATTAAAAACCAATAATCAAATATTGATGAAAAGTGCGGTGAATTTGACCGCACTTTTGCTTTGTAAAGGATGACAAATGAGTTTTCTTGAGCGACTTTTTCACGCAATCTTGTTTGAAACCACGGTTGTGTTAAGCTTTCGTTTTTCGCTTTGTATTTCTTTTTACAGAAGAAAGTGTGTCTATTCTCTTTGGGTCCATGGTACTGGTTTCCTTTAACCGCCATGCTCTGGAATCTCATCTTTAATTATTTTTCGATAAAGTCTTTACGGGGCCGCGAGAAAAGCGAGGCGTCAGTATTTCGTACTTTACATGCCATTTCATTTGAGGGCGGTTGCTTTATTTTCACCGTGCCGATCATTGCTTACTTTTTAAAAAGTGGATTGGATAACGGCTTTTATGATGGATTTCAGCTTAACGGTGATGGTGACCGTTTATACTTTTATTTTTAATTGCGTATGATCACGCGCGATTGCTGTTTATTAAGCGTGAATGATGCAATAGGTAAGAGAAGAAATGGAAAAGTGCGGTCAAAATCTAAGATGTTTTTGACCGCACTTTGACTTTTTAGGGCATGAAAAGCGCCCTTTTCTTTATTAAAGTTTTTCCACTAACTCAATGGCGGCACCAATATAGGTTGCAGGAGTGAGTTGTTGTAAACGTGCTTTTTCATCTGCTGATAGCCAGTTTTTCGATGAATTCACGCATTGCTCATCAACACGTTTACCACGTGTAGCTTTTTAATTTTTCGTATGGTTTTTCAATCACCATATCGACGCATCACGGTTTGAATTGGCTCAGCTAAAACTTCCCAGTTTTGGTTGAGTTCATCACGGAGATGTTGTTCGTTCACTTCTAATTTGCTGATACCTTTACGCGTTGCAGCATACGCAATTAAACAATAACCCAAACCCACACCTAGGTTACGTAACAGTAGAGTCGGTTAAGTCTCGCTGCCAGCGAGAAATTGGTACTTTTGACCAAGGTGAGTCATCACAGCATTGGCTAAACCTAAGTTACCTTCTGAGTTTTCGAAGTCGATAGGATTCACTTTATGCGGCATGGTGGATGAACCAATTTCACCCGCGATAGTGCGTTGTTTAAAGTGATTTAATGCAATGTAGCCCCATAAATCACGGTCGAAGTCGATGATGATAGTATTAAAACGTACCACGGCATCAAAGTATTCCGCAATGTAATCGTGAGGTTCAATTGGAGTGGTATACGGGTTCCAATCTAAACCTACGAGGTGACAAACTCTTTCGCTAAATTTGTGCCAGTTAATATTTGGATAGGCAGATAAACGTGCATTGTAGTTACCCACAGCACCATTAATTTTACCCAAGATTTCATTTTGTTGGAGTTGTTTGAATTGGCGTTTTTAAACGGTAAACCACGTTCGCCATTTCTTTTACCCACAGTACTTGGTGAGGCAGGTTGGCCGTGTGACGAGAAAGTATGGAATGGTTTTGTATTCTGTTCACTAAAACGGGTGATTTCATCAATCAGTTTTTGCCATTCAGGTAAGAGCACCTCTTCACGTGCTGTTTTTAACATTAAAGCGTGAGAAAGGTTGTTAATATCTTCAGAGGTACAAGCAAAGTGAATAACTCAGAGATCTTTGGCTAATTCTGGTAAAGCTTCACTTTTTCTTTTTAAGAAATATTCAACCGCTTTGACGTCATGATTCGTGGTGCTCAATTTCTTTGATACGTTCAGCATCTTGAAGACTGAATTCTTCCACAATTTTATTAAGGTAATCGTTTGCTTTTTAGACAAAGAAGAAACCTCTTGGATTTCAGCGGTCGCCGCCAATTTTTGTAACCAACGTACTTTCCATCGGTGACACGGAATTTGAGCAAGCCAAATCACTAAAAATACCACGCAATGCAGTGGCTTTATCTTTGATAACGACCGTCAATCGGGGAAAGAGCGGTTAATGCGGAAAGTTGCATAAGAGTTCTCAAGGATTAATTTAAAGTTGAGTAGAGTTGTCGTGCCGCTTGCACCAATTTTTACGATGAAATAACAGCTGCCATTTGCTGCCACCTACTTGACGCCACAAAAACGGCAGAACGAATGCCGGCAAGCAAACGCACGAATTTTTGTCTTTGTACATTTTGTTGCTGTAAAATGATATGCCGGAACCAATAATATGAATGCGTTTTGTCTAAAGGACTAATTGTATCGACATAAATGTTTTGCCATGATTGAAAAACATCTCATCATCAAATTGATTGTTGTGATAAGAAAGTTGTTCTGGTAAACGAGCAATACGGCGACCAAGTTCTTGTTTTATTTCAGGTTGCTTGTTTAATTTGCTCTCTAACGCTAACAGGCTGCCCCAATAATTCAATAAATTTTTGTCATTTAATTGAGTGAGTTGCTCAATAAGTGTGTTTAATCCCACTTTAAGATGTTGAACATCACCGCCAAATACGGCTAATGTATCTTCGGCTGAGTAATGAAGAGAATGAATGGTGGTTTGAATGCATCTTGATGATCAACTTCGCCTTTTTGTGCTAATTGACTGATTAATAAGACAGATTGACAAACACGGCGTGCCAGAGCCATATCATTATAATTTTCATTGGGACTATAGATTGTGAGCTGCAGAAATTTTGGGCGTAATATAGCATTTTTACACATTGTTTTGAACTCAATCATTAAAAAACGCCCTATCTTTTGTTATCATAGCGCCAATTCATTTTACAGAATAAAAGGATAACCAATGACAAAACCAATTGTATTCAGTGGCGTGCAGCCTCGGCGAATTAACTATCGGGAATTATTTAGGCGCACTTCGCAACTGGGTAAAAATGCAAGAAGATTATGAGTGTATTTTCTGTGTGGTGGATTTACATGCCATCACTGTACGTCAAGATCCTGCGGCGCTTCGTAAGGCGACTCTTGATGTACTCGCCCTTTACTTGGCTTGTGGCATTGATCCGAATAAAAGCACGATCTTCGTGCAATCTCATGTACCAGAACATACTCAACTAAGCTGGGTATTAAACTGTTACACTTATTTTTGGTGAAATGAGCCGTATGACTCAATTTAAAGATAACCAGCACGTTATGCCGAAAATATTAACGTGGGTTTATTTGATTACCCGGTTTTAATGGCAGCAGATATCTTACTTACCAAGCGAAAAAGCGTGCCGGTAGGGATGACCAAAACAACATTTAGAAATCACCGCGATATTGCCGCTCGTTTTAATGCTCTTTATGGTGATATTTCTCACGATTCCCTGAAATTTTCTTAGGCAAAGCCGGTGCGCGTATTATGTCTTTACAAGATCCTGATAAAAATGTCAAAATCAGATGATAAACCGTAATAACGTGGTGACCTTTTGGCTTGAAGATCCAAAATCGGTGGCAAAAATTAAACGTGCGGTAACAGATTCTGATGAACCACCCGTTGTACGTTGCGACGTAAAAACAAAGCGGTGTGTCTAACTTATTAGATATCCTTTCTGCAGTAACCGATAACTCGTGGCAGAACTTGAAAAAGAATTTGAAGGCAAAATGTACGGGCACTTAAAAACAGCGGTGGCTGACGAAGTATCAAACTTACTTTGCCGGTTTACAAGAACGTTTCTATCAATATCGTAACGATGAAGCGCTTTTAGACGAGATTTTACGTCAAGGTGCGAAAAAGCCCGTGCAAGAGCAAAAAGCAACCCTTGATGCAGGTACGAAGCCGTCGGTTTTGTTGCAGCAAAAATATCTTAACTCTAATAAGCCGTGTTCTATCACGGCTTTTTAGATAAGGAGAAAAATATGGCTATTCAAACTGAAAAACCAATTGAATGTGTAGGTTGTAATACTTTCGATATGAAATCATTGTTTGATAACAGCGATTGTAGCTTTACCCATCGAACAGTTTTACGCCACTCGTCAAGATGCAGAAGGTGCATTTGGAATATTTCACGTTAAAAGCACGTGATATCGAAAGTGAACCTGTCAAATTCAGTCTGAAATTCAACAGGTTGAAGATGGATACTTGCTTAAAGCGGTTTTCACATTCTGCTGCCAAGCGGAATTAGTGATTTTCCAAATGAAACTCGTAAATGATGACTTACTCTAGAAAAACAGCGTTTTTGTGACCGCACTTTCAGATATTTATGTTCCCCTGCATCGTATTATTCCTTTTTCTAATGTAGAAGGGCAGGGGAATCGTACCAGTATTTTTCTTACAAGGCTGTGCTAAACCGCCTTTATTGCCATAATCCAGAAACCATTCCTCGTTGCGCAGAAGGGGCTCATCAAGTCAGTCTGCAGTATTTGTATGAGCAAGTAATGGATGCAGTACCTTTCATTCTGTGGGCGTGACGGTTTCTGGTGGGAACCCACCATTCACCATAAAAAGCTCGTACCATTGTTCCAAAAACTACGTGAGGAAGGGGCTAACTTGCTATTTAGATAGCAGTGGTTTCTTTTGAGTTTGAAGCAATTTGCCCTTTAATTGATGTGACAGACAAATTTCTTTTGACCTGAAAGGAGAGGGCTATGGCTTACAAAGCTTGTGCTTTGATAGACAAAATCGCCAAGGCATTGTCCCTCAAAACATCATTCCTACTCATCAACATATCAAGCAAGAAAATTTAGATCGCAATTTGAAGAATTTGGCGCAATTATTACCATTAAATAAAGTGGAAGAAGTGCAGTTAGTTTATGTGTGAATTTTTGATGCAGAAAAAGTTGCTGGAAAAAGTCGCTTCCTTTATTGAAAGATTATCCGGATGTTTTGTTCAAAATTATTCGAATGCACAAAAAGGTGCTCGAGACGCTGAAGGGCTCAGCCCTTTATGTCCCAACTGTTGAGCAGACCCAAGAACTTGAAAAAACTATGCAAAATCTTGTGGTCTGACCAAAATTGTGACCATTTTATAAGCAAATATATCGAAAAAAGTAGCAAAAATATTCCGACTTTTTACCGAAAAACAAGTAGAATAGGACAATTTTATTCACTTACTTATCTAACCAACCTAGGGAAAAATGGGTATTTTAGGTAGCGTTTTTAGGCATTGTTGTATTACTGGTCATTGCTGTATTATTTTCAAATAATCGTAGGCGATTAATTTACGTACTGTATTAGGGGCTTTAGCGATCCAAATCGGATTTGCGGTCCTTATTTTGTATGTGCCGTATGGCCGTGATGCATTTACAAGCGACAGCAAATGGAGGTCAAATGTTATGCGTATGGTAACGAAGGGATTAATTTCGTCTTTGGTGGATTAGCAGATCCTTCAAATGTCGGCTTTATCTTTGCAGTGAAAGTGTTACCAATCATCGTCTTTTTCTCCGGTTTAATTTCTGTGCTTTATTACTTAGGTATAATGCAAGCCGTCATCAAAGTGATCGGTGGTGCATTACAAGCGGCATTAGGCACATCAAAAGCAGAATCAATGTCTGCAGCAGCGAATATTTTCGTTGGCCAAACTGAAGCACCGTTAGTGGTTCGTCCTTACATTAAAAACATGACCCAATCTGAATTGTTCGCTATTATGGCGGGTGGTACAGCTTCTATCGCGGGTTCAGTGATGGCGGGTTATGCAGGAACGGGCGTCCCTGTTGACTTACTTAATCGCAGCTCTTTCATGGCTGCACCAGCAGGTTTATTATTTGCGAAAAATTTTATTCCCGCCAAACTGAACAATTTAACGATAAACAACCTGAAACGGATGATAGCGAAAAACCGACTCAACGTGCTTGAAGCCATGGCGGGTGGTGCGAGTGCCGGTATGCAATTAGCGTTAAACGGTGCGATGTTAATCGCATTCGTGGGTTTAATCGCTTTAATTAACGGTATCTTAGGTGGCGTAGGCGGCTGGTTCGGTTACGGTGATTTAACATTACAATCAATCTTTTGGTTGGATCTTCAAACCATTAGCGTACTTTAATTGGTGTATCTTGGGATGAATCTGCAATCGCGGGTCAAATGATTGGTATGAAATTAGCCGTAAATGAATTCGTGGGTTACTTAGAGTTCGCGAAATACTTACAACCGGATGCCGCAGTGTATTATGAAAAACTAAAAGCAATTATTACTTTCGCATTATGTGGTTTTCTACACTTCAGCTCTATCGCAATCTTAATCGGCGGTATCGGTGGTATGGCACCAAATCGTCGTGGTGATGTGGCTCGCTTAGGGTTTTAAAAAGCAGTTGTCGCAGGTACATTAGCTAACTTAATGAGTGCGACTATCGCAGGTTTATTCATCGAGTTAAGCGGCGTAGCAATGTAATTAAAATGTGGTGAATTTTGACCGCACTTTGTCTCTCAACACCACGAATCATTCGTGGTGTTGTACTCTAAAGCAAGCGAAAAACGTTTGCTTAAATGACTTTTTATTTATCAACAAGAGGAAAAACAATGACTCCACATATTAACGCTCCTGAAGGCGCATTTGCAGATGTTGTATTACATGCCAGGCGATCCGCTTCGTGCAAAATATATTGCTGAAACATTCTTAGAAAATGCGAAAGAAGTGACTAACGTTCGCAATATGTTAAGGGTTATACCGGTACTTATAAAGGTCGTCGTATCTCTGTTATGGGTCACGGTATGGGTATCCCATCTTGCTCAATTTTATGCGAAAAGAATTAATTACTGAATACGGCGTGAAAAAAATCATCCGTGTTGGTTCTTGTGGTGCCGTACGTATGGACGTTAAAGTACGTGATGTTATTATCGGCCTTGGTGCATGTACTGATTCAAAAGTAAACCGTATCCGTTTCAAAGATAACGATTTTGCTGCAATTGCTGATTTTTGATATGGCACAAGCAGCGGTTCAGCTGCGAAAAGAAAAAGGTAAAAGCAAGTTCGCTAGGAAATCTTTTCTCTGCAGACCCTATTCTACACGCCAGATTTCGAAATGTTTGATGTGATGGAAAAATACGGCATCTTAGGCGTAGAAATGGAAGCAGCGGGTATCTATGGTGTAGCAGCAGAATATGGTGCAAAAGCACTTTGTATCTGTACCGTTTCAGACCATATTCGTACACACGAACAAACTACTGCAGAAGAACGTCAATTAACCTTCAATGATATGATTGAAATTGCGTTAGAGTCTGTATTAATTGGTGATAAAGCATAATTTATCCGATTGATAGAATGAAAAAGAGCGGTCAATTTTGACCGCTCTTTTTGTTTTTCTACTTCACTATTTTTCATACCAAATTCGGTTCACAGAGCACCACTTTACCAGAGGGTGTTTCCATACGGATTTCATCATCAACGCCTTTTCCGATTAAAGCACGTGCGACGGGAGAATCAATGGAGATCCAGTTTTTAGCGGGATCGAATTCATCGCAGCCAACAAGACGATATTGCTTCACTTCACCTTCTTCATCTTCTAGCTCAACCCAGGCACCGAAAAATACTTTGCCTTCTTGTTTAGGGGTGGTAATCCACGATTTGTAACACTTCTAAGCGTTTGAAAGGAAACGCACACGGCGATCAATTTCACGTAAAACGACGTTTACCGTAAATATATTCTGCGTTTTCACTGCGGTCACCAAGCGCAGCAGCATCTGAAACCGCTTGAGTAACTTTAGGGGCGTTCTTCTTTCCACAAAAATTTAAGTTCTTGGTCAAGGCAAGCCAGCCTTGACGAGTAATGTAATTTGATTTTGCCATAATAAAAATAAAAGAAATTTTTGAATTATATTTGAGCCTGTTGTCTAAAAACCAGTATTCTATTTCCGTTTTTATCGAATCCTTTAATAACAAAGAAGTATGACAATGTTAAATCAACAAATTAGCCAAATTATTGCGGCAGAATTAACCGTTCAACCCTCAACAAATCTCGCTGCCATTCAATTATTAGATGATGGCAACACCATTCCATTTATCGCCCGTTATCGTAAAGAAGCCACTGGTGGCTTGGATGACACCCAACTTCGTCATTTTGAAACCCGTTTAATTTATTTACGTGAATTAGAAGATCGTCGTCAAACCATTTTGAAATCTATTGAAGAGCAAGGGAAATTGACCGATGAATTGCGTGACAAAATCCATGCGACACAAAGTAAAACTGAATTAGAAGATTTGTATTTGCCATATAAACCAAAACGCCGTACGAAAGGGCAAATTGCGATTGAAGCCGGTCTTGAGCCATTGGCTGATTTACTTTGGAACGAGCCGAAGAATGATCCTGAAACGGCAGCAGCGGAATTTTTGAATGCTGATAAAGGTGTAACAGACACCAAAGTCGCACTTGATGGTGCACGTTATATTTTAATGGAGCGTTTTGCTGAAGATGCGGGTTTATTAGCGAAAGTCCGTGATTATTTAGCGAAAAATGCCGTTATTGTATCCAAAAGTGATTGAAGGCAAAAGAAACGGAAGGCGCAAAATTCCAAGATTATTTCGATCACCAAGAATTATTGAAAAATGTGCCTTCACCGTGCATTAGCCATGTTCCGTGGACGTAATGAGGGCATTTTACAATTAAGCTTAAATGCGGATCCTGATGCAGAAGAGGGAAGTCGTCAAAGTTATTGTGAAGAAATTATTCGTGATTATTTAGATGTGCGTTTTTACTGGTCAGCCTGCGGATAAATGGCGTGAGCAAGTGATTGCGTGGACATGGAAAAATCAAAGTTTCGTTGCATTTAGAAACGGAATTAATGGCAAGTTTACGTGAAAAAGCGGAAGAAGAGGCCATTGATGTTTTTGCTAGAAATCTGACCGCACTTTTAATGGCGGCACCGGCTGGCGCGAAAAGCACCATGGGCTTGGACCCGGGCTTACGTACAGGTGTTAAAGTCGCGGTGGTGGATAACACAGGTAAATTATTAGATACCACCACCATTTATCCACACACGGGTCGTGAAGCTGAAGCACAAGTGGCGATTTTCAGCTTGATCCGCAAACATAACGTAGAATTAGTTGCCATTGGTAACGGTACAGCTCTCGTGAAACAGAACGTTTTATGAAAAGAAGTGATTAAAGAAATTAAAGAAAATAAACCTCAAACTGTTGTGGTGAGCGAAGCAGGCGCATCGGTTTATTCTGCTTCTGAATTTGCGGCAAATGAATTCCCTAATTTAGATGTGTCTTTACGTGGTGCGGTCTCCATTGCACGTCGTTTACAAGATCCATTGGCAGAATTAGTGAAAATCGAACCAAAAGCCATTGGTGTAGGGCAATATCAACATGATGTAAACCAAACCCAACTTGCGCGTAAACTTGATGCGGTGGTGGAAGACTGTGTAAACGCGGTAGGTGTGGATTTGAATACGGCATCCGCGCCATTACTTGCTCGCGTGGCAGGGATGACGAAACCTTAGGCAAAACATTGTGGAATACCGTGATGAAAATGGTCGTTTTGAAAGCCGTAGCGAATTGAAAGTGCGCGTTTAGACCAAAAGCCTTTGAGCAATGTGCGGCTTTTATGCGTATTGCAGGCGGGAAAAATCCACTTGATGCTTCAGGTGTCCATCCAGAAGCTTATCCTGTGGTCGAAAAATCTTTGCAAGCCACTGCGCAATCTATTCAAGATTTAATGGGGAATGCGGGTGTGGTACGTCAGCTTGATGCAAAACAATTCATTGATGAGCAATTTGGTTTACCAACGGTTCAAGATATTTTTCAAAGAACTAGAAAAACCGGGGCGCGATCCTCGTGGTGAATTTAAAACTGCTGTATTCGCAGAAGGCGTGGGAAGAAATCACCGATTTGAAACCGGGTATGATTTTAGAAGGTACCGTCACCAATGTGACTAACTTCGGTGCATTTGTGGATATTGGTGTTCACCAAGACGGTTTAGTACATATTTCATCATTAAGTGATAAATTCGTAGAAGATCCACATCAAGTGGTGAAAACCGGCGATATCGTGAAAGTAAAAAGTGTTGGAAGTGGATGTGCCACGTAAACGTATTGCGTTGACGATGCGATTAGATGAAAAGTGCGGTCAAAAATGACGGCAAATCTGACCGCACTTTAGGGTGCAAAACCAGAAGTAATGCACCTCGTCAAGATCGTAATCCAAGAGGAAATAGTGCGATGGGTAATGCCTTTGCCGATGCGTTGAAAAATTGGAAAAATACTTTTCGTCATTTAGATGAACATTGTGGCCAAATAGGCGTACAATGAAGGGATCTGGTCAATCATCCAATCCTTTTTATTTCAACGAAAGGAATATTCTTATGGAAAAAGGTATTCTTGGGCCGCATGAAGGCAAGGAGCTGGAATTAATGTTAAGGGGCGAAAAGCAAGTGGCATTATTCAATCAGGAGCTCGGTATTCCTGACGCCTTTCTCCCTTATCTTGAGCAAGGAATGCTTCATTCAAAAACAGTGCAACGTCATATTAATGATGTTTGCTTAACCGATTTTATTGTCTATTTACCTCAATCTCTTGCACTCGCTGAACAAATGGAAGTGCTACTTCCCGCAAGCACTGTGAATGGTTTTGATCCAAAAGTTGAACGAAATCGGCCGAATTCTTGGCTACCGAGAAAAAGATATCGACTACTATATTCAGCATTTTCAAGATAATTTAGAGAAGTATCGGCAGCAGTATAGTTGATAATTAATGATGTGAACGTGTGATAGACATTTTATCTCTATCAGGGCGACGTCCAGCTCTCTCGTAAGCGGAGAGAGCTGAGTTTTTATTATGTTATTTGACTTTTTTTCCGCTGCTTACTTGTGGCCAGCATTCTACATCTGTTACACCAGCAGATATTACACCGCCAACAACCTTGCAGTTATATTTTTCCCTGCCCATCAGCATTATAAGTTCCTTCAACAACACCGTTATTAAAATTAGAAATTTGCACTTAGCTAGCATCAACACCCAATTTAAATGCGGTATCTTTTTGAAGAGATGATTGGGTTACGTAAGCTGAAAGCGCACTTGCAGAAAGAATAATAAGAAATAATTTTTCATAATACTCACTTAATAAAAGGTTAGATATATTTCTCAAAAATGAGAAGTGGTGATCGGTTGACCAATTCTTATACTATAGTATTTTTGTCAGCTTCTCAAGTATGGCATTAATGTTGTAAGGAACTTTAGAGATATTAAAAGCGCGGTCAAAAACACAGCGATTTTGACCGCACTTTTTATTGGCT
>BNJU01004406.1_pt1 | contig 55639 bp, 69 predicted proteins | sample 8539281 | NCBI WGS metagenome assembly BNJU01 (sample SAMD00202456, study PRJDB9452) | human saliva metagenome | isolation source: human saliva | place: Japan
CCCGCCGGCAGCAGATATACAGCAGTGAAACAGGCTGTGCAGAAAGAAGACATGCTGGGCAGAACCAGGGTGGGCAGGCAGGGTGGGTGGCAAACACACAACAATATATATCCATGCCACCACATGGGCATAGTTTTACATCATAAATAGGTGTCCACCAAATCAGTCAACTTCAATCACTCCATCCATTATTCGTTTGATACGAACAGAAGACAGCCTCAAGACCATTTTGGACGGAAGGGCGAACGTGTAGCAAACACGCCTAAACGTTCATTCCACCCAAACGCGGAGGACGAACTAGTCAACTTACTATCATCGGTAGACTTGTCAGCTGAAAAGCCCCAAATTAACCACAGATAGTCAAAAGTCTTCTCAATCCACGCAGAGCCTCCTCAGCGTTGGTATTGAGGCTCAAATACAATCTTTACCGATCAGATTATCAGCCAGTCCACTTTGCCGAGGAATACCGAACTTCGACGTCAGAGGAGAACGGAAAAAGCAATAGGTCTAATCTCTTTCATATTGACAAAGGTAATATTTTATGCTGAATTGCGTACAAGATAAATGATTTTTATTTATCTTTTGCAAGCAAACTAATACTATTAAACAATGGAAAATAACGCGAATCAAAACATTGACCTTCCTGAGAATGCTTTCAGGGAGTTGAAAGATGGCGAAGAATACAAGCCAGTCATGTCGCCACAGGAGACGTATCGTGAAGTAAGCCCATGGTCTATCACTTGGGGTATTCTCATGGCAGTTCTCTTCTCTGCTGCCGCAGCTTATCTTGGTTTGAAAGTTGGACAGGTGTTTGAAGCTGCAATCCCAGACTGCCATTATCGCACTGAGTATCATCTGCCACAAAACGTAAGAACGCATTGGGCGGAATGTCATTATCCAGAGTATCGGTGCCTGCTCAGGTGCTGTTGTGCGGGAGGTATCTTCGTTATGCCAGCTATCTACATGCTTGAGTTGAAGCTGACTTCTTCAATATCTTCATTGCAGCAGCTTTTAGGCGGCGTCTTGGGTATCTCTTTCTGATTCCTTTCCGTAAGTATTTTGTTAAGGATCCAGCATGGTAAATATCCTTTCCCTGAAGCAACGGCTACCACACAGGTACTCGTGAGTGGCGAGAAAGGTGGAAGTCAGGCAAAACCACTTCTCCTCGCTGGTCTTGTAGGTGGACTTTATGATTTCACGGTTGCCACTTTTTGGATGGTGGAATGAGAATGTAACGAGTCGTATGATTGGCATTGGCGAGACGATAGCAGACAAAGCTAAAACTCGTTTTCAGAGGTTAATACAGGTGCAGCCGTCCTCGGTCTTGGTTATATCATCGGCCTGAGATACGCCTTCATCATCTGTGTTGGTTCGCTGACTGTATGGTGGCTTATCGTACCGGGAATGGCTCTTATCTTCCCAGATACCGTACTGAACCAGTGGGACCCATCAATCACAACAGCCGTAGGACAGATGGCACCAGAAGTTATCTTCAAGTCATATGCTCTGTTCAATTGGTATCTCGGTGGGATTGCTATGTCAGGTATCATCGGTATCATCAAGTCGTGGGTAATATCAAGAGTGCGGTTGGTTTGGCTGCACGTGAGATGAAAAGAGTAAAGGTAGTGGACAGGAAAATCCTCCGTACACAACGTGATATTTCCTTGCAGATTATTGCTTTCGGGAGTATTGCCACGCTCATCATCACCTTCTTATTCTTCTATTTTGGTGTGATGGACTTCAACTCTGTTGCATGCAGTTGTGGGTATTCTTCTCGTTGCCATCATTGCCTTCCTCTTTACTACTGTTGCTGCTAACGCCATTGCGATTGTAGGAAGCAATCCAGTATCAGGTATGACATTGATGACCCTCATCCTTGCATCTGTCGTTATGGTAGCAGTTGGACTGAAGGGTAATGCTGGTATGTTGGCAGCTCTTTTGATGGGTGGCGTTGTTTGTACAGCCCTTTCTATGGCTGGTTCATTACTGACTTGAAGATTGGCTATTGGCTCGGAACAACTCCAAAGAAGCAGGAGACATGGAAGTTCCTCGGTACAATTATCTCTGCTGCAACTGTTGCGGGTGTGATGATCGTTTTGGATAAGACTTATGGATTCAACTCTGGCAAGTTGGCTGCACCACAAGCAAACGCAATGGCAGCTGTTATCAAGCCATTGATGAGTGGACAAGGTGCGCCTTGGGTTCTCTATGGCATTGGTGCAGTTATCGCACTCATTCTCGACCGTTGTAAGGTTCCTGCTTTGGCTTTCGCCCTGGGTATGTTCATTCCTTTGGAGTTGAATATTCCTCTCTTGGTGGGTGGTGCCGTAAACTGGTATGTAACCACTCGTTCTAAAGATGAAGCAGTCAACAAGGCACGTGGCGACAAGCGAACATCTTAGCATCAGGCTTCATTGCTGGTGGTGCGTTGATGGGTGTCGTCTCTGCCCTATTGAAGTTTGGGGTATCGAGTTCGATTACTCATCTTGGTGGGAGAATCATCTCAGAACTTCTCTCACTTGTGGCTTACGCTGCTTTGATTCTCTACTTCATTCTTGCAACCAAACTTAGCAAAAAGGAGTTAGCAGACCAAGACTAAAATTATTTTTTCGGTCATAACACATACGAAAAGAGCCAAATCAATTCACGCTAACAGTGTTTGATATGGCTCTTTCTGTTAGTCATCAACCTACGTTGTAAGGAGTCTACAACATTATAAGGTGGCTTCAAGAAAATATCAATTCAAACCGCATTGTAATAAAAAGTCACCACTTAAAAATCAATAGATGCTTAGTGAGTTCGAAAAGACGCCCAATTGGCTTTTTAAAGATGCCTTTAGCAACGTTACTAACGCCCTTTGAAGTCCAATTAATCACCTTTTTACAATACTGTTTTATAACCATTTGATTTCAAGTTAGTTACAAAAGAAACAAAAAGATGGTATTTTTAGGTGAGATTAGGCAAATAGGACAAGCATAAGTGTAAATATATTTCGCAACTCATGTGCGTAAATCTATCCTTTTCAAATCAAGAGAAGGAGGGTAAAGATGATTAGGGTTTAACTAGACATACCTTAAATGTAATATTCAGCAGCATCTACTAATCCCGAACGCATCGCATAGCGGATAGCTTCATAAACATTATTCACACCCTAACTTACGAAAGATATTCTTTCTATGTGTGTTGACCGTATGGAAAGAAGAAAAACGTTTCTCAGCAATCTCACGTGTCGTAACACCTAAAGCAACTCTCTTTAAGAATCTCAGTCTCTGTTTTTGTCAACGCAACAATCTCCTTATCAACTAACGCTATAGGGGCTAAAATCATGTTAGTAGCATGCTGACAAAGAAAACGTTGACCCTGCAACACATAGTCAAGACATTGTTCTATTTCAGCCATCTTAGCATCCTTCATAAGCACACTAATCCAATTGCTTGCATTAACAAGGCTGCGAATGAAGTCGACACTCAACTCCTCGCCCATAATATAAGATGAGCAAGCGGGAAACGTGACCAATATCTCAGTAAATCTGAATCGCTGGAAATATCAAATAAGGTATAATCTAATATCACAACCGCTTCGGGACAATCATTCAAAAGGAGTATCAGCTCAGCCTTATTCCTTGCCACTTGGCAAGATATATTATCCTTTTAGAAAGCACATAAAGCCAATCCAGCTCGTGTGATATCTTTGATTATCTGCGATGATAATATTCTTCATGTTTCTTGTTTGTATTTAATATCATTCCAACAAGTGCAAAAAGTAGACAAAAAGTCGAGAAATTAAAAATATTGTAAGTTTGCAAGATAATTTGAAAACACACGACCTAAAAATGAAAAACTGCTTTTTCTTGTAGCTGGATTGCTGATTGCAGCAGCAGCGAATGCGCAGATTCAACGGCCAAAGTTGGTGGTTGGTCTTGTTGTCGACCAAATGCGTTGGGATTACCTTTACTATTACAATAATGAATATGGTAGTGATGGCTTGAAAAGACTACTCAACCAAGGTTTCTCATTTGAGAATACATATCAACTATGCGCCGACAGTGACTGCGATTGGGCATAGTTCTGTTTATACGGGTTCTATTCCTGCCTTCACAGGTATTGCTGGCAACTCTTTCTATCAAGACGATAAGAGTGTTTTATTGCTGCGAGATAATACCGTGAAGAGTGTTGGCTCTGATAGTAAAGAAGGTCAGATGAGCCCTCGCCGTATGCTTACATCCACCATCGGTGACGAGCTTCAAGTTGCAACAGACTTCGTTCAAAGGTGATTGGTGTCGCATTGAAAGACCGCGCATCCATCCTTCCTGCTGGTCATGCAGCCGATGCCGCTTACTGGTGGGACACTTCAGCAGGTCACTTTGTATCTTCTACCTTCTACATGGATAAACTTCCACAGTGGGTTGAGGATTTTAATGCAAAGAATCACACAGATCCTAACTTTGATATCAAGGGTTCTCCACAGGGCGTTACTATGACTTTCAAGATGGCTGAGGCGGCTTTGAAGAACGAAAAACTCGGTAAAGGAAAAGAAACAGATATGCTTACCGTGAGTATCTCATCAACAGATATCATCGGACATAGATTCTCTACACGTGGAAAAGAGAATCACGAAGTTTACATGCAGTTAGACAAAGACTTGGCATGGTTCCTTAAGGTGCTTGATAAAGAGGTCGGTGAAGGCAACTATCTACTCTTCCTTACAGCTGACCATGGTGCTGCTCACAACTATAACTACATGCGTGAGCACCGCATTCCAGCAGGCGGATGGGATTATAAACAGACTGTTAAAGACCTCAATACCTATCTGCAAGGAAAGTTTGGTATCAGTCCTGTAATGGGTGAAGACAACTACCAATTCTACCTCAACGACTCAACTATCGAAGCAGCTGGTAAGAAGAAGCAGGAGATTATCGATGAGTCTGTAGAGTGGTTGAAGAAAGATCCACAGTTCCTCTACGTCTTTGACGAGGAGAAAATAAGCGAGACAACAATGCCAGAAATTGGATAAAGGAGCGTATGCAAAATGGTTACTTCCGTGGCCGTTCTGGTGAGATTGGCATTGTTACACGTCCACAGTTCTTTGGTGGTAAGGACAAACCAGACTTCCGTGGAACACAACATGGACAGCCATTCCCATACGACACGCACATTCCTTTCCTACTCTATGGATGGAACGTGAAGCATGGTGCAAGCAATATCGAGACACATATCGTTGATATTGCACCAACAGTATGCGCGATGTTACATATCCAGATGCCAAATGGTTGTGTAGGTAAGGCAAGAAATCAATTCTAAATATAAACGATATTTTCCACTGACATCTCTGGTATCGTCTATCATCGGGAATGCCAGAGATGTACACGTGGACATTATATTATGCACATTGCAATTGCAGGAAATATAGGTAGCGGTAAGACAACACTCACCACAATGCTTGCCAAGCGCTATGGTTGGAAGCCAGGTTTGAGTCTGTTGACTATAATCCCTATTAGAAGATTATTATAAGGACATTAAGCGTTGGTCGTTCCCTATGGAGTATTCTTCCGAAAGGAGCGTTTCAAAGGATACTAGAAATAAGTCGAAGCGATGACTCAGTAGTACAAGACCGCCTCATCTATGAAGGTGTTTACGTGTTTACGGAGAACAACTATGCCATGGGTAATCTTGACGACCGCGACTATGAGACTTATATGGAGCTATTTGAGGACATGACAGATGCTGTCAGCCTCCCAGACCTGATGATTTATCTTCGTGCTTTCGGTCAGTCACCTTGTTTTCTAACACTTTGAGAAACGTGGACGAGAGTATGACGCAGAAGATGCCATTAGACTATCTTTGAGAACCTCAGCAAACGCTATGAAGAGTTTATCATGAGAAGTATAAGGACGTGTTCTGACGATAGATGTCGACAACCTCGATTATCAACACGCCCAAAAGACTTTGGTCTCATTACTGACAAGATTGACAGAGACTCTTCGGCTTGTTCTAACACACGCCCAAGTCCCCCTACCCTCACCGAAAAGAGGGTTATCAAAGTAGTGAAAGGGATTAACATCAACTAACGACAAGAAATCACATGCCCACGCATCGTTATCAACTATGACTCCTATTAGGGGTTACCACGGATGGGCAATTAGATACACACATATTATGCATATAGCAATCGTTGGAAATATTGGAGCTGGTAAGACAACACTCACCAAGATGTATCGCAAAACGTTACGGATGGAAGCTCATTTTCGAGCCAGTCGACAACAATCCGTACTTGGAAGACTATTATAGCGACATGACTCGTTGGTCGTTCAATCTGCGAGATTTACCTCCTCAACAAGCGTTTTTCGTGATGTTGTAGAGATTTCACAATCAAAGGATACGATTATCCAAGACCGAACGATCTTCGAGGATGCACGTATTTTTGCACCGAACCTCCATGATATGGGGTTAATGTCAGAGCGTGATTTTAATAACTACACTGACCTCTTCGACTTGATGCTCTCACTGGTTAAACTGCCAGACTTAATGATTTACATCCGTTGTTCTATCCCACGCCTCATCGATCACATCCAACAGCGTGGTCGTGACTACGAACAGACGATGCGTATTGACTATCTTCGTGGTCTCAATGAGCGTTATGAGGAATGGATTAAGACCTACAAAGGACATCTGATGATTGTCGATGGTGACACAACAGACTTCCAAGACAACCCACAAGACTTCAAACGTGTCACAGATATGATTGATGACCGACTCTTTGGCTTATTCCCAATGGAATAAGAGGAATAGTCTTTCTTTGGCACAATGTTTGTTCTGTAATAAGTACAAAAATATTAATCAAGCCCCGCTTAGAGGTAAAGTCTTATTTAAGGGCAACATACAATATATTGATATGGAAAAGTAAAAACCCTTTATAATTGGTAGTGTCCTGCAGGTTACACTGCAGCGATTTATGTGGACGTGCTAATCTGCAGCCAGTACTCTATTCTGACTGCAACCAGGTGAGTCAGTTGACAACCACAACCATAGATAGAAAAACTTCCCAGGTTTCCACGAAGGAATCGATGCTAACCAACTCATGTCAGAGATGCGTGAGCAGGCTAAGCTCTATGGTGCTGACCTTCGCGATGGTTCTATAGTAAAGGCAGACCTCAGCAGTCGCCCATTCCACCTCGGAAGATGAGCGTAGCAACCAGATTGAAGCTGAGACAGTAATCATCGCAACAGGTGCAAGTGCAAAGTACTAGGCTTACCTGATGAGGAGAAATACCGTGGTCAGGGTGAGTGCATGTGCTACTTGCGACGGTTTTCTTCTATCGTAAGCGCACCGTAGCTGTTGTTGGTGGTGGTGACACTGCTTGCGAAGAGGCTATGTATCTCTGGTTTGGCAAAGAAGGTCTATATGATTGTGCGCAAACCTCAGTTGCGTGCAGCAGAGATTATGCGTAAGCGTGTGACAGAGAAGGAGAATATTGAGATTCTTTACAATACCAATACACTCGGTCTCTTTGGTGAAGACGGTGTAGAGGGTGCACATTTGGTACGCTTTAAGGGTGAGGAGAACGAGGAGAAATCGATATCAACATCGATGGTTTCTTCTTGGCTATTGGTCACACTCCTAACACCGACCTCTTCAAAGGTCAGTTAGAGATGGACGATCACGGCTTTATCATCACCAAGCCAAAGTCTACAGCAACCAATATCGAGGGTGTTTTTGCTGCGGGTGACGTGGCAGACCCAACCTATCGTCAGGGTGTCGTAGCAGCTGGTACAGGTGCAATGGCAGCTATTGAGGTTGACCGTTTCTTGCAGAAGCAGTAAACAAAACAAATATAAAGAAGGGTGTTTCAGAATCCAGCAAATTGGATTTTGACGCACCCCTTTTATTATCTCTTGCCTTTTTATTAATCACATTTATAAACACAACAAACTATGCGTAACATTTTTATCCATATTGTGCACACTGATTCTTCCGACCATTGTTGAAGCTGCCTCTTGTGGCTTACTGATGGCAGGAACAGCATCTTGCACAAACAAGACAAAGACAGCTATGACACAAACAGATTCTATCATCGCTCCTAAGACGAAATTCACACGTCCCGACGATGCCACCTTACGAAAGATGCTTACTCCCGAACAGTATGCTGTAACACAGCAGGCTGCCACCGAACGACCTTTCACCAACGAGTATGATCATGAGTTCAGAGAGGGTATCTATGTAGATATTACAACCGGAGAACCACTGTTCTCGTCTACTGATAAGTTTGATTCTGGATGCGGTTGGCCAGCTTTCTCAAAGCCAATCGACAAGAAAGTCATTACAAACCACACCGACACATCACATGGTATGACCCGTACGGAAGTGAGAAGCAAGACTGGTAAGGCGCATCTTGGACACGTCTTTGATGATGGACCAGCTGAGACAGGAGGCAAAAGATATTGTATCAACAGTGCTTCGTTACGTTTCATCCCACTTGAAGAAATGAAAGCAAAAGGCTACGGAGCCTATATTAAATTAGTTAGACCAATGAAAGAAATTTACGTAGCAGGTGGTTGTTTCTAGGGAACAGAGCATTATCTCAAACAGATAGAAGGCGTTACGGCTACCGAAGTGGGCTATGCCAACGGTATTATTAAGAACCCAACATATGAGGAGGTATGCACAGATAAGACCCAGTTTGCCGAGGCTGTACACATCACCTACGACCCTAAGGTTATAAGTTTGGACTTCTTGTTAGGCTTATACTTTAAGTCTATCGACCCTACGAGCATAAACAAGCAGGGAAATGACCGTGGTAGCCAGTATCGCACAGGCGTTTACTACACCGATCCAACTGACCTCCCAACAATCAAAAAGGTTTTTGAAGAAGAGCAGAAACATATCAACGGAAAGATTGCTGTTGAGGTGAAACCACTGAAGAACTTCTATACAGCAGAAGAATATCATCAAGATTATCTGGACAAACACCCAACAGGCTATTGCCATCTGCCTGCAGCTCTCTTTGAGTATGCTCGCAAGGCTAAAATGAAAAAGTAAGAAAATGCTCTGGCAGAATTATGAAGTTCTCTGTCAGAGCATTTTTATTTATAGCTGTCCGATAGACTTAAAGGGACAATTCTACATGTACTATCTATCGTCCAACAACAAGTTGGCTGCCTCTTAATCACATCTTGTAATGGTGTTAAGCTTCCGCACCATCCGTGCTGAGCCTCCGCACCATCCGTGCGAAGCGTCCGCACAAGTATAAAAGAGGATAAAACAAGCTCTTTTGTGCCATCGTTTATCGCGTTGAAAGCAAATGACAAACTTGAAGGAGAAATTGTTTATTATACTATGCGCAAGTTTATTGGATACGCACAACACGTATTCCGAGATTAGCTGGACGAGCCATCATATAATTATAGAGCGTCTCTATTGGGTCAACAACTTTATTACCATTCTTCCTAAGATTAGAGGCATTCATGAGATGGAGTACATCCTTGTGCCATACAGCAAAGCCAAGATGTGTCGTATCCAACTCTCGCTTACTGGTAACAATCGCAAGAATGTCACCATCTCGAACTACTCCTCGAAGTAGTTTGCTATTGTTAAGCAGATTCTTAGGGATATAACGTAGCTTTGTTCCGTTGGTTGCATCTTCTAACTTCTTCAATTCTGCCACACGTTCAGGATTGTTTTTCAACATATCATATAGTCTTGCATTCTGACTCATATAGTTGATTTTCAACGTTTGGACTGCTGTAAAAGGAGGAACTGGCGTATCTATCTCTCTGACAAAAGCCCATTCGCTCATTATCTTCCAACCACCAATGGAAATAGTGCAGACGATTAACATAACTCAGCTTACCGCCTCGATAACGGAGTTGTTCTAACTGACGTACATAGTCAGAGAAACGTGTTTCGCCCTTCTTAACACAAAGTGTAAGAGCCGTAACAGCCTCAACATAGGTCGTACAGTCCAATCCATGAAGATTAACAACCAATTTCTCATCCTCGTTGATGTCTAAGGTGTGAGCAACATAAGGCACCCCGATAAACTTTCGTGCAATCTGAATAATAAGCTGGTCATTGGTAAGTTGCTGTCTTTGTGGCACAAACTCTTGTAGCAGCCTACAAACCAAAGCACTATCAGCCTTTGTATAAGTGTCTATATAGGCTGGTAGTGTGTCATTCTGTTCGGCTGCAGATACTTCAGAAACAGCACTTGACATCTTCTCTGATGTCACTACTGTATCAGCAACTTGCTGTGTCTTTTGCCTTCTGTTCGGACTTTGCCCCACAAGCAGAGAAAGCAAAAAGAGCTGAGAATATAAGTGAATATTTTAGTGTCATATTAATAAGTTCTATTTCAAAAATAACGTATCGTTAGGCTACTGACGGTCTAACAATGTGCAGTCTATTTCCCCTTCTTCCTTCCAAAGTTAAAACCTGCGTAGAGATTTATACTTCCAAAGAAATTATTGGTAGAAGTTACTGCGTCGATAATTATAAGCATGAAGGATTGTACTCGTTCCAACATACCATTTGCTATTGTTCCACACCACGCCAAAGCGTCCAATACCATCAATATTGATATTATTGAACTTAAAATCACTGATAGAAGAGGTACGATGGGTAACATCACCCGTACTACGTTTATAAGCTAAAGCCAACGAAAGCGAACCTGCCAAGACCCAGTTACGAGCAAAAACCCAGTTATAGGCATAGCCACCACTAATAGAAACATCAATATACTTAACCTCACTGAACATCAATGTACTGTCTATTGGATTATAGGAACCTGACTACCAAGACGATTTGAGATGACTCTATCTAAGTTCTCCCCACTGACATCAAGACTATGCTGCGTATATCCTATACCCAACAGAGGACTGCCCGCTGAACGACGTTGTATAGTACTTTGGCTGAAAGCTGCTGGATAAGAGAATCGACGATGATTAAAGATATAATAAACATTGAAGCCCTTAATGGTTGAGCTCAATCCACCAAAGTCAGTACCGCGAATTGCATCCGTATTAATATCCTTCCCAAGATACAACTGTCTGATTTTATAATCATTGCCTGTCTTACGATAATAAATATCAAGTCCGAGCATCGAACTATATAAACTTAAATCATATTCTTGTCGTGGATTGTTGTTCTTGTTCCAAAAATCTAAGTGCTTTATATCGAGTGTGTAACCCAAGAATATCCAACGCCAACCGAAATAAGGTCCTATTCGTACAGTAGCCTCTGGTGCAAAAGTAATACTTTGCTCTTTCGAACTACTCAAACGATATACCTCATAGGTATTTGTATTTTGCAACATAAAAGCAAAATTATACTTTTGAGGTTCAATATAAGAAGTGTCTATCTCATTGAAATGCTGGAAAAAGCCACCGCCCTTGCCCGACTTCTGCTTAAAAATGCGTGAAGGTTCGCCTCTGCGCATCCATCGCACAGAATCTGTTGACTGCTTGCTTAGAGGAATATTGCCACTATCCTTCCTTACTACTAAACTATCAGATAGAGTCATTGTAGAAAACGCATAAGCCTCTGTTCCTCCTAAAAACAATAGGAGGAAACACAAAACCAAGTAGTCGTTGAAAGTTAGCTTCATCTAATTAATAAAACAAAAACTAATACCCTAAGGCCTTTTCTTATATCTTACCGAGGATGCGATCCATCACCCAGTTGGTTGGAGTTGCACTAATACTCGTACAATCACACGCTCCATATCCCTGCATATCCTCAATAACAGACTTAATAATAGGGAGTTGAACGTATGGAGGATTAGCGACCTCAATATCTCTTTCACCCTCACTGGTACAGAGGTGAATAGGTGCATAAGTATAAACGGAGAAGGATAATCTACCTTTTGAGCCGTAGATTTCTATACGGTCCTCACGCGCACTCTCATGAGCTGCAAAGCACCAAGCACCACTACCTGTCAAACCATTCTCAAAACGGAACACAGCATTTACCGTATCTTCAAGGTTGTAGAGCCCCGCACGGTTAGCTGTGTAGCCATGCGCCTTGATAATAACGCCAAATAAGTTCTGTAATAGGTCGAGCTGATGAGGAGCAAGGTCATAGAAATAACCGCCACCAGAGATATGTGATTGTAGACGCCATGGTAGTTGTACGTTCTTTTCGTAGTCCAAGTCGCGTGGAGGAACTGCAAAACGCACTTGCACCGTAAGTATCTTACCCAGTTCACCACTATCAACAATCTCTTTTACTTTCTTGAAGTAAGGAAGATAACGACGATAATAAGCAACAAAACATGGCACTCCCGTCTGCTCTGACACACGATTAATACGCACACAATCCTCGTAAGAAGCCGCCAAAGGTTTCTCTATATAACAAGGCTTTTCCAGCACGCATTGCCATGATAGCAAAGGTAGCATGGGCAGAAGGAGGTGTAGCAATATAAATCGCATTTACGTCTGGATCGTCTACCAAAGCCTGTGCATCGGTATACCATTTTCGGATACCTTGACGTTCAGCATACGAACGTGCTTTTAACTCGCTACGGCTAAACACAGCGACAACATTCGAACCCATCACTTCATTGAACGCAGGTCCAGACTTCTTTTCTGTCACCCTCACCACAGCCAATAAATCCCCAGTTGATTTGTTTCATTTACACATCAGTTATCTATAAACGCATCAGCAATAGCTAAGAAAGCTTGCTCTCACCTTGCCGAGTGCAGCATATTTTCTGCAAAAATAACAAACGAGAGCAAAGAAGCTTTGCTTCTACTTTGCCGAGTGCAGTATATTTTTCTGCAAAAATACGAAAAACTATCAACTGACCATTCATAGCTATTAACTTTTTAGTAACTTTTGCAGGAAAAAGCTGATTATATCACATACTCTTCAAAATATGATTATCAAGAATTCAGAATTCACTATATCTTCACCTTCATTGTCAAAGTGTCCAGAAGATACAAAGGCAGAATATGCTTTTATTGGACGCTCAAATGTAGGAAAGTCAAGCCTTATCAATATGCTTTGTAACCATAAGGGCTTGGCAAAAACATCATCAAAACCAGGTAAGACGCTACTATCAATCACTTTATTATCAATAACGAGTGGTACTTAGTTGACCTCCCAGGCTATGGATATGCTAAAAGTTCAAAGACAGTGAGAAATAAGTTGGAGCAAATGATTGCCCAATATATCCTCCAACGCAAACAACTCGTGAACGTATTTGTACTGATTGATATCCGCCATGAACAGCAGAAGATAGACCGTGAGTTTGTTGACTGGTTGGGTGAAAGCAATGTTCCTTTCTCTATAATCTTTACGAAAGCAGACAAACTATCACCTGCTAAGGCTAAGTCAAACGCCCTTCTCTGGATGAAAAAGCTACAAGATAGATGGGAAGAACTTCCTCCCTACTTCATCATCGGCTGAAAACAAGACTGGAAGAGAAGAGGTATTAAACTATATTGAAGAAATCAATAAGACTTTATAATAGGACTTTATGGCGCAGATACCCTACCTTGATGTCCAAAATCTAACAAAGAGCTTCGGGGCACAAGTCCTCTTTAAGGATATCTCTTTCTCATTGCAGAAGGACAGCATGTTGGTCTCGTAGCACAAAACGGTACGGGGAAAGTCTCACTCTACTCTCTATTCTTACTGGAAAAGAGGGGTATGACAGTGGTTCTATCATCTATCGTAATGACTTGCGAGTGGGAATGTTAGAACAAAGTCCACATTTCGACCCAGAAGAAAGCGTATTGGATGCTTGTTTCAACCATGAAGGAAATCCTGAAAGACTTCTAAAGGCGAAACAAATCCTCACCATGCTGAAACTCTATGACTTAGAACAACCAATGGGTCAACTAAGTGGTGGACAGCAGAAGCGTGTTGCTTTGGCGAATGTTCTTATCTTAGAACCTGACTTCCTCATACTTGATGAGCCTACTAACCACCTTGATTTAGAGATGATTGAATGGTTAGAAGGCTATCTTTCTCGTGGCAACAAGACCATCTTTATGGTGACACACGACCGTTATTTCCTTGATAACGTGTGTAATACTATCTTAGAATTAGACAACAACACGATATATACCTATCGTGGCAATTACTCTTATTACTTAGAGAAACGTCAAGAGAGAATCGACAACACCCGCGCTGAGATTGCACGTGCAAACAACCTCTATCGTACGGAGTTAGAGTGGATGCGCCGTATGCCACAAGCTCGTGATCACAAAGCACGCTATCGTGAGGAGGCTTTCTACGAATTAGAAGCAAAGGCTAAGCAGCGAATTGAGGAACGACAGGTGCGCTTGAAGTCATCAAGTGTGTATATTGGAAGTAAAATCTTGGTGTCAATATGTCTCAAAGAAGTTTGATGACAAGATAATACTAAACGACTTCTACTATAACTTCTCACGATTTGAGAAGATGGGTATCGTTGGTAACAATGGTACTGGCAAGTCAACCTTTGTAAAGATGTTACTTGGAGAGGTTGCACCTGATAGTGGTAAGTTTGATATTGGTGAGACAGTGCGCTTTGGTTATTTCTCACAAGAAGGCTTAAAGTTCCGTGATGACCAGAAGGTTATTGATATTATCACAGACATAGCAGATTATATTGATCTTGGAGGAGGAAAGCACATGACGGCTTCACAGTTCCTCAACTACTTCCTCTTCTCACCAGAACAACAGCATAACTATGTATATAAGCTCTCTGGTGGAGAGAAACGCAAGCTCTATCTCTGTACGGTTTTGATGAAGAATCCTAACTTCTTAGTCCTCGACGAGCCTACCAACGATTTAGATATCCAGACTTTACAGATTCTTGAAGAGTATCTTCAAGACTTCCCTGGCTGTGTCATCGTGGTATCACACGACCGATATTTTATGGATAAGGTTGTTGATCACCTCTTAGTATTCAAAGGTGAAGGAGAGATTCAAGACTTCCCTGGTAACTACACGCAGTTCCGTGATTTCCAAAAGATGAAGTCAAAGGAAGAAGAACAGCAGAAGCCAACAAAGAATAACAGCTCAACTGCAAACGAATCTAAGAAAGATTATCGTAACAACACAAAACGCAAGATGTCCTTCAAGGAGAAGCGAGAATACGAACAGCTTTTCAGACAAGATTGCACAATTAGAAGACGAGAAACAACAACTTGAAGAAGAACTCTGCTCTGGTAACCTATCTGTAGACGAACTTACAGAAAAGAGCAAAACGTCTACCAATCTTAAAGGAGGAACTGGACGAGTTAGAACTCGCTGGTTAGAGTTAGCTGAACTTGCTTAACAGCCTCAACCCTATTCTACGCAAAGAGTTTCTCAATAACTAAGAAGTAAATAGTTCACTCAACGATATGCATGGAAGAATCTATACATTTCAAGGTACAGCTCTTCATATCGGAAGTCCCGACTGACAAAAAGGTGTTTCCCTAATTTCTTTTAGGGTAATTCCATGAACTGAATGAACTACTCCTATTATCTTTGCGGATAACAAGTAAGATAATAACTAAAAAGATGAATATGGAAAAGAAGAACTTTTATCACCAGCTTCGCCTAAGTTGCGTTGTCCTTATGTGCAGCCTTTGCACTCAATGTTTCGGCTCAGTCTTCACGTCAAGTACGTCCTTACTCTTTCAATAAGAAAGGTGTATTCTATGGTCGTCAACCTGTTATGGGAATTGACATACGTACCTTCGTTGATCTTGGGTATGGTTATGCAAAAGATAGATATAACGTTTATTTTGAAGGACAGATTCTTCCATTCGTTGACCCTAATGACCTTCCGTTTAAAAGATACCTGGAAGTGTTTATCAAGGTGGCTATCCGGGCGATTATTCCGATGACTATCCAGTTAATCCGCGTGATGAGTACGACCCTTATTATAATGAAGGTTACGTCGTTACTTCTAATGCTGTGCTTTACAATGGTAAAAAGACTAATGCCAGTGCAAGTAGCTTCAAGGACTTAGGGTGGGGCTATGGAAGGATGCTTTCGATGTCTATTATATGGGTGACAAGGTAAATGGCGCCAGCAGTTCCAGCTTCAAAGTACTCAAAGATGGATATGCAGAAGATGCATTTGACACATATTATCGTGGAAAAGTAGTAAAATAACACTTCAATTATGATTGATCAGATACTTTCTTATAACAAAAGGTTTGTGGCTGTAAAAAGCTACGAACCTTTTTATTACGATCAGGCCAACCAGACATGAAGTTAGCTATTGTCAGCTGCATGGATACCCGCTTAACAAAGTTATTGCCCAATGCACTCGGCTTAAAAACGGAGATGCAAAGATTATTAAGGTTGCTGGCGGAACCATTCTTACCCCCTACGACTCTGTAATGCGTTCCCTTCTTGTGGCTATCTATGAGTTAGGTTGTCAGGAGGTTATGATTATTCATCACTCTGGTTGTGGTGCTTGCAACATGAATGCAGACCACTTCCTCCATTTGATGCGTGAGCGTGGAATCAGAAGAGGCTATCAAAGAAGCTGGACAGCAGGTTAATCTAAACGAATATTTGGACGGATTTCATGACACAGAAGCAAGTGTGCGCCGTACCGTCAAGGCAGTTCAACAGCACCCACTCGTACCCAAAGATGTTGTGGTACGTGGATTTATCATTGACTCACGTACTGGTGAACTAACACCAGTCGACTAACAAAACATCAAAGAATTGAGACCCTTTGTTTGATAATTGCTTATCAAACAAGGGTCTCATCATTTACTGTACTTGATATGTACATGTCACTGAGTATTCTCTCAGTTGCTTGTAGATTAAGATAACGTTTGCATAGTTAGTTTTAATGTCATCTCCGACATTCTGATACAAAGATATAAATTTCTGTTAGAACAACCAAAAATTATCCTATTTTTGTTATATTTTTAGTAAAAATATTGCTTTTCTATCGCTCTCATCCTTAACTTTTTATATAAAATACAATAAATATTCATTCCGTATATAAAGTAAACTATTTTCCTCTTTTGAGTACCCTAATAAGATGCTTCACATAATATTATACAGCTATTATGCATAAAATGATTTTGTTCCTATTATTCTTTATTAATAAAAAAATTGTTCTGTCGATTGAACTACTTTTTCTAATGGTTAGCCATTAGTATTATTCTATATTCATTATAATGAACATAATAGCACTTAACTTACAAGCTTTAGCAGTAGTGCTGATACTCCGCACATAGCGTGCTAATGCTCCGCACATATGGTGCTGATGGTAAACACCAATGGTGCGAAGTACTAAATACCTTGAAAAGTATTGCCGATGTGAAGTCAACTTATTGTTAGAAACAAGCTATACCATCAATAACGAACTAAAACTAATATGAGCTTGAGCTTAAATTTCCAAAGCATATACGATGTTAAAAGACATCAATTCTTTCGGAGACAAAACGTAATATACACAGATGAGCAAACTTAGTTATGGTTTTGTTTAGTAAAAAATTAGGCTCTTCCATTAAACTTATACACCTTATATGGATAGTTACCCATGCATTAAAGAGAAGGACCATAAAAACTGGGACACACAAAATAGTGTGCATCCCAGCATTATAAAAACGATTTAGAAAGCTATAATTTACACCTAAATATAATCTACTTCTAATTTAAAGCAAAACTAATAGGTAACATAAACTTTGTGTAACATTCTTGTTACCTTTTCTACCCGGATTCCACGCTGGCATTTTTGACACAACACGTCCTTGCTCTTTTTCTACTTACTGCATCTTTCGGATAACGAAGATTCTTTTGATAACCATTGATTAAAATTATCTGTCAATGTAATACGAAATATTAGTAAGAACAAACAACAGGTAAAGTATTAGCTTACAATAGTTTTACCCTATGAAATATAAAGTTATTACTTCAGAATTATTAGCCCCTTTTGATAATAATATTTATCGTTTTTCAACATCTCTTGCCTTTATGCTTGTAAAAGTGTATATTTGTACTTAAATATTAAGCGTAAAAACAAAATGATTAGAAAACTATATACTCTCCTTACTGTGGCTACCTTAATGCTGAGTAGCTGTAATAAAGGAACGCAAGAAAAACCGAAGGAAGACTTTCATGAGTATTAAAACGATGAATACAGAAATGGTTGATAAAGGCGATCAGGCTGTTAAGAATGCAAATAGAAGAGATGCTGGCTTCATCAGTAACAGAGCAAATGAGGTTACATTGACTATTCCTTGTTTTTGGAGTTGTCAATATGGATAATCTTGACCTTTACCTCACCCGAATGAAATAAGCCGAAAAAGATTCTACCATTATAAAACAACTAAACAATGGAGAGGTGTTCTTATTACAGCCGGGTACAAAAGGTGTCATGCTGACCGATGCTGGTTTAAAGCTGTTAATTCGCTTTCAAATGGGCGAATTATGGGTGTGGAAGTCGGCTACAAAGTAATTATGGATGAACCATCTGTTAATAACACATTCCACCCCTACCCCCAATCATCAATTTAACCTTACTATAAGGCTTACCTTTAGCCAAGAATATAAATCGTAAATAACATTATTAAGATATGAAAAGAAGCCTTTTTCTTGTTTTCTTATTACTGACATTCATTACCAATGGGTATGCATTCACAGTAAAGAATCCAGTTGATTACGTGAGTACATTAGTGGGATCAGCCTCAAAATCAGAACTTTCAACCGGCAACACCTACCCTGCTATTGCCTTTACCATGGGGCATGAACTTCGGACTCCACAGACAGGAAAGATGGGAGACGGTTGGACTATACCTACGGGGCCGATAAGATTCGTGGACTTAAGCAGACACATCAACCCAGTCCATGGATTAACGACTACGGACAGTTCTCTATCATGCCCGTCGTCGGTAAGAAAGTTTTTGATGAAGAGGGCGTGCCAGTTGGTTCTCGCACAAAGCTGAGACGGCTACCCCTATTACTATAAGGTTTATTTAGCAGACTATGACGTCACTGCAGAGATTAGTCCGACCAGCCGTGCAGCCACAATGCGCATCACTTATCCACAAACAGATGAAGCTTATTTTGTTGTTGATGCCTTTGACAAGGGTTCTTCCGTAACCATCATGCCTGACAAACGTACAATCGTGGGCTATACAACAAAGAATAGTGAGGCGTGCCAGCAAACTTCAAAAACTATTTTGTACTTCGTTTCGACCACGAATTCTCTTTCGTTGGCAGTATTGAAGATGGAAAATTATCAGAGGGAAAACGCTCTGCAACCTGCAATCACACTATGGCTGTTGTGGGATTCCGCACCAAACAAGGCGAACAAGTTAATGTGCAGGTAGCCTCATCGTTTATTAGCGACGAACAGGCATTGCGTAATATCAAGGAAGTTGAGGGAAAGACATTCGACGAAGTAAAGACAGAAGGTAGAAAGGAATGGAATAATGTCTTAGGACGTATAGAGGTAGAAGATGACAACATCGACCATCTTCGTACTTTCTATAGTTGCCTCTATCGCTCCGTACTATTCCCACGCTCGTTCTATGAGTTTGACGAACAGGGTAATCCTATTCATTATAGTCCTTATAATGGCAAAGTACTACCGGGCTATCTCTTTACCGACACAGGTTTCTGGGACACTTTCCGTTCGCTCTTCCCATTGCTCAACCTCGTCTATCCTTCAATGAATGAGAAGATGCAAGCGGGCTTAGTCAATGCTTATAAGGAGAGTGGATTCCTTCCAGAGTGGGCAAGTCCAGGGCATCGTGATTGTATGGTGGGCAACAACTCTGCTTCAGTCGTTGCAGATGCTTACATCAAGGGCTTGCGTGGCTACGACATAGAAACACTTTGGAAGGCTGTTGTGCATGGTGCTAATGCTGTTCACCCAACCGTTAGCTCTACTGGACGAAAAGGCTTTGACTATTATAATCGTTTAGGTTATGTACCTTATAACGTAGGAATCAACGAGAGTGTTGCCCGCACTTTGGAATATGCTTACGACGATTGGTGCATCTATCAGTTAGGATTAAAACTCGGAAAGAGTGCTAAGGAACTCAAACCTTTCAAACTCCGAGCAATGAACTATCAGAAAGTTTTCGACAAAGAAACGGGGCTGATGCGTGGACGCAATGAGGATGGTAGCTTCCAATCGCCATTTAATCCTTTCAAATGGGGTGATGCCTTCACGGAAGGAAACAGCTGGCATTACACGTGGAGTGTGTTCCATGACCCTGCTGGGCTGGCAAAATTGATGGGAGGATACGATAAGTTTAATGCGATGTTAGACAGCATCTTCCAACTTCCTCCTATCTTTGACGATAGCTATTATGGCTTTACAATTCACGAAATACGTGAGATGCAAATCATGAACATGGGCAATTATGCACATGGTAACCAACCTATCCAGCACATGATTTACCTCTATGATTACAGCGGACAACCTTGGAAGGCTCAGTATTGGGTGCGTGAGGTGATGGACCGACTCTATACTGCTCAACCTGATGGCTATTGTGGCGACGAAGATAATGGACAGACATCAGCCTGGTATGTCTTCTCTGCACTCGGCTTCTATCCTGTTTGCCCCAGCAGTACACAATATATGATTGGTACTCCCTATTTCAATAAAGTCAAGATACAGCTTGAAAATGGGAAGACGATTACGATCCATGCAGACAAAAACGATGAAGACAGTCGTTTTATACAGCAGATAACGATGAATGGACAGCCTTATCCACATTATTATCTTGAACATGGGCAGCTAATATCAGGTGCTACCATAGACTTTACAATGGCTAATAAACCTGCAAAATAGAAGCTATCACTCTATATTGTACTCAATTAACAGATTTTTACTTCTATTTGAACAAGTCTGTTAATTATAGAAAAGTCTGTTAACTAATTCTATAAAATCATTTAAAACGGTATAAATACTTCCCTGCTATTATAATTTCATTTACGTATATTTGCAACATATTAATCCAAAAATGAACATATAATAATGAAGAAAAACTTTTTTTCTAACCGTACTTTTATGCGCTGGTTTAGTATTAGGTGGACTGTTTACATTTTCCAGTTCATACGCTACAAATAATGAAGCAAAGGCGAATAACAACGTTGTAGCTGCTACACCTATAAACAACTCTAAGATTGTAGGGACATGGGAGCTTACTAATAGGAGTAGCTATGCCATTGTGTGCAATCCAAAAACACATAAGGAATACAAGGTAGGGTTCACAATTGACAGATATGATGACTATAAGTTCCTCCCTGTCGATTTTTGCTACAGGTGAGCCTGTTAATCTTCGTACGCTTGTTGGTCACGACGATAACGACCTCGATGACGAGTTGCATCGTTTCGACTTCTATCATGATGGAACCATGAGTGTTATAGAAAGAGAAGACAATGGCAGATGGAAGCGTGATGACGATATTGGTGTTTATGGTTTCCGTCGTGATGGTTTCTTTATGAAGATAGACGGTAAGATGCGCAAGAACCTCCAAATTAGATTCTTGAACAACAATGAGTTTGAGTTAACTCAGACCAAATTCAATGACAGCGACTTGAGAAGAGTGGTCGTTAAGAAGGTTATGAGATATGTTCGTGTTACAAGAAAGTAAGACTTAACAATTTCAAACTAGATATTTACCCCAATTAACAGTAGCTCAATCTTACGCAAAGCTCTATTAATTGGGGTTTTATTTTTTAGATGTTATAGATAAAAATCATTTAAATCTAAACTACAACTATTCACTTTTTAATCACTTTTTCATATCTTTGTCACATATAAATTAGGGTGGGTTCAACGAATGAAAAAGAAGCACTCAAATCGTCATTTTCATACCGACAAAGAATCTTTAGGAGAATTATTTTTCATGAACAAAAATATTTCTTCTCATGAAACAATTATTTTCATGAACAAAAATATTTATTTTCACGAAAAAGAAATTTTAGAATAAGATATAACCGTTTTGAAAGACTAGTCTTGTGACGTGAAAAAGATGACGAAAAGAATGTACTAAAAACGTAATTTGAAATTCAAAACCCTTATATTTTTACTAATAAAAACAAATTATGAAAAGATTATTTAACTTAAAAATCTGCCTTATGGGCTGGTTTAACATTATTTGGAGTGGTAGCCTTTACAGGTTGTAGTAAAAATGATGACAATTACGACAAAAACAATGGTGGTTTCCATATAGATGAGAGATTATCAGAACTTCATTTGCCAGTAGGAGAATGGGCTGCAACTACTAATGGTAGTTATGCTATTGTTAGAAATCCTGACACAAAAAACATATAAAGTGAATTTCCGTGTGAATACAAAGGATGGAAGATGGATTCCTATTGATCCCAATACTGGCAAAGACTTTAATCTGTTGCAAAACCCTAAACTACAATGCAACTGATTTAGGGGATAAGGAACACCACTTTTACATCTTGGACAATTCTAATATACAGTTATTGAAGAAGGATGCTGAAGGTGATTGGATTTTAGAATCTAAAGGCGAATATACCTATACATTAGAAGGTATGCTAACTTTAAACTTTGGAAATGTGACTCGTAAAATTGAGTAAAGAGAAACGATGGCTACACTTTGGAGTTCAAAGAAACAGACTTCAACACTTTCCCTCTCAAAGGCATTGTTTTAGAGAAGTATATTTTCTATAAGCTAGTAAAAATTAATGTAAAAGATAAAGATTAAAGAGGAGCATATTTAAATGTGTTCCTCTTCTATTGATAAATCCTATACACTTTTTCATCCTTTTAGGGTCTTTGTAGTTTAAACTTAGTCTCACATAAATCTATTCTTTTGTACTATCTGTGAGAGATTAGTTTCACGTTTCTCGCGAGCAAGTGGAGAATTAAATAAGTTACTTTGTGACAAAAAGATACAACTTGTTTACCCATCTACTTATAAACTAAAAATGATTCAAAACGCCCTTAATACAGCTTTTTATGTAAGTTTGTACTCTGTTTTAGAAACTGAGTTAAAAACAACATAACACAAACAACAAAATATGAAACGTAAAACATGGCGTAAATACCATAAATGGATTGGTATCATCATAACATTCTTCTTAGTAATGTTCTGCCTTTCTGGTATTGTACTCAATCATCGTCAACTCTTTGCTAACATTAATGTAAGCCGTGGCATATTGCCTGGACAATACGAATTCAACCAATGGAACAATGGACTACTACGTGGAACATTACGCTACAAAGATAATAAAAACGTAGATAAGTGTTCATATATGGTGCAGCAGGTATCATTCAAACTGATACAACTGCTTCTCACTTCACAGAATACAACCAAGGTCTACCTGCTGGTGCTGACTATCGACAGATGCGAGGAATGGCTAAGACACCACAAAATGATCTCTTTGCGGTTAGTGTCATGGAATTATATAAACTGGGTAAGAACACATCATGGCAAAAAGTAGACTTACCCAAGGAAGAGAATGACGAACTACTAACAGACATCACTACCCATGGTGATACGCTGATTGTCCTTTCTCGCTCCCACCTCTACTATGCTACAGCCCCTTATAAGAAGTTTACTTGTCTCACATTACAAGCTGGTGAGGGTAATGAAGGGAAGGTGTCACTGTTCCGACAAATATGGTTATTGCATAGTGGCGCGCTGTTTGGAATTGCAGGAAAACTCATTGTAGACGGAATTGGAATCGTCTTAATTATCCTTTGTTTGACAGGTATATGGCATTGGGTTCGCCGCAAAACAAGATCAATGATTGTTTGGCATACAAAGATTGGGTATTACACATTTGCATTGACACTGTTTATCGCAATAACTGGATGGGCCTTACGTCCCCCACTCATGATTCTCCTTGCCACGAACAGTACGAAACCATTGCCTGGTACGACCTTAGATAATGATAATCCTTGGAATGATAAACTAAGAATGATTCGGTATGATGAGCAAGCCCACGACTGGCTTATCTCAACATCAGAAGGTTTTTACTCGCTTAAGACTCTCTCGGCAAAGCCAACACCTATAACGACAGCACCTCCCGTTAGTGTTATGGGCCAAAATGTCTGGCACTATGCAAATAATAAATCATGGATAGTAGGCTCTTTCGATGGACTATTCTATTGGGACCGAAAGAACAACGTTGTACTTTACTACAATGATTCAATGGAGTCTACCACCGGCATACCAGGTACAGCTCCAGATGAACAGACAATCTCTGGCTATAGTTCTGACTTCACAAACAAGGAGTGTATAGCAACTTATTTTCAAGGTTCATCCTTCGCCACACAACCAGAAGAATTGAAAGATAAACCCATGTCGCTTTGGAGTCTTGCTTTTAGAGGTACATACGGTAGAATCTATGCAGGTGCATTAGGTTCCTTCCTCTTCATCTTCATCGTTGGCATCCTCATCATCTTCACCCTCGTGTCTGGTAAGAAGGCGTAGGTACAGATTTCATTCGAGAGTAACATTATGTTTATCTTTGCATTAGCACGTACAACTAAAAAGAACTAGCACTTCACCAAACTATGTTGTGAATTGCTTCAAAATGTGTATCTTTGCATTAGCACGTACAACGTTAGCACTTACAAAGTCGGTGTTATAAGTGTTGTGAATTGCTTCAAAATGTGTATCTTTGCATTAGCACGTACAACTTGGAGTGCCGACAATAAATTGGTCGAACCAGTTGTGAATTGCTTCAAAATGTGTATCTTTGCATTAGCACGTACAACGCACTATCGCCTAAGATACTATTGCGAAGGTTGTGAATTGCTTCAAAATGTGTATCTTTGCATTAGCATCGTACAACAAATTATCATAGATATGACAAAGAATATAGTTGTGAATTGCTTCAAATGTATCTTTGCATTAGCACGTACAACGAGAAGGAAGATAACTACTGCAGCACGTGAGTTGTGAATTGCTTCAAAATGTGTATCTTTGCATTAGCATGTACAACAGTAGCTGCAAAGAGGTTGATAAAGATCTGGTTGTGAATTGCTTCAAAATGTATCTTTGCATTAGCACGTACAACCCTTTAACCATCATTCTATAAGCCATTCCTGGTTGTGAATTGCTTCAAAATGTGTATCTTTGCATTAGCACGTACAACTGAAAGAAAAAAATCAATGAGATAGTCAACGGTTGTGAATTGCTTCAAAAATGTATCTTTTGCATTAGCACGTACAACAGATTGTGAATAATTACTTAGATGAGTTTGTTGTGAATTGCTTCAAAATGTGTATCTTTGCATTAGCACGTACAACCCTTTGAGAATCCTTACCAAGTGACTTAAGAGTTGTGAATTGCTTCAAAATGTGTATCTTTGCATTAGCACGTACAACCTAGAAGAAGTCACGTAGAGGAACACAAAGGTTGTGAATTGCTTTCAAAATGTGTATCTTTTGCATTAGCACGTACAACCTAGAAGAAGTCACAGTAGAGGAACACAAAGGTTGTGAATTGCTTCAAAATGTGTATCTTTGCATTAGCACGTACAACAATAATGAAAGTCTTAATTTTAGCGAAACTCTGTTGTGAATTGCTTCAAAATGTGTATCTTTGCATTAGCACGTACAACCGTCACCTGATAGCAAGATTTGGAGTAACTTGTTGTGAATTGCTTCAAAATGTGTATCTTTGCATTAGTACGTACAACGATTAAGGCTGCTACCTTTTCTTTCGATTGTTGTGAATTGCTTCAAAATGTGTATCTTTGCATTAGCACGTACAACCCCATGAGCCTGCAACGGCTACAATGATTGTTGTGAATTGCTTCAAAATGTGTATCTTTGCATTAGCACGTACAACCCTACCGTCGTTATACTACCAGCCTCCAGCAGTTGTGAATTGCTTCAAAATGTGTATCTTTGCATTAGCACGTACAACAGATTCATTCAGTCAAATTGGTAATGTTATGTTGTGAATTGCTTCAAAATGTGTATCTTTGCATTAGCACGTACAACGTAACACTATCCTTCTGATATACAATGAAAGTTGTGAATTGCTTCAAAATGTGTATCTTTGCATTAGCACGTACAACTGATAATGTTTGGTGGATTGGCCCTACTAAGTTGTGAATTGCTTCAAAATGTGTATCTTTGCATTAGCACGTACAACAGGACGGCTTTTGCGTTGTTGGCAACGGTGCGTTGTGAATTGCTTCAAAATGTGTATCTTTGCATTAGCACGTACAACGATACTTGAAATACTTACCTCAGACTCAGGTTGTGAATTGCTTCAAAATGTGTATCTTTGCATTAGCACGTACAACATCAAGAGCCACAGACCAGCAATAACTTTGTTGTGAATTGCTTCAAAATGTGTATCTTTGCATTAGCATCGTACTAACTTTTTCATTTTATAATCCAAAACCAAGTAAAGTTGTGAATTGCTTCAAAATGTGTATCTTTGCATTAGCATCGTACAACAACGAACATCAGAACCAATATAAGATTTATGTTGTGAATTGCTTCAAATGTGTATCTTTTGCATTAGCACGTACAACTATCTGGGTTCTTATCTTCAATTGCTGATGTTGTGAATTGCTTCAAAATGTATCTTTGCATTAGCACGTACAACAGATACCGCTTCGTGTCTGCTGCAAGATAGGTTGTGAATTGCTTCAAAATGTATCTTTGCATTAGCACGCACAACTATGAGAAAGAGATTGCGACAAAGACATAGTTGTGAATTGCTTCAAATGTGTATCTTTGCATTAGCACGTACAACACCTAATAACTACACCCTTTTAGAGCAATAAAGTTGTGAATTGCTTCAAAATGTGTATCTTTGCATTAGCACGTACAACTCTGAACGATGGACAGCAAGGTCAGAAGACGTTGTGAATTGCTTCAAAAATGTGTATCTTTGCATTAGCACGTACAACTGGAAAGCCATATCTTCCCTATATTACAGCAAGTAACAAGGCTTTTGTACAAATAAAAATGCAAAACAAAGAGGGTGTCAAAATGTACACATCCTCTTTTTTATGCACAAAACCCCGACTTTCTCAAGCCAGGGCTTTGCTATTTCCTAAAGTTTTTGTACCTTTAGGCATACAAAAAATCTCATTATGACAAAGGTACACTTTCGTTCTTACATACACAAGAAAATGATTCTTTTTCCTCAAAGAATCGATAAGGATATCGCAGAAGATGACCCTGTTCGTCTTTTAGACGCCTTTGGTGGATAATCTTATGTTGGATAATGTCTACAAACTTTATAAGCCCAGTGGTCGCAAGCCTTATCATCCACAAATGATGCTCAAGGTGATTCTTTACGCCTATATGAATAATATCTATTCCTGCCGTCGTATAGAGTCGCTTCTCAAGCGTGACATTCATTTCATCTATCTGGCAGGATATGAGCAGCCTGATTTTATTACCATCAATCGTTTTCGTAATCGTGTGAAAAAGGAAATCAACAATATCTTCACACAAGTCGTATTAGTACTTGCAGCCAAAGGTTTGATAAGTCTTGACGTTGAATATATTGACGGCACAAAAATAGAATCGAAAGCCAACAAGTATACCTTCGTTTGAAGAGAACCGTGGAAAAGAACTGTGCCAAGTTGCAGGAACAAATACGCACACTTTTGCTTCTAGGTTGATGATGTCATAGCGCAGGACAATGCCGCTAAAACAGAAGGTGTCAAGTTTACTGCAGCTCTGCTCTGATGAGATATCCGAGGAGTTGAACAAGTCTTTGGAATCAGTCCCAGAGCCTAAGACAAAAGAAGAAAAGCAGGCTATAAGAACCAAGAAGAAACAGCTTATGAGCTTGATAAGAAACGTAATAAACTCCATGAGTACGACCAGCACCTTGAGATTATGGGCGAGAGAAATTCTTACAGTAAGACTGACTCTGATGCCACGTTTATGCACATGAAGGAGGATGCTATGCTGAACGGACAAACCAAGCCGGGATATAATCTGCAGATAGCAACGGAGAACCAGTTCATCACTGACTTTGCACTCTATGCCAATCGTACCGATACACTCACACTTCCTTCATTCTTAGAGTCTTTTAACTCACGTTACCATCGTTATGCCAAGACAGTCGTAGCCGATTCGGGGTATGGTTCGAGGAGAACTATCTGTTCATGGACACACATAATATTGAAGTTTTACGTAAAATACATTACTCCATAAAGAGCAGCGTCCAGTTATACACCTAATCCCTTTAGTCCCTGCAAGTCTTTATTATAACAAGGAACAGGATTTCTACGTCTGTCCGATGGGACAGCACATGAGGCGTATTGGTATGAAGCGTTCCATCACCTCCAATGGGTTCGTTACTTACAGCGTACGTTATCAGGCAGAACGCTGTGATGGTTGTCCTTGAGAGGCCTCATGTTTTTAAGGCAAGAGGGAACAGAATTATAGAAGTAAACCACCAACTATAGCATCTATAAACAAAAAGGCACGGGAACTACTGACCTCGGAAGAAGGCATCAAGCATCGAGGACGAAGTGCATAGAACCTGAGCTGTTTTTGGACAAACAAAATATAATAAAGCCTACAAGAGGTTTAGGCATTTTGGAAAAGACAAGGTCAATATGGACTTTGCCTTCTTCGCTATTGCCTTTTAACATAGGGAAAATGTGTAGAAAAACCAATCTCAAGGAACTAAAAGCCGTTATGGGAGCTACTTTTAGTCACCTTCAGATGCTTTTATACAAGTTTATATAGGTTATTTAAAGCCAAACAAATCATTTTTATATGAAATTAGCAGCATAGCTGCAGTAAATAACGAGATTATGTGGTAGATAAGGTAAAGGAAGAATAAAAAAGAGGATGTATCAATTTTGACACACCCTCTTTTTAGAATAATTCTAGTTGCTGTCCTGGGGCATTAGGTTCTTGAGGCTGAGTTCCACAAAAAAGTTCTATCTCACCAAATTGTTTATCAGTGATGACCATTATACAAACATTACCAGAATTAGGGTATAAACGATTTTACACGCTTCACATGAACATCTGCATTTTCTCTGCTTGCACAATGACGAACATAGATTGAAAATTGAAACATAGTAAAACCATCTTTCATCAAATCTTTTCGGAAAATAGTATAAGCACGCTTTTCCTTGTTTGTATTCGTTGGAAGATCGAAAAAGACCATCACCCACATAACCCTATACTCACTAAGACGCTGCATCAAATAAAAGAAGGATAAGAAATTTCACGAGCATCTCCATTGTAACACTTTGCAAGACTTGCTGCTGTTAAGCCTGCAGCTATCATCAACGGACTACGTTTACCACCTATAAAAACATCAAGAACTGGTATTAATAACATTTCCCGCTTTAATTCTACTGTCAAATCATCAGAAACCTCCATCTTCTTCATCGTTGAAAGGACTATATCATCCACAAACGGACGATAAGGTTCCATAATATCATCTGCTAAACAATATGCATTATAGCGGTTATGATGATGAATTCCATAGACAGGTAACAATCCGCTTCCCACCAACGCTCGAGCTATTACAGCACGAAGAATTGCATACCCATAATTCAACAGATTGTTAGGTGGAACACCATCCTTGTCTCTCGTGAAACCTTCAAAGAAGATATTCTTCCAGTAATAGGCTGCAGCCTGCGCTTCGTGGTTGTCAGCATCATCACTCCTAACTTTACGAGCAAGAACATGGAGAGGGACAAATGATTTAGAAGTATTCTTCTGTAAACAATACGCTTGATTCTCTATCTTAGCTTTTACCGTTTGTTGCCACAGCTGTTTACGCAATGGAATTGCAGCTTCTATCTGATTACGAAAACGCTCCTGATGCAATGTATTACCAGAAAGAGGAAGTAACATTCCCGTAGGCATACATTTACTATCACAGGTTATTACTGCAGCAGAGTTGGCTACTAACTCTGCTAAAGCACCTTGTGTAATGGTTATCTGCTTATTATCCAATACCACCACACCAATATCTTCTATTGGAATCGTTCTAACAGTCTCTTGTTTTACGATATCAGGAAGTTCTGCTTTCTCCACTTCTGGAAGTCGGATAACCAACTGCCCATTACGAAGTGAGAGATAAGCAGGATTCCCAAAATATAAAGTTTTCTTTATCATCGGTGATTGAAGATTATCTTACCATTCTTAATAACAAAGTCACGATTCTCGCCCATAATAAGAAAAATTAAGAGATTTTACACTACATGCGAATTGACTCTGGAAGATTTTGATAGTCAACTGTCTTACCAAGAGAACGTCCACGTTCTTTCGATGTAGACAAATGATGAGTCATTAAAACTAAATTGCCCTGCGACTCAAAACGATTAATTTTATAAAGGCGACGACTCAAATTTACATTATCTAAATCATATAATTCCATTGGATTATCCTTATAAAGCAAAATCATATCGCCAGTACGCAACTTATAATCAAGCATAAGTCGATTACCTTTCTTATCAGTGATAAACTTTGGAATATCCTCTATATCAGATTTACGATGACAAGAAACATCATACAAGCTGTATATTCTAAACTCACGAATCTTACCATTTGTATAACAACACATTGCATACAAATCGCCAACTGCATAGAAATAACGCTTGTATTCTTTTCTCAGATTTATAAGTTTGCTCTTTTTATTTTTCAAGCCACTTTTGAGGGCTTCACACCTCACATGTCTTATATGATGCAATTTAATATCACCCTCACCATTCCTTTCCTTTCTTTATCATATAGATTCCTGCTCACAAGCATCTTTGAAAGATGTTTCTTCTGAGAATTGCCCTTTCATCAAACTAAAAAGTTCCTTATCAACAATGGCTTTTCCAAGGTCATCCCACGAGGCAAAGCCACTGTCTGCAGCAGATTTTCTTATACTTTAATTCTCTCCGTATTACAAATTTAATCGTAGGTTCTATTTGAGGACGTCCTCTTTCATCAAAAACTTTCCCTTCTTTATCCTTTGCAAACTGTGTTATCGCACCATAATAACTCGCCTTTATGTATTTCACCTCGCAAGGCATCACCAGTCTGCCATAGAGGATTATCCATCCTCCAACTAAATGTCCTCTTTCTTAATCGGCGACGAACTGGTGAGAGCTTGATTCTTAACATGGTGATTAACAATGATATTATCATTAATAAACATACCAATTTCAGAAACTTTATTTCCTATCCTACAAGCCTTAACTTCTTTACTAAGCTGAATCTTCAACCCTTCAAGTTCTTGTTTCAATCCTATCCTATCTTCGTTTCCTGAGAAAGATAACATCTTATTTATCTCCTCTATCTTTGCAAACAATTCCAACATACGATCTCTCTTTGCAGAAGCTGGGATTATCGTCAAAGTTGTTGCGTCTATAGCATGATGGGAATGTAAACTACGGTCCTTCTTTTCTTCTACACTTTGTATACCAAGTATTTTTCTAAATTTAGCAGTTACATCTCCTCGTTGCACATCTACATGTGAGAAAATACTCTTCAGATATAAAACAGCATGACGTGTTATAACTCGTGTATCAACAAGCTGACTATTCTTAAATCCATCTGTAACTTCAGTAACTGTGAAGCGTTCCAACTTCTTTTTCCAATATTCCTGCTCCATGCCCCACAGATGCATTTCACGCATACATTGGTCTTTACGATCTTTATTCTGAGCTCTCTTGCCTGCCCCCTCCAATATTCAACATTGCGATTAAGACGCTCAAGCCTATCTATCCAACGTTCTAACTGAGATGTTATAGCTGGATACTCTTTGCCATCTATTGTAACAGCCTTATCATAATTCGGCATATCTGTAGGAATATGGTTTTTCTTTATGAAACGGTTGTAATGAGCGTCACACAAAGTCTGATTCATATCAGAACTGTCAAAACTGAGACTCTCTGGGATGGTATGCTCAATATCAAAAGCATTTGGATCAAAAAGGTTTGATAGGTTTATGGTACGACCAGTATACATACACTGTCCTCCCTGCTCCAACCACAATTTATACTTCTTTATATCCTTATTATAGATTTTAGATTCTGTAGTAATCAACCTCACGTTGGTCTATTACATACCGTGCCTTATCTATATCATCTGTACTTATAGTATCACGTTTCGGATAAAACTCTTCAAGAATCTTCTTTATCTTCTCATTTTCATCGTGACGGATTCTGTCGTAAGTATCCAGAGCCCACTTTCTGTTAGCATCATTCAACTCACGAGCTGTCTCTACAACCACTCTTGTATCATCTGGAGATATGACCCCATCATCTAAAAGTTTATTCACACGCTTTCGTAAAGTATTAAGCACTCTCAACACCGTAGGGTTCTTAATTGCACCAATATCAGGATTACCCAATCTTAAAGCAGAGCGATCCTTACCAACTGGAACTGGACGATAAATGGCGATTTGTGAAGGATGATATAACTTTTTCCATTGCTCTCTATCGACAATTAGAAATTTCTTTGTAAGATAGTTTTCAAAACTATCCCTCAACTTAGGTGACTCTATAAACTTACGATCGTGACTTCTAAAGAAGTCCTGATATCTATCACGAACTTTTTGTAAAATATCAGTCTGCTCATCAGCGTCCATCAAACTCCATCGTTTTGCACCCAAACTATTTTCTATCTGTCTAATAATATCCTTATCATCAGACTCATCTAATTGATAATCATAGTTATGATCTGCAAAACGGTATTCTTCTGACGCAGATTTATACTTGGCTATGAGAGCATTAACAATATTATTAATCTGTTTCTCATACCCAACCTGTGCTTCCACACAATGATAATCTTCCGTAACTGACAGAATCTCATCATCAGTTATCTCTACAATCTCTGGGACCTTAGCAAGTAACACTGCATCAGAGTATTTCATTCCCAATATCAACATCTTATTGATATTACGGATAGCTTTCGGCTCAACATAGCATAGCCTTGAGGTATTGCTGACCAGATACGGACGAGTTCTTCTGCTTTTTTCTTCTCCCACTTTAAACTATCTTGTGCAAAAGACAATACCACTTCTGGTTCCTCCGCATCATAACAAAAGTGCCATATATCTCAACAGTATAAGAAACTGTATGTAACCAAGCGTTATTCTTACCATGCGCCAGTCTCTGTTTTTGCCCATCAGCACGGAAAGACTCCCAATCCTCTCCCAAAAGTTTTCTGAATCGAGCTGTTATAGGACAGCCAGCAACACTTGTACTATCTTTATAGTTAATAGTCTTGTCATTATAAGAGAAATGAACACCCAGACGCTTCTCAAGATATTTCGAATATCCTCAAACTTAAATTCTGCTCTTACAAATGCTAAAAGCAGTCATTATAAAGTTCGAACCGTAACTTCATAGGAAGTTGTTCTGCTTGTTCCTCTTCAGACATTCTGACCTTAATATTATTAATCAATGTCCAAGCACGGAACTTCTCAAACAATGGATGCCCAATAGCGCAGCGTGGCTTTGTACGCTCAAGTGTACACTTACCCACATTACCACGTTGTGAGCGTAATGGACGTTTATAAAAGATTGTACCAATATTTTTCTTCTCACTAACAAGGCGTTCATATAACTCGTTTTCTGTAAACAAACCCTGCTGGAACTTAAAAATAGTTTCTATTTCTTGCTGAAATTGTGAACGTATAGCTCGATAATCATTATTGTTTCGAACTCTAACATCTTCATCTTCTAACTGAGCAAAAGCAGCACCAACTGTCAAAAGATTATTCTCCTTCATATAGGTAGACAGACCCTTTGACAATTTCTCTTCCGAAGCTTTCATTTCTCCAGCTACATCTGTGGTTTCATCTGTAAGTGATTGCTTGCTGTTAGTTTCCTGATGTAATATAGTTTCACCCTTACTACTCTTAAACCCAGCGATGCTGAGCAATATGATACAAAAGCTCGTCCCAATTTGTAACGTTCAATAGGCTGATCGAAATCAAACTGGCGTGTAACAAGTTCTCGACGTAGTTGATATGGGCTGGAATAATCAGGTTTACCGTCACCATCAAAATCCAAAAGTATCCATGCATTGAATTCTTTATCATCTATAGGGTATTCCTAAAAAATCCTTTCTGTTTATCATAAGTACGCCAACGTATTAAAGACTCCAGGATTCATCGGGCAAAACCATACTTAATTAGTAAATCCAAAGTTGCCCACAACTTACGCCGTCTTGCTTCATTCAACCTTCGACTTCTGCTATGTGCAGAACGCTGTGCAGCTAAAGATATTCACGTCCGTTACTTTCCTTATTAACGCTACTTCTGAAAATATCAGAAGAAAAAACTCTAACTGCCCTTTCAAATCATCTGAGAGGTCCAAATTTCTTACCGAAGAGCCAATAGAATTAGTACCAAGATCCAAGCCTAAAATTTTTGTGTCATATTTTTATGGTTTGTATGTATATTCAAAAATAGTTGTAAATTTGCAACCAGATACAGTGAAGACTTTTCACAACAAGGCTATAAGCCGAAGATTTTTCTTGCCTCCTGCGGACAACCATGAGGGCTTTTTTTATATTCACTGAGTTTACTACTCAGACTTCTTTTTAGGTTCTTAACTACAGCATTTACATTACTTAATTTTATTCTACAAATGCAAACTTATATATATCATATTTCCAAATTAGTGGATATTTTTATTAAATTAAAAAGAAATAGCCAAACATTCCATAGATCCAAAAACTAATTCTACTCAAGTCAGCATCATACACATTAATAAGCAAAGCATATACTTTTAATTTGAAAGACATGAGTTGTACATAATTAATTCTTTAACTGGTTTTGTTTTATACCACAAACATGATATTGCAATTAGTACTTAAAAAGGCATGAAAAGTAAGGGATTACAGGATTTATTTGGAAATAAATACAAAATACTCTTTGCAGCTTTGAAAGATAAATATATATCTTTGCCGACAAATCGAGCATAAGGATAGAAAATAGGTTAAAGGAATAGGATAAGACTCAAACTTAATCTCATAAATTGTTGCTAAAACCCACAAACACAAAATATAAATTCAAGACATAACAGTCGATGAAAAACAGATTATGAACAAAAGTAAAATTATTGTTAGATTTCGTTCTTAATACGCAGTCAGCTGAAAAGTACAGGTATTCATTTGATACGTATTTCACATCTTAATCATCTTTTCGTATGGATTGGTGGTTTGAAGTTCTGGAACTATGAGGCAGAGGGTATTGTACCTTTCGTTGCTAACAGTCCATTTTATGAGCTTTCTTCTATTCAAAGGATGCACCTGAATATAAGGACTACAAGCTCAAAGAGGCGAGTTTGATAAGGTAAAGCACGAGTGGCATAGAGGCAAACAAACACTTATACTCTTCTCACGTAGCTTTAGGTATTGCAATCATGTCATTGGTATCTTGACATTCTTAGGTATTTGGTTTCCCAAAGATTGGTTTTGTGAGGCTCAGGACTGGTTATTATCATGACATTCGGAACCCTATCCTTCCTTGTCACGACACCAGAAGTTTGGTGCCAGACTTAGGCATGGTGAGCATGGATTCCGCTACTCACTGGTGCCGGCCGACTTGTCATCAGGACGTATGTATTTTAGCAGGCGCCGTGGTAGTTTTAGCAGACTGTGCACAACGAATCTTGGAAAATAAAAGAGATAACGATTATGAAGAAAAGGGATGTAGATATATTCCCTTTTCTTATCTATAAAACAGAAGAACCACTCTGTTGGTTAAGATTACCTACTTTTGCTTTACATAATAGCTTTGAAATCTACTTTAACCACATATAGCAAAGCGATATAGCTTAACACCATTGGTGTTTTTTCCCTTAGCTACATTATGTGCGAAGCACCAACAACGATTGAAAATGGTAAGTAAGACTCATTATGAGCATTATAGATGTGGAAAGGCACTCAATAATAACTTATGTAAGAAATGTTTACCACCCTAAAACCAATATAAATGAGATATTCATTGTAAAGGACACATCAGAAGCATATCTTTTCTGCAAACTAAATCAAAACATCCGTTGGCTACTTCATCAGAGTCACTCGTTATCTCGTCGACAAAGTAGAATCTAATGACTGCAAGACATAACACAGAGATAAAGAAACATTTTCTTGTCAGCGCTTTTGCTTTGGATACCACTATTTATCGCTACAAGCTGCAAGGAAACAACTACTTCATTTGATCGTTATCAGAGCAGGAATGCTCACTATGATGACCGCTTATCAACATTGGTTATAGTACAGTGATACTGGATTGGCGGTGAGACGGGTGTTATATGGCATATTGACGGACAAAACAGAAAGCGATTTACACCGAACTTGGACCGCATCTATGACATTGAATCGCAGACCCCAACCAGTCTCGATCAGATATAAGCGGATAGTGTCACGTAATGCCGGTTTACAGTTATGGAACACAACTGCCGACACGCTTATCCTATAGGTAAGGCAAACCTTTTGAGATTCGAGCAAAGGCAGTCGAGTTACCTCTCTAATAATATTGATATATGCAGACGCTACTTCCTTTGTTGCCACTTCCCAAGGACTTTCTCTCGTGCCGCTTAACCACGCAGCAGCGTGTTGTAGCTCACCCTCTTCATAAAGAAAGGGCAGTCAGTATTATGAACCTTTCTTAGTAAATAATCTCTGTCATGTTGGAAACGTGTCTTTTACCGCAACACAGGCTGGTGTTATAAGTATAAACCTCTGACAGAAAACAGAACTGCGTCATAAAAGGAGAGCAGAGACGCAGTGTAGCTTATCATGACACCAAACTTTACATCCCGTCTGAGAATCAGCTGACTATTGAAAATTACGATGGAAACTGATAGTAAGAGCTTCTCGCTTCCTCAACCAGTCCTTTCTTTCTATAAAGCAGTTCAACCTACTATTTCGACCACGTCATCCAGCATTCTATTGTCCAGACAACTTAAAGCGTTTTGTTAGTATTCCTTTACGAAACAATATCCTGGTACAATCCGCACCAGATAATCCATTGGTGCATTTGATGGCAACGGCTTTCTCTTGTCCTACTGACAAAAATGCTGTAGTATGTATTCATCACTATTATCCGGTTTCTTTAACGCAAATCCTCCGTCGTTGCTGCATGTCTTTCAGACAAAGACCTTATCTATGTTATTAATCAGCAGTGAGCTCATTCCGCCAAAAAGAAGGCGAGCAAGAGCGACGAAGATCACGACTTTGGAAAACGATGACTTACGAGGAGATGGGCGCCAATCGTGGAGGACCATTTACTATAATGCTAATAACCAGCCATTCTAGCTTCGAGTCTTGGCAAGCATTACCTCATCAATCAGCTCTTTAAACGTCCAATAACTATTGGCGCAAACCGTGACATCGCATCACTGCTATGCTCATTTCTGCCGAGACACAGAATACTCTCTTTATAATAAAGACTACTATTATCCATGTAATGCCCAAAATGAAAGACAGATACGATAAAGCAATGAATAACAGATATATAACAGTTTCATCAAGTAAAAACGGTGAGATATATAGTGCCACACTCAATCATGGTGTGTTTTTGAAAAGCATGAACAGATAAAACAAGTTATAGGAACACAAGATAAAAAGTATTTATCAGCAGTCTGTTGACATACGGCCAACAGAATTCTCATCTCCTGCATTCGCTCACTAATCATCATTTACTGATTCAAGGGCTCAGATTCTATACAGACGGATGGAAGTTGTAGAATGTTCTGCATCAATGACAGTGTTGTCTATACGATACCAGAGACAGGCATCCATAAATATATCATTAAAAAGGGACGGCTGATCGATTGTGGCAGTTATTTCTCAGACATCCACCTCATTTGCCAGGCAGGTTATCCTCGACAACACCCTATATATAGGCTCCTGACCTTGGAGTTTTACAATTAAGTCCTGGCAAAGGAAGATGCTGCAAAATGGGTTACCTGACACCAAGCGCCAGCTTACACCTTATTGGTATCATTCTCATTCTACATCTGCATTCTCTGTATTCTTCTTTGATTATCAGTAGCATCAAATATTGACTTATCGCCAACTTCCCAGATACAAAGCATGACCTCACCAACGTTTGGAAGCCCTAGAATCCCTAAAAGACAGCTGACAGAAGCTGAGACGACACGCTCAATAGTATTAATAATGAGATTGATAGCATTAAAATCAGTTCACAAAGTTTGCAACTAACAACGAACAATTTGCAAATCTATCAGCACGTATTGCCCGACTGAACCGTGATACTGCTCTTCATATGGTGAAATATCTGAATGACCAAATAGCTCAGAATCCAGCAATTTTGAGGTGTACGAACGTGATTCTATGGTACATGATTCAGAAGAAGCTAATGCAACACCGACAATATAGAAATTATCATAGACAATGCCGAAGGAAATGAAGTATGGATCAATCATATCCAAGAACTTAAAGAACGACTCAATAAATTCCATCGTTCTACTCAAGACACACTCGTGCTAAAAAGGCTTTGAAATGATGGCATGAAAGAGCTGCCCTCATCATATTCTCAATGAATCAAAAAGCCACGTCTGTAGCGGAAGTTTACAGATTTTATTGCTGTTAAGAACCAATGTGAGAACATCTTCACACCAGAAGGGTTAAAAGGGATGATTCGTAACTATATCTGATAGTATCGAACAACCAAAGAACTGATGGTATGAAATAATGACAGCGTTATCAGACGAATTACTGTCAATAGAAAAAGACATTGATAAACGTACGCTATCTCACTTTGTACGATTACAACCATGTCACATCCCGTCTTCATTAAACATCTGAAGGCACTACAAAAACTAATGCAGAATACTGCTGTACAGAATGTTATGCGGGAGAATGAGAACGACGAATAAAGCCAGTTTAACTCAAAAACCCTTTTGCTGACATCGACTCTGCCACACGCAACATCACCGACCAAATAGCTGAAATCTCAAACAAGTAAGAGCTGCCACAAACTGATAAAGAAGTCTGCAAAGAAATATTTCCACCTACCGCAGTCAACAGTCAAAGTACGTGTCTTGACTTTACTCCTGTGCAGCCGAGTAAAGCGCATCTCACCTCAGGAATGTTAGGCATCTATGGCAACCCCATCCTGTTGTCAGTCGTCTTTATCATAGCAAGAATTCGGTGACAACAATGCTATTCACTGCCTATTGCAAAGAGAATCCAGCCACTATCATCAACTATGTACCAAATTATCAGAATAAGTATAAAAACTGATAATCAACTAGTGACATGTAGTTGCATCTGTTTATTTTATCACAAGATGCAACTATTTTCGTCGCGCAACGTTCTGTCACCTTTGCAGCAACTTACAACCGCTGTATATTATCCTACCTTACAGGACTACAATAAATCAACGAAAGGATGAGTCGCCTACCTAAAAAGACGTCAAAATAAAGAAGTGAATGGCATTGATAGGTGAACCGGTTGGCGGCATAAAAGTTATAAAAGGACATAATAACAAAGGACGTGAACAAAGTTTAGCTTATTAAAATTTTCACGTTACTCTCGTGTGACTGGCGTGTCTATTATCATAGGATCACCACCATCTTTTGTACATGCTAAATTAGTAAATCCTGTCTGCGTTCAGCTGTCTCTCTCGCCCACCATATTCTATGCGATTGTCAGTATCCATCTGTTTCGCTTTCCCATCCCCTATATCTGAAAGAAGAAGGAAGGCATCGCTGGACAATAGAGCTCTCCAGGCATACTCATAGCACCAGTGTCAGCATGGCGCCGCCCACAAGCAAAGGATAGTAACATTATTCTTATCCTAGCATAATTTTCCATCCCATTAGTAGTTTCTTTTATTCACATAGAAGGTCGTTATATCAACATCTCCATTGGCTTTAACAAACTGAAGCAATGGCTAGCTGAATCACCTAAGGCAGCATAAATTTTGTCATTATGCCGTCAATAAAAACCATATCGTTCATTCTCTTCAGTTGCTTCCAATGCCCCCTTTCCTTATAATCATCATAAGGTTTGCAAGCTACAAGAAGCAATAGAACGATAAGGATATACCCTATTTTCATTCCCTTATAAACCTTTTGCCTCTTACAATTCATCTTTTGTTACATGCAATTGGTAAACTTGTCTACTTGTCTACCCCTGTTCACTTGTCTCACTCGTCTACCCTGTTCACTTGTTCTACTCAACCAAGGTACTCATCGTCACGAACGAGTATTTTTTCTATTTTACCAACATACATCGTATGAAGGTCGCCATTAGAATAAGCCTGTTCAAAAACCGTCTTATCAATAAAACCACATTCTTTTAGTTCCGTAGCAAACTCTTTCTTACAAATAAAAACTAACTTTAGCCTCCTTAAAATAAACACTATTATCAGCAAAAACCTTTGTCAATCCAGCTTTCTCAATTTTATTCTCATCACGTCCAGAAACAGAACCAAGATAAGCCATTTGCTTCTTAAAAGAGGCATCCATCACGTAAAGCGTAAAATAATCTTCCTTATCTACGAAAGTCTTTTGTATAGCGACTGGCACGTATATAAGCTACAACCGTAGGTCATTATGTCCCCACATACAGCCAATATGTCCCCAACTGATTGTCATCGTGTTACAACCATCCTGCTCATTTCCTGCAGATAACAGCATCCATTCCTTTCCTAAAAGGTTAAACGGATTGAACTTCAAATCTTTGTAACTAACTTCTTTCATTCTAAATAATCTTTATGTATACGCTTTCAACATTTATCTAATACAAAAGTAAGACTTTTTATCCGTTCCAACAAAGTACACAAGTAAAAAAGATAACAAACGAACGAGTTGCTTGTAAAGGAGACAAAGTAACATAAGAACACTTTTATTGCACGTAACTTAAAAAATAAAAGAGTCACTTGTTATGCTATTACTCCTCCATCGTTCCTTTGTTACTATGTCTTTCTCATAAAGCAACTTGTTAACTTGTCAACTCGTCAACTTCTAAAATATCTGTAGTTTTTACAACATAATATTTGTTTGTTTTTACAAATGTCAGTACTTTTGCTAGAAGTATTATATCAATCATCCATATTTAATGGGATGAAATGTTATGATTAGTGGAAATATTATTTAGTATAAATTGATAAAAAGGTAGACGACAGTGATTCAGTATATAACAAATTAATAGCATTAGGTATTCGCCCATCTATACAGCGTGTAGCAATCATGAAGTATCTGATTAATCACCACACCCACCCTATAGTGGAGGAGGTTTTTTTTGACTTAAAGAAACAACTTCCAACGGTGAGCCGCACAACTGTTTATAACACCCTAAGAATGTTGTCAGAGCACGGAGCAGCGTCAATGATTACTATTGATGACCACCGCGTATGCTATGACGGTGTTACTGAGCCACATGCACACTTCTTCTGTAAGCGTTGTGAGAAAGTTTTTGACTTTGAAGCTATGGAAATGCCACGTTACACTGGTGAGATTGGTAAGGGCTTTAGAATTGACGACACACAGCTTTATTATAAAGGTATCTGCCCTCACTGTCTCGAAGCAATGAACGAGAAAGAAGAAATAAACTAAATTTCCCCTTATACTAAAAAGATCGCATGAGCTTGCGGCCTTTTAGTAAAATCATGAACAACACAGACGGGCGAGCCTGATTCATCATGTAATATAAGAATAACAAGGGCATAAAGCCCATTCGTAATACAAAACATACAAAAAACATTATGAAAAAGAAGTTTATCTGTACTGCATGTGGTTATATCCACGAAGGTAATGAGGCACCTGAGCAGTGTCCAATCTGTAAGGCTCTGCAAGCAAGCTTTAAGGAGATGACAGAAGAAGATGTAACTGAGTTTGCAACTGTACACGAATTAGGTACAGCATCACAAAGACAAGGTTTTGAAGAACTTATTGAGCACTGTAAGATGACTCTTGCAGTGAGTGTTCTGAGGTGGGTATGTATCTCCGCCATGGCTCGTCAGGCTGACCGTGAGAGGGTTACCCAGGAGGTAGCTCGTGCTTTTTGAACACTATGCTTACGAGGAGGCTAACCATGCAAGCCGTTACGCAGAGGTTGCTCGGCGACGTATTGAAGGACACCAAGTCAAACCTCATGGCTCGTATTGAGGCAGAGAAGGTGCTTGCGCTGGGGAAGTTCGAGATGGCAAAGCTTTGCTAAGGAAGGTTCTGACGCTCTCCACGATACCATCCACGAGATGGCTAAGGACGAGGCTCGCCACTGTGCAGGTTTCGTTGGTCTCTCACAACCGTTACTTCAAGTAAGACATTCTTTCCTTGTTTCTCCCACAGGAAGAATCTTAGAAAGACTTGAAAACTGTAACAGAACAAGTTTTTCTGCAACAGTATCTACTACGGACGCACGTGATTTGTGCGTCCATTATTTATTTCTATAAAGCCGTAATTACGTCTGCAACACACACTTCGCTTGTTTAGAAAAAGTACTTACAAACCTTCCGCCTCAAAGATAGACTCTAACTCAGAAAAATGCATAATTCTTAATACTTCACAACTACCTTAAATCAAACGATTAAAAATATCTTTCTAAAAAGACGCTTAGTTAAGCATCAAGAGGGCGTTAGTTAAGTTTCGAAAAGGGCATCTTTTAAAAAGCATAAAGGGCATTAATTCAGCTCCAATTAAGCATCAATCAGAAATCTAAGATATGATTATTTATTTACACAAAACATCTTTTAACAGTAAAAAGACAACTAAAATTAGCCTATCTACTCCCTATCTGGTTTAACCAAAGAAAAATTTAGTCCTCGATAATAGATAGAACTATAAGTTAGCTAGTAAGAATAAAAGGGCAATATCAAAATAAATTTGATATTGCCTCACCTTATTTAGCGGCTAATAGCAACAGCACACCTAAGAAATTATCTTTCCAGACATTCTCTTAATGCTGTCGTATCACTTAAATATTAGTCATCCCACACATTAGACTGGAAGACTTCCCAAAAGTGGAATTTCTGGTTTAGCACCAACATCTCCATCCTCAGGATCACCTTTCATGGATAGGTCTCTGATCTGTTCTACCATCACCATCATTATCTACTTGCGAGAAAATTGCCAATAATGTTTGTTCTATAAAACAGAACTTATAGATATTGTAGGCTTAATATATTCTTTATTCATGACTTTTCTTACTTAACGAATACCTTTTTATTATTTACAATATAAATGCCTGCAGGCACTGTATTCAACTGAGAATCATTCTCTGCAACCTTCTGTCCTTTGGAGGAAAGTTGTAAACTGGGAGTCTTAGTAGAGATATGCTCAGTAGCAACTCCAATCCTCAATACCATTAACACTACCACCAATGTCCTCAGCATCAACAACAAAAGTAAGAGACTTTGCAGGAGTAGTACTATTTACATTAGTAGCAACTCAACATCTAAACCTTAATTGAGAGTTTAGAAGCCGTGTGATACCATTGTCCATTTTTCCGTTTAAGACATAAGATTGAGCTGGTACATATGGGAGTATTTTGCCAAATATGTGTACCGCAGAACTGAATATCATTAGAAGTTGTAGTTGTTGACTTAGCATTTTCTTTGAAAGTAGGGCTTGGAACATTAGGCAACACAACATTATTAATAACAGCAATAAAGGTGCATTAACCTCATATTTAGAGTTATCACTCAGCGTCTTTTCATATTTACCATTTTCTACAGTAGCCCCACGCACAGCCTTCATAATGTAGAGTTTATTAGCCTCCAAAACAACGTCATTATCCTTAGAAAGGTCTACTGATGCAAACTTAAGACGTGATACAAGTGCAGGATCTTGACCGACAAAAGTTGATAACTTAGCTTGGTCACCGAAAGCTGTCTTAAACTGAGCAGCAGTAAGACTTACAGGAAGTGTAATAGATGCCCACCGACCAGGCTTCAGATGTACGCTTCAAGATAAGCGTATAGGCACTGTTAGGATTTAAATTCTGCTTAGACAGATACGAAAGTGAAGTTGCATCCTCATCCAAAATCATATCGTTATCACCACAATACTTCAACTGAAAGTTATCAAAAACAGTCCAGTCAAGTGGCTTATTAGAACCCTCAACTTTTATACCAACATTTAACTTATCATTATCAGCTGGTACATAAACAAGGATAGAGTTATTATAGCTGCCTTTTTCAAAAAGCTTAGCTGCCTTCACGTATGGACTTTCTGTTCCAGCATTAGCATCAGCTGTTTGATAGGTCTTTGTCAAGTCACCTTCGGCATATGTAAATCCATTACCAAAAACATTTAACATATAGCAGAAACGTTTGAACGACCATCTGTTGTAGTTATCAACATTAGCAAATCAGACTTGCCTTCATACCACTTCCCGTATCGGGACCCAGAAAACCATCACATGAAACCCTATACCATCCCTTCTAAGAGTGGTTACTGACTGACAGTACCATTTGCCTGAGCATTATTACCAAGATTTCTAATTGAAGCATTCCAGTAGCTACCATAAAAGTCTTGTATACTTGTTCAAGCAGCCATTAAATTGACCTACACCGACATAATAGGTATTTGGAGAATCAACATTGAAAGCATAGATGTTCTTACCACCAGCCATTTGTGGAGTAGCTTGGAAACCTGTTACAGTCCATTTTTCAATACCCTTATGACTTCTAACAAAATCAGGATCAGACATCAAGAAAGTTGCGTCAGCAGGCGCCTCAGCAGAAGCAAAACTGAGCTTAAAAGCCTTTTTCAAAATCATCAAGTGTTACAAGTTTCCATTCGCCATTTTTATTACCAGCAAGTAAAGGATCATCTGCTGTAAGATAGTCATACAAGATACGATTAGAGCTCGAAACAACAGGCTTTACTACAAGATAACGATTACCCTTTACAATTGCTGGTTGAACATAGTGGTTACTATCAGTTGGGACAATGCTATTATCACAATAAAGGGTATAAGTCTTGTTTGTTGGGCTATAACTACTTGCCGGTTTGATAATCCACTTTACATTTGCATTATTTATCGTACGATCACAGAAAAATACGATCCCAACTTGACTGCTGGTCTGTATTATCTTCACCAGATTTAACATAAGAAACCCAGAAATTTTTCCATCTGTAGATGTCAACGCACCCTGAATAGTATAGGTATCAGTTCCTACACTGTTCAATTCCAACTCCAAACCAACATTGTAGGCATTAATAGCAGTACCCCAAACATCACCTACATTCAAATACTTACCAGTACCAACATTATACAAATAAACTTTGTTCATGTCTTTGATTTGTTGTATTAGCAATGACCGTTGAGGATCATTACCAATCCACTTGAAATTACCGTCCTGACCTTTGCGCCTCAACATTTATAGAAAGGAAGACAACAAAAGCAGTCAGACCGAGCGTTAAAAATACTCTTGACTTTTACTCATGATTAAAATTACATTTATAATATAAAGAAGTTTATATTCAGTTATATTTTTAGTTTATTTTTAGTTGGCATCAAATAGGAAGCTTGCATCGTTCTATCAAATAATACGATCACAAATCAGTACTTACTGAAGATAAAGCCTTTATAAGGCATTTTCTTCATGTTCAATGTACTTACAATATAGATATCGTAAAAATATGATTACACCAATAAATCTTCTTAGAAGATACAAAAAGTAACATCTGCATCTACAAGTCTAATTTAAGACTTTATTGAATATATTTACTAAATATTGTTAATTACACTAATTTACTCTCTCGATTCGCCTCATTCTTTCATAGCCTAATCACTTTGTTCACAAAAATAAGGTATTCTTGCTTTATTTTAATATCTTTGCATAATCATTAAAGTGTCAATACGCAAAAGAAAAATAAGACATGATAGTACCGAACTCAAAGACCTCGAAGGCCGTCTGTAGGTCGATCTGCCGACATGTTACGTGCTGGTGCACACCTTGCAAGCCGTTACGCAGAGTTGCTCGTGACGTATTGAAGGACACCAAGTCAAACCTCATGGCTCGTATTGAGGCAGAGAAGGGTGCTTGCGCAGAGAAGTTTGAGATGGCAAAGCTTGCGAAGGAAGGTTCTGACGCTCTCCACGATACCATCCACGAGATGGCTAAGGACGAGGCTCGCCACTGTGCAGGTTTCGTTGGTCTCACAACCGTTACTTCAAGTAAGACATTCTTTCCTTGTTCTCCACAAGGAAAAATCATAGAAAGAACTACGAGGGCTGCCTATGGCAGTCTCGTTTTTAGCTATACAACTTTAGCACATAGGAAATCACATACGTGTCAAATTATTTCAAACCTCAAAATCAAAACTACGCTCTTTTTAGCTTCAAAAGATGCTCAATTAGCTACAAAAGATGCCCTTTTGAGGTCTTACTAACGTCCCTTTGAAGTCCAATTAAGCACCTTTTTAAAACACAACTTTGCAAGTGTTTGATTCTCTGTAGTTACAAGACCACTAAAATCAGCCCTTTTAAGACCATTTTTCGACCCAAAAACACACCGCCTTTTTGCAAACATATTTCATCCCTTCCCCACATTTAATGGTTCTGTAAATAACAAACAAATACATAAAGATAGAAGATAAAAGAACATAAAAATATGAAATTATAGTTCTATATTAATGTATCTATACCATATTTTTCGAGGTTAGAATTTGCTTTTTCGATATTAAATCGCTATCTTTGTGACGTGTTAATATTATAAACACTCCAAAGAAAATGACCGCAATCGTAGCAGTTTTAAATAAGCATGCAGTAGCCATCGCTGCTGATAGTGCAGTAACTATGGGCGATACACACAAAGTGGTGAATAGTGCTAACAAAATATTCACGCTTTCTAAATATCATCCTGTGGGTTATGACCTGAGTAAACGCTGCATTTATGGGAGTACCATGGGATATCATCATTAAGGAGTATCGCAAAGAATTAGCAGAAAAATCTTTTGAGAAATTGAAAAACTATGTAGAAGATTTCATTGATTTTTTGCATAAGCGTCATTTTTTCTGCGACGATGAAACACAGCGTAACTATTTTACATCGCAGTTAGATTCGTTTGTAAGAATTTGTCGTAATGAATTGTCACAGCAAAGCGGAATTGACGCAGAAGAATTAACAGAAGAAAAACTCAAAGAGAAATTTATTAGCTGTAAGGAGGAACTTAAAAATGTAGACAAGTGTCCAGAATTTGAGAATTACACTTATGATGATTTCAGAAAACAATTCTATACACTTGTCGATGAATATTCAAGTCAAGACAAAGTAAATATATCAGACGAGTTATGTGAGGCATTCTTCTATTACCTCTCAGCAAAATTAGAATTGCCAATGAATACTGGTTTGGTATTTGTTGGCTATGGTGAAAACGAGATCTATCCATCACTATATCCACTCAATGTCTCATTAGCTGTTGATGATCATTTACGTTACTATTTCAATAATGATAATATTGTTGAAATATCAGACCATGACTGTGCAACCAGCATCACACCTTTTGCTCAAATAGACGTAACACAAACCATTGTGCGTGGTATAAATCCTACTTTCCGGCATATTCTTTATGATGTCATTAACAAAACAGTGTCAAGTGTATTGGGAATAATTGCCGACCATTTAACAAAGGATCCTTCTACAGCAGCAATAGCCCCTATCATACAAGGCTTAGATACAACACGTACAACAGAAGATGCTATCCAAACAATACAACAGCAGATGTTCAAATGCTACACCGAACCTTTGTTGCAAACAGTAATAGGATTAGACAAGGAGGATATGGCAAATATGGCTGAAAGTTTTATTTCTCTTACATCTCTGGTTCGGAGAATGCAGCCTGGTGAGGAAACCGTGGGTGGCCCCGTAGACGTAGCTGTAATATCGAAAGGCGATGGCTTTGTATGGATAAACCGTAAACATTATTTTAAACCAGAACTGAATCCAACATTCTTTCAAAAACTATTTTTAGAAAAATAAGCAATATGGATAAAACAATATATAACACTCTTTTTCAGCCCCGAGGTTGAGGAACGCTTTTACCAAAGAACAAATAAAAAGAAATAACAGATAGTATATCAAGAAAAATATCTGACAGTTTCAAAAACAGTTGGATAGCGCATTCAAAGAGTATAACGAAAAACAGGAAACAGAAACGTCTATAGAGACACCTAATGGTTACAACTATTAGGCTGTATATTTACGCAAAGAGATAAAGAGGATTGCCGATGGTGGTCCCTCGTTTTGTCTTATAATGATACGTCTAAAATTATAAAAATAGTATCTTTGCATAATCATTAAAGTGTCAATACGCAAAAAGAAAAATAAGACATGACAACTACCGAACTCAAAAGACCTCGAAGGCCGTCTGTGGCAATCTGCCGACATGTTACGTGCTGGTGCACACCTTGCAGCCAACAAGTATAGTCAGCCTATCCTTGGACTCTATCTTCCTCCGCTATGCCGATGTGCTTTTCAAACAGCATAAGGAGGCGATTGATACAGCCTATAACGAGTATAAGGGCACACGCATGGAGCGTAGCTATAAGGATATCGCCATAGAGAAGTGTGGCTTCTTCTTGCCTGAATGTGCTTATTTCGACTATCTCAATGATGCTCCCGACGATGCCCAAAAGGCGTTGTTGGTAAAGACTGCGATGGAGGCTATTGAGCATGAGAACCCACGCATGGACGGCGTTTTACCAAAAGGAAGTTTACGGACAGTTGGTACCAGAAGAAGAACCAGAGCTACTGAGTCGCATCGTACGTGTATTCAAAGACATCCCAGAGAATATCAGTATTGACATCTTCGGACAGATTTACGAATACTTCCTTGGCAACTTCGCCCTTGCTGAAGGTCAGGGAGGAGGAGCCTTCTATACCCCAGCCAGTGTCGTACAGTATATGGTTGAGGTTTTACAACCTGCCACTGGCGACAAGAAGTTTCTTGATCCTGCCTGTGGTTCGGGCGGTATGTTCGTACAGGCGGCACGCTATATGCACCGCCACAATGCCACCAACGAACAAATGATGAACTTCCGTTGCTATGGTGTGGAGAAAGAGCCTGACACGGTGAAGTTGGCAAAGATGAACCTTCTACTCAACAATGTGCGTGGCGAGATTACGGAGGCTAACTCTTTCTATAGCGATCCTTACAATGCTGTCGGACAGTTTGATTACGTCATGGCTAACCCTCCGTTTAATGTCGATGAGGTGGTTGTTGATAAGGTGACTGACGATGCACGCTTTAATACCTATGGTGTACCACGTAATAAAACAAAGTCGACGAAGAAGGCTTCAGACAAGAAGGAGACCGTACCTAATGCCAACTACTTATGGATTGGCTATTTTGCTACAGCCCTTAACGACGAGGGACGTGCAGCACTTGTCATGGCAAACTCTGCCAGTGATGCAGGAGGTAGCGAACTCGAGATACGTAAGAAGATGATTGAGGACGGCATTATCAGTCAGATGGTGACCCTCCCCAGCAATATGTTCTCTACCGTAACCCTCCCTGCCACACTCTGGTTCTTCAATAAGAAACGACCAAAGAAAGACGAGATTCTCTTTATTGACGCTCGTAACATCTTCACACAGGTAGACCGTGCACACCGTAAATTCTCTGAAGAGCAGGTGAAAAACCTCGGAATCATCTCTCGCCTTTACGAGGGCGACAGCGATGCTTTCTGGGCATTGGTCGATGAGTATGGGGCAGAAGGCAAACAAAGCGAAGTAGACTGGCTTTTAGAACGCTGGCCAGACGGCAAGTATCAAGACATTGTCGGTCTGTGCAGGTAGCGAAACTTGAAGGTGAAGACGGCATTATCGACAACGATTATAGCCTCAACGCAGGACGATATGTGGGCGTAGTGATTGAAGACGACGGAATGACCGAAGAAGAGTTCCGCACCGAAATGCTATCACTAAACGCAGAGTTTGCAAAGCTATCGGCTGAAGCTAAGGACTTGGAGAGTGAGATTGATAAGAACTTAAAGGAGTTGTTGGGGTAAAAAGATATGGAAACAACTACTTATAAAATATCAGATATAGGAGAAGTCGTAGGAGGTGGCACCCCTCTACTGCTAATAGCGACTTTTTGGGGCGGAGATATTCCATGGTTTCTCCGAAAAGATTTAACTAGTTATAAATCGGTTTATATCAGCCATGGAGAAAATTTTTTAACTAAAACTGGTCTAAAGTCTGGTACGAAACTCTTACCAAAGGGCACAGTCCTTTTTCTTCAAGAGCTCCAATTGGCTATGTTGCTATTGCTTCTAATCCTATCTGTACAAATCAAGGATTCAAAAGCATTATATGCAACAAAGAGATAATAAATCCCTTTTCTTATACTATTATATAAAAGGCAATCTTGACTACATAAAAAGTTGTTTGGTACAGGTGCAACTTTCCCAGAAATCTCTGGTGCTGCAATGAGGAAAAATAAAGGTACAAATACCCTCTATCCCCACCCAGCAGAAGATATCCTCTATCCTCTCCGCCTATGACTGCCTTATCGAGAACAACACTCGTCGTATCCGTCTGTTAGAACAGATGGCAGAGAACCTTTATAAAGAGTGGTTCTCATACCGCAAAATAAAAGGTCAATCAAAAGCAGTAAAGTTAAAAGATTATTAACATAACAGAGGTCTTTCTTACTCCTCTGAAGAGATAGACTGCACAGATGGAAACAACCTTATTAACTTAAAGAATATTCAAGGTTATGGAGGATTTAGACTTGATGGAACAAAAATTATATAAAAGGCAAATATAAGCTAGAACAAATAGTAGAAGAAGGAGACTTAATAATGGGAGTTACAGACATGACACAAGACAGACGAACTGTCGGATCTGTTGCTCTCATTCCTAATGTAAATACTTTAGAGTGTTATATCGGCAGATTTGTTAAGATAAATTCTTCTATCGATAATACATATCTATATGCAATGTTTAAATATGGTAATGTTTCAAGGCATATTGCACAATTTGCAAATGGGACAAATGTTCTTCACCTCAGACCAAAGTCAATATTAAATATTAAAGTTTTTCTGCCTAATCAAGATATAATTGATTCATTTGTATCAAAGGTAAAACCAATGATACAGCTAACAAATCGACTTAACACAGAGATTGATAGCCTCACTCGCCAACGTGACCTTCTCCTTCCACGTTTAATGAGTGGCAAACTTGAAGTAAAATCTTAATCAACCCATTGTATTATGAAATCGTTTATCAGTGAAGACGACATAGAGCAGACCCTTTGTACCCGACTATCGCAGCAGAGTTCGGATGGAAGCGTATTGAGTGTGAGCCGAGTGTGGAGGCACAAGACGACGTTAGCAAGACGGGGCGTCGCAATTCGTCAGAGTGTATCTTACCTGCGGTATTCCTTACTGCCTTAGAACGACTTAACCCACAAATTGACAAGGAGATCTTAATGCAGGTAGTAGCCGACTTCCGTAAGGACTATGCAGGTAAGGACATGATGGACACGAACTATAAGTTCTATAACTATCTGCGCAATGGCATCAATGTAAAGGTAAAGAAGAACGGCAAAGACGACTTTGACATCGTTCGGCTGATAGACTTTGACAATGTAGAGAACAACGACTTCCACTGCGTTAACCAGATGTGGATAAAGGGTAGGATTCGTTATCGTCGCCCTGATGTCCTCTTGTTTGTCAATGGTTTGCCAATGGTCTTCATCGAACTGAAGAACTCAACCGTAAAGATAAAGGAAGCCTATAACAAGAACCTCGTTAGCTACCGAGAAGATATACCCAATATCTTTGCACTAAACCAGATATGCGTACTCTCAAATGGTATGCAGACGAAGTTGGGTGCATGGAACTCTAAGTATGAATTCTTCTTCGACTGGCTAAAGGTCAACGATGAACATGAGAAACTCGACCGTGAGCATATAGCTGAGTATGGTCTTTCAATCATCAACCTCATTGACGGCCTTTTCCGCAAGGAACGCCTGTTAGACTATATAGAGAACTTTATCTTCTTTGACAATAAGAGCGTGAAGATTATCGCCAAGAACCACCAATACGTAGGCGTAAACAACCTCACGAAGAGCGTGGAACGCAGAGAAGAACTAAAAGGAAAGTTAGGTGTGTTCTGGCATACGCAGGGTTCGGGCAAGAGCTATTCGATGGTGATGTTTGTAAGAAAGGTAAGGCGTAAGCTAAAGGGTAACTTCACCTTCCTCGTCATTACAGACAGAGACGACCTCGACACACAGATACACAAGACCTTCGTGCGCAGTGAGGTCATTGGCGAGAAAGAAGAATGCCAGCCAAAGAATGCAGCCCAGCTACGTGAGTTCCTTAGTGGTAACAAACCGATGGTCTTCACGCTGATACATAAGTTCCAGTATGATAAGACGAAGAAATATCCCCTCCTCTCCGAGCGTAACGATATCTTTGTCTTAGTAGACGAAGCACACAGAACACAGTATAAGCAGTTGGCAGAGAACATGCATACTGGTCTGCCTAATGCTAACTACATCGCTTTTACAGGAACTCCTTTGTTAGGTTCAAAGCGACTAACCAACCAATGGTTTGGCGACTATGTATCAGAATATAACTTTGCACAGGCAATTGAAGACGGTAGTAGGGTGCGCCTGTACCATCGTCGATCGAGTGCCAGAGGTAGGATTGAGAATAACTGGCTTGACTCAGACTTGACAAGATTGTTGAAGAAGAGGATCTCAACGACAGAGAAAGAGAACTCTTAGAGAACTCCTCCTCACGTATCTTAGAGGTAATAAAACGCGACGGACGCCTTGACCGTATTGCACAAGACATCGCCCACCACTTCCCAAGACGAGGTTTCTTGGGAAAAGGTATAGTCGTCAGTGTCGATAAGTACACAGCAGTGAAGATGTACGACGGTGCAACACTATTGGGGAGAAGAGAAAAACCCTCATCAAAGGAGCGCAATACTGCGCAAGACCAAGAAGAACGTGACGAGCTGACAGCACGATTAGACTATATGAATAAGGTTGAGATGGCTGTCATCATCAGTGAAGAGGCTGACGAAGTAGAGAAGTTCAAGGCGCAAGGATTAGACATCACTGTTCATCGCAACAAGATGAACGAGATAACACCTGAGGGAAAAGACATAGAAGACAGATTTAAAGGATAAGGACGATCCGCTAAGTTTTGGTCTTTTGTATGTGCGATGTGGCTCACAGGCTTTGACGTTCCTTCCCTCTCAACCCTTTATCTTGACAAGCCGATGAAGGGACATACACTGATGCAAGCGATTGCTCGTGCTAACCGTGTATTCCCCAGTAAGAACTGCGGTATCGTGGTAGACTATGTCAATGTGTTTAAGTATATGCAGCAGGCACTGTCTGACTATGCCTCAAATGGTGAGGAAGGTGCAGAGTTCCCAGCAAAGGATATTACGCAGTTAATCACAACCATTGACGGTTGTATTGAGGAGTGCGACTCGTTCTTACAAAGGATTAGGGATAAGATTAGATAAAGATTATCACCGATGGCGACACCCTGACAAACTGGAGTCCTTGCGATTGGCATACGACAAAATCCTTGAGAAAGACGAGTAAAAACAGGTTTAAGGTGATGAGTAACCTCATGATGAACCTGCATGATGCTGCAAAGCCAGAGATATTTGAACTTGGATGGAAGAATGAGAAGTTCTCTCACTGAGTTATCTCACGGACTGTTCTGTAACAGAATAGATGATGAGAAACTAAGAAGGGCAAAAGAGAAGATGAGCTACACACTGGACGATAGCGTTACGGTGATGGTTGCAGAAGACAAGCCACAATATAGTATTCATCAGAGTAAGGTGATTGACTTGAGTAAATTAGATATAGAAAGTATTCGTAAGTCTATCAATGCAACACCTTATAAGTCAATGGAGATTGATAACCTCCGCACCTTTATAGAAACAGCTTTGGAACAGTTGATTAATAAGAACTGTACGAGAGTGCCATTCTCCCAAAGATACAAGAATATCATTGACACCTATAATGCAGGTGGTACGGAGAATGAGGACTACTATGAGAAGTTGTTACAGCTGATTGATGAACTCAAGAAAGAGCAGGGACGGTCGGCAGATATGGGATTAAAGGAGGAAGAACTTGAAATCTACGACCTTCTATCCAAGGTAGAAAGCTAACAAAGGATGAAGAAGAAGTTATCCTTGCTTCTAAAAACCTCTATAACAAGTTGGTGGAGGAAAAAGAAAGATTGTTGGTGGTTGACTGGTATAAAGACCCACAACCAAAGACAAAGGTGTTGGGACTGATACAACGGTCGCTGGATAAGGATTTGCCAAAGACCTATGATAGGGAGGTATTTTCTAACAAGACAAACCTGCTGTTGGATCACTTTGTCGATATGGCAGTACAGGGGTATGGTTGGATATCCTAATACTTAACGCTCCTCCTTTTCATTAGGAAGGATTTACTGGCTACATATATTTGTATATATACCCTCCTGCATTCCTTCCATGAATTGGCTACCTTTGTAACAGAAAGAATCATTCATCAATTTGCTTCAAAAATGAAAAAGATATTGTTATTACTGATACTAATGATGTCGTTGCTTACTGCATGCACAAGCACCGATGAAGGAGGCGAATGGAAGGACAGCGCGGGCAAGCATATTAATGCACACGGCGGAAACATCATTCGCTATAAGGGTACGTATTATTGGTATGGTGAGAGCCGTTCAGTGGATGGGAAACCGTACAGTTCGCTGGGAGTCAGCTGTTATACATCAAAGGATCTAACGAACTGGACGAACAGGGGGCTGGTGCTGCCTGTGAGCAATGAAGCAGGTAGCGACATCGAAGGGGGTTGTATCATTGAACGACCAAAGGTGCTGTATAATAAGCAGACACGGAAGTTTGTGATGTGGTTCCACTTGGAGTTGAAAGGACGTGGCTATGGGGCAGCTCGTGCAGCAGTCGCAGTGAGCGACACACCACTTGGTCCATTCCGTTTTGTGCGGTCGGGACGTGTCAATGCAGGTATCTACCCGATAGACTTCTCAAAGGTAGACACGACCGATTTAAGGCAGCGACTTAATGAGCCAGAATATAAAGCATGGTGGACTCCTGCTTGGTACAGGCAGATAGAACGTGGAATGTTCTTTATGCGTGACTTGGCTGGCGGTCAGATGTCACGCGACATGACGATTTTTGTCGATGATGACGGTAAGGCATATCATATCTATTCGTCGGAGGATAACCTCACCCTTCATATTGCGCAGCTCACGGACGACTATATGCAACATAATGGTACTTTTGTACGTGTTGCAGCAGGAGGACAAAATGAGGCACCGACTATCTTTAAGAAAGATGGTATTTACTGGATGATAACAAGCGGTTGCACAGGTTGGGCACCAAATGCAGCCCGAATGTTCTGCGCAAAAAACATCTTTGGTCCATGGGAGCAACTGCCTAACCCCTGCCGTGGCGATGGTGCTGACAAAACTTTTGGTGCACAGGGTACATATATCTATAAAAATAGAAACGACAGCAGCGAAGAAATTGTTTTGGTGGTGCAGAGTATGTTTTTATGGCGGATATATGGAACCCAAAAGCAGCTGAGTGATAGTAGACATCTTTGGTTACCCATTCGCTTTGAAGAGGAAAGCCGGTGATACAGAAGTAATTCCAGAATTCAAAATTCAAAATTATGATTACTTTGATAATTCAGAATTATTCGAACAAAGTTCTTATCAGTACGTCATAATTATGATTACCGATGTTGGAAAGGTCAAAAATCAAATTTCAAACTTCAAAGATCAAAGGTCATAAGTCAAACCTAAAAA
>BNJU01001901.1_pt1 | contig 55633 bp, 64 predicted proteins | sample 8539281 | NCBI WGS metagenome assembly BNJU01 (sample SAMD00202456, study PRJDB9452) | human saliva metagenome | isolation source: human saliva | place: Japan
CATGTTAGCTCAGAAAATCAAATAAACATGTATGAAGGTTGTGAATTCTCTAACCTTTTTAAAATGCCAAAATGTTATAAAAATGTAATATTTCTGACTATATAATTTTTATTTCAAAAATTTATATAAATATATGTAAAATCACCTTTTATATGTATATATATATATATATATACGCATAAAAATTATAATAGATTAAAAATATGAAAATGTTCTATTGAATTTTTATAGTAAAAGAGTATCATATAATATGATAAACTTTTTATTTTGGAGGAAATTAAATGTTTCATAAAGGTAAACACGATCGTGAAAAAGCAATTACGTTTTTCTATTCGTAAGGTCAGCTTTGTGCAGCTAGTGTCGCAGTAGCTGCATTGTTCATGTTTTTTAGAAATGGAGCAGTATTCTGCTGCAGAGCAAGGAGTGCCTTCAACTAATGGGGAGACTCAAGCACCGCAACCTAAAGATCAGAATGTCCAGAATGGGACCTCATGAAGGAACACATGTAGCAATTAGTCCTGCTGCAAGAGTAGAGACAAATACTCAACCTTCAACAGTTGAAAATAATCCTTCTCCAGAATCATCACCTCAGAAGGTGGAGACTCTAGATAAGAAAGAATTAACAGATTTAATCAAAGAAATTGATGGAAAGTTTGCTAAAGGAACCTATGCTACTAAAAACAGAAGAAAGCGTTAACAATCTTAGAACTGTTTTAGAAGAAGCAAGAACAGTTTTAAATAAAGCAAAAACACAAGCTGAATTATCACAAGCACAAGCTAAATTAGTTACAGCAACAACAAAATTACAAACAAAACCAGAAGAGAAAAAGAAGTCGCAGCAGTAGATACGACAAATGGAAAAGCTACTGTAGGTAAAAAGCAACAAATACTGAGAAATCTTCAGAATCTAACTCGATTGCAAAACTCAGGTTCTAAAGATGAACGTAATGGAAAAATATTAGATACAAATAATCCATTCCGTACAGATACAACTCCTAGCACGACAGATGATACATCAGCAAATCAAGTATTTGATAATCCAGCAGAAGGTGCTGATGTAAAAACCCTTTCAAATAAGTTGGAATCATTGCCTGAGACGATTCAGAACAATGAAAAAATTCAGAATATGGATGAACTTGGAAAAGCTAAAAATGTAGATAAAGGAAAAGTTGTTGAAATTGATGAATTTGGGGATGGAATGCTGTTGCTGCAGATGGAAAACCAGGAAAATTTGCTATAGCAAGAAAAACTGATAAGGGAGTATTTCCAATTGAGACAGTTAATACAGTATGGGATTCTAGAGGAAAAAGATATCAAACTTGGGTATTAGAGCAATCTTTTGATAGAACTAGTGATTATATGTTATTCTTATCAAAAGTTAGGACACAGGCAAATAGAGAAGAAGAAACGTTTGATGGTTCTAACTATGTGCATACAGGTGAAGGCGGACAAATTGCTAAAGGTGTTAAAGGATTTAATGGAATTCAAAAAACATTTAAAGCATATTCAAAAGAACATGGTTCCAAAGTGGTTGTGTCATTCAAAACTGGATATACTGGAGATATCAGCGGTACTAAAGCAAAGTATAAGGTCGAAGTAATCATTAATCGTAATGGAAAAGAAGAAAAATTATACGATAAAACATTTAAACCAGAAGAGGCTCAACAAAATGATGAAATGACAGTTGTTAAAGCAAATGATGGGAGCAATAGTCCTCAATTTATTACTACGCCAGATACACCGTCACCAACAAAAGAAGATTTGGAAGCGAAAATTGCTAATAATAAACCAAATGGTACGGGTGGAACATTTACTAGTAAGGAGATTGAAATACCTAAAGGTGTAACTGAATATACAGTTCGAATTAGTTCATCAGATAATCAACATTTGGGAATGGGATACAATCAGTGCATAGACACTATGCACTCCCACTGACAGGTTCAAATTTTTCAATTAAACAAGATACAAAAATGTTACGAAGGATTTACTACAGAGAATCTATAATAGATTAGTAGAACAAAAATCAGAAGATACTAAGTGGTCTACTCCTGAAAACTAAGGGTGCTGATGACACAAAAATTGACAGAGATTAATGCCTTACTTTAATTCAGGAATAAATACTACAAGTAACTATAAAGAATCTGCTAAGTCACTTATTGAAAAATATAACTCTTTGAACAATAGAGATACAATTGTTGCAGCAGCGAAAGCGGACTTAGCCGAAGCAGCAAAAGCCGAAAAAGCAGAAATCGCAGCAGATAAGAGCTTAACAGAAGCTGAGCGTAAAGAAAAGAAACAGCAGTAGATACTAAGAAAGCCGAAGAAGAAGCTAAGATTACAGCAGCAGAAAAACGCTGATAAAGTAGCCGAAGCAAAAACAGCAGGTGTAACAGCCATTAAAGGAGTGCACACACCAGGAAACTTAGATACTGTAAAAGAAGCAGCGAAAGCGGACTTAGCCGAAGCAGCGAATGCAGAAAAAGCAGAAATCGCAGCAGATAAGAGCTTAACAGAAGCTGAGCGTAAAGAAAAAGAAACAGCAGTAGATACTAAGAAAGCAGAAGAAGAAGCTAAGATTACAGCAGCAGAAAACGCTGATAAAGTAGCTGAAGCTAAAAACAGCAGGTGAAACAGCTATTAAAGGAGTGCACACACCAGGAAACTTAGATACTGTAAAAGAAGCAGCGAAAAGCGGACTTAGCCGAAGCAGCGAAAGCAGAAAAGCAGAAATCGCAGCAGATAAGAGCTAACAGAAGCTGAGCGTAAAGAAAAAGAAACAGCAGTAGATACTAAGAAAGCAGAAGAAGAAGCTAAGATTACAGCAGCAGAAAACGCTGATAAAGTAGCTGAAGCTAAAACAGCAGGTGAAACAGCTCATTAAAGGAGTGCACACACCAGGAAACTTAGATACTGTAAAAGAAGCAGCGAAAAGGGATTCTAGCTGAAGCAAGCGAAAGCAGAAAAAGCAGAAATCGCAGCAGATAAGAGCTTAACAGAAGCTGAGCGTAAAGAAAAGAAACAGCAGTAGATACTAAGAAAGCAGAAGAAGAAGTTAAGATTACAGCAGCAGAAAACGCTGATAAAGTAGCCGAAGCTAAAACAGCAGGTGAAACAGCTACTAAAGGAGTGCACACACCAGGAAACTTAGATACTGTAAAAAGAAGCAGCGAAAGGGATTCTAGCTGAAGCAGCGAAAAGCAGAAAAAGCAGAAATCGCAGCAGATAAGAGCTTAACAGAAGCTGAGCGTAAAGAAAAAGAAACAGCAGTAGATACTAAGAAAGCAGAAGAAGAAGCTAAGATTACAGCAGCAGAAAACGCTGATAAAGTAGCCGAAGCTAAAACAGCAGGTGAAACAGCCATTAAAGGAGTGCACACACCAGGAAACTTAGATACTGTAAAAGAAGCAGCGAAAGCGGACTTAGCCGAAGCAGCGAAAGCAGAAAAAGCAGAAATCGCAGCAGATAAGAGCTTAACAGAAGCTGAGCGTAAAGAAAAAGAAACAGCAGTAGATACTAAGAAAGCAGAAGAAGAAGCTAAGATTACAGCAGCAGAAAAACGCTGATAAAGTAGCTGAAGCTAAAAACAGCAGGTGAAACAGCCATTAAAGGAGTGACACACCAGGAAACTTAGATACTGTAAAAGAAGCAGCGAAAGGGACTTTAGCTGAAGCAGCGAAAGCAGAAAAAGCAGAAATCGCAGCAGATAAGAGCTTAACAGAAGCTGAGCGTAAAGAAAAAGAAACAGCAGTAGATACTAAGAAAGCAGAAGAAGAAGCTAAGATTACAGCAGAAAATGCTGATAAAGTAGCTGAAGCTAAAACAGCAGGTGAAACAGCTATTAAAGGAGTGCACACCAGGAAACTTAGATACTGTAAAAGAAGCAGCGAAAGTGGATTTAGCTGAAGCAGCGAAAGCAGAAAAAGCAGAAATCGCAGCAGATAAGAGCTTAACAGAAGCTGAGCGTAAAGAAAAGAAACAGCAGTAGATACTAAGAAAGCAGAAGAAGAAGCTAAGATTACAGCAGCAGAAAATGCTGATAAAGTAGCTGAAGCTAAAAACAGCAGGTGAAACAGCCATTAAAGGAGTGCACACACCAGGAAACTTAGATACTGTAAAAGAAGTAGCGAAAGCGGATTTTAGCCGAAGCAGCGAAAGCAGAAAAAGCAGAAATCGCAGCAGATAAGAGCTTAACAGAAGCTGAGCGTAAAGAAAAAGAAACAGCAGTAGATACTAAGAAAGCAGAAGAAGAAGCTTAAGATTACAGCAGCAGAAAATGCTGATAAAGTAGCTGAAGCTAAAACAGCAGGTGAAACAGCCATTAAAGGAGTGCACACACCAGGAAACTTAGATACTGTAAAAGAAGCAGCAAAAGCGGACTTAGCTGAAGCAGCGAAAGCAGAAAAAGCAGAAATGCAGCAGATAAGAGCTTAACAGAAGCTGAGCGTAAAGAAAAAGAAACAGCAGTAGATACTAAGAAAGCAGAAGAAGAAGCTAAGATTACAGCAGCAGAAAAACGCTGATAAAGTAGCCGAAGCTAAAACAGCAGGTGAAAACAGCTATTAAAGGAGTGTACACACCAGGAAACTTAGATACTGTAAAAGAAGCAGCGAAAGCGGACTTAGCCGAAGCAGCGAAAGCAGAAAAAGCAGAAATCGCAGCAGATAAGAGCTTAACAGAAGCTGAGCGTAAAGAAAAAGAAACAGCAGTAGATACTAAGAAAGCAGAAGAAGAAGCTAAGATTACAGCAGCAGAAAACGCTGATAAAGTAGCCGAAGCTAAAACAGCAGGTGAAACAGCCATTAAAGGAGTGCACACACCAGGAAACTTAGATACTGTAAAAGAAGCAGCGAAAGCGGACTTAGCCGAAGCAGCGAAAGCTGCCATCGCAGCCGTAAATGCTATCAATGAAGCGAAAGATCAAGATGGTGTAGACGGTGCTCAAACTACAGGAGTTAAAGCCATTGAAGCAGTAACTCCAGTAGGCAAAGAGAAAGCCCTAGAAGCCATCCAAACAGCGTCAGAAACTAAGATTGCGTCAATTGATAAGAATTCTAAATTGTCAGACGATGAAAAAGCAGCAGCTAAAGCCGAAGTAGCGAAAGCTGCCATCGCAGCCGTAAATGCTATCAATGAAGCGAAAGATCAAGCAGGAGTAGACAGTGCTCAAACTACAGGAGTTAAAGCAATTAACGCAGTAACTCCAGTAGGTAAAGAGAAAGCCCTAGAAGCAATCCAAACAGCGTCAGAAGCTAAGATTGCGTCAATTGATAAGAATGCTAAATTGTCAGACGATGAAAAAGCAGCAGCTAAAGCCGAAGTAGCGAAAGCTGCCATCGCAGCCGTAAATGCTATCAATGAAGCGAAAGATCAAGATGGTGTAGACGGTGCTCAAACTACAGGAGTCAAAGCCATTGAAGCAGTAACTCCAGTAGGCAAAGAGAAAGCCCTAGAAGCCATCCAAACAGCGTCAGAAACTAAGATTGCGTCAATTGATAAGAATTCTAAATTGTCAGACGATGAAAAAGCAGCAGCTACAGCCGAAGTAGCGAAAGCCGCTATCGCAGCCGTAAATGCTATCAATGAAGCGAAAGATCAAGATGGTGTAGATGGCGCTCAAACTACAGGAGTTAAAGCAATTGAAGCAGTAACTCCAGTAGGTAAAAGTATCACGGATGGCGAAGGCAACTTGATTACCCCACCAACTGTAGAAGTTCCAGCTTATACAGAACCAGTAGGAACAAGTAGTACGGATGGCGAAGGCAACTTGATTACCCCACCAACTGTAGAAGTCCCAGCCTATACAGATCCAGTCGGCACAAGTAGTACGGATGGCGAAGGCAACTTGATTACCCCACCAACTGTAGAAGCCCCAGCCTATACAGATTCAGTCGGCACAAGCAGTACGGATGGCGAAGGCAACTTGATTACCCCACCAACTGTAGAAGTTCCAGCCTATACAGATCCAGTAGGTACAACCAGTACAGCTGGCGAAGGCAACTTGATTACCCCACCAACTGTAGAAGTCCCAGCCTATACAGATCCAGTCGGCACAAGTAGTACGGATGGCGAAGGCAACTTGATTACCCCACCAACTGTAGAAGTCCCAGCCTATACAGATCCAGTCGGCACAAGTAGTACGGATGGCGAAGGCAACTTGATTACCCCACCAACTGTAGAAGTCCCAGCCTATACAGATTCAGTAGGCACAAGCAGTACAGATGGTGAAGGCAATGTTATTATTCCACCAACAGCAGAAGTCCCATCCTATACAGGTAGTGTGAATGGTATTTCAGAAGAAATGCCAGCTCAGCCACATAAGGACGGCAGTGCTAATGAAATGTCAGATAGAACTCCAATATCTGAAACTACAATAAATAAAGATCGACAACTTCCAAACACAGGTACAGCAGACTCTACAGTAACTATGGTAGCAGCTGCAGCAAGTGCAGTACTTGGACTTAGTCTTGCAGGCCGTCGTCGTAAAGAAGATGAAGAAGTATAATTTATATATGAATTAATCTAATTTTTTAGTACAATTTATATTTGATTTTATAGCTTATATAGAATTTCTTAAAAAATCTCCTAGTAGTCCATTGATTGCTAGGAGATTTTGGTTCTTTGTCAATTATATGGCTCTTTGTCAACTGTAGTGGGTTGAAGAAAAGCTAAGCTCGAGAAAGGACAAATTTCGTCCTTTCTTTTTTGATATTCAGAGCGATAAAAATCCGTTTTTTGAAGTTTTCAAAGTTCCGAAAACCAAAGGCATTGCGTTTGATAAGTTTGATGAGATTATTGGTTGCTTCTAATTTGGCATTAGAATAGGGTAACTGAAGGGCATTGACGATTTTCTCTTTGTCCTTTAGAAAGGTTTTAAAGACAGTCTTAAAAAGAGGATGAACTTTCTTTAGATTTTCCTCAATGAGTCCGAAAAATTTCTCCGGTTCCTTATTCTGAAAGTGAAAAAGCAAGAGTTGATAGAGATGATAGTGGTGTTTCAAGTCTTCTGAATAGCTCAAAAGCTTGTCTATAATCTCTTTATTGGTTAAGTGCATGCGAAAAGTAGGGCGATAAAATCGCTTATCACTCAGTTTACGGCTATCCTGTTGAATGAGTTTCCAGTAGCGCTTGATAGCCTTGTATTCATGGGATTTTCGATGAAACTGATTCATGATTTGGACACGCACACGACTCATAGCACGGCTAAGATGTTGTACAATGTGGAAGCGATCTAGAACGATTTTGGCACACGGAAAAAGCTGTTTAGCCAAGTCATAATAAGGACTAAACATATCCATAGTAAGGATTTTCACCTGACAACGAACGGATCTATCGTAGCGCAGAAAGTGATTTCGAATGATAGCTTGTGTTCTACCCTCAAGAACAGTGATAATATTGAGCTGAGGAAAATCTTGAGCAATGAAACTCATCTTTCCCTTAGTAAAGGCATATTCGTCCCAGGACATAATCTCAGGGAGGTAAGAAAAAAATCAGACTTAAAAACAGAAGTCATTGAGCTTGCGAATAACAGTTGAAGTTGAAATAGACAGCTGATGGGCAATATCGGTCATAGAAGTCTTCTCAATTAGCTTCTGGGCAATCTTTTGGTTGATGATACGAGGGATTTGGTGATTCTTCTTGACGAGAGAAGTCTCAGCTACCATCATTTTCGAGCAATGATAGCACTTGAATCGACGCTTTCTAAGGAGAATTCTAGTAGGCATACCAGTCGTTTCAAGGTAAGGAACCTTAGACGGTTTTTGAAAGTCATATTTCTTCATTAGACTTCCGCAAACAGGACAATATGGAGTCTCATAATCCAATTTAGCGATGATTTCTTTATGTGTGTCCCTATTAACGATATCTATAATTTGGATATTTGGGTCTTTGATATCAAGAAGTTTTTGTGATAAAATGTAATTGTTCCATAGGATTCTTTCTAATGATGGTTTGGTTGCTTTTTCATTATAGATCTTATGGGACTTTTTTTCATAATAGTAGGCTCCATAATATCCATAGGGATTTACCCACTACAAATATTATAGAGCCAATTATATAGAGTATTGAAACTGGAATAGTAGGACATGACTTCTGAAGCATTGTTAGCAATTAATTTGACTTTCCTAATCTCTTTGTTCACATCTTATTTCAATATACTATAATTCCCCAATCAATTTGCTTATATTTTATTTCAATTTACTATACTTTCTTCTATAATGAAAAAAATGCGATTATTAATTTTTACGAATAATATAGAAAAGGAGGGAAATTATGTTTGTTGCGAGAGATGCTAGGGGAGAGTTGGTAAATGTGTTAGAGGATAAGCTTGAGAAGCAGGCATACACCTGCCCAGCTTGTGGAGGTCAGCTCCGTTTGCGGCAAGGACCAAGTGTCCGAACCCATTTTTGCCCATAACTCTTTAAAAGACTGTAATTATTCCTCTGAAAATGAAAGTCCAGAACACCTGTCCAATAAGGAATCCCTCTATCACTGGTTGAAAAAAGAGGCAGATGTACAATTAGAGTACCCGATTCCAGATCTTAAACAGATTGCGGATGTGTTTGTAAATGGTAGTCTAGCTTTAGAAGTCCAGTGTAGTCCCTTACCACAAAAACTTCTTAAAGAGCGCAGTGAGGGCTATCGTAGTCAGGGTTACCAAGTACTGTGGTTGCTGGGAGAAAAACTTTGGCTCAAGGAGCGATTGACTCGTCTACAACAAGCTTTTCTTTATTTCAGTCAAAATATGGGCTTTTATGTTTGGGAAGTAGACAAGGGAAAACAGGTTTTAAGGCTTAAATATCTCATTTACCAGGATCTCCGCGGTAAACTCTATTATCAGATCAAGGAATTTCCCTATGGTCAAGCTAGTTTATTGGAAATATTGCGTCTTCCCTATAAGAAACAAAAAATATCTCATTTTACAGTTTCTCAGGACAAGGACATTTCTCGCTATATTCGGCAACAGCTTTACTATCAAAATCCCTTTTGGATGAAAGAACAAGCAGAAGCCTATCAAAAGGGGGAAAATCTCCTGACTTATGGGCTAAAAGAATGGTATCCACAAATTCGACCATTAGTAGGTGAGTTTTGCCAAATTGAGAAGGACTTAACCAGCTATTATCAGTATTTTCAAACCTATTACCAAGAAAATCCTCAAAATGATTGGCAAAAGCTTTATCCACCAGCCTTTTATCAGCAATATTTCTTGAAAAATATGGTAGAATAGAAAGGATGGAGGAATCTAATGGTATTACAAAGAAATGAAATAAATGAAAAAGATACATGGGATCTATCAACGATCTACCCAACTGACCAGGCTTGGGAAGAAGCCTTAAAAGATTTAACAGAACAATTGGAGACAGTAGCCCAGTATGAAGGCCATCTCTTGGATAGTGCGGATAACCTACTAGAAATCACTGAATTTTCTCTTGAGATGGAACGCCAAATGGAGAAGCTTTACGTTTATGCACATATGAAGAATGACCAAGACACACGTGAAGCCAAGTACCAAGAGTACTATGCTAAGGCCATGACACTCTACAGCCAGCTAGACCAAGCCTTTTCATTCTATGAACCTGAATTTATGGAAATTAGTGAAAAGCAGTATGCTGACTTTTTAGAGGCTCAACCAAAATTGCAGGTTTATCAACACTATTTTGATAAGCTTTTGCAAGGCAAGGATCACGTTCTTTCACAACGTGAAGAAGAATTATTAGCTGGAGCTGGAGAAATCTTTGGTTCGGCAAGTGAAACCTTTGCGATTTTAGATAATGCAGATATCGTCTTTCCATTTGTTAAAGATGAAGATGGTAATGAAGTACAATTATCACATGGCGTTTATATGCGCTTGATGGAGTCTAAAAATCGTGAGGTACGCCGTGGTGCCTATCAAGCCCTTTATGCGACTTATGAACAATTCCAACATACCTATGCCAAAACCTTGCAAACAAATGTTAAGGTTCAAAACTACCGTGCCAAGGTTCGTCACTACAAGAGTGCTCGTCATGCAGCCCTAGCAGCGAATTTTGTTCCAGAGAGTGTTTATGACAATTTGGTAGCAGCAGTTCGCAAGCACTTGCCACTCTTGCATCGTTACCTTGAGCTTCGTTCAAAAATCTTGGGGATTTCAGACCTCAAGATGTACGATGTCTACACACCACTTTCATCTGTTGAATACAGTTTTACTTACCAAGAAGCCTTGAAAAAGGCAGAAGATGCCTTGGCAGTCTTGGGTGAGGATTACTTGAGCCGTGTTAAACGTGCCTTCAGTGAGCGTTGGATTGATGTTTACGAAAATCAAGGCAAGCGTTCAGGGGCCTACTCTGGTGGTTCTTACGATACCAATGCCTTTATGCTTCTTAACTGGCAGGACAATCTAGACAATCTCTTTACTCTTGTTCATGAAACAGGTCACAGTATGCATTCAAGCTATACTCGTGAAACGCAGCCTTATGTTTACGGAGATTATTCTATCTTCTTGGCTGAGATTGCCTCAACTACCAATGAGAATATCTTGACGGAGAAATTGTTGGAAGAAGTGGAAGACGACGCAACGCGCTTTGCTATTCTTAATAACTTCTTGGACGGTTTCCGTGGAACAGTTTTCCGACAAACTCAATTTGCTGAGTTTGAACACGCCATCCACCAAGCGGATCAAAATGGGGAAGTCTTGACAAGTGATTTCCTAAATAAACTCTATGCAGACTTGAACCAAGAGTATTATGGTTTGAGCAAGGAAGATAATCCTGAAATCCAATACGAGTGGGCACGTATTCCACACTTCTACTATAACTACTATGTATACCAATATTCAACAGGTTTTGCAGCAGCCTCAGCTTTGGCTGAAAAAATTGTTCATGGTAGTCAGGAAGACCGTGACCGTTATATTGATTATCTCAAGGCTGGTAAGTCTGACTACCCACTTAATGTCATGAGAAAAGCTGGTGTTGATATGGAGAAGGAAGACTACCTCAACGATGCCTTTGCAGTCTTTGAACGCCGTTTAAATGAGTTTGAAGCCCTTGTTGAAAAATTGGGATTGGCATAAGATGGTTGAATCGTATAGTAAAAATGCCAACCACAACATGCGTCGTCCTGTTGTCAAGGAAGAAATTGTGAACTTGATGCGTCAGCGTCAAAAGCAAGTTACAGGTTCTTTTGAAAGAATTGAAAGACTTTTGCCCGTATGGGATAAGATTCCCATTATTCCTCATGAAACGGTTGCTTACTTCCGTTTTCTTATGGAAACCATGCGGCCTAAAAATATTCTGGAAATTGGGACGGCTATCGGTTTTTCAGCTCTTTTAATGGCAGAACATGCGCCAAATGCCAAGATTACAACCATTGACCGCAATCCAGAAATGATTGGCTTTGCTAAGGAAAATTTTGCCCAGTTTGACAGTCGCAAGCAAATCACGCTTCTAGAAGGAGATGCGGTAGATGTCTTATCTACACTGACAGAGTCCTATGATTTTTGTCTTTATGGATTCAGCCAAATCTAAATACATCGTTTTTCTGCCAGAAATCCTCAAACACTTGGAAGTTGGTGGTGTGGTTGTCTTGGATGATATTTTTCCAAGGTGGTGATGTTGCCAAGGATATTATGGAAGTCCGTCGTGGCCAGCGAACTATTTATCGAGGCCTTCAAGGACTGTTTGATGCAACTTTAGACAATCCAGGACTTACTGCAACATTAGTACCTTTAGGGGACGGCATTCTTATGCTTCGTAAAAATATTGCAGATGTTCAATTACCTGACAGCGAATGATTTTCAGAAAAATTTAAGAAAATATAGTAAAATAGATAGAGTAACACTTATCTCAAAGGAGTAGACATGAAGAAAAAACTATTGGCAGGTGCCATTACACTATTATCAGTAGCAACTTTAGCAGCTTGTTCGAAAGGTTCAGAAGGGGCAGACCTTATCAGCATGAAAGGGGATGTCATCACAGAACATCAATTTTATGAGCAAGTGAAAAGCAATCCTTCGGCTCAACAAGTCTTATTAAATATGACTATCCAAAAAGTGTTTGAGAAACAATACGGTTCAGAAGTAGATGACAAAGAAGTCAACGATACTATTGCCGAAGAAGAAAAACAATATGGTGAGAACTACCAACGTGTCTTGTCACAAGCAGGAATGACTCTTGAAACACGTAAAGCGCAAATTCGTACAAGTAAATTGGTTGAGTTAGCAGTTAAGAAGGCAGCAGAAGCTGAATTGACAGATGATGCTTATAAGAAGGCCTTTGACGAGTACACTCCTGATGTGACTGCTCAAATTATCCGTTTGGACAATGAAGACAAGGCCAAAGAAGTCCTCGAAAAAGCTAAGGCAAGTGGCGCAGATTTCGCTCAATTGGCCAAAGATAACTCAACTGATGAGAAAACCAAAGCTAACGGTGGAGAAATTACCTTTGATTCTGCTTCAACAGAAGTACCAGATCAAGTTAAGAAAGCAGCTTTTGCCTTGGATGTTAACGGCATTTCTGATGTCATTACAGTTACTGGAACACAAGCTTTCACAGCAGCCAATATTATATTGTTAAACTCACTAAGAAAACAGAAAAATCATCTAATATTGATGACTACAAAGAAAAATTAAAAACTGTTATCTTAACTCAAAAACAAAACGACGCATCATTTGTTCAAAGCATTATCGGAAAAGAATTGCAAGCAGCCAATATCAAGGTTAAGGACCAAGCCTTCCAAAATATCTTTACCCAATATATTGGTGGTGGAGATTCAAGCTCAAGCAGTTCTTCAAAAGAATAAAACAGAAAAGAGCCCAGTGCTCTTTTTCTTATGACAAAAATAGTCCATCTGATGGATAAGAGTTTTTTTCTTTCGGAAAAAATGGTATAATAGCAATCAAAACTAGAAAACAAACGGAATTTGGGAAGCAATTGTGTTGTTCTCATTAGATTGGTGATGCTATGAAGATTAGTAAAAGGCACCTATTAAACTATTCTATTCTAGTTCCTTACTTGCTTTTATCTATTTTGGGCTTGATTGTGGTTTATTCGACAACCAGTGCTATTTTAATTCAAGAAGGCCAAAGTGCACTGCAATTGGTCCGAAGTCAGGGACTATTTTTGGATATTTAGTTTGATACTGATTGCCTTGATATATAAGTTGAGACTGAATTTTTAAGAAACGAACGTCTTTTTATTTATCGTTATGTTCGTTGAGCTGATTCTTTAGTTTTGGCTCGTTTGATTGGTATTCCTGTCAATGGAGCCTATGGCTGGATTTCTGTAGGGCCTTTTGACTATTCAGCCAGCCGAATACTTGAAAAATTATTATTATTTGGTATTTAGCAAACAGATTTTCCAAACAACAAGAGGATATAGCCATTTATGATTTTCAAGTTTTAACACAAAATCAGTGGCTTCCTCGTGCGTTTAATGATTGGCGCTTTGTCCTCTTTGTCCTGATTGGAAGCCTTGCTATTTTCCCAGATTTGGGAATGCTTCTATTTTAGCTTTGGTTGCCTTGATTATGTATACGATTAGTGGTATCGCTTATAGATGGTTTATTGCATTTTTGGGAATTTTGGTTGGTATTTCTGCCCTATCCTTATCACTTATTTCTTTTATAGGGGTTGATACATTTTCAAAAATTCCAGTATTTGGCTATGTGGCCAAGCGTTTCAGTGCCTATTTTAATCCCTTCGCTGATTTGGCAGGGGCAGGTCACCAACTCGCAAATTCCTATTTTGCTATGGTAAATGGTGGTTGGTTTGGTCTAGGCTTAGGAAATTCAATTGAAAAACGTGGCTATTTACCAGAGGCCCATACAGACTTTGTATTTTCAATTGTCATTGAAGAATTTGGATTTGTGGGAGCCAGCTTGATTTTAGCACTTGTCTTTTTCCTGATTTTGCGAATTATCCTAGTCGGTATTCGTGCTAAGAATCCCTTTAATTCCATGATGGCGATTGGGGTTGGGGGGATGATGTTGGTACAGGTCTTTGTCAATATCGGTGGAATTTCTGGTATTATTCCTTCGACAGGAGTAACTTTCCCTTTCTTATCGCAAGGAGGAAACAGTCTCTAGTCTTGTCTGTAGCCATCGCCTTTGTCTTAAATATTGATGCAAGTGAAAAACGTGCTCAATTATATGAGGAGTTAGAAGCTCACTCATCAAACTATATGTAGAGCTGAGAGTGGAAAGGATTACCTATGTCTCTTCAAAAATTAGAAAACTATAGTAATAAAGCTGTCGTGCAAGAAGAAGTATTGATTTTAACAGAATTGTTAGAAGATATCACTAAAAATATGCTTGCTCCAGAAACTTTTGAAAAAATCATGCAGTTGAAGGAATTATCAACTCAAGAAGATTATCAAGGCTTGAACCAATTGGTTACTAGCCTTACAAATGATGAAATGGCTTATATTTCACGCTATTTCTCTATCCTGCCTCTCTTGATTAATATTTCAGAAGACGTGGATTTGGCCTATGAAATCAATCATCAAAATAATATCGATCAAGATTATCTTGGGAAGTTATCAGCAACAATCAAAATGGTTGCAGAAAAAGAAAATGCGGTTGAAATTCTAGAACATTTGAATGTTGTTCCAGTTTTGACTGCCCATCCAACACAAGTGCAACGTAAGAGTATGCTGGATTTGACTAACCATATCCATACCCTCTTGCGTAAGTATCGTGATGTGAAATTAGGTTTGATTAATAAGGAAAAATGGCATAATGATCTCCGTCGTTACATTGAGATTATCATGCAGACAGACATGATTCGTGAAAAGAAATTGAAAGTAACCAATGAAATCACGAATGTTATGGAATATTACAATAGTTCCTTCCTGAAGGCGGTTCCTCATCTGACTGCTGAGTACAAGCGTCTGGCTAAAAAACACGGCTTAGAGTTGAAACATCCTAAACCAATTACCATGGGTATGTGGATTGGTGGAGACCGTGATGGTAATCCTTTTGTGACTGCAGACACCTTGAAACAATCTGCTATGACTCAGTGTGAAGTCATCATGAATTACTATGATGAAAAGATTTACCAACTTTATCGTGAATTCTCTCTCTCAACTAGTATTGTCAATGTGAGCAAGCAAGTCAGAGAAATGGCTCGTCAATCCAAGGATAATTCTATTTACCGTGAAAAAGAACTCTACCGTCGTGCCTTGTTTGATATTCAATCAAAAATCCAAGCAACAAAAACCTATCTGATTGAGGATAAGGAAGTTGGAGCTCGCTATGAAACAGCTAATGACTTTTATAAGGATTTAATCACTATCCGTGATTCCCTCTTGGAAAATAAGGGTGAAGCACTGATTTCTGGTGATTTTGTTGAGTTGATTCAAGCAGTTGAAATTTTTGGTTTCTATTTGGCATCAATTGACATGCGTCAAGATTCTAGTGTTCATGAGGCCTGTGTAGCCGAACTCTTGAAATCAGCAGGAATTCATTCTCGTTATAGCGAACTAAGTGAAGAAGAAAAGTGCCAGCTTCTCTTGAAAGAATTGGAGGAAGATCCACGTATTCTTTCTGCTACTCACGTTGAAAAATCAGAGTTACTTGAAAAAGAATTGGCCATCTTTAAGGCTGCTCGTAAGTTGAAAGATAAGTTGGGTGATGATGTTATTCGTCAAACCATTATTTCACATGCAACTAGCGTATCAGACATGTTGGAATTGACTATCTTGCTAAAAAAAGAAGTAGGGTTAGTTGATAAAGAAAGAGCCCTGTGTCCAAATCGTTCCTCTCTTTGAAACAATTGAGGACTTGGACCATTCAGAAGAAACCATGAGAGAATACCTTTCTCTTCCTCTTGCTAAGAAATGGATTGCTTCACGTAATAACTACCAAGAAATCATGCTTGGTTACTCTGATAGTAATAAAGATGGTGGCTACCTATCATCATGTTGGACCCTCTACAAGGCTCAACAACAATTGACTGGTATTGGAGATGAATTTGGCGTTAAGGTTACCTTCTTCCATGGCCGTGGTGGTACCGTCGGTCGTGGTGGTGGACCAACCTATGAAGCCATCACATCTCAACCGCTTAAGTCTATCAAGGATCGTATCCGCTTGACGGAGCAGGGTGAAGTTATTGGCAATAAATACGGTAACAAAGACGCAGCCTACTATAACCTTGAAATGCTAGTATCTGCAGCCATTAACCGTATGATTACTCAGAAGAAGAGCGATACTAATACCTCAAATCGTTACGAAGCTATTATGGACCAAGTAGTGGACCGTAGTTACGATATCTACCGTGACTTGGTCTTTGGTAATGACCATTTCTATGATTATTTCTTCGAGTCAAGTCCAATCAAGGCTATTTCAAGCTTTAACATTGGTTCTCGTCCAGCCGCTCGTAAGACTATTACTGAAATCGGTGGTTTGCGTGCTATCCCTTGGGTATTCTCATGGTCGCAAAGTCGTGTCATGTTCCCTGGCTGGTATGGGGTTGGTTCAAGCTTCAAAGAATTTATTGATAAAAATCCCGAAAATATTGAAATTTTGCGTGATATGTATCAAAATTGGCCCTTCTTCCAGTCTCTCCTTTCAAATGTTGATATGGTCTTGTCAAAATCAAATATGAACATTGCTTTTGAATATGCTAAACTTTGTGAAGATGATCAAGTAAAAGCAATTTATGAGACTATTTTAAATGAGTGGCAAGTTACCAAGGAAGTTATCTTGGCTATCGAAGGTTATGATGAACTCTTGGCTGAAAATCCATATCTAAAAGCAAGTTTGGATTATCGTATGCCATACTTTAATATTCTTAACTACATCCAGTTGGAGTTGATTAAACGTCAACGCCGAGGAGAATTATCAAGCGATCAAGAAAAATTGATCCATACAACCATCAACGGAATTGCAACAGGATTGCGTAATTCAGGTTAATACCTATCAAGCTTCCTCTTTTCTATAGGGGAAGTTTTTGAATAGTTCAAAAAAATACTCAAAGAGTCTTGACAAGTAATTGAAAAATGATATAATTTAAACATTCAGAAAAGTAATCATTCAAACTTTTTAGAGAGTCTGTGGTAGCTGAAAACAGATAAGTGGTGATGATGAAAATTGGGCTGGATGTTATTTAGAATTTGAAATCATAAAAATTCGGTGAGCACACCTTACAGTGCATCTCGTTATTGCGAGACAGAGCGATAGGGAACTTCCCTATAATTGAGGTGGTACTGCGCATCGACGTCCTCACACAAGTTTTTGTGTGAGGACTTTTTTGATGGAGGTTAGTATGGAAAGAAAACGATGGCGTCGCTTGTTTATACTCAATGAAAATCAAAAAGCAAACTAGGAAGCTAGCCGCAAGCTGTACTTGAGTACGGTAAGGCGACGCTGACGTGGTTTGAAGAGATTTTCGAAGAGTATTAGATAAGTGAAGTATTTTTAAAGGAATAAAAAGGAGAAATAGAATGAAAAATAAACGTTTAATTGGAATTATCGCTGCGTTATCAGTTTTAGTAGCAGGAAGTTTGATTTACTCTTCAATGAATAAGCCAGAAGCTAAGAATGAAAAAAAAGTTGCCAAAGTTGGTGTCCTTCAGTTTGTGAGCCATCCATCTCTTGACTTGATTTATAAAGGGATTCAAGACGGACTTGCAGAAGAAGGCTATAAAGATGACCAAGTTAAAATCGATTTTATGAACTCAGAAGGTGACCAAAGTAAGGTTGCGACAATGAGTAAACAATTGGTTGCAAATGGGAATGACCTTGTGGTTGGTATTGCAACACCAGCAGCTCAAGGATTGGCTAGTGCAACAAAAGACCTACCAGTTATCATGGCCGCGATTACAGACCCAATTGGTGCTAACTTGGTTAAAGATTTGAAAAAACCAGGTGGCAACATTACAGGGGTGTCTGACCACAATCCAGCTCAACAACAAGTTGAACTCATCAAGGCTCTAACACCAAATGTGAAAACAATAGGAGCTCTTTACTCAAGTAGCGAAGACAATTCAAAAACACAGGTCGAAGAATTTAAGGCTTATGCTGAAAAAGCAGGTTTGACAGTAGAAACATTTGCAGTTCCTTCAACAAATGAAATTGCTTCAACAGTTAACGTTATGACTAGCAAGGTCGATGCTATTTGGGTTCCAATTGATAACACTATTGCATCGGGATTTCCAACGGTTGTCTCTAGTAATCAAAGTTCTAAGAAGCCAATTTATCCAAGTGCTACTGCTATGGTAGAAATAGGTGGTTTGGCATCAGTTGTAGTTGACCAACATGACCTTGGTGTGGCAACTGGTAAAATGATTGCGCAAGTCTTGAAAGGTGCAAAACCAGCCGATACCCCAGTCAATGTCTTTTTCAACTGGTAAGTCAGTGATCAACAAAAAAATTGGCCCAAGAACTAGGTATTACGATTCCTGAATCTGTTCTAAAAGAAGCAGGACAAGTGATTGAATAATCTGTAATGGAGGAGTTGGGGACATCTCCTCCAATTTTTTGCAATAGAAAGCATATAGAAAAGGTTAAGAAACAGATGATATTATCTATTATTTCTCAAGGATTTGTCTGGGCTATTTTTAGGTCTGGGAATCTTTTATGACATTTAGGATTTTAAACTTTCCAGATATGACGACAGAAGGTTCCTTCCCTCTTGGAGGAGCTGTTGCTGTCACTCTGATAACGAAAGGTGTGAACCCATTTTTAGCGACTCTGATTGCTGTTGGAGCTGGTTGTTTGGCTGGAATGGCAGCAGGACTTCTTTATACAAAAGGGAAGATTCCAACCTTGCTCTCAGGGATTTTGGTGATGACTTCTGTCACTCTATCATGCTCTTTGATTATGGGACGTGCAAATTTAGGATTGCTTGGAACCAAGCAAATTCAGGATGTTTTGCCTTTTGATTCGGATTTGAATCAACTTTTGACAGGTCTCATCTTTGTCAGTCTTGTTATTGCTCTCATGCTCTTTTTCCTGGACACTAAACTTGGACAAGCCTACATTGCTACAGGTGACAATCCTGATATGGCTAGAAGTTTCGGGATTCATACTGGACGCATGGAGCTTATGGGTCTGGTCTTATCAAATGGTGTGATTGCCCTTGCGGGAGCTCTTATTGCCCAGCAAGAAGGGTATGCCGATGTATCTCGAGGAATCGGGGTTATCGTTGTGGGGCTTGCAAGTTTGATTATTGGGGAAGTTATTTTCAAGAGTTTGAGCTTGGCAGAGCGTCTAGTTGCCATCGTTGTGGGCTCTATCGCCTATCAATTTTAGTGTGGGCAGTTATCGCGCTTGGCTTTAATACAAGTTACCTTCGTTTGTACAGTGCCTTGATTTTAGCAGTCTGCCTCATGATTCCAACATTTAAGCAAACAATCTTGAAAGGAGCCAAGTTAAGCAAATGACAGCAATTGTAGAATTAAAAAATGCAACCAAAGTCGTTAAAAATGGCTTTGATGAAGAAAAGATTATTTTAAATGATGTTTCCTTAGAAATTTTTGAACAGGATTTTATCACGATTTTAGGTGGAAATGGTGCTGGTAAATCAACTCTTTTAACACCATTGCAGGAACCTTATCACTAACTAGTGGAACTATCCGTATTTTGGGTGAAGATGTCACTAAGTTTTCACCAGAGAAGCGAGCAAAGTATCTTTCACGTGTCTTTCAAGATCCGAAAATGGGAACAGCTCCCCGTATGACTGTCGCTGAAAATCTTTTGATTGCCAAGTTTCGTGGTGAAAAGCGAGGACTCTTTCCACGACGCCTGACTAGTTATAAGGATGAGTTTCAGGCAACTATTGAAAAAGTAGGAAATGGTCTGGAGAAACATTTGAATACACCGATTGAGTTCTTATCAGGTGGGCAAAGACAGGCCTTGAGTCTCTTAATGGCAACCTTGAAGCGTCCTGAATTGCTCTTGTTAGACGAGCATACTGCAGCCCTTGATCCAAAGACTAGTGTGGCCTTGATGGAATTGACAGATGAATTTGTCAAGAAAGATCAGCTGACAGCTCTTATGATTACCCATCATATGGAAGATGCTCTTAAGTATGGCAATCGCTTAATCGTCATGAAAGAAGGACGGATAATTCAAGACCCTCAATAATGAAGATAAAGCTAAGATGAAAATCTCAGACTACTATCAATTATTTGAATAGATGAACTTTATCTTCATCAAAAAAATAGAGAAGAAAAACTTAGAATCATTAAAGTATTTCTGAGTTTTTTAACTTTCTTTTCTATCTAGAAAAATAAGGCAAAAGATAATTACGGAAAGCGTATGAAATGGTTTACTTTTTTTCTGAAATAAAGTATACTATATAAAAGTAAACTATGATAACATGGAGGTATTGTGTATGGTTGACAAACAAGTCATTGAAGAAATCAAAAACAATGCCAACATTGTGGAAGTCATAGGAGATGTGATTTCTTTACAAAAGGCAGGACGGAACTATCTAGGGCTCTGTCCTTTTCATGGTGAAAAAACACCCTCTTTCAACGTTGTAGAGGATAAGCAGTTTTACCACTGTTTTGGTTGTGGTCGCTCGGGTGACGTCTTTAAGTTCATAGAGGAATACCAAGGGGTTCCCTTTATGGAGGCTGTTCAAATCTTAGGTCAGCGTGTTGGAATTGAGGTTGAGAAACCGCTTTATAGTGAACAGAAGCCAGTTTCGCCTCACCAAGCTCTTTATGATATGCATGAAGATGCAGCCAAATTTTATCATGCTATTCTCATGACAACGACTATGGGAGAAGAGGCCAGAAATTACCTTTATCAACGTGGCTTGACAGATGAAGTACTCAAGCATTTTCGGATTGGTTTGGCACCTCCAGAACGAAACTATCTTTATCAACGTTTGTCTGGTCAGTATCGTGAAGAGGATTTCTTGGATTCAGGACTGTTTTATCTCTCGGATGCCAATCAATTTGTAGATACTTTTCACAATCGGATTATGTTTCCTCTGACAAATGACCAAGGAAAGGTTATTGCCTTCTCAGGTCGTATCTGGCAGAAAACGGATTCACAAACTTCTAAGTATAAAAATAGCCGATCGACTGCAATTTTTAACAAAAGTTACGAATTATATCATATGGATAGGGCAAAAAAATCTTCTGGAAAAGCCAGTGAGATTTACCTGATGGAAGGGTTCATGGATGTCATTGCAGCTTATCGAGCTGGAATCGAAAAACGCTGTCGCATCTATGGGAACAGCCTTGAGTCGAGAGCATGTTGATCATCTGAAAAGGTTAACCAAGAAGTTGGTTCTTGTTTACGATGGCGATAAGGCTGGGCAAGCCGCGACATTGAAAGCGCTGGACGAAATTGGTGATATGCCTGTGCAAATCGTCAGCATGCCTGATAACTTGGATCCAGATGAGTATCTACAAAAAAATGGTCCAGAAGACTTGGCCTATCTATTGACGAAAACTCGTATTAGTCCGATTGAGTTTTACATTCACCAGTACAAACCTGAAAATAGTGAAAACCTGCAGGCTCAGATTGAGTTTATTGAAAAAATAGCTCCTTTGATTGTTCAAGAGAAGTCCATCACTGCTCAAAACAGCTATATCCATATTTTAGCTGACAGTCTGGCGTCCTTTGATTATCCCCAGATTGAGCAGATTGTTAATGAGAGTCGACAGGCGCAAAGGCAGAATCGCATGGAAGGAATTTCCAGACCGATGCAAATCACTATGCCTGTCACCAAACAGTTATCAGCTATTATGAGAGCAGAAGCCCATCTACTCTATCGGATGATGGAATCTCCACTTGTTTTGAACGATTACCGTTTGCGAGAAGATTTTGCATTTGACACACCTGAATTTCAGGTCTTATATGACTTGCTTGGTCAGTATGGCAATCTTCCTCCAGAAGTTTTAGCAGAACAGACAGAGGAAGTTGAAAGAGCTTGGTACCAAGTTTTAGCTCAGGACTTACCTGCTGAGATGTCACCTCAGGAACTTAGTGAAGTAGAAATGACTCGAAACAAGGCTCTCTTGAATCAGGACAATATGAGAATCAAAAAGAAGGTGCAGGAAGCTAGCCATGTAGGAGATACAGACACAGCCCTAGAAGAATTGGAACGTTTAATTTCACAAAAGAGAAGAATGGAGTAACAATGGCAACAAAACAAAAAGAAGTAACAACATTTGACGTGCAAGTAGCAGAATTTATCCGTAATCATAAGCAAAAAGGGACAGCAACAGATGATGAAATTAATGCTAGTCTGGTGATTCCTTTTACCTTGGACGCTGATGGGATTGAGGATCTCTTGCAACGGATTCAGGATGCGGGAATTTCTATCACAGATAACGAAGGAAATCCAAGTGCACGAGTTCTTAGTACTGAAGAAGAGCTAGAACTCAGCGATGAGGACTTGATTGGGTCAACTTCGGCTAAGGTTAATGACCCTGTCCGTATGTACTTGAAAGAAATCGGGGTCGTACCTCTCTTGACCAATGAAGAGGAAAAAGAATTGGCCCTAGCTGTTGAAGCTGGTGATATCGAAGCCAAACAGCGTCTTGCAGAAGCTAACCTTCGTTTGGTTGTTTCTATTGCCAAACGCTATGTTGGCCGTGGTATGCAGTTCCTTGACTTGATTCAAGAAGGAAATATGGGCTTGATGAAGGCAGTTGACAAGTTTGACTATTCTAAAGGGTTCAAGTTTTCAACTTACGCAACTTGGTGGATTCGTCAGGCTATCACTCGTGCTATTGCGGATCAAGCTCGTACCATCCGTATTCCAGTCCACATGGTTGAAACCATCAATAAATTGGTTCGTGAACAGCGTAACCTTCTTCAAGAATTGGGTCAAGACCCAACACCAGAGCAAATCGCTGAACGTATGGATATGACTCCTGACAAAGTGCGTGAAATCTTGAAGATTGCCCAAGAACCAGTATCTCTTGAAACACCGATTGGTGAAGAGGATGATAGCCATCTTGGGGACTTTATCGAAGATGAAGTGATTGAAAATCCAGTGGACTATACAACTCGTATCGTCTTGCGTGAGCAGTTGGATGAGGTCTTGGATACTCTTACAGATCGTGAGGAAAATGTTCTGCGTCTACGTTTTGGACTAGATGATGGAAAAATGCGTACTCTTGAAGATGTGGGGAAAGTCTTTAACGTGACTCGCGAGCGTATCCGTCAGATTGAAGCCAAGGCTTTGAGAAAACTACGTCAACCAAGTCGCAGCAAACCGCTTCGTGATTTTATTGAAGACTAGGAGTGAGGAAAATATGGCTTATACAGAAGAGCAAATTGATAACATCAAAACACGGATTTTAACAGCCTTGGAAGAAGTTATCGACCCTGAGTTGGGAATCGATATTGTCAATCTTGGCTTGATTTATGAGATTCGTTTTGACGGTGACACAGGTCAAACAGAGATTGATATGACTTTGACAACTATGGGTTGTCCCCTAGCAGACCTTTTGACAGACCAGATTTATGATGCCATGACAGAGGTGCCAGAAGCAACGGATACTGAGGTTAAATTAGTTTGGTATCCAGCTTGGACAGTTGAAAAATGAGTCGCTATGCACGCATTGCCCTAGGAATTAAGTAATTACTCTTCGAAAATCAAATTCAAACCGCGTCAACGTCGCCTTGCCGTACTTAAGTACAGCCTGCGGCTAGTTTCCTAGTTTGCTCTTTGATTTTCATTGAGTATAAACATATAAACTATGTGAGAGATTGTTGGAAAAGCGAGGAAATTTCCTCTTTTTTTCCGCTAGTCTCTCCTTTCTTTTGCTGATTTTATTCAAAGAAAATGATATAATAGTAGTTATGGAAAAAAAGAAATTACGCATCAATATGTTGAGTTCAAGTGAGAAAGTAGCAGGACAAGGAGTTTTCAGGTGCTTACCGTGAACTAGTTCGTCTTCTTCACCGTGATGCCAAGGATCAATTGATTGTTACTGAAAATCTTCCAATCGAGGCAGATGTAACTCACTTTCATACGATTGATTTCCCCTATTATTTATCAACCTTCCAAAAGAAACGCTCAGGGAGAAAAATTGGCTATGTGCATTTCTTACCTGATACACTTGAGGGGAGTTTGAAAATTCCATTTTTCTTAAAGGGAATTGTTAAACGCTATGTATTTTCTTTTTACAATCGGATGGAGCACTTGGTTGTGGTCAATCCTATGTTTATTGAGGATTTGGTGGCTGCTGGTATTCCACGTGAAAAAGTAACCTATATTCCTAACTTTGTCAACAAGGAAAAATGGCATCCACTTCCAAAAGAAGAGATAGTAAAACTGCGAACAGAGCTTGGTGTTGGCGACAATCAGTTTATCGTAGTAGGTGCTGGTCAAGTTCAGAAACGCAAAGGGATTGATGATTTTATTCGTCTGGCTGAGGAATTGCCTCAGATTACCTTTATCTGGGCGGGTGGCTTCTCTTTTGGTGGTATGACAGATGGTTATGAACGCTATAAGAAAATTATGGAAAATCCTCCTAAAAATTTGATGTTTCCAGGTATTGTGTCACCAGAGCGGATGCGCGAATTGTATGCTCTAGCGGACCTTTTCTTGTTGCCTAGTTACAATGAACTTTTTCCCTATGACTATTTTAGAGGCTGCCAGTTGTGAAGCTCCTATCATGTTACGTGATTTGGATCTCTATAAGGTGATTTTGGAGGGAAATTACCGGGCGACAGCAGATAGAGAAGAGATGAAAGAAGCTATTTTGGAATACCAAGCAAATCCTGTTGCTTTAAAAGACCTCAAAGAAAAAGCTAAGAATATTTCCAGAGAGTATTCTGAAGAGCATCTGTTACAAATCTGGTTGGACTTTTATGAGAAACAAGCCGCTTTAGGGAGAAAGTAAAAAGTGAGGTAATCTATGCGAATTGGTTTATTTACAGATACCTATTTTCCTCAGGTTTCAGGTGTTGCGACCAGTATTCGAACCTTAAAAACAGAACTTGAAAAGCAGGGGCATACTGTTTTTATCTTTACGACGACAGATAAGGATGTCAATCGCTACGAAGATTGGCAAATCATCCGCATTCCAAGTGTTCCCTTTTTTGCTTTTAAGGATCGTCGCTTTGCCTATCGAGGCTTTAGCAAGGCGCTTGAAATTGCCAAACAATATCAGCTAGATATTATCCACACTCAGACAGAATTTTCTCTTGGCTTGTTGGGGATTTGGATTGCCCGTGAATTGAAGATTCCAGTCATCCATACCTATCACACCCAGTATGAAGACTATGTGCATTATATTGCTAAGGGGATGTTGATTCGTCCTAGTATGGTCAAGTACTTAGTCAGAGGTTTCCTGCACGATGTGGATGGAGTAATTTGCCCGAGTGAGATTGTCCGTAACTTGTTATCTGACTATAAGGTCAAGGTTGAAAAAAGGGTCATTCCAACTGGGATTGAATTAGCCAAGTTCGAGCGTCCGGAAATCAAGCAAGAAAACTTGAAGAACTGCGTAGTAAATTAGGGATTCAAGAGAATGAAAAGATGTTGCTTAGTCTTTCTAGAATTTCCTATGAAAAAAATATTCAAGCAGTTTTAACAGCCTTTGCAGAAGTTTTGAAAGAGGAAGACAAGGTTAAACTGGTAGTTGCTGGGGATGGTCCATATCTGGATGACCTCAAAGAGCAAGCCCAGAAACTAGAGATTCAAGAGTCCGTTGTCTTTACAGGGATGATTGCTCCTAGTGAGACAGCTCTTTATTATAAGGCTGCAGATTTCTTCATCTCAGCATCGACAAGTGAAACGCAAGGTTTGACTTACTTAGAAAGCTTAGCCAGTGGAACGCCTGTCATTGCTCATGGAAATCCTTATTTAGACAATCTCATCAATGACAAGATGTTTGGAACCTTGTATTACGGAGAGCATGATTTGGCTGGAGCCATTTTAGAGGCCCTGATTGCAACGCCAGATATGAATGAGCATACCTTATCAGCGAAATTATACGAGATTTCAGCTGAGAATTTTGGAAAACGGGTGCATGAATTCTATCTAGATGCCATTATTTCTAATAATTTCCAGAAAGATTTGGCTAAAGATGATACGGTCAGCCAGCGTATCTTTAAGACAGTTTTGTATCTACCACAACAGGTGGTTGCTGTGCCTGTAAAAGGCTCTAGACGGATGCTGAAGGCATCAAAAACACAGTTAATCAGCATGAGAGATTATTGGAAAGACCCTGAAGAATAGAAAGAGGACAAGCTATGACAAAAACAATTAATGAGAAGTGGTTCTGACAAAAAGATTGCTGGTGTTTGTGCTGGGGTGGCCCATTATTTTGATATGGATCCTACTATCGTTCGCGTAATATGGGGTGTTCTTGCTTTTGGTTATGGAGCTGGAATTGTAGCCTATATCATTTTATGGATTATTGCACCAGTAGCAAGTGACTATTGAAAACTAGCTAAATTCATGCTAAGATAATAGAAAATAGAATGTAATGAAGGAGAGAAAAATGGCATTCGGAGATAATGGAAATCGTAAAAAAACGATGTTTGAGAAATTAACCTTGCTTATCGTGCTTATCATGTTAGTAGCAAGTATTTTGGGGATTTTCGCAACTGCAATTGGTGCCCTCAGTAATCTATAAAATAGATTTAAGAAATTTTGTGACTGGGATTTCCCAGCCCTTTTTTAAAGTGAGAAGAAAAAATGAGTATGTTTTAGATACAGCCAAGATTAAGGTCAAGGCTGGTAATGGTGGTGATGGCATGGTTGCCTTTCGCCGTGAAAAAAATATGTCCCTAATGGCGGTCCTTGGGGCGGTGATGGTGGTCGTGGAGGCAATGTCGTCTTCGTTGTAGATGAAGGTCTACGTACCCTCATGGATTTCCGCTATAATCGCCATTTCAAGGCTGATTCTGGTGAGAAAGGAATGACCAAAGGGATGCATGGTCGTGGTGCTGATGACCTTAGAGTTCGAGTGCCACAAGGTACGACTGTTCGTGATGCTGAGACAGGCAAGGTTTTGACAGATTTGATTGAACATGGTCAAGAATTTATCGTTGCCCACGGTGGACGTGGTGGACGTGGAAATATCCGCTTTGCGACACCAAAAAATCCTGCACCGGAAATCTCTGAAAATGGGGAGCCAGGACAGGAACGTGAGTTGCAATTGAATTAAAAATCTTGGCAGATGTTGGTTTAGTTGGATTCCCATCTGTTGGGAAATCAACACTTTTAAGTGTTATTACCTCAGCTAAACCAAAAATCGGTGCCTACCACTTTACGACTATTGTACCAAATCTAGGAATGGTTCGTACCCAAACAGGCGAATCCTTTGCAGTAGCTGATTTACCAGGTTTGATTGAAGGGGCTAGTCAGGGAGTAGGTCTGGGAACCCAGTTCCTCCGTCACATTGAGCGTACCCGTGTCATCCTTCACATCATTGATATGTCAGCTAGTGAAGGCCGTGATCCTTATGAGGATTATCTTGCCATTAACAAGGAGTTGGAGTCATACAATCTTCGTCTCATGGAGCGTCCACAGATTATTGTAGCTAATAAGATGGATATGCCTGAGAGTCAGGAAAATCTTGAAGTCTTCAAGAAGAAATTAGCTGAAAATTACGATGAATTTGAAGAGTTACCAGCTATTTTCCCAATATCTGGTTTGACCAAGCAAGGTCTGGCTACACTTTTGGATGCTACAGCTGAATTGTTAGACAAGACACCAGAATTCTTGCTCTATGACGAGTCAGATATGGAAGAAGAAGCATACTACGGCTTTGACGAGGAAGAAAAAGCCTTTGAAATTAGTCGTGATGACGATGCGACATGGGTACTTTCTGGTGAAAAACTGATGAAACTCTTTAATATGACCAACTTTGATCGTGACGAATCGGTCATGAAATTTGCTCGCCAGCTACGTGGCATGGGGGTTGATGAAGCCCTTCGTGCGCGTGGTGCTAAAGATGGTGATTTGGTCCGCATTGGTAAATTTGAGTTTGAATTTGTAGACTAGGAGACTGGTATGGGAGATAAACCGATATCTTTCCGAGATGCGGATGGCAATTTTGTTTCCGCCGCAGACGTTTGGAATGAAAAGAAATTGGAAGAACTATTTAATCGTCTCAATCCAAATCGTGCCTTGAGATTGGCACGAACTAAAAAAGAAAATCCATCACAGTAAAGAAGATAAAACTCCAATTATCAGTCAAGTTAACTGTAACAAATAGAAGCTAAGATCGAGAAAGGGCAAAGTTTGTCCTTTCTTTTTACTTGTAAATTATAATATATTGAAATGGAATATGAACAAATCGATTAGAGAATTCAAATCAAATTTCTAACAAGGATTTAGAAGTCGTATTGTCCTATTCCAGTTTTTAAAAATACTATACTTTTTCTATTGAAAAGAATTTTTACAAAAATAGTTGGTTATTTAGTTTATTTATGCTATAATAGGAGCAATTATTTTTAGGAGGTGTCAGTATGTCTTATTTGTTTGAGATATTACCGAGTTTATTGAGCGGTGCAAGCATGACTTTACAGGTTTTTGCACTGGTCTTGATTTTTTCTATTCCCTTGGGCGTTTTGATTGCCTTTGCCTTGCAAGTCCATTGGAAGCTCCTCCATCATCTGATTAACATTTATATCTGGATCATGCGAGGCACACCCTTGCTCTTGCAGTTGATATTTATCTATTATGTGCTCCCAAGTATTGGGATCCGTTTGGACCGTCTTCCTGCGGCTATCATTGCCTTTGTTCTCAATTATGCGGCTTACTTTGCTGAAATCTTCCGTGGTGGGATTGAGACTATCCCTAAAGGTCAATATGAGGCTGCTAAGGTCTTGAAGTTCAGTCCCTTTGCCACAGTTCGCTATATTATCTTGCCCCAAGTGACCAAGATTGTTCTTCCTAGCGTATTTAACGAAGTCATGAGTTTGGTCAAGGATACTTCCCTGGTTTATGCTCTAGGCATTTCAGACCTTATCTTGGCTAGTCGAACAGCTGCCAACCGTGATGCTAGTCTGGTTCCAATGTTCTTGGCAGGAGCCATTTACTTGATTTTGATTGGTATTGTGACCATTCTTGCCAAAAAAGTTGAGAAGAAGTACAGTTACTATAGATAGGAGGCTACCATGTTAGAATTACGAAATATCAATAAGGGTTTTGGTGAAAAGCAAATTTTGTCCAATTTCAGTCTAAGCATTCCTGAAAAACATATCCTGGCTATCGTTGGGCCTTCTGGTGGAGGTAAGACAACTCTCTTACGTATGCTTGCAGGTCTTGAAACCATTGATTCAGGGCAAATCTTTTATAATGGAGAACCTTTAGAACTGGATGAACTGGAGAAGCGGAATTTACTGGGATTTGTCTTCCAAGATTTTCAACTTTTCCCTCATTTATCAGTTTTAGATAATTTGACCTTATCGCCTGTGAAAACAGTGGGAATGAAGCAGGATGAGGCTGAGCAGAAGGCGCGAGGTCTTTTGGAACAGTTAGGACTGGCTGGTCATGCAGATGCCTATCCTTTCTCACTATCTGGTGGGCAAAAGCAACGGGTGGCCTTGGCGCGTGCTATGATGATTGACCCAGAAATCATTGGTTACGATGAACCAACTTCCGCTCTGGATCCAGAATTGCGCTTGGAAGTGGAAAAACTGATCTTGCAAAATAGGGAACTTGGTATGACGCAGATTGTCGTTACCCACGATTTACAATTCGCTGAAAATATCGCAGATCAGATTCTCAAGGTTGAGCCCAAGTAGGAGGTGCCAATGACTAATAAGAAAATTGCTTTAGTGTTGGTTTCGCTCCTGACTCTCTTTTTAACGGCTTGTACTCAGAAGGCTAGTGATCCAAAGCAGGATAACTGGGATAAGTATCAAGAGCAAGGCAGTATAACCATTGGTTTTGACAATACTTTTGTACCCATGGGATTTGAAGAAAAGAATGGCCAATATACGGGCTTTGATATTGACTTAGCACAAGCAGTTTCTGAAAAATTAGGTTTTAAGGTGCAATTTCAGCCAATTGACTGGGATATGAAGGAGACGGAACTGCAAAATGGAACCATAGATGCCATCTGGAATGGCTATTCTGCCACTGATGAACGCCGAGAAAAGGTTGCCTTTAGCATTCCATATATGGAAAATCAGCAAGTTCTGGTTGCGAAGAAAAGCCAGAAAATTCATTCAGTAGAGGATATGAAGGATAAGACTTTGGGAGCCCAAGCCGGTTCCTCTGGTTATTTAGACTTTGAAGCTCAGCCAGACTTATTGAAAAATCGCGTCAAAGACCAGAAGGCTAATCAGTACCAGAGTTTCAATGAAGCCTTGATTGATTTGAAGAATGATCGAATTGATGCCTTGTTGATTGACCGAGTGTATGCTAATTACTATCTTCAGTCTGAGGGGATATTAAATGACTATAATGTCTTTTCAGCTGGATTTGAGAGTGAATCTTTTGCTGTAGGTGTCAGACCTGCAGATAAAAAATTACTGCAAGCTTTAAATCAATCCTTTGTTGAACTACATCAAGAAGGGAAGTTCCAGGAAATCAGCCAAAAATGGTTTGGTGATGATGTAGCAACCAAAGAAGTGAGAAGTAGAGATTGAGTGTTTCCTCAATCTCTTTTTGGATCGAAAAATCCTCTGGCAAGTACCAGAGGATAAGAGTATTATTTCATTGTTGGGAAGAGCAATACATCACGGATAGTAGTTGTATCAGTGAGAAGCATGCAGAGACGGTCGATACCGATTCCCAAACCACCTGTTGGTGGCATACCGTATTCAAGAGCCTCGATGTAGTCATAATCAATACCTGTCGCTTCATCGTCACCAAGTTCTTTGGCTTTAGCTTGGGCTTCAAAACGGCTAAGTTGGTCGATTGGGTCGTTGAGCTCAGTAAAGGCATTACCGTACTCCTTAGTCATGATGAAGAGCTCGAAACGGTCAGTAAAGCGTTCGTCTTCAGTATTCTTCTTAGCCAGTGGAGATACAGCTACTGGATGGCCATAGACAAAGGTTGGTTGGATCAAGGTTTCTTCAACAAACTCTTCAAAGAAGGCATTGATAATGTGACCAACCTCAGTGTAGTGTTTTCTCAACTGGAACTTTCTTCTCAGCAGCAATAGCTTTGGCTTCCTCGAAAGTCATATCTTGCCAGAAATCGACACCAGTAATTTCTTTAATAGCATCCACCATGTGAACACGTTTAAATGGCTCGTTAATCTTGATTTCAGTACCTTGATAGTTAACTGGACCATCGCCTTTGACTGATTTAGCAGCATGTTGGATAATGCCTTCAGTCAAGTCCATGATGTCTTGGAAGTCAGCATAAGCTTGGTAGACTTCGATAGAAGTAAATTCAGGGTTATGAGTAGCATCCATTCCTTCGTTACGGAAGATACGGCCAATTTCATAGACGCGCTCCATACCACCCACGATAAGGCGTTTCAAGTGAAGTTCAGTCGCGATACGAAGTACCATGTCAATGTCTTGGGCATTGTGGTGGGTGATAAATGGACGGGCAGAAGCACCACCAGCCTCATTGTGAAGAACAGGTGTTTCCACTTCTAGGAAACCTTTTTGATCAAGGTAACGACGGATTTCAGAGATGATTTTTGAACGAGTGACAAAACGCTCAAAGCTTTCGCGATCTGAAATCAAGTCCAAGTAACGTTTACGGTAAATTGTTTCAACGTCTGTCAAACCGTGGAATTTCTCAGGAGTGGGCGAAGTGCTTTTAGACAAGTGAGTGATGTGAGTAGCTTTGATAGAGAGTTCTCCCATATCTGTACGCATCACTTCACCTTCGACACCAAGAAAGTCACCTAGGTCTGCTTTTTTGAAGATTTCGTAGTTTTCTTCACCGACAGCATCTTTACGAACATAGATTTGGATTTGACCTTCGCGGTCTTGAAGGTGGGCAAAACCTACTTTACCTTTACCACGTTTGGTTACCAAGCGTCCTGCGATAGTAGCTGTTTCGTTTTTTTATCGTGTAATTGTTCTTTATCGAGGTCAGCAAATTTATCTTTTAATTCTTGTGAATTTGCAGTACGTTCAAAGCGTTTTCCAAAGGGATCGATTCCTTGTTCACGGAGCGCAGCCATTTTTTCACGGCGAACGATCTGCTGGTCATTTAGTTCTTCCATATGTTCTGTTGACATGGGATCCTCCTAGTTTTACTCAAAATTGAATACGATGAGTCATTTTTTTGCGATACTCCCCATTTTATCATAAATAAGCAAGAAATTCACGGATAATCTTTAAAACTAAAAAGAACTTGACGCTAATACTCTTCGAAAATCTCTTCAAACCACGTCAACGTCGCCTTGCCGTAGGATAGGTAACTGACTTCGTCGGTCTTATCCACCACCTGCAAAACACTGTTTTGAGCAACCTGCGGCTAGTTTCTAGTTTGCTCTTTTGATTTTCATTGAGTATAAAATCAAGTTCTGTTATTGATAGGAAGTATCATTCCAAGTATCGAGAGTGAATGTTTCAAAATCATGGGTTTCTAAAATGGTCAGGCTGGCATTTGCTAGACCTCCATCTTTACGAAGAAGTGGTTCTTTATAGCCTAGAAGAGTACGAAGACTGGCAGTAAGATTGGCGCCGTGACCTACAATTAGAATACGCTCAGCCGGACTATCTTTTAATGATTTGATAAATTGACGGTCCGTCGCGTGGTGCTATAGAGGGATTCGGCACTCGAACATTTGAGTGTCAAACTTGGCAAGATTAGATCGGAAAGCTTTGATTTGTTGCGGGTAAATAGCTTCCAAGGTTGCAATTTTTAAACCTTCTAACTTTCCAAGTTGCCATTCACGAAGATTCGGAACACTTTCTAAAGGACAGGGGGTCTGGAGTTGACTTTGGATAATCTCAGCAGATTTGACCGCTCGAGGTAAATCACTTGAATAAATCTGATCGAAAGGAATATCCTTGAGATACTGGCCAAGTTGTTTTAGGGTTTCAATGGATTCAGGAAGAAGGGGGGAATCTCCACTAGCACCTTGAAAGCGCCCTTCTTGGTTCCATACTGTACGACCGTGGCGGACAAAGTAGAGTTTCATTATTGGATTTCCTCCAAGATATTTGCAAAGTCAGCCTTTACAAAACTAGCCAAGTCTTGTGGTGCGACGATAATGCTGTGTCCGACTTCCCCTGCAGAGACAATCATTTGATCCAAGTTTAGAGCGATTTTATCGATAAAAATGGGGTAATTGTGTTTCTGACGAATGCCGACAGGATTGTTAGCTCCATGAATGTAACCAGTTGTTTTTTCTAAGTCCTTTTGTGGAATCATGCTCACTTTTTATTGCCAGAAATTTTGGCTAGTTTCTTTTTCCGACAAGTGTTGAGTGATAGGAACAATTCTGATAATCGGTCCTGTCTTGTCTCCCCAAAAGAGCCAAGGTTTTGAAAAATCTGATCTCGTCTCATAACCTTGCGGAAGTTCTCCTTCTAGGGCATTGATTTGAATCCCTTGATGTGGGATACCTGCTTTTAGATAGGATTTGTTCCACTAATGTTTTTGATTTTTACTTTTTTTGCCATTATTTATACTTATCCTCCAATTGGCTCATCCAAATACCAAGCCAGATTCCCAGGGCAAAGAAGAAGGCGATGATGACATAACCAACAAGTGAAAAGTCCTGTGTATTGGATACTTTCAGCGTTTCCTGCATTTGGAATCAAGATCAAAAAGGGTACTTGATAGGACGATACCGATGATGAAATGATAGACGCGTGAGTGGTAGTTGTTTAGCGCATAATCCATCAACTTTGAAAAAATGATGAGAGTTGCACCTGCACCAATTCCAATCGGGAAGAAGGTTCCCAAGAGGTCAAAGGTTTTAAAACCAGTCAACATAGGAGCATAGAGTCCCAAAATTAAAAGTAGATTTGATGGACTGAGGCCAGGCACCAATACGCCAAGAGCCAGTAGTGCACCTGCTAGGACGAAGTAAAAAGCTGGTGCTTAAGGTTCCAACAACAAAATTTAAGGCATAGAGTCCTAATCCAGAAATAATAAAGGTCGTCCAGAACCAAGCTAAATCAATCTTGTCTCGGTCAGATTCTCGAGTTGATTCTTTGAGAAGGCTAGGAACAGTACCAATGATAGCCCCCGCAAAGCTCCATAAGACAAAGACCTGATAATTTTCAAGCAGGTATTCAATCGGGTAGGAAAAATAAGCTGATTCCCAGAAGCATACCAATGGCAACTGGTATAAAGTACAAAAAACATTTTCTTTAAAGTCTTTAAAGGGTGGGCCAGAAAAGCCAATCATCCGTTCGTAAATTCCTAAGATTGCTGCTAGAACCCCTCCGGAAATTCCCGGTAGGATAAATCCAAGAGCAATTACAATCCCTTTAATAAGGCGTGCTAACCATGAGAGCATATTTTTCCTCCAACTATTTCTATTTCAAAAAATCCTTACTATATTGTATCACAATCAAACACAAAAAGAAAAAGCAAATGCTAAACAAATGCTTTTAAGGTTTTAAAAAGAGTTTTCTAAAGGTTTCTTCTTTGTTTTTTAAGGAAGAAATGACGTTGATATCAAATCGTGGTCAAAGCCAGCAATTTTTCCTTTTAGAAGTGTACTGGTGGATGTCGTAATCTAAGTCCGTATTAGGTTTGCTTTCGAAAAATCCAGTATTTGATCCATAGGAAGGAATCCAAACAGACGTAAACTTGCCTGTATCAATACTGTGTTCTTCCATGAAATATACACCAATGTAGATTCCGATATTTTTAGCACCAAGTGATTCTAGCTTTGCTCGAAAGGCTTCAACACCTTCGTTCATATTGGGCATGGTTTTTTCTTCCACATCTAGCCAATAGTAACTAGGGCTGTATGGGTGAAGAGCGCTATAAAATATCAGCAGCCTTTTCCATTTCTTGGACACTTTTTCCAGCTACATAGGCATAGACCCCAACTGGGACATTTCGTTTTTGAAACTCGGTGATATGGGTTTTAAAGGCCTTATCTACACCATTAACAAAGGAAGCATCGTTTTCTTTTGAAGACTGAGCTCCGCTGTGAACACGAACGATGGCTCCAGAAATGTTTTGAGACAGAGTATCGTAATTAATTTCTTCAGGACGTTGCCAACCAGAAACATCAATTACTGGTTTATCTATATTATGTAGCGTAGTGTCTCTACTTACGCGATATTTGACTTTGTTTTTACAGGATGGTCCTCAAAACGAGGGCGATTTAGGATTAAAATCAAAAATCATAATCCCAAAAACCAAAATAAAATAAGCGGATTAAATTTCTTTCTCATATCTCATAATTTTTACCTTAAAAATGGAAAAAATCAAAAAAATACTCAAAAATGGGTTAAGAAAGGACTTTAGAGCATTTTTGATTCAAGAGCGCGGAATGATTTGAAATATGGTATAATAAAGGAATTTCTACAGAAAAAGAGAAGATTATGTCAAATTATGCCATTATTTTAGCAGCGGGCAAAGGGACTCGCATGAAATCTGATTTGCCAAAAGTGTTGCACAAGGTTGCGGGTATTTCTATGCTGGAACATGTTTTCCGTAGTGTGGGAGCTATCCAACCTGAAAAGACAGTAACAGTTGTTGGACACAAGGCAGAATTGGTTGAGGAAGTCTTGGCTGGACAGACAGAATTTGTAACTCAATCTGAACAGTTAGGAACTGGTCATGCGGTTATGATGACAGAGCCAATCTTAGAAGGTTTGTCAGGTCACACTTTGGTCATTGCAGGGGATACTCCTTTAATCACAGGTGAAAGTTTGAAAAACTTGATTGATTTCCACATCAATCATAAAAATGTGGCCACTATCTTGACCGCTGAAACGGACAATCCTTTTGGCTATGGACGAATTGTACGTAATGACAATGCAGAGGTTCTTCGCATTGTTGAGCAGAAGGATGCCACGGATTTTGAAAAGCAAATCAAGGAAATCAACACTGGAACATACGTCTTTGATAACGAGCGTTTATTTGAGGCTTTGAAAAATATCAATACCAATAACGCTCAAGGCGAATACTATATTACAGATGTTATTGGCATTTTCCGTGAAGCTGGTGAAAAAGTTGGCGCTTATACTTTGAAAGATTTTGATGAAAGTCTTGGAGTAAATGACCGTGTGGCTCTTGCGACAGCTGAGTCGGTTATGCGTCGTCGCATCAATCATCAACACATGGTCAATGGGGTCAGCTTTGTCAATCCAGAAGCCACTTATATCGATATTGATGTTGAGATTGCGTCTGAAGTTCAAATCGAAGCCAATGTTACCTTGAAAGGACAAACGAAAATTGGTGCTGAGACTGTTTTGACAAACGGTACTTATGTAGTGGATAGCACTATCGGAGCAGGAGCTGTCATTACCAACTCTATGATTGAGGAAAGTAGTGTTGCTGACGGAGTGACAGTAGGTCCTTATGCCCACATTCGTCCAGGTTCAAGTCTAGCTGCCCAAGTCCATATTGGTAACTTTGTTGAGGTGAAAGGTTCTTCAATCGGTGAGAATACCAAGGCTGGTCATTTGACTTATATCGGAAACTGTGAAGTGGGTAGTCATGTTAACTTTGGTGCAGGAACCATTACAGTCAACTATGACGGCAAAAACAAATACAAGACAGTCATTGGTAACAATGTTTTTGTTGGTTCAAATTCAACCATTATTGCGCCAGTAGAACTTGGTGATAATTCCCTCGTTGGTGCTGGTTCAACTATTACCAAAGACGTGCCAGCGGATGCGATTGCGATTGGCCGTGGTCGTCAGGTCAATAAAGACGAATATGCAACACGCCTTCCTCATCATCCTAAGAATCAGTAGGAGCCTATCATGGAATTTGAAGAAAAAAACACTTAGCCGTAAAGAAATCTATCAAGGACCAATATTTAAACTGGTCCGAGATCAGGTTGAATTACCAGAAGGCAAGGGAACTGCCCAACGTGATTTGATTTTCCACAATGGAGCTGTCTGTGTTTTAGCAGTAACGGATGAGCAAAAACTCATCTTGGTTAAGCAGTACCGTAAAGCCATTGAGGCAGTCTCTTATGAAATTCCAGCCGGAAAGTTGGAACTAGGAGAAAATACAGACCCTGTCGCTGCAGCCCTTCGTGAATTGGAGGAAGAAACAGCCTATACAGGGAAGTTAGAACTCTTGTATGACTTTTATTCAGCCATTGGTTTTTGTAATGAAAAGTTAAAACTATACCTAGCCAGTGATTTGACAAAGGTGGCAAATCCGCGTCCCCAGGATGAGGATGAAACCTTAGAAGTCCTTGAAGTGAGTTTAGAAGAAGCCAAGAAATTAATCCAATCAGGTCATATCTGTGATGCTAAGACAATTATGGCTGTTCAGTATTGGGAATTGCACAAAAAATAGAGGAGGTCAGTATGGGTAAACCTTTATTAACGGATGAAATGATTGAAAGAGCTAATAGAGGCGAAAAAATTTCAGGTCCCCCTTTGCTAGATGATGAGGAGACTAAGATTTTACCAACCTCTTCTGCTCGTTTTGGTTATGCCAATCCTAAGGATCATGGATTTAGTCAGGAAACCTTGAAGATTCAGGTCGAACCTTCTATCCATAAAAGCCGTCGCATTGAAAATACCAAGAGAAATGTCTTTAATTCTAAACTGAATAAAATCTTATTTGCAGTCATCTTTCTCTTGATATTGCTTGTCTTAGCAATGAAACTGTTGTAATAGAAAAGGAAATGAAATGAAAATAGGAATTATTGCGGCTATGCCAGAAGAGCTGGCGTATCTGGTCCAGCATCTAGAAAATGCTCAGGAGCAAGTTGTTTTAGGGAATACCTATCATACAGGAATCATTGCATCTCATGAAGTCGTTCTTGTAGAAAGTGGAATTGGTAAGGTCATGTCTGCTATGAGTGTGGCGATTTTGGCTGATCATTTCCAAGTGGATGCTCTAATTAATACAGGATCAGCTGGGGCAGTAGCAGAAGGTATTGCTGTTGGGGATGTTGTGATTGCAGACAAATTAGCCTTTCATGACGTGGATGTCACAGCTTTTGGTTATGCTTATGGACAAATGGCGCAACAACCTCTTTATTTTGAATCAAACAAAACCTTTGTTACCAAAATCCAAGAGAGTTTATCTCAATTGGACCAGAACTGGCATCTTGGTTTGATTGCTACAGGAGATAGTTTTGTTGCAGGAAATGACAAGATCGAAGCGATTAAATCTCATTTCCCAGAAGTTTTAGCAGTTGAGATGGAGGGAGCAGCTATTGCTCAGGCAGCGCATGCTCTGAATCTTCCAGTTTTAGTCATCCGAGCTATGAGTGACAATGCCAACCATGAAGCAAACATATCTTTTGATGAGTTTATTATCGAAGCTGGACGTCGCTCTGCCCAAGTCTTATTAGCCTTTTTGAAGGCCTTAGATTAAGCGGAAATTTGACAGTTTTTCTAGCTTATGATAAGATTTAAGTAAAGAAAAGCTAGAAAACGTTTCAGAGGATATTATGAGTATTGAAATGACCGTCAGTGAGATTGCAGAGGTCTTAGATTATCTCGCCAAGCAATCAATAACCGTGTCAAAGAATTACCAGAAGAAGACACAGATAAAAATGACAAAGGGGTAACAGTAGTTACCAGAAGTGGCTTGATTAAGCTGGAAGAAATCTATAAAAAAACGATTTTTGAAGATGAGCCTGTCAGTGAAGATGTCAAGCAACGTGAACTGATGGAGATTCTGGTTGATGAGAAGAATGCAGAAATTCTTCGTCTCTATGAACAATTAAAAGCCAAGGATCGTCAGTTATCAGAAAAAGACGAGCAGATGCGTATCAAAGACCGTCAGATTGCTGAGAAAGACAAACAACTCGATCAGCAGCAGCAATTGACCCTTCAAGCAATGAAGGATCAGGAAAATCTTAAGCTAGAGCTGGACCAAGCAAAAGAAGAAGTCCAATCCACTAAGAAAGGCTTTTTTGCTCGTTTATTTGGAGGATAATCAAGGAGCTGTTTAGGTTAAATGCTAACCTGATGGCTTCTTTTGTTTCTAAATAGTATAGTTGCTCAAGTAAAATAACAGTAGAGGAGAGATATAGAATGGAACGATTAGAAGATTACATTGCTTTTGATTTAGAATTTAATCAGCACGAAGGACAAACACACTTGATTCAAGTATCGGCAGTGCGTTTTAGAGATGGTCAGGAAATCGATGCCTATGATTCCTATGTTCATACCAGTGTGCCTTTAAAAAGTTTTATTAATGGTTTGACTGGGATTACGGCTGAGACCTTAAAAGATGCTCCGCCAGTGGAGGAAGTCATCAAAGATTTCCAAGATTTTGTGGGTTCTTTACCGATGGTAGGATACAATGCTGCGAAAAGTGATTTGCCTATTCTAGCAGAGCATGGTTTAGACTACAGCCAGCAGTATAAGGTGGATTTGTATGACCAAGCATTTGAACGTCGGAGTTCAGATTTACATGGTATTGCTAATCTCAAATTGCAGACTGTTGCCTCGTTTCTTGGATTTCAAGGTCAGTCTCATAATAGCTTAGAGGATGCTCGTATGACGGCGCGTGTTTACGAGTCCTTTCTAGAGTCAGATCAAGCTAGAGAATTGTTAGGAACAGAAAGTAGCCTATCAAACAATCCTTTTGGTGGCTTGGACTTGTCTCAATTATTTGACTAGGAGTGCCTATGAAACCTGAAAAGCCTAAAAATCTAGGTTTTAAGCAGATATACTTTAATCTAGATAAAATACTCTTTCTTTTCTTCTTGACTTTCATGATGATTGAGTTTGTCTGGTTACCATCAAATTCTTGGATTGCTGGACTTTTGCTCCGTCAGACAGGTTATCTCTTTCTTTCCTACAACAATATTTTTGCCATTATAAAGGGTTCCCCCTTTGTTAGTCTTGCTTTATTTATTTTGGTAATCGTTAATTTACTGATTGCCTATTTTCAAATAGGACTTCTCTTTATTGGAGCTCGCCACCTCCTCTATCATGAAAAGAGGACCTTGCTGGAGTATAGTCGCAAGGTCTTTCGCCAAAGTTTCTTATTTATGAGGCAAGTGACGATTTCCAAAATGGCCTTTATTTTCTTTTATATCATGATGCTCTTTCCATTGATTCGAAAGATTTTAAAGATTTATTACCTTAATAAAATTGTCATTCCGGACTTTATCGTTGATTATGTGGAAGACAAGTATTGGCTTGTAGGTATAGTGGTTACTATTTTGGCTTTACTTCTGTTTTACATTTCAGTGCGTCTCATGTTTGCCCTACCTCAGCTTTTATTTGAGAAGAAGAAAGTCAAAGAAGCAGTCAGATATAGTCTAGAGAAGACAAGAAAGCACTCATGGTTTTATATTTGGAACTTGCTTTGGATTGTCGTCAAAACCTACCTATTTTTCATTCTTTTATTGATTCCAATCTTAGCAAGTCAGGCACTGATGGATGGTCTGACCCATAAGGAATCTCTTGTACTGGGAATTATCAACTTTGTCTTGATTAAGAATTTCCACTATATGGCCTTAACTTACTTTCTCATTAAGTTCGTTTCCTTCTTAACGGGAGAAGAATTAGAAATCACACCAAGGAGAAAGAAAGACCACTGGATGAGATGGGGAGTGATGGGCTGTGCTGGTATCTTTTTCGCTCTTGAGGGTTATGTTTATTTAGAAGCTCCAGTCGCCAATAAACCTTTAATTATCTCTCATAGGGGAGTATCCAGTAAGAATGGTGTTCAAAATACAGTCCAATCTTTAGAAAAGACGGCCCAACTAAGTCCAGACTTTATTGAGACGGATGTTCAGGAGACAAAAGATGGCCAGTTTGTCATGATGCATGATGCTAATATCAAGAATCTGACAGGAGTTAATGCCAATCCTCAGGATCTAACTTTGGAAGAATTAACCAAACTCGAGATTTCTGAAAATGGTTATCATAGCAAGGTATCTAGTTTTGATGACTACCTCAATAAAGCTAATGAATTACATCAAAAGCTTCTTATTGAGATTAAAACCAGTCGAAAAGATAGCCCAGATATGATGAAACGATTTATGGACAAATATGGAACGGTTCTTAAGCAGAATGGTCACCAAATGCAATCTTTGGACTACCATGTGATTGACCAGGTGCTAGCCTACGATTCTCAAATTCCAGTCTATTTCATCCTACCTTATAATAGTATTTTTCCAAGAACCAAGGCTACAGGTTACACCATGGAGTATTCAACTTTAGATGAAAATTTTGTCAACAAGCTTTGGAATACCGATCAGAAATTGTACGTTTGGACCATCAATAGTTCAGAGTCTTTTGATAAATCTGTTCAGCTAGGAGCTGATGGTATGATAACGGATGATTTAGAAATGATTCAAGACCAGGTTACTATTGCCCAAGAAGACCCAGAGTATACGGATTTACTTTTCAAACAGGCCATGGAATTCTTTAATTTTTAGTAATATAGTAGGTTGAATATAGAACAGTACGTCGCGATTGATAAAACATTTCTAGAAATTAATTTGACTTCCCCAATCGATTTGTTGACATCTTATTTCAATCTACTATAAAAAGAGGTTGAGCAAAAACTCACCTCTAATACTAGACTAAAATCAAAAAACATCTTATAATGGTAGTTATGAAACTTACAAACGAAGAAATACAGAAAATTGAAACAAACTCTAAAGAGATTCATCGTACGCCAAATATCACAAACGTCTACAGATTATTTATTTTTCGCTCAAAAAGGAAAAGAGTTATAAGGAAATCATGGATCTGCTAGATTGCAATAAAACAACTGTTTGGAGAAATTTGAAAAAATATAAGGAGTTCGGTTTAGAAGCGCTTCTTCAAGAAAACCGTGGTGGACGTCATCGAGAATATATGACTTACGAAGAAGAACAAGGATTTCTAAAACGTCATATAGAAGCTGCTCAGGCTGGGGAATTTGTAACTGTCAATCAGTTATTTGAAGCCTATCAAAAAGAGATTGGTCGTACTTTCACACGTGATGGTTTCTATTATCTCCTGAAACGCCATGGTTGGCGAACAGTTACTCCTCGACCTGAACATCCCAAGAAAGGCAGACGCTCAAACAATTGTAGACGTCTAAAAACTAAAATCTACATTCGAGACCTTAAGTAAAGCGCTTTAAAGAGGAGACGTTTATAACAAAGGTACGCTTGATGTACCAAGATGAAGCTTGTTTCGGAAGAATTAGTAAGATGAGTTCTTGTTGGGCTCCTCAAGGAATCCGACCTACATTCCTAGTCATTATATACGAGAATATCGCTATTGTTATGGGGCAGTAGATGCTCAGACAGGAGATTCCTTCTTCCTTATTACTGGAGGATGTAATACTGAGTGGACCAATGAATTTCTACGGCAAGTCTCACAAGCTTATCCAGATGACTATATTTTACTGGTCATGGATAATGCTATATGGCATAAATCAAGTACCTTAGAGATTCCAAGTAATATTGAGTTGACTTTTATTCCACCTTACACACCAGAAATGAACCCTATCGAACAAGTGTGGAAAGAGATTCGTAAACGAGGTTTTAAAAATAAGGCTTTCCAAACATTGGAAGCTGTTATTGATAAGCTTCAAGAAGTGATTCAAGGACTGGAAAAAGTATTTTAAAGTCCACTGTCAGCAGACAATGGACAAGGTTGCTTTTTGAAAATAATTGAGTATAAAATAGCAAAAAAACGAGTATCTGATCAGTTGGAGATGCTCGTTTTCTTAGTGTTTTTATTTGGAAGCTAGTTTTCGCCCAGCCTCATTTACTGGCTATTGATTACTTTTATTTTCTGATGTTGGAGTATTGGTCTGTTTTTCATTATCATTAGCGGATTTACTTTGGGAAGGTGTAGTAGAGTCCTGAGTTGCTGTTTTCTGCTCTTCTTTTTTCTCTTCCTTGACGCTAGATTTTGGCGTTTCTTCCTGCTGTGTTTTTTCTTGAGAAGTGTTATTTTCCTTATTGGGACTAGTATTTTCCTGAGGGGATTCCTTTTGGATTTCTTTGACAATGGTTGTTTGTGTAGAAGGACTAGTATCTACTTTCTTTTGTTCGTTAGATTTCATTGCATTGCTAATGGTAATAGTCGCAGTGATAATTCCCAACATACTACCGATTAAGGTTAAGGTTTTCTGAAAAGCAGATAGCCCTTTCTTGATGTGGTGGCTAGCCTTGCCAGTTTCTTGACTGTCTTTGTTTGTTTTTTTATGTTGGCGAGAATAGTTAGACATAATGGTTTTTCAAACTCCTTTGCAAAACTAAATATGAATTTGGATTCATTTCATATTTTTCCATTATACGTTTTTTTATTTTAAATTGTCTTAAAAAAATAAAACTTTTTGTTTTGAAAAACGTAACCAGTAGATTTTTCTCTTTAAAGTGTAAAGCAAGAAATTTGGTGATAAATCATTACTGGTGGATTTAAGGATAAAAGATGATTTTTACTATTAAGTAAGACTGGGAAATCAATCATCCCAACATTATTTAATAGATATAAAGGAAACTAGTCTATATTTTCTTGGAAAACGGCTTGAGCGACAGCGAGTCGAGCTGCAGGAACCCTATATGGTGAGCAGGAAACATAGGTGACACCAATTTCCTGGAAGAAAGAGATAGAAGACGGATCACCACCGACCTCTCCACAAATACCGATAGATAGGTTTGGTTTTACCTGGCGAGCCTTGCTGATTGCAATGCGCATTAACTCACCAACTCCCTCCTTATCAATATGTTGAAATGGATCAGATGAGAGAATGTTCTTCTGTTTGTAGTGACCTATAAATTTTCCAATATCATCACGAGAAAAACCATAGGTCATTTGAGTCAAATCGTTAGTACCAAAGCTGAAGAAATCAGCTTCTTGAGCCAGTTTGTCTGCAGTCAGACAAGCGCGTGGTAATTCAATCATGGTACCAATTTCATATGGGAAAGACTCCTGGTCAAGCTCCCTAAAGAGATACTGGATGTGTTGAGTCAGATAGGATTTGACAAATTCCAACTCCTTTTTATCAGCAATAAGAGGAATCATGATTTCAGGTTTGATTTTTATCCCCTCTTGGTGTAATTTAATGACACTTCTAAAAATAGCTTCAGTTTGCATCTTGTATATATCTGGCTGTGTAATTCCAAGGCGACAACCTCTATGACCCAACATAGGGTTGCTTTCTTGTAAGCTTACAATTTGATGAGCCAGTTTTCAGGTGACTGATTGAGTTTTTCAGCTAGAAGCTTGATTTCCTGCGGATCTTTAGGTAAAAATTCATGCATGGGTGGATCTAAAAGCCGGACAATCAGAGGTTTGTCCTCAACTATTTTGTACATTTGATAGAAGTCTTCCTCTTGGAACTCTAAGAGATTCTTGAGTGCAGCTTTCATTTCTGCTTCCTTATCGGCTAGAATGAGGCGACGCATTTCCAAAATTCGATCCTGACCAAAGAACATATGTTCAGTACGGGCTAGTCCTACCCCTTGGGCACCAAAATTCATAGCTGTCTCCAAATCCTTCACAGTCTCAGCATTAGCGCGAACTTTAAGAACTGCAACTTTATCTGCCCAAGAAAGAAGGCGCTGAAGGTCTTCATTATTCTCAATCAAGACTGTAGGAATTTCTCCCATATAAACATAACCTGAACTACCATCAACAGAAATAATATCTCCCTCTCTTAAGACAAGATTACCACAAGAAAGTATCTTCTCTTCCTCTCGGATTTTTAGTTCCCCACATCCAGCTACACAGCAGGTACCCATCCCTCTAGCAACAACCGCTGCATGAGAGGTCATACCACCTTGGCTGGTAACAATAGCTTGGCTGACGACCATGCCTTCAATATCTTCGGGCGATGTTTCCTGTCTTACTAAAATAACCTTTCTTCCTAAATTGTGGAATTCTTTAGCTCGTTCTGCTGTAAAAACTATTTCCCCAGTAGCAGCTCCAGGGCTGGCCGGTAAACCTTGTGCAATGAGAGCTGCTTTTTCCATTGCAACCTCTTCAAAGACTGGGTGAATGAGCTGACTAATAGAAGAAGGGGATATTCTCATCAGGGCCTCTTTTTTGCTTATAATAGCCTGGTCTACTAAGTCCAAAGCAATTTTTAAAGAAGCCTTGGCTGTCCGTTTGCCATTCCTAGTTTGTAAGATATACAGTTTTCCTTTCTCAATGGTAAATTCGATATCTTGCATGTCCTTGTAGTGGGTTTCAAGGATTCTAGCATACTCTTTAAAGGCATTGAAAACCTGAGGTTGAGCTATTTCTAAAGCAGCAATTGGTTCTGGAGTTCGTATGCCAGCTACAACGTCTTCTCCTTGGGCATTCAGTAAGAATTCACCAAATAGATGATTTTCTCCACTAGCAGGATTTCTAGTAAAACAGACTCCTGTTCCGCTGTTTTGATCACTATTTCCAAATACCATGGCCTGGACGTTAACGGCAGTTCCCAAATCATGAGGGATTTTATTAAGTTCTCGGTAAACTTTGGCCCGGTTATTATTCCAAGAATTAAAGACAGCTTGAATAGCAGCAAAAAGTTGATCCATAGGATTTTCAGGGAAAGATTGCTTCTCTTTAAGATAGATTTCTTTATATTGCTTAACCAAGTCTTGATGCTCATCTATAGTCAAGTCTTTAACCGTTTTACCATGCCCTTTTTCAAAGTCTTCTAATAGTTCATCAAACAGTTCTTTAGAAATCCCATATACAACATCAGCAAACATCTGAAGGAGACGTCGATAGCAATTATAGGCAAACTCAGGATTAGTTTGCTCTGCAAGTATTCTTGCCCTCTGGTCATTAAGCCCAAGATTTAAAATGGTATCCATCATACCTGGCATAGAAAATTTTGCTCCGCTACGGACCGAAACCAAGAGAAGACTTGAGCTTTCTCCGCTAAATGATTTATCGGTTTTTCTTTCTAATCTAGAAATCGCTTTCAAAACATCGTCTTTTAAAGAAGAATCAAAAAAATCGGGATTCTCGAGAAAATTAATACAGCTTTCGGTAGTGATGGTAAAACCTGGAGGAACAGGTAAACCCAGATTGCTCATCTCTGCTAAATTGGCACCTTTTCCACCAAGGAGAACCTTGTCGTTTGCGCTTCCTTCCTCAAAGGAATAAATCCATTTTGTCATAGTCGCCTCCAAAACATTAAATATGTGTCACAATTAAAGACAAAACCATTTTAATATACATCATATATATTTGTCAAATGAAAAAAACTTTTAGGTATGTATTGACATATTTCAAATAATTGCTATAATATTTAATAAACATGATGCTTATTTTTAAAAATTGGTTTAGTTTAATTAAAATAATCTCTTCTTCCAATAGTTATTTGGAACCTATTTAGAATATAGAAAGGTTTTCTGTGAATTGCAATTAAGTGAACGACAAAAAAAGATTGTAGAAATTGTTAAAGCCAAGCAACCTCTGAGTGGTGAGAAAATATCTGATTTACTAGATATTCTCGAGCAACGCTACGCTCTGATCTTTCTTTTTTAACCCTAGTTGGAATCCTAAAGGCCACTCCTAAAGTCGGGTATACATACTCAGGATCTGATTTAGAATCGGTCTTCTTTTTTGATACTTTTAGGAAAGAAGTGGCAGATATTATGACTTCACCAGTCCTGGTCACCAGTGATTCCTATATTCAGGATGCTATTATTACTCTCTTTATGTACGATGCAGACGTTATTTATGTTATCGACGAAGACAAGCTTCTTATTGGAATTATGTCACGTAAAGATCTCTTGAGGGCATCTCTTAATTCAAATATTGCCAGTACTCCGGTTGCTGTCTGCATGACTAGGATGCCTCATATTAAAACATGCCATAAAAATATGAATATTTTGGAAGCTGCTGTACTCCTTCAAGATTACGCCATTGATTCCTTGCCAATAGTCGACCAAGAAAATGAACGTCGGATTTTAGGTAGTGTGACAAAGGCAGCCTTGTTGGACTACATTATTCAGCAAGCTCGAAGCACTGAGGTAAATAGAGAAGAGGAATAAATATGAAAAAAGAAATGATTGTTTATAGTATTTCAGATTCTTTGGGTGGAACTTCCCAAAAATTGCTATCCGCTGTTACAGCTCAATATCCAGATATCATTTTTAATAATAGCTATCGTTTCCCTTTTATCAACAAGGAAGATGAATTGTTGGATATTTTACGTGATGCAATCAAGGATGATGCCCTTGTTATCAGTACCTTGGTCGATGGAAAGCTAGCTTCAGTAGCAAGAGAGTTTAGCCTGATGCATGGTCTGTCCTATTTAGATTTGATGCATCCATTTTTTGAAATTATCAAAGAAAAAACAGGAAGGGTTCCGATAGAAGTACCTGGCACCCTTCATCGTTTAGATAGCGAATACTTTAATAAAATTTCAGCGATTGAGTTTGCAGTCAAATATGACGATGGTAAAGCACCTCAGGGATTTTTAGAATCTGACATAGTCCTGCTAGGGGTTTCCCGTACGTCTAAAACACCGCTCAGTATTTATCTAGCAAATAAAGGATATAAGGTTTCGAACCTTCCTTTAATTCCAGAAGTTCCCTTACCTCAAGTCTTGGAAAAAGTTGATTCTCGCCGACTAATTGGTTTAGTATGTGAGCCAGAAAAGTTAGTTAAGATTCGCAATAATCGTTTGGATTCTTTGGGCTTGACCCAGGAAACTAGCTACACAGATCTTGAAAAGATTTATCAGGAATTGGACTACTCTAAGAAGGTCTTCAAAAAATATGGAGCTCGAGTCATTAATATGTCAGATAAATCAATTGAAGAAACAGCCTTCTTAATCGAAGAGCATTTAAAGAAAATAAACTAAGAAAAATAAATAGCTCATTATTTGTCGTAATAGGATAGTGTGTTGGAGGTCAAGAATGGAGCAATACAAGCGTATTTTACTGAAAGAATTTGATTCTAGACAAAAGGTGATCACAGAACTGACCAACCTTGAAGCAATTTTAAACCTTCCAAAGGGAACAGAACTTTACATCAGTGACATTCATGGTGAATTTGCGGCCTTTGACTATATTTTAAGAAGTTGTGCTGGTATTCTAAATGAGAAAATTAAGGACTGTTTTGGAGATTCCTTGTCTCAAGATGATAAAAACAGATTGTCAGCCCTGGTTTCATATCCTGAACTTGTCTTGGAACAAGTTGGCAAAAGCAGAGACTGGTACAAGGAAACGATTCCTCAGTTATTGACTCTGCTGACTTTTGCAGCTGCCAAGTACACTCGGTCAAAGCTTAGGAAGGCATTACCACCTCAGTATGCTTATATCATCGAAGAATTGGTCTACAGCGATATAGCTTTAGCAGATAAGAAGTCATATTTTGAAAACATCCTCTCCTATGTCATTGAGCTAGGAGAAGCCATTCCCTTTATTCTTGGTATTTCTAGCAGTATCCGTCGCTTATTGATAGACCATTTGCATGTAGTTGGTGATATTTATGACAGAGGAGCTGGTAGTCCACAAAGTTATGGATGAACTCTTACAATTTCATTCTTTGGATATTCAGTGGGGGAATCATGACATTATCTGGATGGGAGGTTTTTTCGGCTCGAAGGCCTGTATGTTAAATGCGCTACGTATTGCTGCCCGCTATGGCTATTTATGGGATATTGAGAAAGCTTACGGCTTAAATCTTCGGTCCTTAACACTATTTGCTGACAGAACCTATAAGGCCAATCCTAAGTTTAGGCCAATCCTTGGAAATAGAGAAGATGATTTCACGAGCGAAGAAATTTTACAGTTGGAAAAGGTTCATCAGGCTCTTTCCATTATCCAGTTTAAACTGGAAACTCAACTGATAAAAAGAAGACCAGAATTCCAAATGGAAGATCAGGTTAAACTGGATAATATTGATTATCTGAAAGAGTGTGTGACAATTGATGGGAAAAAACATGCACTTACGAATACCTGCTTTCAAACAATTAATCCAGCCAATCCAGCAGAATTAAGTTTGGAGGAGACGCAAGCAGTTGACAGTCTCCTAGCCTCTTTCCAAGGGTCACTTAAATTGGCTGAGCATATAGAACTCTTAATGAAAAAAGGCTCCATGTATAAAATTTACAACCAGCATTTACTCTTTCATGGTTGTATACCACTTGAACCGTCAGGAGAATTGAAACCTCTAATTATTAACCAGTCTCGTTATGCTGGAAGAGAATTATTGGATTTCTTTGAATACCATATTCGTCAAGCAACAAAGAATAAGGAAATTGGAGATGATTTTTCAACAGATTTAATTTGGTATTGTTGGAGAGGGGCAGTTTCACCACTTTTTGGCAAAGATAAGATGACAACTTTAGAGCGCTATTTTATTGAAGATAAGGACACTCATAAAGAAGTGGAAAATTCATATTTTTCTTATCGGACTTCTGAGAAAGTCTGCCAACTTATTTTGGAAGAATTTGGACTCTCCTCTCAAGAGTCTAGAATGGTCAATGGACATACTCCAGTTAAGACTGTGAAGGGAGAATCTCCTATTCGTGGAGGTGGTTTGCTCTTTGTCATTGACGGAGGTCTTTGTAAAGCTTATCAAAAGAAGACAGGAACAGCAGGATATTCCTTACTTAATAACTCTTACGGTTTTCAATTGGTGACCCATCAGCCTTTTGAAGGGTCGAAAAAGGTTGTTGAAGATCCTTTTGCTCAAACATCATTGAAGAAAGTTATTGAAAATGTTGAGCAACGCACTCTGATTAAATCAACCAGCATTGGACAAATGTTGCTGGCTCAGCAACAAGAACTTTTTGATTTGCTACATGAGTTTTATGACTGTTGAGACTTGCCCTAAGTTCTACCAGAATTTAGGGCTTTTTCTTTCTTGTTTCAGCCTTTTTTTCATGTTACAATAGAAGGAGTGATTTTAGAAAGCGTGAGAAAATATGATTTACTTTGATAATTCGGCGACGACCAAGCCCTATCCTGAAGCCACTTGAAACTTATATGCAGGTCGCTTCAAAAATTTTAGGAAATCCATCTAGTCTCCATCGTTTGGGAGACCAGGCAACACGAATCTTAGATGCTTCTCGCCAACAGATTGCAGATTTAATCGGTAAGAAAAGCGATGAAATCTTCTTTACCTCTGGTGGGACAGAAGGAGATAACTGGGTCATCAAGGGTGTAGCCTTTGAAAAGGCTCAGTTTGGCAAGCACATCATTGTATCAGCCATTGAACATCCGGCAGTCAAGGAGTCAGCCCTCTGGTTGAAAAGTCAAGGATTTGAAGTGGATTTTGCTCCAGTTGATGAAAAAGGATTTGTCGATGTTGAGGCGCTAGCAGATTTGATACGACCTGATACAATCCTCGTTTCCATCATGGCTGTGAACAATGAAATTGGCTCTATCCAGCCTGTTGAGGCTATTTCAGAACTGTTGGCAGACAAGCCGACAATTTCCTTCCACGTTGATGCGGTTCAGGCACTTGCCAAGATTCCGACTGAAAAGTATCTGACAGAACGAGTGGATTTCGCGACTTTTTCTAGTCACAAGTTCCACGGAGTTCGTGGTGTTGGTTTTGTCTATATCAAGTCTGGCAAGAAGATTACGCCTCTTTTAACAGGTGGTGGTCAAGAGCGTGATTACCGTTCGACAACTGAAAATGTGGCAGGAATTGCAGCGACAGCCAAGGCCCTCCGTTTGTCTATGGAAAAGCTAGATATCTTTATTAGCAAGACAGGGCAGATGAAGGCAGTTATTCGCCAAGCTCTTCTCGACTATCCAGATATTTTTGTCTTTTCAGATGAGGAAGACTTTGCCCCTCATATTCTGACTTTTGGAATCAAGGGTGTTCGTGGAGAAGTCATTGTCCACGCCTTTGAAGACTATGATATTTTCATCTCAACGACCTCTGCTTGTTCGTCCAAGGCAGGAAAACCTGCGGGAACCTTGATTGCCATGGGAGTGGACAAGGATAAGGCCCAGTCAGCTGTGCGTTTAAGTCTAGACCTTGAAAATGATATGAGTCAGGTCGAGCAGTTTTTAACCAAGCTAAAATTAATTTACAATCAAACTAGAAAAGTAAGATAGGAGCATTTATGCAGTATTCAGAAATTATGATTCGCTATGGAGAATTGTCAACTAAACACAAAAATCGTATGCGTTTCATCAATAAACTTCGCAATAATATTTCAGACGTTTTGTCTATCTATCCCCAAGTTAAGGTAACCGCAGATCGCGACCGTGCCCACGCTTACCTCAATGGAGCTGACTACACCGCAGTAGCAGAATCGCTCAAACAAGTATTTGGAATTCAAAACTTCTCTCCCGTTTATAAAGGTTGAAAAGTCCGTGGATGTTCTTAAATCTGCTGTCCAAGAGATTATGAAAGAAACTTACAAGGAAGGGATGACCTTTAAAATCACTGGTAAGCGTAGCGACCACACCTTTGAACTTGATAGTCGTGAACTCAATCAAACTCTTGGTAGTGCTGTTTTCAAGGCTATTCCAAACGTGAAAGCTCAGATGAAAAATCCAGATATTAATCTTCAGGTTGAGATTCGTGAGGAAGCGGCTTATATTTCCTATGAAACCTTTCGTGGAGCAGGAGGATTACCTGTGGGAAGTTCTGGTAAAGGCATGCTTATGTTGTCAGGAGGGATTGACTCACCTGTAGCAGGTTATCTAGCTCTTAAACGAGGGGTAGATATTGAGGCAGTTCACTTTGCAAGTCCACCTTACACGAGTCCTGGTGCCCTTAAAAAAGCTCAAGATTTGACTCGAAAATTAACCAAGTTTGGGGGCAATATCCAGTTTATAGAAGTGCCTTTCACAGAGATTCAAGAGGAAATCAAGACTAAGGCGCCAGAAGCCTACCTCATGACCTTGACACGACGCTTTATGATGCGCATTACTGACCGTATCCGTGAGGTACGAAATGGTTTGGTTATCATTAATGGGGAAAGTCTTGGTCAAGTAGCTAGTCAGACCTTGGAAAGTATGCAGACTATCAACGCTGTGACCAGCACTCCAGTCATTCGTCCTGTGGTTACTATGGATAAGTTGGAAATCATTGACATTGCTCAGGCAATCGATACCTTTGACATTTCTATCCAGCCTTTTGAAGACTGCTGTACGATTTTTGCGCCTGATCGTCCTAAGACCAATCCTAAGATTAAGAATGCAGAGCAGTATGAAACACGTATGGATGTTGAAGGGTTAGTTGAGCGAGCAGTGGCAGGGATTATGATTACTGAGATTACACCTCAAAGTTGAAAAAGATGAAGTGGATGACTTGATTGACAATCTCCTCTAATGCAGAAAAATCCAAAAGAATTTAGTAAAAATAAATGAAAAAGTTAGTTTTTAATCCAAAAATGGAAGCAAAAACTGACTTTTTTTCTATAATTGTGATATAATGAGATAAAATTTTGAATATAGAGAGTTTTCTGACAATGAATCAATCCTACTTTTATTTAAAAATGAAAGAACACAAACTCAAGGTTCCTTACACTGGTAAGGAGCGCCGTGTACGTGTTCTTCTTCCTAAAGATTATGAGAAAGATACAGACCGTTCCTATCCCGTTGTATACTTTCATGACGGGCAAAATGTTTTTTATAGTAAAGAGTCCTTCATTGGTCATTCATGGAAGATTATTCCAGCTATTAAGCGCAATCCCGATATCAGTCGCATGATTGTCGTTGCTATTGACAATGATGGCATGGGGCGGATGAATGAGTATGCGGCTTGGAAGTTCCAAGAATCTCCTATTCCGGGGCAGCAGTTTGGTGGAAAAGGTGTGGAGTATGCCGAGTTTGTCATGGAGGTAGTCAAACCTTTTATCGATGAGACCTACCGTATAAAAGCAGACCGCCAGCATACGGCTATGATTGGTTCCTCACTAGGAGGCAATATTACCCAGTTTATCGGTTTGGAATACCAAGATCAAATTGGATGTCTAGGGGTCTTTTCATCTGCAAACTGGCTCCACCAAGAAGCTTTTAATCGCTATATCGAGCGAAAGAAACTATCGCCTGACCAGCGCATCTTCATCTATGTAGGAACAGAAGAAGCAGATGATACAGACAAGACCTTGATGGCTGGTAATATCAAACAAGCCTATATCGACTCGTCGCTACGCTATTACCATGATTTGATAGCAGGGGGAGTTCATCTGGATAATCTTGTCTTGAAAGTTCAGTCTGGTGCTATCCATAGTGAAATCCCTTGGTCGGAAAATTTACCAGATTGTTTGAGATTTTTTGCAGAAAAATGGTAAGTTAGGGAAGGAGAAAGCCAATGCATATTGAAAACCTTAGCCACTGGAGTGGTCACCTCAACCGTGAAATGTATCTCAACCGTTATGGACATGCTGGGATTCCAGTTGTGGTCTTTGCTTCATCAGGTGGTAGTCACAACGAATACTATGATTTTGGCATGATTGATGCCTGTGCTTCCTTTATCGAGGAAGGCCGTGTTCAGTTCTTTACCCTATCCAGTGTAGACAGTGAGAGCTGGTTGGCCACTTGGAAAAATGGTCACGACCAAGCAGAGATGCACCGTGCCTACGAACGCTATGTGATTGAGGAGGCTATTCCTTTTATCAAGCATAAAACAGGTTGGTTTGAGGGCATGATGACGACAGGTTGCTCGATGGGCGCCTACCATGCTGTCAACTTTTTCCTCCAACATCCAGATGTCTTTACAAAGGTGATTGCTCTTAGTGGTGTTTACGATGCACGTTTCTTTGTCGGCGATTATTACAATGATGATGCCATTTACCAAAACTCGCCAGTAGATTATATCTGGAATCAGAACGACGGCTGGTTTATTGACCGTTACCGTCAGGCAGAGATTGTGCTTTGTACGGGCCTTGGTGCCTGGGAACAAGACGGTCTACCATCTTTCTACAAGCTCAAAGAAGCCTTTGACCAGAAACAAATTCCAGCTTGGTTTGCTGAATGGGGACACGATGTCGCCCACGACTGGGAATGGTGGCGCAAACAAATGCCTTATTTCCTTGGAAATCTCTATTTATAAAAGGAGTTGCCTATGAATTACCTTGTTATTTCTCCCTACTATCCGCAAAATTTTCAACAGTTTACCATCGAACTAGCCAATAAAGGAATCACAGTATTGGGAATTGGTCAAGAACCTTATGAGCAATTGGATGAGCCCTTGCGAAATAGCTTGACCGAGTATTTCCGTGTTGATAATCTTGAGAACATAGACGAAGTCAAACGTGCAGTTGCTTTTCTCTTTTATAAACATGGCCCAATTGACCGCATCGAGTCCCACAATGAATACTGGCTGGAGCTAGACGCATCACTCAGAGAACAATTTAATGTTTTTGGTGCTAAGCCAGAGGATCTCAAAAAGACTAAATATAAGTCTGAAATGAAGAAACTTTTCAAAAAAGCAGGTGTCCCTGTGGTTCCTGGAGCTGTTATCAAGACGGAAGCAGATGTTGATCAAGCAGTGAAAGAAATCGGCCTTCCAATGATTGCCAAACCTGACAATGGAGTGGGAGCAGCCGCAACCTTTAAACTTGAGACAGCAGACGATATCAATCACTTCAAGGATGAGTGGGACCATTCAACTATTTATTTCTTTGAGAAATTTGTCACCTCTAGCGAAATTTGCACCTTTGATGGTCTTGTGGACAAGGATGGAAAAATTGTCTTTTCAACAACCTTTGACTACGCCTATACACCGCTTGATCTCATGATTTATAAGATGGACAATTCTTATTACGTTCTTAAGGATATGGATCCCAAATTACGTAAATATGGTGAGGCCATTGTCAAGGAATTTGGTATGAAAGAACGTTTCTTCCATATCGAGTTCTTCCGTGAAGGGGATGATTACATCGCCATTGAGTACAATAACCGCCCTGCAGGTGGTTTCACCATTGATGTCTATAACTTTGCTCATTCCTTGGACCTCTATCGTGGCTACGCAGCTATTGTCGCAGGAGAAGAGTTCCCAGCGTCAGACTTTGAACCTCTCTATTGTTTGGCTACTTCTCGCCGTGCAAATGCCCATTATGTCTATTCTGAGGAGGACTTGCTTGCCAAATACAGCCAGCAGTTCAAGGTTAAGAAATCATGCCAGCGGCCTTTGCGGAACTTCAAGGAGATTACCTGTATATGCTGACAACTCCGAGTCGACAAGAAATGGAGCAGATGATTGCAGATTTCGGACAACGTCAATAATAAGAACTCTCGGATTAAGGAAATTTACTCCCTTAATCCTTTTGCATTTTTATGAGAAACACAGCGGATTGAAACAAGATATGAACAAAGTGATTGAGAAAGTCAATTTGTTCTTGAAATATTTTAGCAACCGTAATGTACTACTCCAGATTCAATAAGCTATAGTTGGATGACAGCCAAATTCAGAAGCTATTTCAGTCAAATAAGCGTCTGGATTGTCAGTAAGATAGTTTTTTAGTCTATCTCTATCAACTTTTCTTGGTTTTGTTTCTTTTACTTGATGCTTTAGATCTCCTGTTTTCTCTTTTAGCTTTAACCAGCCATAAATAGCATTACGTGAGATTTGGAAAACGTGTGATGCTTCTGTTATACTACCTGTTCTCGCACAATAGGAGAGAACTTTTTTACGAAAATCTATTGATTATACTACATCATGTACTGTTTTTGGTTCATTTACTATAATTTGAATTCTTTATGCAATCTCTATATAGGATTCATTACGACAGATATCTTAGATTCTTTTTATTGAAGAAATTTTCTGAAAATTACAAAATATACTTGCTATTTTTAGAAAAATAGTGTAG
>BNJU01001616.1_pt1 | contig 55618 bp, 58 predicted proteins | sample 8539281 | NCBI WGS metagenome assembly BNJU01 (sample SAMD00202456, study PRJDB9452) | human saliva metagenome | isolation source: human saliva | place: Japan
CAGCCGGCAAAGGCCAGCCACACGTATAAAGGCGCCGGCACGCCAGCGCCACACACACACACACACACACATGCCACACTACATACATGGCGCGCGCGGCGCCGCGCGCGCGCGCAAGGCAGTGCGCCAGCGTTACGCCGCCAGCGCCAGGGGGGCGGCGCGCCGCCGCCGCAGCGCCAGCGCGCGCGTGCTGATTGCCGTTATGGTCTTCGTCCTCAAACGATATCAAACGTGTCAGCATAAATGAGAATACAATATGCCTGCTGCACGCCAGTCCTTACCCCATTTTGTAAAATGCGTTTACACGGTGCTGCTGATATCAGCGTCGGTTCTGCGACCCCGTGATTCGCGGTCAGAATCATTGCCGCAGTTTTAGCAAACCGTCTCAGAGCTCACCGCGCAACGGCGGTAAGATTCGCATATGCTGTAAGGAGAGCACGTTAGCGTTTTGCAAGTAACAAGAATGGCATTGAGGGTATTGCAGTCGCAACATTGTTTTGCGCTGTCAGCTGAACGTGGCAGTTTGATGTACCGGTTTATATGTTTTGTCTGGCATGAGCGGCTGGTGAACGGAACGGCAGTTGAGGTTGCGCGGATCGCGAAGAGGTTGGTATTGAGCGGTTACAAGCAGAAAATCACCAGATTCAGCTTTAGCCTGCGCGTTTCGCCTTGTACAGCGCACTTTAGTATCTTGCCGTCTCTTCTGGCAATTTCGTCCCGCGATTACAGGCGCAGTAATTTACCATCTTATTTTCTGTCAAAACGCAGGCCTGCACCTTTGGCAAGGCCAGGATAGCTGGGCGCGTTGATGTTTGTGAGCATGCTGACCGCATTGGGGTGTTCTATCGGTTGGGAGATACGGGGCCGGAACCAAGAGCAAGAACCCTGCACTGCAGAAACCACTGACGTAGAGAACACCAGGAATCAGCAACAGCTTCTGCTGGCTAGGGGGTGTGTTCAGGTCAGAGCACACCTTCGTTTTACGGCGTCTTGCGTGAAGCTGTCAGCGCCTGAGATTACGTACGAAACAGGCAGTTGCGCCAGTTGCGCATGTACTGGCAGATATGGCGGTTAGAAAGAGGGCTAAGAGACAAAACGGTACGTGGTGGTCTGCTTGGCGGTTCACTTCGTCGGAGCTATGCCCGCATCCAACGTGAAAAGGTTCACATGTTCGTCGGGTGAGCGTCACCGCCCACAAGCGGTCTCTACCTCGGATGGGGAATATTACTATCCTGATACCCTTCCTTATAGATGTTATGTCGGGTTCGCCGACCTGGCCGCATTGCCGATGAAGCCCTAAAAGGGGCTGGTACGACATCACTATGTGCCTATATTCGGTTTGATGAGCACTCAGTCACTTGGCGTAACTCCTCGGACGCACCCATACCGCACCGTATACCTCAATTGATAGGCTCACGTATCTGAGCATAAACCGCAACGGGTGGATTCGGTATTATTCCGGATCAAGGCGTAAAGCGGTTGAGTTTTGATCCGGGACAGTTCGATGGCACGGTGATTTTTGGTCATATTTTGTATAAGGTGCGTATGCGGGGAGGGCGTCTTCGGTGCAGCAGTTGTCGAGTCTGGGCTTTAGAGGGTCGGGAGTCGTTTGAGGCGTTACGAGAGATCCGGATTCGTGCGCAACCTATGCTCAGCACCTCATACCGCGTAATCCCCAGGTGCACTCAGCAAAACTTGTAATCTCCCCCGCGACGCCCGTGGAACATGTAGTTGCCCTAAATGGGTTCTTCCGGTGTATGCACTCTATAATCAAATGAGGCATAATCACCGACCGAAAGATAACAACATGCTGACTACTTGCAGTCCCGTCGCGGTGCTCTCTAGGCGTCTTGGTCTTGGTTCTGCCGCGTTCTGGCGGCGTGCCCTTCCTCTCGAACGGCAACGGTGGGGACTCCGGCAACATCGGCTTTCTCGACGAGCACCCGCAGCGACCACAGCGCGGCGAGGCTAAAATCGACAAATTGATACACCGGCTGGCACCTACGAGCCGCAACTGACCGTGAGACTCCCTGCCAAGAATGTTCCAGCCCATCAAGCCTAGAGAATATGAACGAAAAACCAGTCGCGGGTCTGTACCTCGATCAGTCCCATTGGCGCGGCTTGCAGTACGCACTGCAGACCGGGCGATGTATCTCTGATCAAAAGAAAGCGCTGCGGAGGTGATGAGGATAAAGAGCGCACACCGTCGGGTGCTCTCTTTTGCGAGCTTTGCAGGAAGAGCTGGCTTGCAGACCCCTAAATTGTGATGAACTTTCGCAGGATGCAGCCTAAGGAAGAGAACGGCACCACACGTGGCTCGGTAACCGTGAACGTGACTCGAATACGTGCGCATGATATGGTGAGGTTGAGATTTTCCTGAAGAACAGCAGAAGTGCACCTGAAGATTAACTTCACGGCTAAATACGACAACAACAAAATGGAGGCGTTGGGGTTTCATGAAACTGGTGGATCCGACAGCTCCGCATCTCACGATACTCAGACAGCTAATCCCTAGCTCTCTGCAGAGCGTGGTGTCCCTGGAATTTCCCTATACGTTCCAGGGGACACCGCTTTTGCATTAGAGTTCAGAACCTATGTTGGAAACGGGCGGCAACCCGCGCTACGCAGATTCAGTACCTAACGCACCGTGTGAGAAGCTTTCTTACCACACGCTGCGAAATCGAGCACCATACGCCCGCGTTGATCTTGCATCGCGTTCATCTCCTCGAAGATCCGGTACTCATCAACCTTAGCGCAGCTGCACTACGGGAACTACTAGCCCGTCTGCGCCGAACTGGAACGCTTCGGCAAGATCCTGATCAGGGTGCCACCGAACGAGCGAGCACGCGAATACCGTCAAGAACGACCTGTGATAGACAGTTCCATCTTTCCGGGCGGAGACCCACAGTCACCACGCTACCCCCGGCACGCACGCTCAGCCCGCCTGGTTCAAAAGGCGACCTCGATACCGCGGTCACCACGCGCGGCTGCGCCCCTGCCGCCGTTACTCACGAATCTTTCGCCGGTACATCCTCAACTTCACGACCGTTAATCGTGACAGTCGGCACTGGTTTCGGCGGCAAGCTTCGAGCTTGTCATCAGTTAATATCGACGGCACAACCTGCGCCGGAAAACCTTCTTGGCAGTACTGCACCGCCAGGGTTGCCCGCCCGCCAGCGCGCCGTAGGCGACCAGCCACCGACCAGGGCGTATCTGCGATTCCTTAATCGCCCTGCATAGGTGGTCACGCCCGCGCAGGTAATCGAGCTTGCCTGCGCCGCAGTATCGAGGCCTTCGAAACCTTCACGGCATAGTCTGCCGTGACAAGGGCGTACTCACTCATGGCACCGTCCACAGTGCAGCCCGCATCTTGACGGTACGGCATAGGTCTCCTTGCCGGAGGTGCAGTATTCGCAGTGCCCGCATCCCGGAAGAACCATGCACATGAGACACGGTCACCGGGCTTGAGCGATTCAACGCCTTCACCGACTTCGGTGACAATACCACTACCCTCATGCCCCAGGATGCGCCTGAACTCACTCGAAATCACCCGCCGCAACGTGCAGTCGGTGTGGCAGACGCCGGAGTACCTGAGCTTCACGAGCGCTCGACCAGCGCCCACCGGGCACGGGAACATCGGTCGACATTTATCGAGCCATCAACAACGTCAGGGACAACCAGCGTTTCATGGGAGACCTCCCGTGTACCAGCTCACTATCAATGTTCGGTCTAATCGTAAAGCTCGCAGAGACTTTTCACAGTCCGGTGATACATTCAACCGCCATACGGAATGATGCACTCATGAGCGATGGCGCTGTGCCGCAGCGCCTCCTCTAGGAGTCCACATAGAGAGCAAATAGATAACGAAATGATGAAGACGTGTCAGGAACGGGGTTCAACAGCTCAAGACACAACTCGACGTAATGTCTCGCTATGGGAGCAACAAACTGGGAAGTTGAGGCTTTATCTTCCGCCCCTGACTGCGCAGTTTTGGGCAAAAAGATGTGCTGAGACCCGGAACCGTCGCCGTAACCGCATCCCTTGAGAGCACTGATGAAAGGGCAAACATGCCAACCCGCTTTACCTCTGACCATGCTCGCGCCGCGCCGCCTGTGGTGTGCTGGGCGCAGGATCTCGCCACCGTCGTTGCTGGATGCGCCTCGCCGTCAAACCCTGCGACCTCGGCAGGGAGCTCGTCCCTCCGCGAGCTCATCGTCGTCAAGCGCTTCATCCTCCAGCTCATCATCGAGTGCATCTCATCTGCCCGGCAACTCGAAAAACACGGGCGATGTAAAACCTGAAAAAGCACGACACTTCTGCGGGTGAACACCAGCCCGCAACCCGTACCGAGAAGCCGAAGAACGTTCCCAAACCCTGCGCTCTTGATAAAGTCAACGAGAAAACCATAGACGGACTTTACGAAAACATCGCCTATATCGCGGCTTCATGCAGCACCTCTTCCAGACCGGCGATATGGAGCCTCGAGAAATGCGCTCTGGTGTCATCCGAAAAGTCGAGTCTGTCGCAACACTGATGCTTCAGAGATGCTCAAAATGATCAAAGAGGGAATGCCTGGCTGGACAACCCGACCGTTGTGTTCTCGCTGAACACCCACCCCTGAGCAGCAGCGGTAGCTTCTACCCTGGATCGGCACGATGAAGATGAATATGGTTCCACGTCGTCGAACTCCATGAGTAAAGATGTGGAGTCCAGTAAACAACACGTTGATACGGATATTACCTTCGAGGCTCTCTATTCGGGCAGTTCGTGGACTATTCGCAGCAGTGGGGTGCTGCTGGAAGCAGGATTCTCCATCTAAAACATTGTTGTTTTTAGCAGCTGGGGTTTCTTAGCTCACTAGATTTATGCCTATTCGCTTTGGAATGAGGCACACATGAAAGGAAAGACATACTATGTCATCGTTGATCGTGACTGCCGTAACGCAGCGCTGGGCGTGTTGGTGCTGGCACTGCGGCCGCGCTCGCAGCATGTTCTTCGTCGAACTCGAAACTCAAACCCAGTGGCGGCTCGTCAAGCTCCAGTAAGTCGGAACCCGACTAGGATTACAAGAGGAGCGAGGTCAGTTCCGACAGCTTCGATACCTCGGCAGGGAGTACGTGCCCGCGACCCGCACCGGAGCCCACGAAAGAACGTTCCCGTTCCGAAGCTGCCGGAGAACGCTAACGAAAAGTCCGTCGAGGCTTTCTACGCGCATATTGGTTACTACGCTGCGTGCATGCAGTATCTTTTGCTACGGGTGATGATACTCCTTCGTAAGGAGCTCTTTGGAGAGACTGAAATTCATGAAATTTTCTAAGAGTTCTGACATGAACAACTTATACCCATTATTAAAAGTGGGAGAGGTGGTTCTGGTAATCCTAAAAGTAATTACACTTTTGAAAACTTCTCGCCTGAAATCACTGGGTGACCGTTATAAATGGCCTGTTCAGATGAAGATGGATCTAGGCGAATTTGTAGCATCTCAGATGGCTGCGATTTTGATCTGCCCGACTAACGATCGAGTCACCACCAGAGAACGCTGACAGTAGAGTACTAAACCTACTGCCGATAATAAGTGGGATCATCGTTAGCACTCGACTGGTGAATACGTGGTACTATTGCATTGAGGAGTTTAAAGCCCCGCAAGATTTCTGCAATCTTGCGGGGCTTTTTGTAATCCCAAGCAAAACTGCCCCGGAGTGCTGGTGCAGCGCTGAAAATACGTCGGCGAAACGGCGACATCGCAGCGAAAAACTACCGTATTTCTAAGACCCCTAGAACGGCAGATAGCCGGGCCCGCAGCCCTGATACACTAGGAGTAGAGAGAAACACCCATGGCGAGTTCATGCGCTCGCCACCCGTGCTTCCCTGCAGTCGCCCGCCCGCGGCGTTACGGAGCCCTCGGAAAGGAACACCCATGTCACCTCATGATGTAACCCGCCGTGCCGCCCTAGGCTTTGTCGGCGCTGGCTCTGTCACTGCTTTGCCGGATGCGCCGCCCGTGAGACCTGTCGATGCCGCCGCCAGCGGTCCTCAAGCTCTTCATCGTCCGCGTCAGCTCATCGTCCTCATCCTCTGCTCTATCGGCATCACCCTCGAGAGCATAAAAGACTACGGTACTACTCATCAAAAACGACAAGTACGATACGTCGGCTGGCGCGTATGAACCCGCAAGCGTGAACATCCAGCAAAAGAATATCCCTAAACCTGTTTTAGATGATAAAGCTAAAGAGAACCTGCAGATGGCTTCACTGCTAATCTAGTCTTTTATGGCAGGTGCATTGAAGTACCTTTTTGAGACGGGAAGCGACGAAAATGATCAATAAGTCTGCATTGGCACAAAGCGAAAAGCGATGGTTTTTAAAAATGATCAATCCTCTTCGATAGGATCAAAGATGGTGAGATTTGGTTTTGGCAACCCTCAAGTAACGTCTTGCCATGCGCTCTCTGTCCCTCAAAAGCGCGGTGGCGGCTAGCAATTGGGGCGGTATGATGGTCATCGATTTAGGAGAGTTTCGTGCCTTCTGATGGAACTAGCGAGGACTACACCGATGAAAAACAACGTAAGACAGAAACTCGGCGTATTTTCAGGTAGTATTCCGATGGTGCCCGGGCAGATCAAATCATTCTAGGTGACCAGTACTGAATGAATAATTGTGCTTTAGAGAGCATAGCTGGTCCCGCATGCATCGTAGCTGATGCACGCGGGACCAGCTTTTGCTATTAGTACTATGCGCACAGAAACATTCCAAAGACAGCTCTTACCGCCATAAAGAGGAATAAAACCGCCGCTATGTACACCTTGACGTGCCGCTATTGAATACGTGCACAGCACGCCAAATTTTTAGACAAGGTACCTTTTTACAGGGTCGATAACATCGCGCGGTGCGTGCGCGCACCGGGCAGCGGGTCTCCAATAGCCCGAAGCTCCCAGCCGCGACCTACGCGTGCCAGCAAGGCTACCATGAGCCCCGTATGCGAGCCCTTTTCCGTCATCGAAAAACGTGCCATCTCCTGGCGGGTAGCAACGTTTTCAACGCGCACAAAAGGCGTTGTCAATATTGCTGAACTGGTCCCCGGAATATGAGGTAATCACCAGCGCCAAGAAGCAACGCGCGCATCCACGCCCGGGAGGTTAATATCGATAACCTCGTCGTCGCCTTCACCTGCACCCGTCAGGTTATTCCGTGGTGAATAATAGAGCCATTGACCGAGCGTAACGACCCGTAGAAAACGACCTCAAGCAGGTTACCGGCTGCATCATAGCCGATCACGGAAGCATCCAGATCGACCGCTTTCTTTGATACGCCCAAAGAGTCCCTTGGTTTTAATGGGGTCCCAGCCCAAGCCCAAACGAACCTGGGTGAGCGAGCTGTCTTTCGAGAGATCTAGTTTCTGGCCTTTTGACAGGTTAATAGCCACAGTGCCCTGTACCCTTCGTTAGTTATGTAGTTATGTGGTAACATAAAAATACGGTGGGCGGATGCGCGGCGCACGCTGCGTCCGCATCGTCGCCCACCGCGTTGCTTTCTGAGGGCTGGTGCGCCTGATCCTGCGTATGCGTGCTCGCACCGGAGCGTCAGGTTCCGCAGTCTTTCCGCTGAGTGCTGCCTCCGCATGGTTTGCCTTGCGGGAGGAGATAATCGACCCGGCGATAAAGACGATGCCGGAAAGGCCGATCACGTAGTCGGGAATATCCCACTTGAGGGTTGCCAGAAGCATGAGCGCGAGAACGCCGATAGCCCAGTGCGCGCCGTGGTCCAGGTAGCGCAGCTCTTGAAGGGTTCCCTTTTCGACCAGGTAAATGGTCATCGACCGCACGAAGAGCGCGCCCACGCCCAGACCGATAGCAATAATAATGGGGTCTGAGGTTACCGCGAATGCGCCGAGAACGCCATCGAAGCTGAAGGAGGCATCAAGAACTTCAGGAAGATAAACATGGAGAATGCTGCTTTACCGGTAAGTACGGCAACATTCGCCAGGGATTCTTCTTGAGATCTGCTCGGTCTTCCATAAAGGTTGCCAGGCCGTTGGTCGCCAAGAAGGTGAGTATACCCAGAAGCCCCTGAGAGCAGAATGGTGTACTGCTCATGATGCTCGGCACCGAAAAGCTGAGAAGCCGTCACTAAGAGAACCCCGGAAACCAATACAGGCATGGAATCAAAGTGCCCGGCTTTGGCGAGCGGTTTCTCGATCACGGATAGCCAGTGGACATCCTTACCAGCCTCGAAGAGGAAGGAAAGGAAGAGCATGAGCAGGAACATGACGCCGAAGGAAGCGATGGTGTGGTGCGCGGATTCCAAAATGTACCCGTAGGTTCCGGGTGTATGCGGGTCGCCGCGTTCCATTGCAAGGTTCCAAGCTTTCAACCGGACCTACGTTGCCTGCCAGGCAGACGATCAGGAAGGGGAAGATAAGACGCATACCAAAGACAGCGACTAGCACACCGACTGTCAAGAAGATATTGCGCCATGCATGCGACATTTTGTCTAGGTATTTTGCGTTCACACCCGCGTTGTCGAATGAGAAAACGATCTCAAGGACAATCAGGATCGCGGCGGATACCATGCCGACAATACCACCATAAAAGGCGGCACCTATAAGTGCCGCAAGGGTAATCAAGAGATCGTATTTGAAGAATTTTAATAAAGCCATGAGGGCAGAAGGCTCTCCTTCGCGTTAGAGATAAGGCAGGTTGTTAAACGGTGAAACCGTAGGAGGTCAGCAGATGCGGCAGACCACCGGTGAATGGATCTTCTACGGCTTTGAAACGCCATTCGCCGTTGTGGCGGTACACCATTGCGAAGAGTACAGCGGGCGCTGCCGAGCAGTCTTCGGAAAGGTCGTAACGAGCGATTTCTTCATTCGTGTCGTCGTTTATCAGACGTACATAAGCGTTACGTACTACACCGAGTTCTTACCGGTTTTTTCGCCTTCGTAGATGGAGGCGAGGATGTGAAGGCGCTGTACCTTTGGGTCTACTTTATCGAGGTTCACGATAATGGTCTCATCGTCACCTTCAGCATCGCCAGTGCGGTTGTCACCGGTGTGGACGACCGCGCCGTCAAGGCTGGTGGGATTGTTAAAGAAGACGAGGGATGCATCGTCAAGAAGGATCCTGTCATTTTCGTCGGTGATCATGACGGATGCGTCAAGGTCATAGGCTTCACCCGCGAGAGATAGATCCCAACCCAGGCCGATGGTGAGGTTTTTCAGGCCCGGTGCCTCTTTGGTGAGATTGATGGGGTTTCCTTTGGTGAGCTTTAATAGCAGCCACTATATTTTTCCTTTCTATTTATGGTGTTGATATTCGCTGAGAAGGGCGATGGCACAGGTAACGTAACCATCCTCACTTAATATTAGCGTACCCTCTCCTAAATCCCAGGTTATGCGTATATCGGGATTGGTGAGCTGAAGGTTCCTGCCGATCAGTTTTAAAGATCGCAGTAGCGTCAAAGATTTGGGGGGAATTGTCAAAACTGTGCCTGCTGCGTTGAGCGATATTTGGGTCATCCGAGAGACAGCATCAGTTGGGGGAGCGGATGAACCCGACAGCATAACACTCTCACCATCCCAGTTCAGCAGGAATGCAGTCATATCGGTTCCAGTAATACGCAGTTCTCCTACGGCGGCTTGTACCGCATCGAGCATAAAGAGACGTTCGCTCGGGTGAGCGTCGGCGATATTGGGGATGTGACCCCACCAGTGCGGTTCACGCAGGTGTTCGGATGGGGGAGTTATGGTTTTTGCCGTGTCTGCGGGTTGAGAACGCTGCCAAGATTCAGCCGATTCCGGGGTGTAGGTTGCCGTCCCGCGAGATTTGCTCATATTTGGGGGCTTAATCTGCCGGTGCTGCACCGGCTGCGCTGTCCCGGATGCGCCCGTCGTTCGGTTCGCCTGGCGGCTTATACTCCGCTGAGTATGCTGCGCCCTCCGGTGCCCTTGCTGGTCAGAGGGAATATCTGCAGACTGCGGCTCCCGGTTTGTTGCTGCTGCGGCAGCAGAGGGGGATGCTTGAGGATGCGCCCGCGGCTCAGGGTCCGCTTCCGCTATGTAGGCAGTGATAAAACTGTAGCGACTCATAACCCGAACCCTTGAAGCATGGCGGAAACACTATGCCATTCATCGCACACAGCTCGCACTTTCCATTCACCGCGGTGCCGGTACACCTGCATCAGCCGTACCGCCGCGCTGCGACCTACCTGCACGAGCGGGGCACGGAACATTGTTTTTCCGGTGGCGGGGTTTATCATGCGTGCTCGGATCCCGCTGGCACGGTTGAGCCGCACGGTACTTTCCCCGTTTGTGAAGAGCACAACCTCCAGGGAATCTACGTCTTGGGGCACAGTGGGAAGGTGCAGATCGAACTGCACCTGATCGTCGCCCATGAGCTCGCGGCGGCGAACACTGCCCGCACGGTCTAAGACCTGGTGAGCAAATACAAAGTCCTGCCGCGAAACTAGTTTGCCGTTCGAGGTGAGAAGTACCCCTGCCTCCAGAGATTCACGTAAAAGCGGTTCGTCGGTGCGCCACCGCAGTCCTACCAGCACGTGGTCAAGATCGGGTGCTTCCTGGGTAAGATTGACGTTCTGACCAATGCTCAGTTCCATTTATACCGCCATTCTCTTGCGCATGAACAGGGTGTGCGTTTCAAGTTCAAGGCTGTTATCTGCCCGCACAAGGTTAAGCGCTGTGACGAATTCCTGATTTGCATCAGTAAGAGCCTGCACCAGCTCGGAGGTTTGCTCCGGGGTGGGGTTGTGCGTGCGGGTGTAGACAGTCAACAGATTCGGTACATAGGTGGTTAGCGCCGTCTGGAGCGTGTATTCCGTCGTTGAGGGCAGGGTCGCGCGGGTATCACTGCCCGTTTCTGCCGTTATTTTGCGGTAGGTTTCGACCATCTCGAAGGCGGGTACGAGTGCGCGCGGGGGTACAGACACGGCAAAATCCGCCAAATAATGCGAGGCATCATCCAACACATGCTGGGACTGGCGCAGGTACGTGGGCTCCGGGGCAGAAGAATGAGCCAAGGCGTACTCCTGCGCCGGGGCATCCGTGACGCTTTCTTGTTGGGAGCGGACCGGGGAATCGTCCGGCACACCGAAAAACCGTTTGATAACGCCCACGTGTGCCTCTAATTCTGGGTGAGCGCGCGGTTTGTGGGAGTTCCGCTGGCGTGTGCAGGGGATTCGGGGGCATTATTCCTTCGTGTAACGCGTTCAAGGAATCCGCCGTCAGTTCGCGCAGCATCTGGTTCGACTGGGCGAATGCTTCTACCGCCCCTGACGGAATGCGGAAACTTCGTCGAGCGCTTGAAGTACTTTTCCATGTGCCTGCGCCAAAACCTGCGGGTCGATTGCGGGTTGGGACGCCATCTGCTGGATGCGCGTAGCCTGCGAAGACAGCATATCGGCATTGCGCATAATAGCGTTCTCGGTGGTCTGCTTCAGAGCGCCAAGCTGCTGCAGAACCGCTTCCTGCATGCCTAAGGAACGGGCGATATAGGCGGTCATTTTGTATGCCCATAAAGGTGGTGTCTTCGGCACGACGGATACCGCGAATGAGCTCTTTGCCGTTGCTGGAGACAACATCGCTTGTCAGGGTACGCCTGCCCGGCAATTTCCAGTTTAGTGAGCAGATCGCTGATGCGCTGTTCGGTCACATATAGAACCTTCTCGGTGTAGATGCGCGCGGTTTCTTCATCTCCTTCAAGACGAGTTTCTTCAGCGGCGGCACGCACCATATCGGAGAACTGTTGAAGAACTGCGATCTTCTCGTTCAAATCCGTCATGCCTTCCTGAAGTTTCTCGCGCAGTTTCACGAGTTCCGCCTGCTGCATGACGAGCGCATCGGTGGATTTTTTCAGTTTTTTGCTGATCGCTTCAATATTTCTGTTGACGCTGGCGTACTGGTAGAAGAATTTCTCGATTTTGCTTTTGCCGCGCCCTATCAGGCGTTTTGCGATGCCGCGTTTACCGGGGGTACCGTCAATCGCGCTGTAATCCAACGAGTTGATTTGTGCACGCAGTTCCGCCAGATTTTGAGATGCTTTGGTTTGTGGGGAGTCCGGCGCAAGCTCAAGCTCCTGCATATTGAGCAGGCGCTGGGTAACCATGTCGATGCCGTTGAAGGTATCGGAACCGTAGCTTGAAATCGTATTTTCGAGGGTATCGAGAAGTGAAGGCGACTTCAGATCGGTGTTGTTGAGAGTGATAGCCAGTTCGTCTGCTTCATGACTGATAGTTGCAACCTCAGGGGCACGCGTTTCCCGTTTTACAAGGTCGATAGCTCCCGCTTGGTTAAGTTTAGGCGGTGCTTGAGTTACGACCGGCGGGGCACCAACTTGGGGTTCGGAAGTAGGGATTTCAGCCATGAGATATCCTCTCGTCATGTCGGAACATACTCTTCTATGGTACTCAGCGCAGTGTGCAGAAGAACGTCCTTTCGTTAGAAAGCAATAAAAGTTGCATAAAAAAGTACCGGTATGCCTTTGGATAACTTCTCCAGTTTCTTCGTTGAAGAACGTAAAAACCTCGTTGTTTTATGGGTTTTTCTATAAAAATACGTGGAGGTCAAGATCGGTCTGCGAAGCACCGCTCCCGCTTTATCCTCTGGCAGAATCGAGCGAAATCTCACAGAGCGCATACCGCTGAAATCTGCTATAAACCTCTACTTAAGGTGGATAATGAAGGGACTTCCCGCATTTTGATGCCGAAGGGGAATCACGGTGGAATATGCGCTAACACGTCGTTCCGCGCTGGGTGCTGCGGGTGCTGGTGCGGTGCTTTTTACGGTTGCTTCATGCTCGAATGAACGCAGTGACTATGCCGGAGAAGTCAAACTCGAAAAATATGATAATTCCCTGCTGGCAGTTTTGAAGCCGCCACACGGGACACCCTCCCAGAACGTCCCCAAACCTATCAAACCTGAGAATGCAGATGAAAAAGTCCGTTGCCGGATTTTACGCGAGCTCAGCCTATATCGCCGCCGCTATGCAGTATATGTTCACACCGGTGACACCGGTCCTTACGATGACAGCGCGCTCACCGAGGATGAGAAACACTATGTTCATAATTCCTCAAATGAGCAAATACTGGCACGCATGAGGGAAGGGCAAAACTGGTATGAGAACCCGCGCGTCACTATCTCCCTGAATACCGCGCAGCCCGCGATGGAAGGTGATACATACACGTGGGAAGGGAAGTTTCTCTGCGGAGTTTCGGGAACTACCGCGTCGATCGTGGGCAGAAACGACCCTAACGGAACGGCAAAAAGCAATACCGAAGACATGGTTTTAAAGAACATATACCAACGGGCGCTGGAGCATTGAAAACTCGGTCAAAGACCGTAGCCTCACAGAGCTCTACAGCTACACCCATAGCGTTGTACCGTGCTTGGAAGGGATGCGCTCGGTGCTGGTTCTTGGGTGTGTGCAGGGTCGATGAGAAAAATATAACAGCTTATGATGACGTCATATAACGCATGTTCGCACGGGTTAACGGCGCAATAGTAAAGGTACCCAGCCACATCATCAGGGTTTTTAACCGTTGACGATTAAGACGCCGAAAGGAATGAAATATGTCAGAAAGATCTTATGATTTTTCGCGCCGAACCGCTCTTGCGGCAGCCGGTGCGGTGGGCTCGGCGATGGTGCTGAGCGCCTGCGCTCCGAAAGTGAGAGGAATCGCATCCGGGCAGCAGAGTGCGGGGGCAACCGCATCCAGCTCTAGTTCCAGCTCTCCATCTAGTTCCAGTTCAAGTTCTTCATCTGGTTCCAGCAATTATGCAGGCGAGGTTCGCTTCACGAGTTTCGATACCTCTGCTGGGCGCCTATGAGCCTGCCACGAAAGGAGCATCCGTCAAAGAACGTGCCTAAACCGACGAAACCTCAGATATAAACGACAAGTCGGCGGCAGGATTTTATGCGGCGATTGGCTATACGACGGCAGCCATGCAGTACGCCATGGAAACACTGGACTTTAGCCTTGTAGCGGATGCGTTTCCACCAGAATACAAAGATGTCCTGGAATCTAAATTTAACCAGCTGAAACAACAAACCACGAGCAGTAAATCATGGTTTGGTGGCCCCAAATTTTCAAAAGGCGATTCTCAAGAGTCCCGGAACCGACGATGAACGGTACGAGTGCCACCTGGGAGGGAACAATATCGTTTTTCGCTGGGTACCTTTTACGGGCCGAGTGGAGAAGCCGAGAGTCTGAGACAGAGACATCAGATACCCTCTACCGCGGAACCTATACGGAAGGGCGCTGGTGGGTTATCTACGGCAGCTCCTCGGGTTCGTCAGGATCTGGATCGTCTCAAGAATTTTTCACCTAGAAACACCACACAGATATTCGGGCTAGAAGTCCACACCACGAAAGGAAAAAGAATGTCCGCTCTACATGTCTCACGTCGCACCGCGTTTGGTCTGGCGGGTGCAGCCTCTGCGACCGTGAGCGCTTGCTGCGTGCTCTGGAAACGTTAGCGGAGTCAGCTCCCAAAGCGAGGCGCACCGACTTTAGCGGCGAGATCAAGTTCGATAGTTTTGACACTTCGCGGGAGAGTACAAGCCCGCGACCAAGGATCACCCCGCCGAAAATGTGCCGAAGCCGAAGAAGCTGGATAACGCTAACGATAAGTCGGCGGCAGGTTTTACTCGTCTATTGGCTACCTTCTTGCATCCATGCAGTACTTCTCGAGTCTTTTGATCCCGAACCCCATGATTGAGATTATGTGCAGACAACACCGGGCAGAAGATGCCTGCATCACAATTTGAGCAGCTCAAGCAGATGGGCGCCGGGGAGTCGTATGGATTTATGACATAAAAATTACCGGTAGCCTCAAGACCGCGCAGCCGAAGATGGATGGCGACACCTACACCTGGGATGGAAGCGTTACCATGAAAGCTGGCGGTATGGGCGGTCGTGGGGGAATGGGAATGGGTCAGGAATTGAATCAGGAACAGAGCCAAGACGTTACGTTCAAAGGGATTTTATAAGGACGGCAAATGGATGATTACGAACTCAAATCAGAATTCAGCCTCGTCTAGTAGCGCTAGCCCGTCAAGCTCCAGCAGCTCCGGTTCGCTGTTTGGCATCTAGCGAAATTTTACGGCGAGAGTATTCATTTCTCGTTATCGTGATGGATAGCGGGTATATGCATATGCTGTACCTCTGATGATCGATACCACCCGAGTGTCAGGGCTTGGGTTCCGAAAGGACTAGCATGTCTTCATTGAATATCTCGCCGTTCCGCGCTTGTTCCCTTGGCGCCGGTTCTGCGGCGGTGGCTCTTGCTGCCCTGTTCCGGGGCAAATAATGCTGGCGGGTCAGGCTCCTCCGCATCCGGCGGCCAAGACCAAAAGGACATAGCAGCGAGTGAAAATTCGACAACTACGACACCTCTGCAGGTAAGTACGAGCCCGGCACCAAGGACAGCCCCTGAAGAACTTTCCCTAAGCCCCTCAAACCAGAGCAGATGGGTGAGAAATCCGTCGCTGGTTTTATGCGGCTATCGGGTACATGGTTGCGGCATAGGAGTATTTTCATAACGCTAATGATCCTGCCCCATTTATGGAAGTCGCTCTCGATCCTCAGGGGAATAAGCTCCCTGCTGATCAGGTTCAGCAAGCTGTTGAAGAACGGAAAAAGCAAAAATCTGGGCTGAGGACCATAAGCTGACTGCTATTCTGGATTCCCCGCAACCCAAAACCGATGGTGACACCTATACCTGGAACGGAAAGATGAAGGCTAGCAACGGCTCCTTCGTCGTGATAGGGGGTCAGGCTATAGATGTCCCTACAGAGAAGATGACAGAAGAAGCGCCTGCGGTTTTCAAAGGAATCTATAAAGACGGTACCTGGTGGTTGTCCTATCCTCAGCAAAGCAGCGGAGGTTCTTCAGACGCTCAGGGTGGCTCCCAGAATCAGCAGCAGGGACAGAACCAGGAGCAAACCCCGCAGCAGGCTCCGCGGAAGGAGCCGGGAAGGCGCATCCGGCAACGGCGGGGCACAGTAGCAATACCGCCAAGCTCATCTAGGAGAACCGAGTGTAGGTTCCTACTTAAGGAAAACCCGCAGGAAGCACGATGTTCTTGCGGGTTTTCCGCGCTCTTAGCTGAATCTTTTGCTCAGGGAACACTTAGAACCTCGCATGAATTTCTACATCATGTACACAATGGGAATACACCCAACCACAGTTTGCGCCTTGATGCACGGGTAAAAGGCGCTGAAAGGACACCATTTCGATGCCCTCCCACACCTCCCGTCGTTTTCCTGCCGTTCCGCACTCGCGCTGTTGGGCATAGGCTCAGCGGGATTTATTGCCTCCCTGCCTATCAAGAAAACCAAGGATCTGACAAAACTCTGACGAAAACCCGCACCGACTTCGCGGGTGAGGTTAAATCGATACATATGATGAATCTGCAGTGTCTTTAAACCCGCAACTCGTGATCACCCGGCTCAGAACGTACCTGTGCCCATCAGACCCGAGCATATAGAACGATAAATCCTGTCCGGGGCTTTACAATACGATCGCCTATATTTCCGCCGCCTCCAATATGTGAACGCCACCGGCAACACCCGACTTTATGATGAGAGTGCCGCCGCAGAGCCGGGACATAGCGTCATGCATGGCGAAAAAGACGAAAAGCGTTCTTTAATGCGTGAAGGGCGCGTCTGGTCTGATAACCCCACGTCACGGTAACCCTCAAAACCTCCGAACCGACTATCAAAGGGCTGATACCTACACCTGGGAAGGAAAGACCACCCTCGATTACGGAACCTTTCAGGTGGGCGAGAAGAGACCGTGGACCCTTTCTCTCGCGAAACGGTACGAAGTTGCCCAGACCACCTTCACCGCGGTGCATCGTGACGGCCGCTGGTGGTGTAAGGTGAGCGTTCCCGAAAAGATCGTGGGAGCACCCGAAAGAACTGATCTTTTCTCACATTTTAGGATGCGTGTAGAAGACCTAACCCCCACGCCTGTACCTACACCGGAGGCAAAAGAAATAAAGGCGCTGAGGGGTTTCACGATTACGAATGTGCGTACCACCAGCAAATAATCAGCTGGGCGGTCAAACCTGGGAATATGCAGAAATACCTGCGGCAATCCCAAGCATAAATCATGGCGCATGGCAGGATAGTTAGAGGTAACCCAACCACAAGGAGCGTTCATGCTCTCTGCCCTAAACACGGATATCTTATTGTTATCCGGGCATAAGGCAGCGCAAAGGACTACTATGAATATCCCAGACATTATCTGACCCGCCGTTCCGCTCTTCGGTGCATCGGCGCCGGTTCTGCTGGCGGCTGCTCTTGCCGCGTGCTCGACCAGTAATTCTAATGGCGGCGGCGGTTCTGATTCGTCGAAGCGTGACGACTACAGCGGCGAGGTCAAGTTCGAGAAGTTTGATACTTCCGCCGGGAACTATGAGCCCGCAACCCGTGAGCATCCAGCAAAGAATGTTCCGAAACCCGATACCGGATAACCTGAATGAGAAATCGGTGGAGTGATTCTACCAGAATATTGCCTTTATTATCGCTGGTCTGCAGTATCTTCTAGGACGGCAGACGGCAGTTGCTCTGAGAAAGCAACCTTGCAAAGGCAAAGAACACGTCTCCAAAGCTTGAAGAACAGATAAAGTCTTCTGGAGTGCCGGATAAGTCTCTGGTCTGAAGACTCCACTCATCAAAGCGTCTCTTGATACCCGCAGCTCGAAGATTGAAGGCGATAACTATACCTGGGAAGGAAAGTTATCGATAAACCTGGGCAGCTTTTACAGTTCAAAGACGGTCAGGTGACGGATATCCCCGAGAAATCGCGGCGTCAGAAGGCGCAAACACTAAAGCACCTATAAAGATGGTAAATGGGAGATTGACTTTGAGACAAGCAGTTCCTGCAAGCCCCAGCGCCAGCGGTGGAGCATCCACCGGTTCCGGCAGTGAGCGGAGGATTTCGGGTTCTAAAACCTCTTTTCAAGCTGAACCGCGTCGTGATCGTAACAGGATCAAGCCCGGCAGAAACACGTGCGTTTCTGCGGGTTTAATTCTGTGCTGCGAGGCTTGTTGCTGGAGGAGTGTCATAATTACCTGTACCAGGCTCTACTCCGGGATAATAGAGGATGCGCCCGTCACGGTAACATCATCTCGAACGAAAATACCGGTAACGACGCCGTATTTTTCCGCTTCCAGTGAGAAAAGCAACGCCCATGACTTTCGTCCATATCCTGCAGATCCGCCTCGGCGTGCATAGGCACCGGTTCCGCGTCGCTTTTCGCCGGATGCTGCCTCCCGCGTGCAGCCCTGCTCGGCGGACGCCTCCGCAAGCTACCGTGCCGACTATTCCCGGGTCGAGGTCGTTCAACAGCTACGACACCTCCGCAGAATACGTGCGCGTAACCCGTACCCAACGCGCGAAGAACGTGCCGAAACCGGTGAAAACCGCCATGATGACCGAGAAAAAGTTCCGCTGGCTGTACTCCCTGTTTGGATTTCTTGAGCAGCCTTCACCTACGAATTCATGACCAACGATTTCTTCCATTCAAAGAAATGGCTGGGAGGAATAAACGGACTGAAGCCTTTTGAGGAAAGCAGCGTGAAAGAGCTTTGGAAAATATGTGGTTTGAAGACCCTAAAATGACGTTTACGCTCAAAGATCCGACTCCACCCAGAACGGTGACGTTCACATGGGCGGCAACGACCACATTTCTCAACAGGTAATTTTGCAGTGTATGAGGGCACTGCGGTAGACATTCCCAGCGAGGCAAAGAAAGACGTTCACGACGGAGAGTTTAAGCGCGCGATATAACAACGGACGCTGGCTGCTGATCGATATTCCCACCAATACCGATTTGTCTTCAGGCTTTGGCTCAGCGGGTAACCTGAGTGCCTAACCAGCAGGATAGTACTGTACCGGGTATCCGGGATAATAGTGTTAGAACAATAGTCGCCATCGATGAAAGGTCTTTTTCATCGACACAGTCGTTTGTATCCCGCAGAACCGCCCTCGGCGTGCTGGGCGCAGGTTCCGCGCTCGCTTTTGTTGGATGCGCATCAATGTCGGCAGCGTGAAGCCGCCCTCGACGGATGCTACGGCAGCTACCTGCAGCGATTTTGGCGGCGCGAGTCGAAGATCGACGAATACGATGACCCGGCGGGAGTATCACCGTAAGGCGACCCGCACCGAACGCGCGAAAACGTGCCGACCCATCAAACCTAAGAACGCCGACGAAAACTCGGTGGCAGGGCTGTATTCCAGCAGTCGCGTTCTATACTGCGGCGACCCAGTACATGATGGAGAGCGGTGACGACTAGCCGATCGAGCAGACCGCGCTGAATGATACAGATAAAAGCTCCGTTAAGTCGTCCTCGTACCCGAGTTTTCAACGATCTGGTTTTGAAGACCTACGGGTGACGGTACCAACCTCACCACGCCGAAGCCCAAGGAATCTGGCAGGGGAATACGCCACGGCTTCCTGATTCACCCAGGGTTGGGCAGCTTTATCGCCACCTCAGGAAGGGATGCGTTGATGTTCCCTCAAAAGCTCCCGCAACACCACACGCTCGACGTGGATATAACAGGAAGCGATGAAAACGGGCACTGGGTTATTGGCGGGGTTTTGCCGCAGCCTTCCGCAGCCAGGTAGAGTTCAGGCTCAGTAGCAGTAGTGGATCGAGCATCTAGCTTCTGCCTGAGGGTTTTGCAGAACGTGGTGAGGCACAACAGAGCGTACTATCTCATCCCGGCGACGGCGCGTGCCACATAGGCACCGTCCTACACCATTGTGGTGACCTGGCATATCAGCCAGCACGCCGGTCAGCAGATGGTTGGGTGATGAATGCGGTGGAGTGCGGGCATATTCCTCGCCAGCATTCTTGGATTTGTTGTCAGCTGACAGGTTCAAGAAAAAGTCTCTGCTGATTTTCTACGATATTTTAATAGCCTCTGCCGGGCTCTATGCTGCTTCATTCTTTTATCGTCAGCACGCAGGAGAATTTATCGTTTATACTGATTATTCTTTCGGCTCTGGTGTCTTTAGCCGCACTCGCGCACAGCGCTAGCCGCGCGCTATTATTCCTGAGATTCCCGGACATCGAGAATGAAAACATCAACAGCACTCTATTCGATGGTGGAGAACTATCCCGTGCTGTGAGGCCTCGTGGGGAAATCCATGATCTCATGCAGAATTTTGCGAATGCTCCTGAGCTTTCAATCATTGTCAATCTGGTGTCATTTATTCTGTCTTTGGTGCTCACTTTTATGGTGCCCCGCTTGGTCTGTCGTTTACCCGACGCACTGAGGGCTCCTGAAGTCTCCAAACGTGCATACTTTCACGATTTAAGGTTTGGACCAGCATATATAGCCTCTAGTGCATATTTTATGACACGACAACTCTTTCGCCGCCCTCCTCAATATGTGGGGTCCTCAACCCTTTTTCCCTGCTTCTAGGGCGAATTGCTTATTTGGGGTTAGGGCAAGGCTACGGTCTTGGTATGTTTATGGGAGCTATGAGCCGTGGCTGCATCTTTTTATTCTCAACCGCATACCCGCGCTGAGGCATGGGCGCATCCACACATATTACTAGCTGGTTATCAGTGGCGCGTATGTATTGACACTTATACCCGAATTATCAGGTTATTACTGCACAAAAGTATAGTGAGTGGAATTATTGTTATCTATACTATTGGTGTCTCGATTTGCAGAAGAAGCGATGCTGGGCATATTGGAAAAGTAATGTTGTTCTTAGTTTAGCGGCAGCGCTGTATCGTTGAGAAATTTTACTTTTCCTCGTGTTTAAGTGCGTGGGCAGATACCGGAACATACAGCGTTCGTATGTGCGCATCCATGTCTCACAGCTACGGTGCTTGGGCGATGCGGCGCTGACCTTTCCGCGAGCAGATAGCAACGCTATTCGCTCGCGCTATTGGGAGCTGGCAGGCGGTTACCGACGAATACGCACGCGATCCTCAGGCGACAGGTACAGTTTGCTGTCCTCAGGAACATCGAACGCATCATAAAAACTCGTCGATATTGCGCACCACGCCGTTCACCCGAACTCGTCGGGGGAGTGTGGATCTACCGAAATCATCATCTCCCGCATGCCGTGGCGTGACTTAGTGCGCCATCCCTGCAGTGGATAGAAATAAGAAGCGCGCAGCAGCCGTCATGCTCGTCGATGACCGGCGCATCCTCCAGTGAGGGTGGATGCCCTGCTCGGCAAGCGGAATCTCATAGGCTCAACGCAATTGACAGACCCGAAAGGTCGCCGATATTCTCACCCAGAGTCGTTCGCCATTCACCCGGAACTGTGCGGGTCAGGTTCGCCGGGGTGTGGCGTTATATTAGTGGAACCAGCGCGCTCGTGCGCTGGAAACCCGGCGAAATCCTCCTCGGTCCACCAGTTATTCAGCGCCGTCGCCGTCATAAAGCGCACGCTTATCGTCAAATCCCGTGGCTGATCCGTGACCGATTACTATGCCGATGCCGCCGTAGTTCGCTGCGTCGTCGCTCAGGGTCGAAGAAAAGGCGGGCGCAGAACAGCCGCGAACACAATCCGTTAGCGGGCGGCATATAGTAGGCGTCTCACAGTCTGCAGAGCATCAGCCAATTCGTCTTATCCACCGCATCGCCTGCGCGATCAATCGCGAAAATCGCTAGTTGAGCTGGCGGTGCGCGCGCAGGTCCTCGAACAGATCATCGAGCACCAGAGTCAGCTTCGAATAGTCGCGCCACCCATCCGCAGCCGATTTTCGTGACAAACTTCGAGAGCTTTTCCAGCGCTTCTCGCGGTGACTTCGGTCATCCAATCCAGGTTTGTGATGGAGCGGCGGTATGGCTTCCAGCAGGTTATTGACCAGCTTGACATTTTCCTTGTGTTCCGGCGGAACACTGCCACGTATTCCTTGCCGAGCTCCTGATCGAGCTGCGTCCTCCACAGCCGCAACGCGCGCGTTTCAGCGTTCGCGCAGCTCTTGGTGCCGAGAGGGGTGCGACCAGAAATTGAAGTTTTCCTGCACGAACGATCCGGCAGGTAGGGTGCGGAACGAATTACGCACCACAGAGCTCCAGAGTTTCCAGGTCATGCGGGTGGACTGCCACATGTTCGCCACGCCCTCCAGGAAAGACGGCTGAAAACAATGACCGTGCCCAGCTCTGGGGTCCGCCCCAGCGCAAGAAGCCACTGCTGAGCGGGAAACTGGGAACTTCTCGTCAAGTTCGGTGGCTTTGACGAGGATTGTATTTCGCTCTGCATCCACGGTTTTCACGACATCCGAGTGATGCGCGGCGATCCGGTCTCGTGCGAGAAAAATGATGCCAGCCTCCATAGGGGTTGGTGAAGCTCTCGGTAAGACCGGTCAGCTGAACATGGTCGCAATATGCTCGATATAAGCGGGCGCATACCTGTTCGTACTTCGCGATAGTAAGCCTCGTCGGGCAGGCCCAACCCGCTCTGGGTGAGGTAAAGACGTAGTGCTCGGGGTCTTCTGATCGATGCTGAGTGTACCACCCGAGAAGCCGTCGCCAGCCCAGCCCGTGAGAGGAGCGCTAGAGTGACGGCGAGCCGCTCGCTTGTGGCGGCGTTGAAGAATAGGGCAACCCTCGCGCATAAGCGGTTCTAACCTGTCGGACCCAATCTTTCGGTATCCATGAAAGAGTTGTAGAGCGCGCCGATGCGGATTCAGGCTGTTCCTGGCGAGATACGCTCAACAATCTCACGATGCTTTTCAGCATCATCGCGTAGGTGTACAGCCTCGCCGTCTTTGAACGGTCGGCGGGAATTTCATCAGGTATCGAGCCAGCAGCCGTTCACGTGGCGGAAGAAATCATGCCTGACAGTTTAACCGTATTATCGACCCATTCGGTCGTAATTCCAGAGTTCTTTGCATTATTCATGACCCCATTCTAGGGGCTTTATGGCGCGAGAACCTTGAAGATAACACCTCTTCGGCATGTCCTCAGGGCGCAATTCGGTGAACGCTGGCATCCTTTGTCCTTAGAGGTCTCGCGAGCAGGTAGGATTTGCCGATAAGGTAGGATTTTTCCTACCCGCTCGTATCAAAACCACCTGCTCGCGGAAACCGAAATTACGCCCTGCGTTTTCTGAGCGAGTTTCATCCTCTCAGCCATCATGTGCGTTTCGCCCGCATTAATCAAAGCCAGAGAGCACAACAGCCAGTCCCGAGCACACGATCACGAAGATGAAGGCGGTGCTCCAGCCCCAGTGATCCACAATGATGCCGATACCGGTAGAAGCCAACGTAGCACCCAGGGCATGCCCCGAAAAGACCGGTAATCCTGCGTGGCGGTACCTGCGACATGTGAAGGCGACAGGTCAATAGCCTGCAAACCGATCAGCATGCTCAGCCCTACAAATCAGACCAATCAGCGCCAACGCAATATGGCGACACTGAGTGGAGCATCGGCTGGAGGCAGCCATACAGCAAAAATAGCGCTCACGGTAGCAATCAAGAAGAGAATACCGCGGGTGAGCGACGCCCTTAAAGACATAGTCAGAGACGAAACCGCAGAGAATAGTGCCGCCAATACCGGCAAGCTCCAGGATTGAGAACCCAGCGATACCGCCCTCAGGGAGGGCGTGGCGCACATCGTGCAAAATATTTAGGAGCCCACCCAGCACACCGTAGCGCAGCGTGTACACAAAGACATTAGCAAGAGTTAGACACACCATGGTCGAATTAGTCAGCACATGCTTACGAATAGTCGTCCATGTTGATTCAGAACGGTCTTCGTCCGTGGACTCAACCTTGTGGGGATCGTTGCGGTACACGTCAATAGTGGGCAGACCTCAGCCTCTGGATTATCGCGAATCAGCAGCCACGCCACAAAAGCAAGCACAAAGCTAATCACGGTCGGGGGAACCAAAAAGCAACCCGCCGGGTTTTACCGAAGAGCGTGAAACCCCAGGGCAAACCAAAAGACCCGAAAAAGCGCGCCACCAACGTTATGTGCGCGTATATTCCAGAGAGAAACCTAGATCCGCGCTCGCTCGTTGAGAACCAGTTCACGTTAGCACGGCTCTGAGGGCGGCCACCCCATACCCCTGGAAGATACTCGGGTGAAGACCATAGTATGGCGGCCATGGTGGATGCGATCAGCACTCTCGTATCCTGTAGCTGCCGCACCGGATCCCCATGGCTACCCGGCGATAGCGAGCAGAACGTTTGCAATACCAGAAAGTACTAATCCATGGGAGGAAATAACCGCGCGTTAGAGCGGTCAGAAATCATAGCGGTAAAGAATTTGCTGAAACCGTAGGCTGTAAAAGCAACGCCGTAGAAAGCGCACCAATAGCCGCACTACTAAAACCGAGCTCATGAGTCAGAATCGGCGACAAGCGGAACGATTGCGAATCAGATAAAACGTTGCGTACCCGATAAAAATACCCATAAAACCTGGAAAAACGTAGGCGGGTACTTCGATGCGACCTCTGCTGTGTTCAGTTGGAGGTTTTGCTGTCGGGATAGCAAGCCAGCGGGCATAGAACCCTTCTTCTTTGGAGAATCTGTAGTAGTCATGCTCGCATTTTAGGAATAGATACCTATAGAAATAGTAATTTTAAGAGCATATGTACAGGTTATGTAAACTAGAAGTGAACATATGTTCAGAATGATTATTCTGTGAATAACAATTTTAGGCTGTCAAAACAGTAAAATTTTTATTTATGTGAGATAGGACTGTCTTTAGGGGAACATAAATGCCTATGTTGATGCGCATACCTCTATATAACCAACGCGAGCAGGTAGGATTTTTGCCCGATAGGCAGGATTTTTCCTACCTGTTCGGATCGAAAACCACCCTGCTCGCGGGAATTATTGTGATAGTCATAGAAACGCCGCTTTATTCATGCACTTTATAGGGTAGGGAGAGGCCCCGAGCCAGATGCTGACAGGCTCGCCCGAACCTTCTTCGCGGCGGCACACCTACCGTTCTCCAGCGTCCTCTTTCGTCTCCTCGCAGTCGCGGGTCTTCAAACCGCAATCCGGGTTAACTCCACAGGTCAGGAGATGGTTCCGTACCCAATCGCGGCACGGATCAGCTCTCAACCTGACCGCGAAGGCACACGCGGCGAGTGAATATCCCACACGCCCGCCCAGCCTCGAAACATAGCTTTCGGGAATATCCGCCAGCAGCTCCATATGCGAGCGCGCCGCCCTCAATACTGGTCACATCCGCATTCAGGGCATTAATCGAATCAATAATCTCGTTGAACCCGAGTAGCACAGGTGGTGAACTTGAGTTTTATCCTCGACCGCGCTCGTCGCCAGGCGGAACGCATTCACCGACCACTTCAGGGTACGCGGGCTGCTCATCGCGGCGCAGTGGCAGAAGCTCACGTAGTGCCGGTTCATCCACCTGAATAATGCGGATGCCCGCCTCTTCCAAATCGGCGATTTCGTCGGCGAGCGCCAATGCAACCTGATTCGCGGTTTTCTCGCGCGGCTGGTCATCACGCACGAACGACCAGCCAGAATAGTCACCGGCTGGTCAGCATGCTCCTTGACGGGACGATCGGTGAGGGACTGGGCGTAGGAAATCCAGGCACGGTCACGGTCTCGCCGCGAGCCCTTCACCCGAGCGTTTCACATCGCCGAACAGCACCGATGGGCGGGCAGCAGTGAACCATAGACTGCACCCAGCCGTGCTTCGTCGTGGCGAAACCATCGAAAGTTTTCGGCGAAGCACTGCACCATGTCAGTTACGTTCGGCCCATCGCGTGCACGAGCACATCCAGGCCCAAATCTTCCTGGAGTTTTCATTAACGGAGGCGATCTCTTCACGCAGGAACTCGTCAAGCTGCTGCTGCGTGATTTTACCGGCACGTGCCTTCTGCACGGTGGCGGCGAATATCGCCGGTCTGCGGGAACGAACCAATGGTTGTGGTCGGCAGCTTCGGCAGATTCAGATCGGCTTTGGGCATCCCGGCGGATTTTTCAGTTCAGGGACGCTCAAAAATCCTGCGGTTTTCACGGATGCGCACGCTCACGGATTGCCGCATTATGCTTACGCGGATCCGCCGTGAAACGTGCCAGCGCTTCGTCGGCGGTCTTCAACTCTGCCTCAACCGCAGACTCACCGTCGGCAAGACCGCGGGCAAGAGTCACGATCTCGGCGACTTTCTGGTCGGCAAAAGCCAGACCGTCTACGGGCACATCGGCGGGGCTTCAAGGTCAAGATCGTGCGGCACATGCTGCAGCGAGGTTGAGGACGCAACCGCCACCGCACCGCCGTTAATGTTCTGGAGTGCGTGCAGGAGCGTTCGCAGGTCGGCGCGCCAAATATTGCGCCCGTTAATGGCACCTGCCACCAGGGTTACGCCGGAGTCTTTGAAGGCGGTCAGCGCCTCGGCATCGTAGAGCGTGGAAACCAGGTCGAGATGCAGCGCCTCAATACCGGTGTCTAACAGTGCGGGCAGGTTCTCGCGTAGATTGCCGTAGGGGCTTGTCACCAGGATTGCGGGGCGGTTCGTTTCGGCTGCCAACGCCGTGTAGTTTTACGCGCCAATTCGGCGATTTTGGCGCTGGGAATGTCGCGGTCCACGGTCAGGCCGGGTTCGTCGAGCTGCACCCACTGCACGCCGCGTCCCGCCAGTTCGGCGAGCACCTGCTGGTAGGCTTTCACGAAATCGTCCAGGCGATCCAGCGGTGTGAACCCTTCGGGCGAACCCTGTTCGGCTTTCGCCCCGGAGAAGCAGAGTGAGCGGGCCGACCAGCTGCGGGCGCACCGTCACCCCATGTTCCTTGGCGACTTCCAGCTGCTCGTCAATAGCCTCAAGATTCAGCGTGATCTCGGTATCCGGGCCGATCTCGGGCACCAGGTAGTGGTAGTTCGTGTCGAACCATTTCGTCATCTCCAGCGGAGGCAGCGTCTCGGTGCCGCGCGCCAGAGCAAAAGCATCGGGCAGATCGAGCAGGCCGCGCGCATCCTTGGCGTCGGCAAGACGCTTTAGGGCACGAGGGTGAAAAAGGCGCACGGCGTCGAGCACCTGATCGTAGTACGAGAAAGTCGCCGGGATAGACGAATCGGTGGCGCTAAGACCGCGCTCGATCACACGGTCATAGTAGGTGCGCTGCACATCTGCGGCCGCCTGGCGCAGTTCATCCTGCGTGATTTTGCCTTTTCCAGAACGCTTCCCTGTGCCTTCTTCAGCTCGCGGAAACGGTCTACGCGGGGGTAACCGACGATGGTTGCTGTGGGGAATGGGGTGGGGTCATCCCAGTTCCTTACTGTGGAGGGTGTCAAATAAAAGGGAGTTTAGAGGTATTGAAGATCGCTTAGGGGAGTTTGAAACGGTTCGAGTAGCGCGGAACGTCGAGTTCTTCGAGGACGTCCAGCACAGCCCTCATGCTCGTTAAATGTGAAGAAATGCAGGCCGGGGCGCCAGCATCAAGCACCTTGCGACATTGGTCGAGTGCATGTTCCACGCCGATGCGGTGCAGCTCGCGCGGATCGCTCGCGGTTTCCAGGCGATGCGCCAGCTCGCGCGGTACTCAAGCCCGGCAAGCTCGCACAGCTTCGTCAGCCGAGTCAGCGAGGTAACGGGCATAATACCGGGAATATGGGCATCTCCACCCCGGCAAGGCGCGCAGCATCCACCAACCCCGAATAGCGCTCGGTCTCAAAGAAAACCTGGGTGATGGCGAAACTCGCCCCGGCACGCTGTTTTGAAAGCAGAATCAATGTCTTGAAGAAGCGAGGAAGATCTGGGTGCTTATGCGGGTATGCCGCAACCCCAATCGACACTTTCCCCGCGGCAAGATGCGCGAAATCCCTCACGTTCCACCCTGCGAATCAGCTCCACCAGGTAGCGGGCAAAAAGGCAGCTCAAGCGGGCGCGTGTTTTCGGGTGGAATATCGCCGCGCAGCGCCAGAAACCCGCGTACTCCAAGCCCCGAGAATCAGACGAACCGAGCGTTCCAAATCGGCCACGGAATGCCCCATACAGATGAGATGCGCCAGCGGATTCAGCGAGGTTTCATGCACCAGGTGATCGAGCAGAGCCAACGTCTTTTGGCGGCGCTGCGCATCGCCCGAATAGGTGACGGAAACGTAATCCGGGTTGGTTTGCCCAAGCTCGGTAATGGTTTTTGAGTAGGGAATCGCAGCTTGCGTGCGACCGTGGCGGATACAGCTCGTAAGAAAGAGCTGGGTGAACTGTCGTCATTTTTCATTCCTCCGTGTTCACCTGATAGAAGCGTGCCCGAAGGTACGCCGAATCTTAGCAAGACGCGAAGGGAATTCACTTTATCGGTTCTGGCGGGAGCACCTTGTCCGCCCACCCCGTGGGGTGGAGGCTGGCGAGGTTGCTGCGACGTCGAAGAGCCAGATCTCTCGGTCGCTCTGGATAGATAACAGTCCTACTTTAGGCAGGATGCGCGGTGCCAGCAAGAATATGTCAGCACATGTCGTCGAGCGGTCACAACCGCTTAATATTTGTGGGATGCGGCGAAACAATACGTCATACGGGTTCGCGGCAGTGTCGGATCGGCGATTGAATCCTCCACCTGATTTGGCCGTAAGCTTCAGCCGCGAGCAGATAATATTTCGACGAGCAGATAGCGGAATGTTATCTGCTCATCGAAACTAAGGAGGCTGACTGCGGGAGAAGGGAAAAGGCATTTTGCAAGGAAAAATCGGGTATTGTTCTGAGAAAAACATGTCGTGAAACTGTGTGTAAGAGTCCCCTCGACCGCCTCTACCCGTGAGTCTGCAGGTTCACAGGATATGCGCATATGTCGGGCCCTCTTTATCTGCTTTCCCGGTCTTATAGTATCCTCAAGAAAACCCTGAAATGGTATATATCGACATCACAAAACTCATATTGAGCATCTGGAACACAGCGGTTTTCAGTAGCTCTACCCGATAACTTTTCGAGTACTTCATCTTCTCAATGCCTGGAACGGTTACGCGGATACATCGGCAACGCTATGTTGTTCTTTTCGCAAGAACCCTATCAATCCGCCGGTCTTGCTCGCATTATCGAGCTTGATATTCAATGCGCTCAACTGGTTTTTGGCAGATTAATGCAGGCGGGAATTGCTTTTGCGCAGACTCACCGTTGAGTCTTATGAAAGACTGTCACAAAACCCCTTGTGACTATCTCAATCCTCACTATTATCTGGAAACTAGCCCAGGAAGTGTCACAAGACTTCTAGAAGATCTTGATGAACAATACCGCAGAACGAACCCTCATCACCGCGAGGCGCCTATGCCGTCCTTTGAGCAAGTAGTCGATAGCTTTTCACTGGGTCTATTGAGCAGATTTATCACACAGTACAGACCGGATGCGCAGGATCCGATTCTTTTCTGAAAACCATTGCCCACGAGCTGGAGATACCCGTTCCTGCTTTGAAAGCAACCTCAAAATCGTTGACGGTTTTTCGTAATCGGGTGGCGCATCATGACAGGTTATGGGCTTCGACAAGCCCTGAGGCGGCACGAAAAGCTCGGCTTTTTGCGAAACGTTTGCGCAGCAGCCACCCGCGCTCATTGCACGTAGCTGTGCTGAATCTTGCGTTGTTTTTGGGACCGGGTGAACGCGAGGAATGTGCCCGCGAGTTTGAAAATTTTATTGCGCAGGATGAGCTGTATTACATAGGGGCTACGACTCTTCACACAAACTCGCACTAGAAATCTATCTACTGCTCGCGAGGGAATTGCAGAGCGCCGTGAACGTCGTGTTGCGACCATGTACTGTCAAACACGGTAGAGTAAATGTATGGAACGCATCGAATCTCCCGCATATGCACGCCTGGGTAACTCGGGCTGGTCGTGCCCTCCGTCGGTATCGGCTGCAACAATCTGGGACGCCCCGGTACCCCCACTCAAACTCAGGAAGGCACCAACGCCGTGATCGCCGCCGCAGTCGAGGCGGGCATCGGCTTCTTCGATATTGCTGACCCTGTACGGTGCCGAACCCGGGCTTTCAGAAACCATGTTCGGTACCGCGATGCGCGAACTCAACCTCAACCGCGATGACCTGATCATCGTCACCAAATTCGGGACTCCCTACCGGTACCCTCAACGGCAACGACTGGGATGCGCGCGGCTCACGCCGATACATCATGCGTGCCGTCGAAGGTTCACTGCGCCGCCTGGGAACCGAGTACATTGACCTGTATTTCACCACAGCCCCTGACCCGAACACCCCGCTGGAAGAGACCCTGTCTGCGCTCGACACGCTCGTGACCAGCGGAAAGGTGCGTTACCTAGGGCACTCCAACTTTGCGGGGTGGCAGCTTGCCCACGCCGAGCACCTCGCCCGCGAATCTCGGCACTGAGCGGTTTTATCGCCGCCGAAAACCACTACAACCTCGCTTGACCGCCGTGCCGAACTCGAAATTCTTCCCGCCGCCCGCCACTTCGGGCTCAGGGGTCTTCCGTATTTCCCGCTCGCCAACGGGCTTTTGACCGGAAAAATACCGCCGCGACAGCATCCCTGCAGGGTCAGCGCCTGTCGCATTCAAGCGCAGGTACTCGCGCAAGCCGACTGGGAACAACTCGATGCCTCCACGAATTTTGTGTCGATCTGGGGATCTCTGAGGTTCAAGCATCCATCTCTTGACTCAAACAGCAGAACCCCTGTTGCCAGCGTGATCGCCGGGGCAACCACCCCGAACAAGTACGCGCAAACGCGCAGGCTGCAAGCGTGCGTTTCAATGATGAAGAACTGGCGCGGCTCAACGAGATTTTCCCAGCGCCCGAAAGCATTGCGCTTTTCTAACAATCTCCTTCGCCACTGCAAATACAGCCAGCTGGAAATATAACTAATCGGGAATATACCCAAGCCAGCAAGCGTTTTAAAGATCAGTGCGGTCTCCCAACCTGTGCCGTACAAGACCCTCATGAAAGACAAAAATACCCGCATGAGCATCACCATCGAGCCGCCGAACCGCGCCAGTGCACTACCCCTGCTCGGGCAGGGCGCGCACACCCGCCGCCTGGCGTTATCGCGCTGGTGGCAACCTCGGCGGGCTCCTCTTCGGGTACGACACCGGCGTTATCAACGGTGCCCTCGACCCCATGAGCCGCGAACTCGGCATGGACAACACCATTCATGCTGGGTTACAGGGTCTCGCCTTTCGCTGCCGCCCTCGGAGCCGCGGTCACCGGGCGTATCTCAGATGCCATCGGACGACGCAAACCATCATCGGACTCTCAATCCTCTTCATCGCGGGCGCGCTCACATGCGTCTTCACCTAGTATTGCTGTACTGTTGATGGGCCGCACGATGCTCGGCTCGCTGTGGGAGGCGCATCCGCAGTCGTTCCTGTATTCCTCGCCGAACCTGCACCCTACGAAATTCGCGGCTCACCTCCGGGCGCAACGAACTCATGGTCGTCGGCGGGCAGCTCGCAGCGTTCATCGTGAATGCCATCATCGGCAACCTCTGGGGTGAACACGACAGCGTGCGGCGGTGGATGTTCGCCGTCTGCGCTCTGCCTGCGCTCGCGCTTTTTCATCGGTAGCGCTGCGCATGCCCGAATCCCCCACGCTGGCTTATCGCAGGGGCGCCTCGAGGATGCGCGCGCCATTATGCGGCGCATCCGCCCCGCCGAACGTGCTGACGCCGAAATTGCGGACATCGCGCGTTCACTTGAGGAAACGCGCACCCAAATCGGCGCGGGGACTAGAGGGCAGCACAGGTAAAATCCTGCGTGAAAAATGGTTTGTGCGGATTCTGCTGGTCGGTATTTTGGTGGGTGCCGGGCAGCAGCTCACCGGTATTAACTCCATCATGTACTACGGCATTAAGGTGCCTAAAGAGGCTGGGTTTGACGAAGGCTCGGCGCTCATTGCGAATATCGCGCTGCGCCATCGCCGTGGTCGGCTCAATCTTTTCGCTGCGCATGATGGAACGCGTGAACCGCCGCACGATGGTGATCGCTGGGTATTCGCTGACCGCGTTTTTCCACCCGCTGATCGGGGTAGCGTCTATGCTCCTGCCGGAGGGCGGCCCCGCGCGTCCCCTATATTATTCTGGCGCTTGTGTTGGGTTCGTGGGGTCGATGCAGACCTGCCCTGAACGTTTCGACGTGGGTGCTGATGAGCGAGCTGTTCCCGCTTCGGGTGCGGGCGGTCGGCATGGCCCTTTCCGCATTTTGCGGGTGGATGATGAACGGTCTGCTTTCCCTCGTATTCCTGGTCATTCTGGGTGCACTGGGACCGACCGGCTCATTCTTCAGGTTTCAGGTGGTGAACGCTGATTGCCGCGTGTATGGCGTACCTACCTGAGACCCGCAGCATCCTGGAAGACGTGGAGGCGGGCGTTTATCTACGGCGCCGCCTACCCGTTTGCCTGGCTACTCGGTAGACGCGAGGCTTCCGTAGGACGCGAGCAGGTAGGATTTTCCGACCTGCTCGTACCGATAACCACCTGCTCACGGAAGAATAGACGCTGGATACTCTGCATACCCACACAGCAAAGGCATTCCTATCCTGCGTGGGGCGCGGGTTAAAAGTGATAGTGTCAGATATGTTATAACTATCCTTCGGTTTGTGGTGCCGTCGCGCGATATTCCCGTTGCCGACTCACGGATAGCGCACGGTCGCGCATACTTGACGGCACCCGCATACCCTGTGACTTCTAGAAGGCAGAAAGTCGTGGCAGACAACGTAAAAATGATTGGGATTTGCGCAGCGAGAAGGTTCAGAAGAACCAGGTAGTGCTTATGACGAGATGCGCCGCGCTGCCCTCTGTACTGCACGACGAGTTCATAAAGCTACTCCGTGTTCAGAAACGCTGATGTCAGCATGTGCCTGACCATCCCGAAAATTTACTCCGAATGTCGTCTCGACTAGGCACATCGCCGTGCCAACGGCATGGATGCGCCCGAACACACAACGTTCCGCGCCGTGAACGACAATACTTTCACCCCGAACGCCCTGAGGGAGTTCGGCCGAAAATCCGTGAGGTCGTCAAGAACCTGGTAGCCAATCTGCCACGCGGCACCGGAGGTTAATGTGATGGATGGGTTCGCGCAGGCTATGCGCGATGCGCATTCAGAATGCGTTCATGGGCTGGTACCGCGAGCCTGAGAGCCGCTGATCGAGTGGATTGAGAAGAACCGCGAGGCTACGCTGCGCCGCGATCGCGAGCAGATCGGCAAGGTCGCCCTTGAGTTTGACACCTATATTCGTGAGCTGGATGCGCGCCGCGAGCAGGCTGCCGCTGGGAACCCGCAGGATGTGACCGCCGAGCTGCTGACCGACACCGTGCAGCTGCCCGGTCAAGAGCCCCGCACCATGACTGATGAAGAGATTGTGAGCCTGATTCGTAACTGGACGGTGGGGAGCTTTTCGACCGTTTTCGGCGTGCCGCCGGGATTATCGTGAACTTTTTGGCGCAACCTGCAGGAGCAAGCGCGGCTGCGTGACTCACTGGGGAGGGCATGCGGAGATCGCCGCCGCGGTTGAGGAGATTATGCGTTGGAGACCCGCTGGTGACAAACCGCCGTGACTACCGAAGACACCGTGTTGGGCGGGCGTACTATTCCGGCGAATCTCGCGGGTGACGATTAACTGGTCGAGTGCCAACCGTGACGAAGACACGTTCGAGGATGCGCTCACCTATAACCCGCATCGTGACCAGTCCCGCAACCTGGTGTATGGCGATGGTATTCACGTCTGCCCGGGTGCACCGCTGGCCCGATTGGAGCTGCGCCTGCTCATGGAAGAGCTGCTGAAGGCGACTGAGAGTATTGTTCCTGGTGACGAGTCGGATGCCCCCGCCACCGAGAACGTGCGACCTACCTGATCTCGGGCCACTCGACGGTCCGTGTGGTGATTGGGTAGGGCTTTGCAGGAAGTTCTAGAAGATAGCGAGTGAGCAGAGTACAGGTAGTTGCTCATCCTTATGTAGTTAGAACCTCGGACTAGGTGTGTGCGTTGGGAGTAGCTCTATACCCCTGTTCTACATTCTGTGGTTGGATTTTTGCTCACGGGCTTCTAGTGCGTATATTTCGTGAAGTATGTTTTATTTATATATCTAATATTTAGTTCAAATTCATCATTATCATTTAGTATACACATACAGTATTCTTAATGAATTTAATAATTTCTGTTATTAAAATAGTGGACGACACGATGTGGGCAATTTTTGAAAATATTTTCGTGAATCTCCACTCTGTAGTACACTGTTCTGTTTTTCAGTGATTCAAACACTGTTATTAAAATTCGAAGTGTACTTTCAATTCCCCGATACTATCCTTATATATCAGCATGGAAACCGGGTGAAATATCGTTTAAAAATACTTCATATGTGAAATAAAACATGTTCTATGTATTGTCATCAGATAATTTAATCTTTTCGAAAACATGCATTGATAACGTGTAATCTAAAAGACTACGATTAATGTATCAGCTATGTAGGGTGACTCAGAATTTTACAAAATTTCATGGTAGCTCTATAGAGCTGTGACAAAGTCAAAAGAGTTTTTAGTAGCATCAACCTCATATGAAAGGAAGCTTGTATGTTAACGACAGCGTTCTTCGGGAAGAACTTTCACTGATCAAGATCTTAGACATGGTGAATGGTGGTTCTCGTTGGGATCGTTGACTGGAGTTTTGTAGGTAAAGGGTGCGTGCTGGTGAAGCTTGGCCTGTAAGCTGCCCTTAATATCTTTATCCCGTGTGCATGGTAGTCCTAAGATATAAAATGATTTCCCCTACAGTTTTTGGGGTTAGCTTTTTAACTGTCATCTAAAATAAAAGCTGAAATAGCTTTTAAAGTGCACTATCATATTTTAACCTCAATTTGTCAGGGCTAAGATATGAATTAAGGAGGTTCCATGTTCAAGGATGTTACCATTCTGAGGAAATCGCTGAGCAGGATCTCCATCAAGTCGTGTTGTGGTACTGGATTTACTGCTCCAGATCCAGTAGGAAATCTGTTAAAACGGGCTGGAATGTCGCCAGTGGCGACTATATACCAGTTCAGTAGCTAAATAAAGTATTGACTGAGTCGTCTATTATTAGTGTTTCGTACACTACAGTAGACGATTTTCGTGTTTAAGGACAGTTGAACCGAAATTAGTCTAAGCATATTTATGTAGTGTTTCTAGAAAACAAACCTAATAGTACGAAACAGCTCCTCTATATGGTGTTAGTGTCCTTGCTTGCTCCTGTAGAGTGTTTTGTTACTCTTCTAGCCCGGTGATGATCCTCCTCTTTGGAGTACGCCGCGCATAGACAGGGTTTTCGTAGAAAGTCTGAGCAAACCATTGATAGCTTCTGCGAGAGAGAGGGGTCCCAGGAGATCTCAATATTTTTAGCCCTGGTATCCGAGCAACGGTTACTCATTCTTTGTTGAGGCGCTCGAGCAACCTGGTGATTCGCACTGCAGCATCACGGTTGTCGCGGAAGACTCAGAGGTGAGAAATTTGCGGTAACTAAGGTACTAGATACTCTAGGGTCCACATGCATAATGATAATGTACATAACTGCTCGCTCAACCACCGATGAGTGGTGGTTAGTGTATTCAACTCCACCTTCCTTTCAGCGAGTTCTATGCTCAGTAGTTTTACTGGGTATGACCCTCTGTTAGCATAGTCTTTTATCTTCTGAGAGTTATCCTCTTGATCTAAAAGTATTCCGCGTACGTGTTCAAGGCGCAAAATAGTGGATTGAGTTCTCTTGTAAAGAAAACGAGGTCTCTAAGATCATATCGGCTTTAGCAGGATCGAAGACTTTTGCGTGAGTTGTACGAGGCTTCTGAATCACTGGACTTAGATTACGTTTGTGCGTTCTGCGTGGCTGTGTTTTCGCTACCCGAGGCTCAGCGTAGGCTGGTTGATGCTGGATTGATGAGCAATAAAGTTTGCCGATGGTGCCGTGCTGGGACGAGTACCTCACAAGAGTGGTTCTGTCTGTAAGGAGATTACCAGCGCACCTCAAAAGGTAATGGGACGAGTATCTGCGCCTCGTGTGTAGGTGGTTTTGTTGTACATCTGTTGACCATTCACAGTGTACGCATATATAATTTATGAAATTTAGCTTATGTTATATATTTTTCTTTTAGTAAATTCATAATATTGTTTAATGAGCTTACAGAAGTTCTGAAGTTGTTAATGATTTTGTTACCTTTCCTAATGAGCGCGACACGGTATTGGAAAAACTTGATATAAAATATATATAATTCTCACGCCTGTATACACTGTTGCTCGTTTTTCAGGTATTTAAACGGCGTTATTAAAATTTGAATGCATCCCCTTGATTTTTATTTTTACCTTGAGATACCAGTCTGAACACCGATTTTAATCATGGTTTTAAAATACTTCACTAATAAAATAATCTACATTCACTCATTTTTGTATTAACAGCTTTTCAGTAGTCAGACTGTCCTTGAAACCTCCTGGGGTTGGTAGGTTTGATCTGATCGAGCTGGACAGAGCATGATTTGATGAGGTTTTTCTACAATTCAAGTTTTGTTGCTGAATTTGCTTTTGCACTCAGAAACATAAAAACCATCAGATGAATAATTAAGATAGTATTTGTTTCTGTAAATTTTAATGATGAAGATAAGTTATTAGTGCTCTTGTATGATTTCCAATGTGTATGCTCTACAAATACAATGACTACCTTCATGAACAGTAAGTTGTGCAATTATATGAATTTGCGCTCAATAACTAAGGAGGAAGTTATGATTGATCCAAAGATGCTCTCACAGAGCAGGAACTGAAAACTTGGTGGCTTTTGGATGCCCTGCTCAGACTGAAGCAGCAGGAGGTATTACGGCTGCAGCAGAAGCTTTAGCTATAGGCGCTGCTTACCTAGCTGGAGTATCTACAGCATGCACCGATACTTGCTCATCGTGGGTGAAAAACACTAGAAAGAGTGGAAGTAGAGCTTTTAAAATTCATGATAGTCTTGAATCTTGATTTATGCATAAACCATATACATACTTCTTCAAGACTAGAGGCTTCTGGGTTTGATAGATGCTTTATCAGGTCCAGGAGCTCTATAAAAATCTTTTTCAGCTCGTAAGAAGCCTATTTGTACAATATGGAGTTTAGCTTGGTTAATGACTGAGGGATATGCATGCTATCAGCGTACCCTATATTGAGGGCGTCTCTCAACAGGTTAGCTTGTCTTCTCCATATTGTAGGTAAGAATCTTCGTATCTCTTGATGAGTCAAAAAATAGTCGATTCTATCACCAGGTCATATATGGTAGAACGTTCTCACCTGTTGTCCTTCGTGCTCAAATAGAGCTTCCAGCAAAGTTTTATGGAGAATGAAGACAATGGTGCAAATTCTGGAAATGGATAAAAATGCTGAAGCACAATCTGTTGTGAAGGAAAAATACCCTGAATTAGTACGGATTCTTAATGTTAAACAACAAGATATTGTGTCACTTGTAGAAAATTCTTGCAACGTTTCGTACGAGGATAGGGATGAGCTTTTGTATCTCAGTGGATTTCCGTTGATGGTGGACTGTTAGACTTTAGTTATTTCAGCTGGAGACGCTCATCGAGGTGGACAAAGAGGTGACTTCATCGAAAACAGACACGGAAAGGTTGTTTTATGACACGCGTTCCATGAGGGTTGATAGCGTAGTTTCTCAGATTGCTGGTATTGTCAATCGCGAGTTAACAAACTGTAATTTATAAAATCCCTAAGGTGATGGATCGTGGGTGTTACAGGTGGCAAGAATTTATCCAATATAAACCCGCTAAAACTCTGACGGAGCTGTCCAGCATATTATCAATCACTGGGTTCTCTTACAGCTGCAGCGTTAGGAGGACAAGACTTTCACTATGAGAATGTGGTAACTGTTTCTCGGAAAGCAGTTCCTCTTGACCTTGAGGCAGCATTAGGATCGTCATATAGTATCAGTGAAGTAGATAATTTAACTAGGTATATCTAAATTTGTTAAAAATATTATCGATCTGCAGGGGTTGACACTCTTATACTCCTTCAGTAGCTCAGGAAGCGATTTGATATAGACTTGTCCCCTATAACAGATGGCTTTTCCCCAAGAGTCTGAGATTATGCGTAGTTTAAACATTCATATCGCAGATGATGATAATATAGATTTCCAGTGGAAAAACTCAAAGATAACTCAAACAAAATCCTTATGAAGGGATTTACTCGGAGATGATGCACATCCTCGCAGGTATGTCAAAGAGTTTACACAAGGATTTTCAGGAAATGAGTCATATAATTGAATGCTGCACGGATAAATTATATGATTTTTGAGAATGCGTCTCATATTCCGAATCGTTGTATAATTCGCCCAACCTCTACCTATACTGCTTTTTAGAGACCCCATACCATCCAAAAATATCTTGTCTCTCAAAAGGCGCGTGATGAATTGTTTACTCTTCTAGGGTATCCACCGGAGCTCCAGATAACATAGGAGGTCAGGCATTAGAGCGAGCGTAAAGCTCTTTTGAATGGCGATATTCCATATGTTTACTGATGATATGCTTACAGAATTTATGGAAAAATCACTCAAGAAAAATATAGTGGGAGATACCTCGCTTGAAGAGTTTGTGATATGTACTCCCGATAGGGCATTAAGGAATTTTTCTCTCGGGAATAAAAATCACGAGATAGTATTCGCTATATCCATTATGGACTCTTTTGCAGGTATTGATGTTGATGCGTGGCGTACGCAAACATGAGGAAATGATTCCGTTCTTCCATATAGCTTTGAACAGGATTGGGGCGAGTCTTTATATAACCTGTGTAAACAAGTGCAGAATCTTGTTATTACAGATGAATCGTGTAATACAGCTGTGAATTTTTATGCAGGTTCCTGCTGATGACGATCGTATATCTGTAATTCCTTTAGATGGTTCGTATTATGAAGTCAAGGTATCCTTTGGCTTTTTCATGAAGTTCTCTGCGACAAAGGGAGATTCGGATTATATTGTGCTTATAATAGCCATGCTTCGTGGTCTTTAGATCCTCCGAAGTATATGTCAGAAGAGCTTATATCAAAGGTTTTGTAGGAAGTTTCTCGCAGATACGTCTAGTTCCTCTAGTTCATAAGTATTTAGGAGATGAAATAGCAAAAATCTGGTAACCATCCTCACTAAATGGGCGTGGAACGTATGGATAAGCCCAGCTGAATCTGAAAATCTAAAAAGTGGATTATGTGACTGGTCTATCAGGCGCTTTGGCTGCCCTTGGTGTTTTAGAGGGTTCTTCTGCTAGTGAGGTTCATTTTCTTCAAGAGCGTATGCATGCTGTTGTTTTAAATTCCCTTGTTAAGGGTGAGCTGGAAGATATTTATGGTATTGTCGCTCAGGTTCTAGGGGCTTATGCTCAGGGCTTGGTCTTTGGGGGAGCTCTCTTACTAATATTGAGCAACAGAAACTTCGAATCTTGCATACGCCAACGTGCAGAGAAAGAGCTGAAAAAGTGTTGAAATGCAAGACGTGGCTTCAAAGCATGCATGGTGTTCTGGTATTTCGGGTATTGCTGAGGCTTTTTGCTTATGTGCTAAATGCTAGGAGGAGGGCTTGAGGAACAGGACTATAAGCAGCTGATTGAACTTTATGGTCAATTCAGCATCGATATAAGCATCACTCAAAGGTCCGACTGACTTTTCTCTCTGCCACGGTCTAGGCGGTGCACTTTCAGCTTGGTATAGAATTGCTTGTCTTTTTGCCGGAATTGAAACCTTGCTGAAAAAGTGAGAGGTGAGGCTGCTCAATTACGCCAACGGTTGTGTGATGGTGAGCTAGAAATACGTGGTGGTGTCCGCCATGCTACTTCAAGCCTCAGCATGATGCTGAGCATGAGTGGTGCTGTTCTCGCTTTGAGTCGAATAGAAAGTGGGCGGGAACTTACAAGTTTTCTATCCTTTTGAACTATTGAAAAAGGAGGGGTAAGGCAGCAAATATTTTTCTAATGTAGAGAAATATAGATATTTTTCGTAAGGAGTAAAAATGTCACAGGATGTTACTTTGCTGAGGAAATTTCGAGCAAAATCTTGAAAGATATTAGCGGATTTTTCTCCCACCTCCTGTGCCTACTATTCCTATAAAATTAATGGAATCGACCTTTCTGGGTTGAGGCAAAAGATATCCAGTAGTAGGGCTTAATGAGTCTTGTGTATCCTCAGTATACAATCTGTTGTTCATTATTCTTAGGTTAAAGCTTCTTTTATAAGTAATTTATAAAAAGGGTATGAATCTAGAACTTTTCTAGATTTATGATACTAAGTTGGTACTCTGAGTGCTGACACTGTTGGTTATGCTCTGAGCGCTTTGCGCTTGGAAGATATGAAAGGGAGAAAATGCATGTCGAAGGATAGTTACGCTTCTCGAGGAGATTTCTGAGCAGGATCTTCACCAGGTGAACGGTGGTACAAACTTAATCCTACTTCGGAAACTACCTTCCTGCCAGCCTCGCCATGGGTGATAGTCCTGTTTGCACTATTAGTAAAGAGTGCATGGACGGGTGTATAATGGTTTTTGATTTAATCAAAGAGTTCCTGTTGCTGTTCATAAAGAAATTGTTGCGAATATTTCTTGTCAGAGATTTTTCCAGATGATCTGGAAAATCTCTAGGTGGATCTTTTAGTACTATACGTCAATGTCGTATGGAAGATACCCGCTGTATACATCGAAGAAATGCAAAAGTATCCTTTTGGGGGTCGCTTGTGAGGTGAGCCTGAAAGGTTCTTGTCCTCAGGAAGGTAATCTTATATTTCCTTGTGAGAATCAGGTGAAATTTTACAAGGGTTTATACGCAAAAATTCTAAACACGGTTTGGTTATGCTAATACCAAATTTTATCATATTCCCTTAAGTCGTCTGAGGCTTGAAGTTAAATAAGGAGGAGTACATATTGTCTGACATCACGCTTTTGGAAGAGATTAATGAGCAGGATCTTCACCAGATGAACGGTGGAACAAATTTAACAGCCTTTACAACAAACCTCATTGTCAGCCACGCAATGGGTGATAACGGTCCTATTTGCACTATTAGTAAAGAGTGCATGGATGGATGTAAGTAAGGTCGGCTACTAATCTTGATGCCGAGGAAGGGGTTTGGGCAATAAAACACTTAACTGTTCTAAGCGCTAAGCCCCTTCCTGTGAGATCGCACCTTGGCCTTTAATTATTCACACTTTTTAAGGAGAAAGGTTTAGCATGTCTGATATCACGCTTTTGGAGGAGATTTCTGAGCAGGATCTTCACCAGGTAAATGGTGGTACTGGTGAACCCATTCTTGGCTATAAAGCGCATCTTGCTGCCTCAAAGGCTGTACTTGGTAATAGTGGTCCCATTTTGCACTATTAGTAAAAGAGTGCATGGATGGATGTAAGTGGTTGGCTAATAATCTTGATGCTGGGAAGGGTTTGGGCAATAAAAAACTTAACTGTATCTAAGCGCTAAGCCCCTTCCTTGCGGGGTCGCACCTTAGTCTTTAATTAGTCATGCTTTATAAGGAGAAAGGTTTAGTATGTCTGATATCACTCTATTGGGAAGAGATTGCTGAGCAAGAACTAGATAATTTCTACGGCGGTGCTGGTACTGCGGAACCGGTGCTGGATACGGGTCACAGCTATTATAATTCGCACGCCAAGGATAACTCAGTGAGCGCTACCAGAATCTTTGTGAAGTCAAATAGCTGTGGTATTTAAATTGTAATTGTGAAATACTGTAATTTTGTCATCCAAAAATTTAATGCTGTACTTGTAAAACTGTCGTCTTTGTTAGAGGGATGTATGTTAAAAGATACTACTCTTCTAGAGGAGATTAGTGATCAGGAACTTAATGATGTGAACGTGGAACATTTGTTCCTGGTCCACCTCCTGATGTTACGGACAGGATTACTGGTATAGATTTTGTGGTCTGATAAATAAAATGCCACCCAGCACAGCATAGGAAACCATAACACAATTTTTCTTAATACCACCGATGTATATCTGGAATTCATTTTTCTGTAGTTCTGATGGAAAAGGTGGAAAATTTAGAAAATATTTATGTTTCTAGCTGTCAGATTAGTACTTTATGTGCTGATGCTAATGGTTATATCCGGGTATGTATATCTGGATTACGGAAAAGGAATAAAAAAGTTATGCCGAATGATATTACCGTTTTGGAAGGAAATTGAGGAACAAGATCTTGTTCAGGTAAATGGTGGTACAGCTATTGTGGTTCGTATAGGTCTGCATCAACTCGATATAAACTTGTAGCCATTGGCTGGTAATTTTGTTGAGTTGGATATATTCTGTTCTTTCAAGATATATATCAGTGTTTCTGCAAGTCGAAAGACGTATTAAAATTACGCACGTGAATAAGGAGAATATGAGTGTTGATCAGGAGCTTATTCCTGAGCTGGATGACGAACAGTTCAGCAATTGGTGTCGAATATTCGAATACCTTGTCAGTAGAAAATTTCGGCGCTCGCTCAGGCTCCGAATCTATCACGATGCGGTTGTCAGCTCCGTCTATGACGCTGGGGTCGATCCCTCTGACCTCATGTTTCACGCGCTTTCTCACAGGTCTTGTGGTGCATGAACACGAACGTGGGTCAGACCGTTCAAAAAGTTTGACTCACTCAGTACAACTCATCTGGATAGTCTGACAGACCAGCTGCATGAGTGAGCTCACGGAGCGGTTACTCAACTTTTACATGACGATCTTTAGTGGCTCACATCAAAAATCTCTGCGCAAGGACTTTTACACGAGAAACCCCTGAAGAACGGTGATGAGAGACTATTGTCGTCGCATGGTATGAAGACTTCCAGGACGACCTCTGTGCCAGTTACCCGCTCCTTCCAGCATGTTCATACGACGATCGTGGATCGGTCTTACATAGCAGTTTTCGAGATTTTGAGCGAGCTCAAACTCGTGAGAGTCGATATGCGAAAAACTCCTCGGTGTCATGATCTGACCCCTCAGGCTAGAGTCTCTTGTAGCTAGCTGGCGACCATCATAATGGTGGGCGCACCGGCTGTATGCTGGTATTCCAGCAGAGCGAACTGCATAAGGCCTCGCAGTGTCGAAGGCGAACAAAGCTCACTACAACATCGTCAGAAACTTGTCGCTCATGCGTGCCCCCGCATGCGTACCGCCCGTAGTGGTCGGTGACGGGTACGGATTCATGGAATTTATCGAGCGGGAAAGACCAACTTTTTTCCTCCAAAGACTTCCTGGAATCTTCCGGTCGACTTGCGGCTTCTATTATATGCACTTCAGGGTAAAAAGACATGCATGAAGAGAATCTTATTTCCGCTTCAGCAGATGGTACTCACTCCTATAGACCTGAAAACTATACTCCACCATCTACGACTCATGTCCTGAAGAAGACTGAAGAGATTCGTTCCTGGAATCTTCTCGCTTCAGGCACGCGGATTTTCAACCAGCGCACTACTTCCCACTCGTATGAGGCGCAGTGATCCTCAGGCCAGGTATGTGGATATTGGGTTTATTCAGGGTAGAGGCACCAAATCCTTTTCGCAATATGGCTTATTCAACTGGTATTTTTCCGCGACGATGCAGTGGCCCGGTTCGTTTCTCGGAAGTACAAACTGAGGAAGCTGATAAAGACGATCAGCTCGATCCCCGCTGAAGAAGAGAACAGCGTATGTCTGAGGCTGCCCCGCTGATGCTTTCGCTTCTGGGTTCCGCTCAGATGTACCGGTGGTTGTGAGAACCGTCAGATTGTCTTGGAGATCGTCCGTGCGAATGCGCTGGAATAACACTTCAGTGCCGTGATACAACCAACGATGTATATGCTGGTAACCGATGCGCATGTTGCGGGCAACGAAGCGCTTGCCTCTAAAGATGTCTTCAGCGACTATTATGTTTCGGACTGCCGCTTTTGGTCCCAAAACGTCGCTGGAACTCATCGTTGCTGAGTTGAGTCACTCTGGCAGTCTTTGATTCCTTTCAAGCATCGGACAGACTCATCTGAAAATCCTCTCTCCTCATGAAACGCTGCGACTGGAGTGAGCGTTCAAAAAGCTGCTCTGAAGAGACTCTGAGGTCACATTACCGATAAGTGAATGAGGCAGACTTTAGAGGACCAGCTGGAATCAAATTTGGATGCTTTTGCGTCCCCATATCCGGCTAATACCTAGTTCCACAAACCAGCGGATGCGTGGCAGAGGGCGGAACACCTACAAAGTGAGCAAAGATTTTAGTTCCAAAGTTGCAGATTATTTGGTAGCTCGCTTTGTATCTACTTTGCAGAGAAGAGCCCTTGGACATGGGTTGCGACTCCGGGATGCTCAACAGCAGCATACCGGGCATGGGATACCGCTGCGACTGGGACTAGACCCTTATAGCGGTTCCCTTGGCCTGCATTATCCTGGTACGCCATACTCTAGAAAGTGCGGAATATGCTCAGTACTGCACGTCGCGTTTTGACCCGATAGCGGATGCTCTTCTCGGATGCACCACGTGAGCTGCCTGAAGAAATAACCGACAGCGTCTTCTAGCGGTGAACCTGGTATCGCTTTTGCGCTTGCCGGTGCTGCAAAGTGCCTGAACGACTCTCGTCTGAAGGAAGCCGCTGCTGTGCTGGGAGACCGTACGCTGAGCGTTTGGCGCAGGCAGAGCACTCGAGCCGGATTACTCGACCGGACAGGTAGGCGCAGCCTTTACTGCTGGGATACACCTCGCGGATGACCGGAAGCGCTGCTGGTTTACTAGATCAGAAACGCCCAAGACATCATCGCGGGTCGTCGAGGAGGAATGGTGGTCTCATAGCGGGTTCGCCCACGGTATTAGCGCCTCCATCTTCGCGTTGGCCGGTGGAATCAACAGATGCCTTCTCAGAACGTGGCCCAGCACGCGGTCAGATTCTACTGGATCGCCTGCGCGAATTCGATAACGGAGAGCTGAGAATCGCAGATTTCCGGGCAGGGGTAGTCGGAACGGTGTGTGGTGCCACGGTACCGCCCGGCATTTCCTAGCCTTGGCGGCGGTACAGGTGTGGATGCCCGAGCTCTCCGCCGTGCCGATCTCTGAGCGTGCTGTACACCATGCCCGCATGAGGGAACCGGTCGTAACCTGACCTATTGCCACGGTGATATGGGCACCTGGATATTCTGGAACGGGTGATCGCTCATGTTCCCGATATCCCAGATGCGAGAAAAATCCGGGACGTTCCTCGATAACGGTATAGCACGCTCTCCCAGAGAAACGCTGGACGATAAATCTGTGCGCTACTCGTTGACCCCATCGTACATGGTGGGGACGTCCGGGGTGCTGTCCTGGATTGACTCGCCGTATCGGTGGCACCGGTTGTATACTCCGATGTTCCTGATTCCACCGAGCATAAGGCATCAAGTCGCGGCTTTTTCCTGCTGTTTTGCAGACCGCTCGAAACCGAGTGCGGTCTGGGCGTGAGTCTTCATCCTGCAGCATTATGGGCGCTATCAGACAGTCTCAGACTTACGTTTGTCTATGGAACCCGGTCGTGAAGGGCTGAACCTGTGCAGGTGAGCAACCTTCTCACGGACGAGGTATGGAGGTCGGTGCCTATCGGGCAAGCTCGTTGGAGCAGCTTCGGGATATCACACAGCCGGTGATTCTGCACTGGAATAATTCGCATTATGTGGTGCTGGTGCGATGCGTCATGACCGGGTGCAGATTATGGATCCTGGGCAGGGTTTGCGAACGATTAGTCTTGAGGGCTGAGAGTTCCTTCTCCGGCAACGTGCTGGTGCCGACTCCGCGGCGATTTTCGAGAAGAAATCCGGAATGTTTTCAAAGACTGGCAGTTCGCATATGTCTTTACGAGCAGATGTTCGGTCGGTATGCTTTTCATCCCTGTTACCCTGCAATCACCTATAGCGTGACTTTTTGCGGTACCGATGGTGATTCAGCATGTAGTGGATCGCTCAGCTGAGAGGCGAAGAGAATGTTGTGGTTGGCATCACCGCCGGTATTGTGCCCGGTATTGCGGGATTACCTGGTATCGATTGCGCGTGCCGCAACGGTTGGCGAGTATCGTCTCGTCTGTGGGTATAAGCTTCTGGGATCTTTTGCCAGACTTCTCAAGTTGCCGCTGACGTATTTTGCGCTCCGCTCGCCGGGGATATTCTCTACCGGTTGGCGAGCGTGAATATTCTGCGCGATTTCCTCGTCGCACCTGACCGAGTTCGTCATTAATATCGGCACGATGATCGTGATCCTTATCTTTATCGCCCAGCAGTCCGGCGTGGTTTTGCTTATTACCTGCGGTGTCCTGTCTGTGCTGATGGTGATTTGGATTGTAACGGCGCTCCCACTCTCAAGCGCTCGATGCTGAGTATTCGCATGCCTCTGAAACTCAGGTGATTGAGCTTGATGCCATTAACACTGTGGCGACCATGAAGATGACCGGCTCGGCGACTTCGACCTTTGGTAAGTGGCGTGAGACGTATCTACGGTCCTTGGCGTCGATGCGCCGTCGCATGGTACCGCAGCAAGGTGTGTTGGGTTCTGCTGCGTCAGTGGTGCAGCTGGGTGACCGCTGATCTCTATTGCTGTCTCGCTGCCGCTGGAGTAATAATGGAACGCTGACCCTGGGGCAGGCTATTGCGACCGAGGGCATTTCCGCGCTGTTGTTTTCTTCAATCTCTTCGGTGATGTTTGGCATTATGAATATCGCGGCGGTGGATCGTGCCGTCGCCCGTATTACCGATATTCAGCGATACGAACCCGAACAGGATGAGGAACTGTTACGGACGTGTTTGATAGCGATATTGAACTAGACAATGTCAGTTTCCACGTATCCGGGTGGTGGCGTACTCGGTCTCTCGGAGGTGTCTCTAACGGTGCCGGAGGAGCAGGACATCGCGATCGTCGGTTCCTCCGGGTCTGGTAAGAGCACGCTTGCTATGTTGTTGTGCTCGCTGTACAGCCCAGTTTCGGGTGCTATTCGTGTGGGCGGAATCGATATTCGTGATTACTCGCTGGACGCTCTGCGTTCCCATATTGGGTATGTGCCGCAGCAGCTGCAAACTAGGACGGGCAGCCTGTACGATAACCTCACTGCAGGTCTAGATGATGGGCGTAGCCGTGAGGAGATCGAAGCCAATATCTACGCTATGGGCATCCTGGATTTTTGTGAAGGATCTGCCGCTGGGGTTCGACACGATTATGGCTAACGGGGTGAGAACTTCTCGGGCGGTCAGCGTCAACGCATCGCGATTGCTAAGGCTCTGCTGAGGTATCCACGGATTTTAGTGCTGGACGAAGCTACCAGCGCTTTAGATACCACAACCGAACGGCAGGTGACGGAGTTGATTGCGCAGTATCAGTGCACGAAGGTTGTGGTGGCGCACAGGCTTTCGACGATTCGCAATGCCCAGCAGATCGTGGTGATGGAACACGGATGCGTGGTGCAGGTTGGCTCCCATGAGGAGTTGATCTCGGTGGAAGGTCGGTATCGGGATTTGTACTACCAAGAAGAAAAAAGCCACGAGGAGTACACCCACCAATAGCCGCATAGACGATCTCTTATAGTCGAACCCCACCCGCGTTTGGGAAAGCCGTTATGGATATGCGCGTGGCGGCTCGCACGAGTAAACAATCTGAGCCGTATCGCACCGAAAAACTGGATGCTGTCGCACAGGCGTGCTGCCTGGGCGACAGCATCCAAATCCTATGGTGCTTCTTCAAAAACCAACGCGGCAAATTCTCTGTCAAACCGTAATATTTCACCCATAAAGTTTAAATTTCTAAGTAACAATACTCAGATTTCTCGGGAATTTTTAATGGTTTTGTTATCTTAAAATGATACCAAACCGTTACAAAAACTTTTTCAAAATTATTTTTCTAATAAAAAACAAAAGTTATTATAAATAATAAAATACTTTCCAGGCGCTTTTATTTTCTGAGTAAACCAACCCGTCATGAAATTACAGCTCAAAAATCGTAATGATTATTGTTTTGAATAAAGTTTGAAAATACTTGACATCAATATTATTTACCATCTTGATGAGTGCACGATAAATTTTTGACCCTAGAGTACATCTTGAAACACGTTTATCAAGTTGTTACTGTAGAGTCACCGATTTCAATAGAGAAAACCGACTCTGATAAGGACCTTTGTTCCATGACCTTGCCGCATGATGAGAATAGAAGATATATCTCACCACCCCTAATATGTCGTAGCCCGCGACGAAAGTTCATAGTCAATGGAGATGTGAGGCTTTTGTTGCTTGGCACCTGTAGCACACGCGGCATCCCCACATACTTTAGATGACATAGCTCTGGCAGTCTGTGTCTCATGGCTATGTTTGTAGTGCTACAGAAAATAAGTAACAGATTTTACAAACTTCCTTTTCTTGGGGCGTTAGTGCGTCGTAAGGAAGGGTAGTGGGTTCCAGGTGAATACTGTGAAAAGCAAACACCTGGAACCCAGTCAGAGAATAGTTTGGTGTCTTCAGCATCAAACTAAACACCGATAATACTATTCCTGAACGGATCAGGAATATTAAGGAGGATAACCATGGCTAAAGGATATCACGCTCCTGGAAGAGATCTCGGACCTCGACCTGGACCAGGTTAACGGCAGCGGTCACGGTGGCGGCGGCTACAGCGCTGGCGGCGGCTACAGCGGTGGCGGCAACGGCGGCGGTGGCAACTACTGCGGTAACGGCTGCTGCAACTACAACTTCGGCTTTGGCTTCTGGGGCGGCAGCTCTTCCTAAGTCCGGGGAATAAGTAAATACGATAGATAAGGAGATACCAGGTGTTAATCAGGGAACTTCTTCCTGAACTGGATGATGAGCAATCTCGACGCCTAGAAACGTACGTATCTAGCACTTCGCTGTTAGGAACGTTTGGGTACGCATCCAATACTCCCGACTCCGAGTCTATCGTACGGTTGTCGGCTCCGGTGCTCAAAGCACTGTACCGGACGAGTCGAGCTCCCTCATGTTTCACGCGCTCATCGCCCAGCTTGCCGAGGGTGAGCGTGACAATGCTGAACGTGCTGTTGCCGCATCGGGCTATGCCGCACCGTCGCGGCTTTCCCTCCTGGTTAGTCAGTTTTTGGAGAACCTGACCGCGCGTTTAACTAATTTCTACCTCAGACCGCTGGTTGCGCACATCAAAAAGATCTCTTCGCAGGGTCATCTGCACGGGAGTACTCGAAGAACGGTATGAAGACTACTGCCGGCGTTGGGGCGAAGAATTTAGTGATGATTTTTATGCGAGCTACCCGCTTCGCCCGGTGTTCACGGCAGGACTATTGAGCAGTTTCATGCGATGATTGCCGAGATTGAGCGTGAGCGCTCGTGAAGATGATGTTCGCGAGCTTCTTAATGTCAAAGATGACGAACCCCTCAAACTTGAGTCCTTCGGTCTGCCCAGAACCCGTTACGGCGGCGGACGCGCCGGTTGCCTTCTCGAATTTACCCAGGGCATGGTGGTCTACAAATCCCGCAATGTTGAAGGCGAATGGGTCATCTGAAAATCGTTCAAGACCTTGCCGCGCAGGGGGCGCCTCGATGCGTGCTGCCCGCGTGATTCGGGGTGACGGCTACGGCTTCATGGAGTTTGATTAAACGTGAAGACGCAGACTTTTATGCCGAAGATTTCCTTGAGCTCTGCGGACGGCTGGCGGCTCTGCTCTACACCCTGCAGGCTAAAGACCTGCACGCCAGGAATCTGATACTGCGCACGGAACCCGTTCCGATTGACCTTGAAACGATCCTCCACCCCGTGCATATCTCTCACGGAAGATATTCAGAGTCCTCCCGAAGGCAGCGTTTACCTGCGCTGGCTGCGCGGAATCGCATGCAGCGCATTTCTGCCCACCCGCCGCACACGCCGCGATATCTCGCTAGGGTTCCGCGACGTAGGCTTCCTGCACGGCGAACAGGGGACGAACCCTTTCCACGAGGTAACCGTCGCAAATCCCTTCCGTGACGATGCTGTGGCACGCATCAACCGTGAACCCAGCCCAGAGAACCCGACCACGGAAGACGCAGATCGCGCCGAAGAAGCTAACGCCAGCACCCCAGAGGAGCGGCGTATTTCGAGGGCAGCCCGCGCTCGTGCCTTTGAACGCGGAGTTCACACAAATGCACCGGTGGGTCTGCGAGCACCGCGCGAAATCATGACCGAGATAGTTCGCACTATTGTTCTGGGCTGACACTGCGTGCCCGCTGCAATCCACCAGGTTCTACACCGAATCCTCAAAATGCTCAGCAGCCCCGAGCGCTGGCTTCCGAAGACGTCTTTGCTACAATCGCGCTGCGTGCCGCAACGCTGAGCAATAACCGTCCCCTTGAGATGATCGGGGCCGAAGTAGAAGCCCTCTGGCGGTTCGACATTCCCTTCTTCATGCATCGCACGGATGGCTCCGAGATCATATCTTTCGACGGGCACGCTATAGGACCGACCATCGACAGCAGCGCGCTCGATGAAACCCTGGAACATATTGCTCGCCCTCGACGAAGCAAAACCTTGAAGAGCAGATTCAGCAGATCTGGTCTACCAGATCAGCCCTTTCACCCGCCGGATCGCATACTCGCGGACGCATCGGCAGAGCTACTGTCAAACAGGCAGAGTGTGCAGCGTGAACGAGAACTCTGCGGAGTATTGCCGACCAGCTAACAGCGACGAACCATCCGGGCGGCAGAGAGGAAGACGCCTGGACCGGCTGGCGCTCACCCCGACCGTGGCAGCAGCACCTAGCGTGCGGAACACCGAAGTCCTCGGCATAGACCTCTACACCGGCTCAACTCGGGGCTGCACTCGCCCTCACCCAGGCCGCGCGGATGCTCGAAAACCGGAATACACGCAGACGGCACCGCCGGTACTGAGACCCCATCGCGCAAGACGTCTTCGCTGACAGGCTTTTCAGCATTCCCCCGAAACCTGCGACGGCATATCCTGCGGCGAAACAGGCATCGCCTTCGTAGCCGCCGCCGCCGCAGAAAACCTTCAGGATACCCGTTTTGCTGAGGCAGCCGTCACAGGTTGGCGACCGCACCGCCGCGCCTGGCGCAGCTGAGCATCCCTATGCCCGGGCACCTGGATCACTCAGGTAGGGGCTGCCGCCCTGCTCTTAGGGTTATAACCTCTCGCCACCGACCGCGCGGCTCTGCTGGCGGTGATTAGACAGGCACGCCCAAGACATTATCGCCGGCATGGTAGAAGAAAACTGGTGGCACCGCAGCGGATTCGCCTACGGAATCAGCGGATCAATCTCGCGCTGCCCGGTGGAACCACGAGATGCCCTCGCCCGAACGTGCTCGCGAAGCCGTCGAAATTCTTCTGCGCCGCCTCAACGACTTCAACATTGGGACGAATGGCGAGCCCAGCTCACCGAGCATGACAGCGGCGAAGCACGCCAGCGGCACCTGGTGTTCCGGCAGCGCGGGCATTGCCCTCGCGTTCGCGGCACTGCACCTGTGGATGCCCGAGATCGCCAGCCGCGCCGACCTCGACCGTGCGGTGCAGCATGCGTTCCGCACCGGCACCCGAAGCAACCTCACCCTATGTCGACGGCGACTTCGGCACCCTGGATGTGCTCGCCTGGATAGCCGACCGAACTCCGGACGTGCCGTGTGCAGAGAGGCTATTCGGGATGCCATCGAGAACGGTTACAGCGCATCGGATATTCGCAGTCTCGACGATAAATCCGTGCGCTACTCGCTGACTCCCTCGTTCATGGTCGGTACCTCCGGCGTGCTGTCCTGGCTGGCTCTGCCGGGCAGACAATGTCTCGCCCGTACAGCCCTCTGATCCCCGAGCCGTTCGAGGTTCGATAGTATGGGTTTCCTGCTGTTCTTCAGGCGGCGAGGACCGAGTGCGGGCTGGGCGTGGGGCGTCCGTCCTGCAAACACTACAGGGCGCTATCAGACTGATTTCAGACCTTCGTCTGATTGCCGAACCCGGTCGTGAAGGCTCTCGATGCGCCAAGTGCGCGACCTTCTCGTTGAGGAAGGTATGGAGGTCAAAGCCTTCAGGGCACCCTCTCTCGAACATCTTCGAGATATTGGCAAGCCGGTCATTCTGCACTGGAACAATTCCCATTACGTGGTTTTGGTGCGCATCCGTAAGGATCGCGTGCATATTATGGACCCCTCCACGGGAATGAGGGTGATGGACCTTCAGGGAGGCTGAAGAGTCTTTTCTCGGCAGCATTCTGGTGTCGTCCGCGGAGGATTTCAAGAGAAATCCCGCAGTGTCTTTCAAGATTTGGCAGCTGGGCACCTTCTATCGAAGAAAATGTTCGACCAGTACGCGCTGTTTCTGCTGCTTCTCATCATTACCTACAGCGTTACCTTCGCCGTGCCCATGGTGATCCAAACCGTGGTGGATGCGCAGCTCAGGGGCGCAAGAAACACCGTCGTGGAAACAACGGTCGGCGTGGTAGTCGGTGTTATTGGCTACTACCTGGTTTCCATTGCGCGCGCCGCAACGCTGGCGAGTATCGTCTCGTCCATCGGATATAAGCTCTTGGGCAATATGTTCGACAGGCTGCTGAGGCTGCCGCTGACCTATTTCGCCCTGCGTTCCCCGGGCGATATTCTCTACCGCCTCTCAAGCGTGAACACGCTGCGCAACTTCCTGTCTACAAGCCTGACCGAGTTCGTGATTAACATCGGCACGATGATCGTGATTCTCATCTTTATCGCCCAGCAATCGAGCCAGGTTTTGATAATCACCTTCGTGGTTCTTGCCGTGCTGATGCTGATCTGGTTCGTCACGGCGCCCCACCTCCCAGGCGCTCGACGCCGAGTATGCGCACGCCTCCGAAGCGCAGGTGGCTGAGCTGACGCTATCAACACCATTGCAGCCATGAAGATGACGGGTTCCTCAACGCCCACCTATAACACCTGGCGCGAAGCCTATATGCAGTCGCTGGCGTCGATGCGCCGCCGCATGGTGCTGCAGCAGGGTGTGCTCGGGTCTGCCGCATCCGTGGTGCAGTTGGGCGGTCCTCTGATTCTGTTGTTGGCGTCGATACCGCTGGTGAATGATGGAACGCTCACGCTCGGTCAGGCTATTGCGACCGAGGGTATTTCTGCGCTGCTGTTTTTCGTCGGTCGCTTCGACGATGTTCGGCATTATGAGCATTATCGCGGTGGACCGCGCGGTTGCGCGTATCGTGGATATTCAGCGCTAGAACCGGAGAAGAGCGACGGGATCTGTCACCGATAGTGCTGACGGTGACCTTGACCTCGAGAACGTGAATTTTCACGTATCCGGGTGGTAATAAACCTGTGCTGACGGATACTCCGCTGCGCGTGCCGGAGTACCACGATGTTGCTCTCGTGGTTCGTCAGGTTCGGGTAAGAGTACCTTGGCCTAGCTGTTGTGTTCGTTATACAGCCCGGTTTCTGGCACGATTCGTGTGGGCGGAATCGATGTTAAAGATTATTCTTTGGACGAGCTGCGTTCCCATATCGGGTATGTGCCCCAGCAGCTGCAAACCAGGTCGGGAAGTCTCTACGATAACCTCACAGCGGGTCTGGATGACGGGCGCAGCTGAAGAAATCGAGGAGAGTATTCTCGCGATGGGCATCCTGGATTTTTGTGAAGGATTTGCCGATGGGGTTCGATACGATCATGGCGAGCGGCGGCGAGAACTTCTCGCGTGGTCAGCGCCAGCGCATCGCGATTATACGTGCCTCTGCGGTATCCACGCGCATTTTGGTGTTGGATGAGGGCGACCAGTGCGCTCGATACCGCGACCGAGCGGCAGGTGACGGAGCTGATTGCGCAGTATCAGTGCACGAAGGTCTGTGGTGGCGCATAGGCTTTCGACGGTGCGCAACGCCGAGAATATCGTGGTCATGGAGGATGGGCGCATTATTCAGAGCGGACGCCACGATGACCTGATGATGGTTGAGGGCGGTACCGGAGCTTTATTCTCAAGAGGAGCAGAGCAGCCAGGCGGGGTACATTTGGGCGCAGTGGCCACGAAGGTTTTCTCGCCACGGCTTCGGCTTGGGAATGTTCACCTCGTAGCTCACGACTCTGTTGGATGCGCGCACGGGCGTTCTGCGCGAGTGTTTCAATGGCACTGGTAGAACTGGAAGCGATTGCCCATCATCTCCTCTTGTGTGAACGTCCTGCAAGGGGCGTGCTGGACTATCCTGTGACTACTACAAAGCCGCGCCTGCCGCCGATGTAGTGGGAGAGCACCATGAAAGTGCAGAACAAGCTCTTGGAGATTATCATCGAAAATTTCGAGCGTAGTTGTAGTTCAGAACAAAAACCCGGGCGAGTAATTTTGCGATGACCCTATCGTGCTGGGTTATCGTGAATTTGCCGGATCCGCTGCTTCCTTCCAGGAGGAATTCTGCATCAGCTTTGTCGAATCTGATGCTCGGGTGGAAATGGTTTCCACTCTAGCCTTTCTAGAGAGGCGCTGCTTCCGTCAGCGAAGTCTGCGGTGTAGTGGTGTTTGGTGTCTGGGACACGGCTGACCGTGATGACTTTTTCTTCGGTATCTGCCTTGGTGAAGACGACGCTTTTTCCACCGAGACGGAGCCTGCCGTCGGTTTCGTAGATGGTGTGGTGGCGGTTGAGTCAGATATCGTAACGGTATTCAGGTACCATCTTTGACTTTAGCGTAAAGTAGTCATAGGTTTGTATCTTTCGTAGAAAAATTAGTGGTCGGGGCTATTTTTCTGCGCGGAAGATTTCTTGTGTTCGCGGTACATCATCCAGAACCCGCAGACGATAAGAACCGCGCCGAGTATAAAAAGTTGTCGAGATCGAGCGGCAATATACGACCGTCACCAATACGTGTAGCGCTAAAACGAAAGGTTGCTAGGGCAAAGACCCAGAGCGAAGACGGAATTTCTTTACGTTTTGGATGTTTATCTTGGTGATCATTATGCGCCATGTTTGCTCTCTCATAGGTTGCTGACTAGGTTGATGACATGTTGAGAGAATACGCTCACTAAAACATTATACTGTTCAAATTTATAGAGAACAAGTAATTTGTACATCATTTACGTTCATTGTTGTACAAAATATGTTCATTTATCGACTGTTTATAAAGATATATAGTAGGGTTTACGCGGTGTATGTGATGTTATTGTGAGTCAAATAGATGTAAAACCTTTTTATTAGATTCTTGTACGTTTATGAATAAGCACAGGTGGTTTTTCGTGAAGGCAGCTTATCTGGGTGCAAAGGTTTGCCGTCCCTCGGGAGTGCTGCTCGCGTTATGTCTTACAACGTGTGGCACACCGAAGGCGCAGGAATCTAAGAGTCCCGGAAGAATCGTTTGAAGAATAGCGCCCTAGCGGTCTCCGTTGCTGGTGACTATCGGGAAAGCAAAGATCCTGGAGGAGGTGTGGGCTTTCACGATCCGCACACCAACTCGTGGACTAAGCTGTCAAACGAAGGATCTCAGACCTCAGAAATTGACTACTATAACAACAAGCTTTATTTCGGGGATAAAAAGAAGGACTATATTTTTAGGAGACTCACTGCAAGGTTACGACAGGAACTACGAGTCTGTTTATAACGAGGAGGTATGGGACTGGATAATGGTGGATTTATCGCAACCAAAAAATATTGGCTATACCGAAGATAAAACCTCCTATATTTATAAAATAGTCACCCATGATGGGCAGAATACCGAAGTTCACACCTCGAATCGTAGTATTAAGAACCCTGCACGGTGCGCTAATGGCAGTGTATGGACTGTCAATAATGAATCACACA
>BNJU01004498.1_pt1 | contig 55573 bp, 81 predicted proteins | sample 8539281 | NCBI WGS metagenome assembly BNJU01 (sample SAMD00202456, study PRJDB9452) | human saliva metagenome | isolation source: human saliva | place: Japan
GTCCATGACCTTGACCTGCGGAACGTCTTGCCTCCTTGGTAGCCATCGCTGCGGTGCCCTGGCGCAATCACAATCTTCGGCAGATCGTAGAGACGTGCCCGCCGCGCTGATAGCAATCCGCGCGGCGCTCCGGTGCCAATGCCACCGCCGCCACCAGCACCGCGTTCGGTTGCTGCAACGAATCTCAGTCGCTTTTCACGTGGCAATCAACGTAGTCTTCCAGATCCTCCCATGAATGGTGGCCACCCGCCCCACCCTCAGCTGGATGATCTCTGGAATATCCGGCACTGACGTCGCGCACGCGAGCACTGGCTTGATGGCTTGAGCCGCGCGCCGGGCTTGAGAAGCACACCGGGAGAGCCATTTGTTGCGCAGTTCCTTGATCAAGCGCGAGCGGCGTCGTCGCGATCCGGCATGCCAGCGGTAACCACCACGCCATCAATCGGCGCGCCGTTCTCGCGGGCACGCTGGACTGGTGACGCTCGCCGCCGATCCTGTCATCTTCCACGGTACGGGTCCAGGGCATGGGTTGAACTGCGCGTTCACGCGGGTTGAAACGGCCCGTCCGCTTCTCAATCGTCTCGACTCCAGGATTTCCGGGTGACCTCTCCCCACCGGCCGTCTCCACGCGGTGGCCCGCGTTCGCCGCCATGCGAGCCACGGTCTCCAGCACCGTCGTCGGTGTCATGCCCGCCAGCATCATCGGCGGACGGCCCGTCGAGGCGGGTGAGACTGGGTTTTCTACTTTGGTTGCCTTGTCTTGGCCGTCCAGCACTGGCGCAGAATTCGTCCACTTCACTGGCGGCGGTCAGCGTGCGGATCGGAACAACAGCGCCCCTGACCGTCGGGTGTCCACCACCGCAGGCGCAACAACGCTCCCCGCCCCTGAGGCCACGCATTCGTCAGCTACGTCGACGTCGAGGCGGTCAGCAGCCACGCGCTCATCAATGGCGCTTGTTTGCTGTCAATCGGCGGTCCTCGGGGTTAACCCGCGCGTCCTTGGCACGCATTTATCGGCCGGTTCTATCGTTCGGGCCACGGGCTTCGCCCTCCGCCACTGATCACCGCGAGGCTGCATTGCCGGGTGGTGGGAGATGCGTCTGTACGTCCGGTGGGTTGACTTACCGCCGAACGGTTTTCGCGCACTCACTTCGCAATAACGCCACAGCCGCAGCTCAGCGGCGCGCGCCTGCAGGAAGGACTGTGCCGCTGCGCATCATCCGGGCGACCGTAGCCTACAAAGCGAGTCCGGGTGTTGCTGCGACCGATGATGCACGGGTTGCATCGTCGGCAGGTCGGCTGTTGTGGCGGCGATGAAAGACTCCTCCAGCTGCTCTGGGTAACCCCTGCACCGAGGACCATCGGACTCGGCTCACCGTTACGGATGGTCCGTTTGCACGGGCAGCATGCACGCCAGCTTGGCGCGATCAGCTCAGCGATAGCCAGAGAATCTCCGCAGCGCCGTCCAGAGTCAGCTTCAGCAGATCGCCCAGGTGCACCCTGCCGACCAATGGTGACGGCGCTTTTCTCCGAGCTCGGGCGCTTGCGCGCCGGGGTGTCCGGCGTGGCCGGCTGCGGCGAGACGAAAAATGCCCGGCACGCTCAAGCACTGGCCCTGCGACGTCGCACTGCCGGATCCGATCGATCGTTTGACGCCCAATCCACTGGGTCCAGAAAACCGAAGGCGGGCGGCGAGTCGTTCGCCGCCGCCGCACAAGGTTAACGACGCCGCACGCTTCCACAATGACTGTTCGCGTGAAGCCAGCACCAGCAGCGACCACGCCTCCCGCAACGTCTGTAACGATTCGACCCTGGCCCAGAAAACCTTACCCAAGGAAAAGGGTTGCTCGCGAAATTTCTGCACCAGACAGTCGGCTAAGAGTGGTAGCACGATGATCAGACACGTAACTGTGCTCGCTCCTGTGGTCGTTGGTAGTCAGTACGCAGCTTTAGACGATCACTGGTATTTCTGCATAACAGATGCTCTAAAAATCCATGAGAAGCGTCATCTTTACACGCTCGAAGGCGGCTGTGGATGATATGCCATTGTGCTCCAGGTGGTGGTTGAACCGTTCGTGAAAACGATGCTGCTCACAGAGCGTTTACTGAAAACCCTAAGAAATAATCTCGATCGTGTCTCGAAGGCACTATGGGTGAATTTGAACATCGCTGTGAATGAGGCGGCATGTCGCGGGCTGACTGGCGCGGAAGGCGGGCGTCAGCTGACGGTGAGCACACAGTGTCGGCAGCCACAGCGTGGCTGGCGTGGCGGCGAGCGCAGGCACGTTCCAGACGCGTGGATCCCGTCGTGGACACATCGACGCCCGGCGGCTGGCAGAGAACTGGTGGCGGCATGCACCTCCACATCCACCTCCGCCGACAGCGCCATGTCCCTCCACAGCGCGATGCTCCATCCAGATGAGCGCGAAAATACTCACCTCTGCGGGTGCCGTACGGCTGGGTGGGTTCAGTGGCGTTAGGAGGTGGGGGTGGTGAGGAATGTTGCATAGGTGCTGTGGAGTGCTGTGGTGTGCCAGTTGAGGTTAGTTGGACAGGCGTCAATCTTGAGCTCATCGCCGATAGTAGTAAACTCGACACTCGATGTGACCTTCAAAAGTGCCTCGGTTGGGCCACGTTGGTTTTTGCAAAGAGCAGGAAACATTCAGCTATTCTTGGAAGTTGATAGATGGCAAACTGGCAACATGACTCGTTTGCCATGTACCATGGTCTGATAACTACAATGGCCACGTTTTCATGTTGAGCCAACAGTTCTCATATCATAGCGATACAGTGGTTAACGGTTTTACTACCAACTATGGCATAAAATTTGACGTGGCCATGAGATATAACCTGGATCAATTTGGCTGTGGTATTGCGTGATGCACACGAGAGGGAGACGTCGATCACTATACCGATAATCATGTCATGACGGCAGGGTCTGAGATATCTGTGCTGGCGGATCGTATGCATGCTGCGGTGTGCAATGAGGAGATTGCCAGATTTTGGGTCGGTTACTTGTGTTTGTGATATTGCATGCGACTCGAGTGGGTCGGAGTGCTGCCGCGTCATGCGTGGTGGCCTGCGTAGAGTGCTGATATTCTGTGCCGCATGACTTTAGCACGTCCGACCACGAGTGGCGATAAGGAACGAGAATGAGGCGAAAAAGTCGCAGTTCAGATCCGGACGGCGCGTTCTTTATGTCTAGCTGGGACTCTCCTATCCTCACTAACTATCGTCCGACCCACAGGGCTGAGACTGCTGTTCGCTGTCGGAGGATCTTTTTGTGTTTGGCTCGCTGTTGTGTGTGATGCCTGAGGCACAGCTTACTGTAATAGATGGGAAAGAGCTGCCGACGATTACCTTTCATGACGATGTCAGTAATTTCCATACCTCGAGATGGCGGCATTTTGCGCGTTTTCGGGCCCTTTTGTTTGATTTCCCGTCCAGCCTGTACACAGTGGCTTTTCTGGCGCGTGACGACAGCTCACTTTCTCGATATGGCACATCTAATTTCCGTATTTATCTGTTCTTCGACTTGCGTGTATGTTCTTTTTGTTTGCTCTGCGTGGGTACCGTAAGCAAAAGTAGAACTTTTATTAGTGAGGACTCGTGGTTTTGGGATGGAACTCGGAGCTAACACGTCCACCTAGATGCTGATGCTTGAGTCTTGAGTGTCCATCACTCAGATCCTTATGTTTGAGACTTATTGCATCTGATGTTAACTACGCGTGACTCAGTCTTTGGAGTAGAAAAGAATTCAGAAAAGTGTTTGACGATGCCTAGTCAGAGTATGTCGGCGAGGTTTTTGCCGTGGCTGTTTTCCGGAACAACGACCACCTGTACACTTACGTGATGTTTGAACTCATTTGCGGGCCTCAGGCCTGAGTTCCTCTTCACGTTCGTGAGGCTCGAAACAAAATTCGTGAGAACTAGCAAGAAAGGCAAGAAAGAACTGCGTCGTAAGTAGGAGTTTTTCCTTGACATAGAGTAGTTGAGCGCGTCAATCTCCTTGCGCAGGTGGTGTTGATTGGATCATGCACGAGCCGTGAGGCCGTACTCAACTGCTTATGTGCTACGCACTTTCTCGAAAACATGAAAAGTCGAAGGCTTCTGATGCCCTTACTCGCTGCCGTAGCCGGAATGCACTAGCTACCCTGTTTCCCCACCACGACGTGGACTAGCAGCCCTATAACCACCTCCCGGGCCCAGCGTAGCGTGGAACAGCCATCGCAAAGAAGACCCACTTTGCTGTGCTGGCCATTGGCTAAAACACCAGCCAAAAGTGGAAAGAGGATCCTTTCGCATAGCGCCGACCTCGATATCACGAGCACATAGCTTGCCCACAATTTTGCCTAGCTGGATATCCACCACACTGAGCTGCGGGTGACACGCGCACTGTGACGCGCCTGCAGCACCGCTTTGGCGCGGCCTTATGACTGATGCCATCGGTCGAACCACCGTTGAGCGGTATCTCTACAAAGCGTTGAGAGATATTTCCTCCCGCGCCTCCGGCACAGCAACAAGTAGTAGCGGATCGGGAAGCAACAGTTAAGCTGATCTCTCGTCTGGATGCACGCTCGTCGACTGTTGACGGCATTTACGACATCCGAGAGTTGAGCACGACAGAAATATCGACGACGGCAACGATCCTGGCTTGCATTCGTTAAACAATTCCTGTCTGGGTGGGACCTGTGGGGTCCTATCGAATCGGAACAACAGGCCGCCACACACACTGACCGAAAGCCTAAAGTGTAACATGTGGCATCACCTGCTACACACGGCATGTTTTGACGGCGTCATGGGCGTGATACCCGGGTATGATTTTCACTTGGATAAAGACTACTTTAGAGTGCAAGTGTCAGCGTAGTGGACCTGGCCGAGTAAAAGAGTGCCGTTGGTTACTCGGTGATAGAAAGCGATGATAGAAAATCATTACGACATCCAGGCTGATCTGCCGAGGTGGCGAGCTGCGGCGCTAAAGCACGAGAACACCTCAGCACGTGAAGTCGCATGCACTGACGCGGTGAGTCACAACGATCGCTTCAGTATCGTCACGATGATCGACATCGCTCGCATCATCGTGACACGCAATTGGCAATCCCTGGTGAGAAAAGATCTAAGCTACTTTTTCGACCCTCTTTGTTTCCTTTTGTCGAATTTCCTCCCTCTGCAGGGTTCAGTATATATGATTCTGCTGCTTGACGCGAAGGCGCTCGATTATATTACAGAGGCTCACAAATCAGGTCAATCATCCAAACTCCACAGCTCTGCTCGAATGTACGTGAGCATCTGAGGAACGTTTCTAGCATCCAGATTGGCCAGCGCAATTTTACTATCAAAAGTAATCGACTTTGTCACCAAAATAGACTCTCGCCTGCCTTCACGTTGGCAACCGAGCTTACCTGAAACTGAGTACCATGTTTCGCTACACTCAATTTCAAGATGGGGATCCTCTGGCGCAATTTCCAGAGCCACCCGGCCCAAGACCACGAGTTCACGTTAAAATAATCCTACAGTAATCGTTTGAGAAGGCTGATATAGTAGACTGCAGAAACCCTTGACACATAAAAGAAATCAAATGCGACACTGAAACCCACCCCAGGGCTTGCGCTTGGAAACGCAGCACGAGGCCAAAACCAAATACCATAAAGAAACCAGAGTAGAAGCTCGAAAAGATGACGTGGCCCAGCGAGGCGGTGAATCACCGAGATCGTCCTGCAAATAAGATCTTGTGCGCTTTCTCGGTGTACAATGTTGCTGGTGAGTCCTCCAAATCCCGGGCCACCTTATCCCCATCGCAAAGATCCAGATGAGTAGCGAGTAATAAAACGAAGCACCGAAAGGATCAAAGCTCGAAAAGTCCACTGTAGAGACCTACATGATCATTTGCCAAAGAAATCATGAAAATATTGCGTATTCTTTCGTTTCGTCATCAATCACTTATTATCGCAGTGGATCGAGCATTGTTAGAAAACAGGGTAAGTGGGTATCATTATTAGGAGGAGTCACTACAGTGCCGATGTAACTTAAAACGTCGGCCGCACTAGGGTTTGCTGCAAATCCAAGCATGGTCACCGGTCTGTGTCTGGGTCTTGATGAACCACGACGCACGCAGTGTTTTGATCGTACTGCTTATAGCACGACTCAACCCCTCCACCATCCCTACCCACCCCTGTGGTGGAGTGCACCACCTGCTCCACCCTGTCCGGCACCGTGCCCGCTGCGAGGCCCGGAGGGCCGGTGCCCAGCTGGGATTGCGACTGGTCGTCGCGCTGCTTCGCTGCTTCTCGCACTGCGTGCACTGAGTCCACCGGCCGTCGCAGCCTGATTGTGTAACCCAGCCGGACCGGAATGCCGCGAGTATCGTTGCTCGCGCACGACGCCACCACCGCCCCAGCGTAACTCGGCACGTCCTGAAGCGCACCGGATAATCAGGCGGGTTTCACCAGTAGCAAACAACGACTCGGCATGCGCATTGTCATTGCACTAACCCTCGGCCGGATGAGAATACTACACCGCGATGATCCCTCACACACACGCGCCTGCGTCGATGTCATCACCGAGCCCATTATCGAGATACGCTACCCCACCCTCGCACCAGCAGCCGCCGCGATCGATAACCGGCCGACACTTGCACTAGCCCCAGCAGCACTTTCCGATATACCCTCAAAGCGAAATGTTGACGGGAATGAGATCCACACACACACACGCTGCCAGACCTGGACACGTGAGAAACATGCGGCGAAAGTAACGTCGGCACGTCTGCGCTTGGTTTGGTCGCGGTCGCAGTCGCGGCCGCTTTTGCTCCAGTCGGCTTTTGGTGACATGGTGGCAATTTTCTCGATGGTTCCATCATAACGTTAACGGATTTATCTTTAAGATGAATTGAGCCTTGTTAGGTTGCGGTGGCTCGAGTTTCAGTAAAGAAACTCTGCGGAGAGTCAAAGTAGTTTCTTTTTAATCAGGACCCGCGCGAGACATGACACGGTCGTCAGCATCTAAATCCATTCGCTTTATATCTTACAGCTTAAACACTTGCGATCTATTGCGAAACTCTCCACATCACCTTCGTCCTCCATCGCGCTTGGATTCTTTGTTTGTCGTACTTGTCGGTTCTTCGCGATCAGCTTTCTTTGTCGCTGACATTTCCGTATCTCAGCAGTAGAAGTCAGGTCGAGACATTAAAGAGCATCAAATGAACTTGTTCAGGAAATGGCTTGCGGAAAAACTCCTCCTCTGACTAACATGCTAGTGTCTGGTATGGGTGTCATCTTCTCTTTACTCGACGCTTTCTGTTCCCGAGTGGTGCGCATATGATCTGCATTACACTGATGAGAGTCTACTGTATAATCATAGAGGTTAACATCAATATCAAAGTTGAGGATCTGATGATATCGGTTCGGAACTCCAACGTATGCCGCGCTGCTCAAAGATTTAAATGTACGATCTCTGCTACTCGTAAAAGGTTTGAGCTGTATGCTAACACAAAACATAGGCCTGCAACTAGGAGGCGAGAAAATAGAAATTAAATGCCACGGAGATAAAACAGTACTACCTCGATACCCTAGGAAAAACCATGGCGCAAAACTGGCGACAGGATAGTGATGAAAAGACCTGGAAATTTCAGAAATGAAAGTAAGCTGATGGATTGTAGATGATAATTTCATTACCACGTGTTGTCAAATGGGGACTCAACTTTTCCATGTGAGAGCGTTGTGCCAGTGCGCGTTCCAACATCAGCTAAACTGCAATCGTATTGGTCCTCCGAAAAATGATAGGTAGTAAAAGAAGCGCCAGGGATCAAGCATAGAAACATATAAAACATATATGAAGCCAGCAAATATACGAGAAAAGTCCCTTGGCACAAAAATCCAGGGTTATTTTCGCTTCATTGTCATTCCTTGTCGCTTTCACTGAGGTGGCCGAGCGATTGTTACACATACCGGCAGAGGCATCATTATCACGAGAAGTTGCTACAGTACGTTGCAAAAGACACGTCCAGCCTCTCCGATTCCTTATACGATCAAGCACGGTCGGTGACTCCAAAGAAATCGGCGGTTGTTCGTTACAGACGGCGGTAGCCGAGACGTCATATGTGCACGTCACATCAACTTTCGGTCTGACGCATACACGCGGCGTGGGTGCCGTTCAGTTCCTGGCTCGATGCTTGTGTAGACGCTCATAGCGGATGTTTGTGGGTTCGCTTTTGTAACTGCGATGAGACCGGCGTTGTTCCGGATTACAGTGCTGAACGATGGCGACGTGAGCGGCGTTCCTCGCCGAAAGCGGTCGGGCATGCCGTCTGCCGACGATGGATCTGGACGCTGCGCTGAGGATGGCTAGCGTTGCTACTTTTGTTAGCGATTTTGCGGGTCATCAGTGAAGCTTTGTTGCGGTAGACTTGTTGCTATTGTTGGGTATTCCGGCGTTCATGCGGCGGGGAAAGATGCCGATACGTGTCGCGAGATGGTGCGGATATCGCGTGAAGCGTCCGGCAAGGTATAGATTCTTCCACGAGCTGCTGAATACCTATGGCGACACGTTCGCTGGGGATCTTCCTTGAGTACGCCGCATGCTGAAATAGCGACCTGACAATGCTGTAGTATCTACGCGCCTCAGAACTATTTGCCTCATCGAAAGCCTCTGATCGGATTGAATATTTTTCCATGAGATGTTCCCGCTGTCTTAGAGAAAAATCTCCTAGAGCAGTGCAGCTGCTCAGAGGATGGAGTGAGGATATTTTTCTGAGTCAGAGGTCTTCAAGAGATAGCCAATGAGATCGTCTGACACATTGCAGTCCACCTGGTAGTATGAGATGTGAGCACGACTCGTCATGAGAGTGCAAGTCCTTGTTGTCGTTGGCCGGGTCGGCTGAGGCACCGGTGTGGAAGTGCTTACCTGGGTCTGGCCTGGGTGTTGGTCTGTTGGCAGGGTTAAGTGGGTGAGATGCTGATTCCTAACCTGGATGTTATGGTGCTGAAGTGAGAACAAAACCCGGAGACTGCTATCGCGCAAAAGTAATGAATGAGAGTAATTTTCACGCGTTCCACGAAGTGAACGTGTTGGTGAGAAACCATCGTCGTCGATGTGAGATGAGTGTTGTATGTTCCGGCTATATGATGGGTGCGTGGTCGAAGTGCGGCGTGAGCTGGAAGCTAACTGCTCACGCAGTGGCACGATCAGAACGCAATACTCCGTCCCACGGACGCTTACCAAACCACCGCATTGATATAAGGGAAGCCCGATGACTGCGCGTTGCGGATTGTTGCTGAAGTACTGCTTTTCTATGATTGCGCATGAGTGACGCGTTGCACGCTGGGCATGATTACTTGCTGGGGTGGCTCTCTTGGATGTCCAATCTCGATGAGAGATGCTTGTTTCCCAGTACTCAGGATCCCACCACTCAATTGTATCGATACCGTCATCACCCCAGTAGAGCTCTTTCTGAGTTCTCGTGATGTAAGAACGTCAGAAAAAGATCTTGAGAGCTTTGTAGCCTGTACATCCTCCTATTTCCCTCTTTAATGCGATGAGAGGACAGGTTGGGGCTGATGCCTTCTAACTTGTCGCACTGAGCTGCGGCGATAAGGAGACTGTGACAGCGTTTGCCCTCTCTGATGGCGAGCTTGAACAACGCGCGAAGGAGTCGCCGGTACGATCCTTCCGATAAATAGACTCGAGCGAGAGAAAGAAGAGATCGTGAAAGTTCCACTACGGCGTTGCCTACCAGCAAAGTGCTCCGGCAGCTGGACGGTTCGCAGCTGGCGAGTGACTGAGTGCCGTAAAGACTGCATTACTAGCTGACTGGTGAGGAAGCCTGAATTTGTCGGCGCGGACATGCTGGGAGCTGTCAGGAGCCACTTACTGCAGATTGAGTTTTGAACTTTGATTCGATCCACATGGTGCAACACTTCGAACTCAATTCGGTCTGAGACTTTTGAATAGTATAGGAACCGCGAGTTTGATCTTGGATGGAGTCTATAAAGCCGGACTTTGCTCGGATCGTCCCCATGCTCCCGTCAAAATTGGAGTGGGCTTTGTACAGCTCACACTCCCCAACATGGTGGACCGGTACGGTACGCTATGTAGGATCGCTGAAAAACGGTAAAATTTCGGCGCAGTATATGCCAAACCTGGCCCCCTCAAAATCCGCCAAACAATGGGAGCTGGTTTGCGTAGACTTCATTAAGTATAGCTTGAGTAACCTCCAGTTGTAACTACGCATAGAGTTTGCAGCTTGATTGGGATGGCGAGAACGGAAGGAAACTCTAGAGAGCGACTCTGAGCCTGCCCAAAGCACAGATCGCTAGCCCTCCGGAGGCTGTAACCTTCCATTATTCTGCTGGATCAACTTTGCTGCTGGGGGCGAGGCACGATCCTCTGCAATACAAAGCTTTTGGTCAGGAATGATCCTGTGTCTCCAGCACCGCAAAGCGGTGCGGCGCGAAATAGTAAGTAAAGCTTTTATGCCCTCAGCATACAGCATGACGTGATTAAAAATCTTTTCCTTTTTGAACTAAAAAGCAGCCTGAGCAGCGTTCAGAGCCCAACCAACCCCTCGATCCTCAGCCCACTACTGAGCTACATGATCATAAACTCTTTTAGTCAGCCAAGATGTTTCATGATACAACGACTAACATAATTCAAATGAGGAAGTCCGGGATTGCGTTCCTACACCATCAAGTATATGCACAACTCTTTCCGATGGAAAGGGTCAATCATATTTTTCACATACTGTCAGTATCGCATCTAAGCACTTTGAATGTGGGGCACCTTTTCTTGATCCGCGACCTCATTAAGGAGTTTTGGAATGACGGATTCCTGTGTGCAACCCACGGCGCCGGGTCACTCAATTTGAGTCTATCACCCTCAAATTTTGAATATTCAATTGCTATATCTTGCTTCTCCTAAGCTCAACAGACTTGAATAACCGAGTCCAGGTTTAATATTTTCGAGAGAAAATGCGACCAATAGCGAATCACATTTTAGCAGGATGCACCGACTTTCTAGAAATACATCAAACTGCCATTCTTCAAATTACGTTTCCGCCATTGAGGCCAGAATCAAAAATGGAAGATTCACACTAAAGATATAAGCTTGAACTAAACCCACTTAGCATCAAAAGGCTTCAGCAAAATCTGTCTGTGTATCCCTCTTCCTCCGGTGACATCTTTGATATAGCATCAACATCAAAAATCATGAACATTTTGAGATAATTACGTCCGCGACTCATTCCGACCAGCGAGGGGCAAGTACGGCTGGATCCCGGGTTTCCAACGTCTTTAATAAGAGATGTTAGAAGTAGATCATCCCAAAAGATCCTCTCAAAACATAGATCCACATATAAAAATCTCTTTAGCGTTGGACAAACATAAAGCATATAAAGCCAAAAACCAAAGTGTTAAAAATTACACTGCTTTAAGATTCCTACACTCGACAGGGATTGGGATGAAAGCTGAAAAGTCAAAATTCTTAGACAAAATCAATGAACTCTTCAGAAAAACATTCCAAAACCTTTGCTCAGCAGGATTTTATCTTTCCTCCAACCTACACATAAGCCCCTCTGTTTCGTCGCAAAAGTTGAATGATCGAGCAATATACTCACGGGTTGAAATTATCTACTGTAGATACAACATAGTCGGTACCAGTCCTCGTAGCTCGTCTTCAATAATTTTTCTTTCCAGCTTCCACCTTACAAAGCATCATAGTACAGTCCTATACCATATTAGCTAAAGCGCTGCCATCATCATCAACCCTATCCTCAGCTTCACGCGCAAGGCCTTCAAAAGTTAGCCTTTTTGACCGCTCTCTCATGAGGTCAAATTACTCATCCTGAAAATACATACCAAGCATCACGCCGGTACTACTATAGTGTAAATTTTTCATTTTGCATCCGTCCGAAGTTGACGTTGACTCATCGAGCTTGATTCAGGCTAGTAACTTTCAAATACCAGCCTGGCTGTGTTGTTCAATCACTCCTTGCTACAGGTGAGCATTGGTTTTGCGCTGAAGGCTCTTGAGCGAGATATATCGTGAAGCTTTGAAATTATTGATGTTCTTGATCATTGGTCTTAGAATTTCGTAACAACACTTCACAAGCAACGTGTTGAGTGTTAGGTTTGTGAACACCAAAATGATAGAAAAGTTGTTACGCTGCTTCCACAGATCAGTGTTTTTGCTCCGTCTCCACGCCCTCAATTTGGGGGATGATGAGCTCGACGAGGGAACACGACGATGCATATTAAAACCATTTTCCATGCTACGTTATGGTCGCCACCTCCACACAGACCCATCCCAGGGTAAAGATGAACTTCTGCTTTGTCTAGTAGAGTTGAATGCAGCAAGATGTTGTGAGGCATTCCCCATTCCATCAACGACGACTTGTGTCCTGTAAACAACATATCCCAAACTGTGTGCTATGTTATCAGCGCGGCTTGTTGCCAGTACAAACACAATGCTAGCAGTACCTCCTACAAATTACTCCTTGGTTGGGGATCCTCACGAAAATGCATCTGCATTAGAATATCAAAAATAGGGGTGGAAGGGGTGGCTGGTTTGCAAACAATCCAAAGTCCCCTCACCTGCGCAATATCTCCCAGCCACGCACCTGGAGAGTCTCTGGGTCAATGCTTTCACCTCATTTACCGTCATCGTAAATATAGTAGCGGAGAGAGGGAGGCGTTGGGACTCCTCATTTTCCTACAGTTCGCGACAACCATGCACAATGTAGAGTGCACGATCATACGAGCAAAAGCGCTGTCATCTCTCCTTCAGAATCTTCCGTACTAGAAATCTGGCACAGCTTTTTCAAGCCAAACTATGCTGTCATCATAAACTTTGGCATAGAATTTACCAACAGTATCAATTATCAAATCTTCACTCATAAATTCTTCATCCTGTCAAAAGTTCCACTCCAAGGAATTTTCGTTGGCGATACCACACCTTGCCTTTTATAGAAACCAATTCCATGGTCAGCCATACGTTGCGCTTGCTTTTCGGCGGGGCGCGGCGCTTGCTTTTCGGCAGGCTGCGTCGCAGGCTTATGAACATCATGTGGCTCAGATTGCGGCCTTTGAACCTGCAGCCACGGCGGCAGATTATGGGATTGCTCAGGCCCTGAAACCATGAATTCCTCCAATAAACCAAACAGTTTGGCACACGGTACAATTTTCTAACATAGCAGCCACCGAGTGTCGCACGCTTGCTACCATTTCTACACGGTAAAAAAATTTATATAAGGACTGAGACCTAGTGCCTTTACGCAAACCCTCTATCCTTCGCACATTGCAATGGAATAACCGCTTTGCGCACGGCCAGCGAACCCCACCGCATGCGACAGATAACGCGACAATAGTCGCCGTGGCATCCATGGATGACCGACTACTCACCAGCCCAGCAGCCGCCTTATTTCGTGGTTGTAATGCCGGGGCCGAAGTACGTCGGTGCCGCCATGGATCGCCGACGGTCTCAACCAGACCCTCCGAGGGCCACTGCGCGCCGGGAACGGCGGCGACCTCGTCGGACTTTCCGACCACCCCAAGGAATCCCTCGACCGCAGCGAAATAGAACTTTTTGTCGACCAAGAGGGGGCGATGCCGCTTCTCGCCTGCTGGAAAGAAGGCCCAGGGCTCATCCCTCCAGAAGTTCTTGAATCAGCGGTACGGCGCGTGCAACACCGATGGCCGACCGTGGTCATGAACCTCCCCTACACCTGCCCACCGGAAACAATCTCCTCTGGCGTGGCCATGGCCAACCATGTGTTCCTCATTGCCGACAGGCACCACGCCGGGCATGAGTGGCTCTACCAGCCCGGACACCAGCTCAGCGCCCTCGCCCGTGACAATCGAGTGACAGTTCTGACACTCGGCGGTCAAAGCAAAATCACCACACCAGACACCATCCACCTCCCCCGCACCGGGCAGGGCTCCGACGGCCGCGATCCCATTGACATCCCCACCGACCCGGAATCACTCACCATCTTCCACCGCATCCTCAGCAGGGTGTACAAAAGCTGAGAACTTACGGGATTGAGCGATGTTCATTACTGAGCTCAAAAAAGGGTGTTTTCGCACCTGCGGATAGACCTATCTGACAAGAGGCTTGAAGGGGCTTGTTTTGCGGTTTACCAAAAAGTCAGTTTTCCCTAGTTGCGATGAAGCAGTGCAATTATGATCCAGCTGTAAAATCTGCTTACGTCCCGAAAGCTCGAAAACACCTCATTTTTCCGGCTTGGAGATAAGCAAAGACTTCTATGCAAAGCGTTTGCACTAACGCCGTTCAAGACTCTAACCAGCACCATGATCACCAAACTGCCATCTTTCCAGGTCTTTTACAGCATCATGAGCGGCCCCCTGCAAGATGGGTCTATCGCCAGGCTCAAAAACACACCTTTTTCGAACCCAGCGATGGACTTATTTTACCTAAACATCATTCAATAACCCCACAGAAGAAAATCGGCAGGAATACCACGAAGAACACGAGCACTCCGCATCGCGGGTTGCGTCCAAGCCAAAGCAACCCGCCCAGCTTCCCTACCGCCTGCTGCAAATCGCTTCCCCCACGATACTGTTTCAGGGCGAAGCGCTCGATGTCTTTGCAGAGCTGTTCTTCGGTGTAGAGCACGCTGATGAGCATGCTGATGGCGGCGGCGACGCGGCGGTCGATGATCGGGTCGTCGAAAAGCACATGTGCAGCCTGCGCAACGTTGTGAATTGCCTGGATTGCCACGAGGTCAGGCCCGAGTCGGGCGCTGGATTTTTCCAACAGGTATGCGTATTTGATGGCGAGTTCTTCGCTGCGCGGGTAGGTGTCGCCATTTTGATACGTCTTTGTGGCTGATGGTGAAATGAATTCTCGTGGGTCTGCTGCTGTGTGGGGGTGTCGTCGATGATGTGGACGCAGGTGTCTTTGAAACAAAAGGCAGCTTCTCCATCGGCGATGAGCCTGTTTGTAGGTTCGTTCGCTTTATCGCCAAACTATCGATGCGCACAGCCACGTTGTTTCCTTAGAGAGCTGGGGTTTGTGTCTGTTTTGTCTGGAAAGTGCCTGCTTATCCTAACGCCAGCACAGGTTTTTGCACGTTCGGGTATGGCCCAGCTGTTGCTTTGTTATTGGGTTCATGTGACCTTGAGGTGTTCCTGTACTGCGACATGTGTCTTTTCGTGTGGTTTTCTCAGCAGACTGCCCGTCCCCACGTTCCAACAGTCGTTTTCGACGTCGCTTAGCTGCCGTCCCTCCATGCGGCACATCAACCCCTCGCGATCATCGCTGGTTCTCATCCCTGGGCGTAGGCGCGAAAGATGAATTCTAAAGGTCACAATGTTTCCGCCCATCGGGTGATTCTTTTTGCACCTCGAGCAGCGATGATGGTTATCAGACGGTTGTTGTTCTCTACGCAAGGAGGTTATGAGGTCGCGTTGTTAAGAGCCAAGGATGCCGTGGTCGCGCGGGACCTACGGAAGACATACGGTGCTGAGGTCACAGGTGACGGCGCTCAACAATGCAAGCATTCGTGTGGGTGTGAGCAAGTTTTGGCGATCATGGGACCGTCAGGTTCGGGCAAATCCACACTGATGCAATGTTTGGCCGGACTTGACAGCATTGATTCAGACAATATCAAAATTGGTGGGATTGACATCACAAGTCTGAATGATCGTGATTTAGCACGCCTTCGGCGTGAACATATTGGTTTGTTTTTCAGCATTTTCAGTTGGTGTCACCCTGACCGCGCAGAGCGAACATTATACGCCATGAAATTAGCCAAGCGTCAGGTGGATCAGAAATTGTTCAACAATGTGGTGGAGCGACTGGGCATTGGGTCACGCTTTGTCGCATAAGCCGCATGAAATGTCGGGCGGACGAGCAACAACGTGTCGCTATTGCCCGCGCTTGTTGCTCAGCGACGGTGATTTTTCGCTGACGAGCCGACGGGGAATTTGGATTTCGTATCCAGTTCGGAGGTGCTGCGCTTTTTGCGCGACAGCGTTGATGTGTTTGGCCAGACCGTGATTATGGTGACGCACGATCCCATTGCCGCGACCTCGCGGATGAGACGATTCTGCCTGCCGATGACGCATCGCCACCCTCGTCTCGTGGAACAGGTTGTGGCTGCATTGCGGGGAGTTGAGGTAATGAACTTCCTCGTGAGCATCTAGTTTGAGACAATCTGCGTGGGCTCATCGTACCGCCACCGCGGTGGCGCTATCGCCGTGGCGTTTATGGGTGGCCGCTGCAGATTATGGGCACCTACAACACTGCCCTGTCGAACGGTGGCTGACGGGCAGATGAAGAACTCCGATGTCTGGGTGAGCTATGACGGCTCATTTGCCAGACAGTGCGGATGAAGTGCTGGCCAAAACCGCTGACCGCATCCGCGAGGCGTCCCGACGTGCAGGCCGCCGATGTGCGGCGCAGCGCATCCGGTGAGTACGGCACGATTCCGCAGGGCAAACGCACTGAATCCAGGCGATGCCGGTGAGCCTCTTCGCTGGAGCCACGCTGGCGGAGGGTGCGTGGCCGCGAGTCACCGGACGAGCCGTACTGGACAAATCTGCGGCGGATTCTTTGCGGGTATCTCTGTGGGTGATTCCGGTGCGCTTAGATGATAAGAACTCCGTTCGCGTCGCGGGCATTACCTCTCAAGAAAGATCAGATGATGTCCGCAGGTTTCGCCGAGATTGGTGTGATGCTGGAGCTGCTGGATCGTCTTGAAGCCCAGAAATACGCTACGGTATTCTGGTTCGCAGCACTGCCCATGACGGCACGAGCAACACCACCCCGGATCGGCTGGCTGCAACAAGATAAAAGGCCAGACTCAGGCACTCCCGACATCACGGTGCGCATCGCGACGAGCGAGGCGCAACATCAGATCAGCGGACGCTTTCCGGCATACCGCGACGCTGACCGCCATGCTGGGTGTGTTTGTGGCTATTTCGATGATTGGCGGGCTACGTCATCGCGATACCTTCAGGTTCTCGTCGCGCAGCGCGACAAAAGAACTAGCGTTGCTGCGCTGCATTGGTGCAGCAGATAAGCGGCAGGTGCATGGCCTCGATTCTGGGCGAAGCCGGTATCACGGCATCGTGGCCGCGCTGGTGCGGGCTACTGGTAGTCGTTGCCACGGTGATCTTTGCCCAGTTCATGTCAGTGATGAGTGCGTTGACCATCAGTCCCGCTGGCGTTGATCGCTGGTTTTTGTGGTGGGCGTTGTGGTGACGGTTGCGTGTGCTCGGGGCGTCGAGACGCGCGACCCGCGTGCATCGGTGGGCACTTCGCCCGCTGAGGCGGTGGCTTCGGACAAGCTGCCACTGGGGCGCGCGATCGTGGGTTCGCTCTGACCCTGCTGGGCGCGGCGGGCCTGATTTACGGACGCGACGAGCGGTATGGCTGTAGCTGTGCTGGCGGGTTTCTATGCGGCATGGGCGTGCTAGCGCCGCGACGTTGCTACCAAGGCTGGTGTCGCTGGTGGGTCGGGCACTGTCGCGGTGTCGCTGCCGGTGGAGTTGGCCGCCGCTGGTTCATGAAGAACCACTGCGCGCGGCGGCGACAGGTATTTCCATGCTGATCGGCGTGGCTGTGCTGGTGTTGATGGCCACGGGCATTCACTCGTGCGAGAGTCCTTGTTTCTCAGATCAATCAGGACGCCCCGTTTGACCTCACTGAGTGATACGAGAAACAGCCGGCTGGGTTTCTCGCCGCAGGAGCGAGCAGATTAGAGAACAATCCCAAGGTCACGGCCAGCGCAGAGTTCCCAATCCGCACAGGTGACGGTGACCACCTCTGATGATCGAGGAACATCCAGTGAAGGCCAGAGACTGCGGATGGCTCACAGCTCAGCGGGTGTTCTATGCCAGGGTGATGCATTGTTCCACGAGTCCGGCGTGGGCACGGTGGGCACTATCACCGAGATAAGTCCCCCATCACCCATTCGGGGCGATGCGGGTAGCATAGATTGCCTCGGCGGACGTGAGCGACAAAGCGCGCCCCGGATCAGAATAAGGATGTCGAAGGATGACTTTTCCAAGGTGGCGCGGACACCGTCACTGACACCGTGTACCTTCAGCTCACCCCAGGTCTCCAGCGGACGAAGTTCAGCAGGTTACCAGCGATCTGAGTGCCCTGAACGACGAGCTTCTAACACCGGCGGCGGCGCCCGGAACGCGCCTACTACACCAAAATATTGAACATCATGCTCATGGTGGTGCTGGCGCTGCTGGCCCTTACCCTGATCATCGCCTTCGTAGGCATCGGTAACACTCACAGCGTTGTCGGTGCTGGAGCGCCGTCGCGAATCCCGCACTGCTGCGGGCGGTTGGTTTGGGCGCCGCCAACTGGTCACCACCATCGTCGTGGAGGCCATGCTCACCGCCGTTGTCGCCGCCTGTGTGGCTGCGCGCTGGGATCTTCGCCAGCTGGTCGGCGCAACGCGCTGGAACACTGCCGACGAAAGCTTGAGCTGGACCTGTACATCCCGTGGTTGCGGGTCGCCTGTCATCGCGGCCGCAGGCACCGCCGGTGTGCTCGCCGCCCTACTTCCCACGCCATGGGTGCTTCTCGACGCCCACCGGTGCGGGACCTCGCGGCAGGTAACTGCCCCAGTGTGCCTGATGTCGTGCCTGGCGTAGCCGCTACCGTAGCGTGCTCGTCAGGCGCAGCGTTCTGACGCCAACCATCACCAACGACACGGAAGCCACAACAGCACCGGCGCGGGCTTTTTATCTTCCACAATGTCGCGGAACCTTCCGGGAATGGCCAGTTCCGTGGTCACCAACGCCGCGAGCCTGGGCGCGCTATTCCCAGAACGCCAAACACCCCAGCCTCAATAAGCCCTGCTAGGCCCAATTCGGAGGCGGAACTATGCACGGCAGTGGCACCACAATTTCCGTGGCTATCTGCTGCGCCATGCAATAAAACCAGCATTGGGCGGGTGATCCACAAACACCAGGCGATATGGTTTCCCGGGGGTAAGCAGGTCAGAACCTACAAACCCCAGCACCAGCATCACGCCGGCGAGGCGAAATAGAGCCAGCGTACTCACGACCTCTGCAAATACGTCCATTTCTCTCTTTTATTTCCACACGGATCCCGACGATCCACCGCTACTGCTGCCACCATTACTTTCCGAGCAGACGACCGCCGGAGGAGATCACGCGGCGAGGACGGACTGAATCAGGCCCCAGGAAAATCAAACTGCCATTGTTGCAGCGGTGCGGGTCCTCCACCTCAATCTGGCATTTTCCGTTGTTATTTGGACACCACAATGAATCTCTTATCTGTAGCGCAAGTATTCCGACAGACGACGAGTCAAACTGCCTGGCCATCGGCAATCTTGTCGCAATATCCGGGCCGTCTTCTGCGCTATCGCCAGACTTCCTCGTAGTATTGCCGCTCTCTTTCTGGTGTATTCTTTTGGCTCATAGCTTTCGGGATTACTCGCGTTAGCGAAAATCCGCGGCAGCCGTCACAAAAGTCAGGCCCCACGGATGCTGCCTCACAAGAACCAGCACAATGCCAAAAAGTCTCCAGCGGCACTATTCGCGACGGAAAACCTGCCTTTACTGTTGTCGGGAGCGTTGTTGTCAGGGGCGATCGAAAAGCGTATTAAACCGGTAATCCGGGCGCTGGGGCGCGAGGGTAATGATCAGTTGCCGGGAAGAATCACCCGCCCGTGGACACCTCGAGAATCGTCATTGGACCAGCCCTCAAACCCCAGGCCGGAACTGCTCGGACGCATCGGCGTAGTCGATATGGCATTTCTCATCGCGGAAACTGAGTTGTGCCGTGCGACACATATCGCGCGTGACCATATCCTGCTCACGTAATGAACACCCTCAAACTCCAGAACGCTCTGCGAGTGAGGACCCGTTGCTCCGCGAGGGTCCACCACACCAGCTCAAGCTCACCGTCGTCGATTTCCACGGCCAGGAAGCTACCGTCACCGCCGTCCAGCAGGTGTTCGTACCCGAGTGAACTGCCCTGGGTCACCTCAGCGTGCCGCGCGCAGGTGGTCCGTCGCCCCATACGTAACGACGGCGGACTAAAGCGATCGGTCCGAAATCAGCGGCATCTGGGACCTCGGCAAACAATTACGTGCTGGCTGCTGCTCGTCGATCAGCCTGGCGCCTTGCTGAAAACGATGGCGCTCTATACGCTCAGCCCGCAATAGCGAAGAAAAACAATGACAATGCACTTACAGTATCCTCAGTCTCAACATTTTTATCCAGCATACAAGCATAGCCTGAAGCTTGTGCGCAATGGGCATATGAAGAAGCGAGCATGGATCGGTTGTGCGTCCGCTTTTCTCTCCTGGGCGCTTGTTATGGAGGGCGCTCATCGCGTTTTTATGGGGCATTCCCGCACTGCCTCTTTCGTGCCTGCCAGGAATATTATTGGTCTGGCGCAGTGGAAGCATGTTTGGCGATACCAGAAAACTCCCCAAGGGTGCCCCCATCCCCGATGCGAAAACGGGTCGACATGCCGTCGAAAACCCCGGTGCACCATTGTTGACGCCATCGACGCGGATCAACAGGCGGGACAGGGTGTACTAGATTATTTCAGGTTAGTGATGCGCGGCGCGTACCTGAACCATCAGCCCTCGGCCGACGCGCTCGCATTCCCCACAGTCGCCGAGACCCTTAATCGGCTTATCTCGCGGCAACGCCTTGGCCGTGTCACGGCACGCGAATATTCCTTCATCCGGCCGCTATCCGGTGTCCTGGCCGTGCTGACGATCCTGATCCCCGAAGAGCGCAATACTGACATTCATTCTCTTCCAAGCCCCAGTGACGGCCCTCTTTAGCAAAATCGCACAATTCTGGTTGTCCTTCGACGAAAAATACACCTCAATCGTGTGGCACGCTCCCCCGACGCGTCCTTCTGCGGCACGACCTGCCATCCTTCACCATGCGGTACACAGCCACGTATTCCCGCCGCCGCCTCGGAGCATTCAAAAACGGAACAGCGCCCAGACCACCACACGCCGAAAAGGCCATGAACAGCTGAAACACACTCTTACAGTGATCGTCATCTACCTCCAACGGATACTCGCCGGACACTTAGCAAGTGCGATATCTGCTAATCTACGCGCAGCACATGTAATATCCGACGCGCCTGCGATAGGGGTAACGCAACGCTAACTTTTGCGATGCGGCAAATTCTCATACGCGTAAGGGTTCATACGGGTAGAAAACTTTCGACGCTCGCCGTGGCTACGGTTGGTAGATAAGATGCGGGTGAGTTGAGGGTGGGTATAAGGGTTAGCGCAGTGGTGATTTTATTCAGAGGGAGGTCTGCGTCGTGGTGTCAGCGTAGCGGACGTGTGTGGTTGTGGCGTTGGGTGGGTGTGGGCTGTCTTGGTTGAGCTAAGCAGGCCGGTACTTTGACGATCCGCAAGACCACTGTGGAGATAACCCCCTGAAGCGCCCTGTGTGCGAAATTGTAACGCGCTGGATTTGGGTTCCCAGTGCCTTAGGGCAGTGGGAGTTCAAGTCTCCCCAGGCACCGATTCCTACTTAAACGCATTATCCTTTTACGCACTGTAAGTGAGGCGATCGTGAGCTGGGATCTTGGTGCTTTTTCCGGACAAAAGGCCCGATGACATCAATTGATGGCCTTACTGAAGATGATCTTCTCCGCTGCAGCGCCAACAGATAATGACTGAACTTGCCGTGATCGCTACGGCATGTGGCCACAACTCGACTTACTAATGACAACGTGACACTATGCAAACAGATGCGATGGATAATCGAGTTCGGCTTGGGAAGCGCGAACCTCTCGTAGCTCATGGCACTTCACATCAGGGGTGACCAAGAAGCCGAAGGGTGTTTGCCTACCCTGGTTCATGAATGTAGGATGCAGCTGCTGGAGTGGTGCCGGGGAATTTTCTTGACCTATCGAAGCAAAGCAGCTTTCGAGAGTGGCAACAGTGACATAGATGGGTGCTTCCATACATAAAGTAGATCCGACGACAGAAAAACAACAATGTCAGTCAGCTAAAACCTCACTAACAACATACTCAAAGCACTTACGGCACCATTGCATCGTTGTGTGACAGCTTCTACCCAAATCTCTAGTCATATTTCAAGATGTTCAACATCTGCGACACATCACGGGCGTATGTGAACTGTCTGGATGCAAAACCGCTAGAGACTTACCCAACAAAATCATCGTGCCAGCCTCTCTATTAACAGTTGTACAAAATCATAAAATTACAACCTTCAAGCCGACATCCTTATGCAACATAAGATAACAGACCTAGTCATCTTGCAATCATACAAGTAAGCTAGTTCCGGCAAGTTTGAGCGATCATGCATAAAGGTGTTACTATGGTGAGGATTATACACTGAAAACAAAATGAGGCTGGGATGCGGGGTCGAATCTGCACATAATAAAAAGCTATCGTCTGTTTGAAGACGAAACGAGTATTTTCGATGACTCACACTGATTATCGTCGGTCGTGACAACAGTGGCAGACATCATTTGTCGACTGTTCTACTCAAGTTTTTCCAGGTCAAGCAAGTCTAATAAATTTAGCATCGACGACTTTTCAAGGGCACAAAGAAGATCCCTGAAGAAGCGGAAGACATGTGTCTGCAGCCCTGGAAATTAGCAAGAAGAACAGCAAGACAAGTTTTGCATCTTGAAGCCAAAAGCAATGCTTCCTGAAGTACACTCGAGTTAATTCTCATACCGACGATGAGTCGTCAGCACCCTAACAGATTTAATTTTGGATCTTGACCCAAAACGCCACGATGCACTTCTGTCCTGCGAGTACATTGAGGATTCACATTCTTCAGGACTTTAGCGGTCCAGTATGAGATATTCTTGAGTTTGCTCATGACGAATGAATCACTTCGTGTGTGAATACGTCGCAATTGATAAAAGAAGCCCGCGACAATAACGACGTCTTATGCACCCGACGTTGTGAGGGCACTTTCTTGTGACTTCATTTGTGCAGACCTTGTTTGACGACACGGCTCTCGATAAAGGCATGGACTATCTAAAAGATTTGAAAGCTACTACAATACTCTCACAAGTAACGAAGAAACGCCCGATCAGTTAGGATGCCATTCAGAAGATTTCAAGAGCAGCTCGATGGCGAATACGCAGATCCTATTCAAGTCGGTGTTTGATGATCTAAAAACCTTTGGTGTTAGTGAAGCATCAGCTCTTCAGACTGTTTGCGAGTCAAATCATCATTTAAGCCAGAATTATTGATGCAAAACAGCACCAAAAGTTGTCTACAAAAGATGAGGCAGGACAATTTCCTTCAAAGCCCACAACGGTCTAGGATTTACGAGTTAATTTATATCGTTCTACAGTTTATTTCGTTTTTGGGAATTTACGAACAGACCAATTCCTGGGACTCATTTTATTATTCATTGAGGGACAAAGCACCTCCACCCTCACGTGCAGTCGGTATTTGTCCGCAGCGTCCTGAGTATAAAATCGAAAAATTAGGACAGTCAACTTGTAATTACTACTATTCCTCTCCATATTATCGCAGAGAGTGGCTTCAGGGAATCCACTACTTTAAATCTAGCACACTGCCCGCTTCGAGAGCAGTACAGCTTTACATTGAGATCTACAAATTTAAAAACAACTTGGAGAAAAAGGGAGACGGTGACATCGATTCGTTTCCTGGAACAGTACATGGAACTGCGCAGGTGCGATATGTTTTTCGCAGAATAAAAATAATTCTAGTAGAAGGAACAACCGAACGTCTGCTTTTACCCAAAAGTGATCAAGAAAGTGGATTCTTTTATTAGAACATAGATTCCTCACTTGCTCCACGCTATATGCTACATTAATCGAGGTTTGGCGGTGCCTGCGCTTTTTAAATTCCGTGAGCTACTAACTTTTCTGGACGTTCCCTCTCATCATCACCGACATTGACTCTTATCAAAGCATAAAAGGCAGAGCACAAAATACGCAGCCTCAACTGAGTGCAGTTACAACTAATGTAACCCAACAAATGGTTGCCAGGAATATGCGAAATAAAAGCCTACTCAGTAGCGGAATCGTGCAAGATAGATCCGACCGGACATATGCGCGTAGCCCTATCAAATTCCGGAAGAAAAATGGGCGCCCAGAGCAGGCAGAAGTTTCGAAGAGCATTTATTCTTGCGAATGCAAGGTATTTTGAGAACAGAGCTTCAAAACTGGTCTCGAAATGCGTTCCGCAATGACGATTCATCCCATTATAATGAGGAAGAAATTATGAAAAGTCTTGCGAAATAGCGGGAAAAGAATGACATAGCAAATCAGACTTTTGCACGTGTCCTAATGATCGACGAATGGAAAATGCCGAAGTACATTGAAGAGGGGTTGAGGTGGCTAGAAAAGACATCTCAGAACAGGTGATTGACTGTCTCGATAAAAAGTTTTATTGTCAGAGCTGGAGCCGGATCAGGAAAAGACCCATACACTCATTGAGGCTCTTTCATCTTCTCATGAGACATTCAGATGACTTTCTCCTTCGGACAACAGATCGTTTGTATTACCTACACAAATGTTGCTGTTAAGAGAATTACGTCACGTGCTGCGCGATCCGCTTTTCATGTTTCGACGATTCATGACTTTCTTTGGTCGGTGATTCCGAGATCATCGAGAAGAGTTGCGACAATGCATCTTGGAGAGCGAACAGAGGAATGATGGATATAGCACATAGATAATCTAAATCTGGCAGGAATTTCCATAGAATACTGGCAGTATGGACCAAGATGGCGAGAAGTAGTTCATCACGACGACGTTATTTCCCTTGCTTCAATGATGTTTTCTCATACAAAGCTGTCGTCTTGTTGGTGATAAGTATCCGTTGTCTTTATTGACGAGTATCAGGATACTCAAAGAGATGGTTGTTGATCTTTTGTTTGATGTCTTAAAAAGAATAGCAGTAAGGAAGCCTGACACTTGGTTTCTTTGGTGATTATATGCAAAAGATCTGCAGGACAAACATCAGTAGAGATTGACCGGCCAGAACTTACATCTATCCAGAAACTGGAAAACTCTCGTTGCTCAACCGAAGTCATTCGAGTTTTGAACAAATTACGTCCGGAGCTTCAGCAAGTTGCCGCTAGTAATAACACTCCGCGAGGAAGCGCGCAGTTCTTTTACACGCGTGACGAAATATCGACATTGAGACACTCGGAAGCGTTTACGAAACGAGGTTGGAAGTCTAGTGAGAAAATTGCATGCTGACGCGTAAAAGTATCATAAATCTCTTGGATGGGAGGGATCTCAGGAGCTTATATACCAGTAAAAAGAGGTTCGCTCTCGACGACTTATTACGCGGAGATGATGCCTTCAGCGATACTTTTCAAGCTATTGAGAACTCGGTGACTGCCTTCGACAATCGCCGTTATGGCGATCTTTATACAATACTTTCGATACGAAGGCAAACGGATTATGAATTGTTTTCAAACCCTAGCGAATATAAAATTCATATTTCCGCAGCAGGTTATGAGAGCTAGAGTTATGCAGGTCCGCAACGATTGGCCGGGTGTGATCATATCTGGGACAAAAAGTCTCCCGCCACCAAAAACAAAGTCGCATCATAGGCGCTTGAGGACCAAGGCCCAATCTGTCGAAGATATCTGCACTTTCATCAGTGATCTTGAAAATTCCTTACCCTCCAGGTCAGCATTGCATCCGCTGTTGATGACAAAACGCCGTTTTCGACTAAGCATGGGACCAAAGGTGAAGAGTACGATGACGTCATTGTCGTCATCAACGATCACAGCTGGAATAAAGTACAATTTTGCATCCGTTTTAGAGAACAATGTGGATAAACAGAAACAATATGAGCGTTCGCTTAATCTATTTACGTTTGCTGTTCTCTCGAGCTAGGCATAACCTAGCCGTGCTGATGGAATCAGGCTTAAAATAACGACACTATCGCAGGTGCTCGTCGCATGATCTGGTGACGAACATGTCATTGAGCTCTCTCACGAGACCAAGGTTGAGATGATATTCAAGATGAGTGGGAATAATACCTACGTATAGCGGGTATGGCGCTGGGAAGATCGTGAAGCCTGGAACGCTTACTCACAACGTCAGCGCGACTCATAGCTGCTACAGATAACAGTGCGTCAAGCCACTGTTTATACGCTTTTCATTTACCTGACGCGGTTCATTTTAGTTTGATAGTTCAGCAATCAGACCGCAGCGTTGTAGTGATGTTACCCACTGGGTATCCTCCCAAAAACCCTAGCCATCTGAGATCCTTCTGCACTGCAATAGACATCTCATGTGTGGGATGTGAGAACAAGTAGATGATTCGTTGGTTTAAAGACGTCGGCAGTGATACCTCGCACTGGTGCTGCGGGCGGCAAGGGAGCCAATCTCGGGAATGCGCCGCATGGGTTTCCCGTCCGCCAGGTTCATTAATGCTACCAGCGCCGCCTGTGCGACCGAGTGTCAGGCTGGTTGATCGCGGCCGTCGATAAGCAGGACATTGAGCAGGCGCAACAGCTGGTCAGAAGCGTCGCCATACCGGCGGACCTGCGGGTGGAGGTCGAGCAGGCGTATGCGGCGCTGGGTGATGGGGCGCGGGTGGCGGTGCGGTCGTCGGCAACTGCGGAGGATCTTGCCGAGGCCAGCTTTGCCGGGCAACAGGACTCACCTGGGCATAACCGAGTGGATGCGTTGTGGGATGCGGTGTGCGCAGGTGCTGGGCGTCGCTATGGAACGAGCGGGCGGTGTCCTACCGGCGCAAACACGGCGTGCCCAGCGAGGGGCTGGCGCTGGCGGTGGTGGTGCAAACAATGATTAGTTCCGACGTCTCCGGCGTGTTGTTTACCCAGCAACCCCAGGCCGACAATCACCGACATGATGATCAGCGCCGCTTTGACGGGCTTGGCGAAAGTGTGGTCGCGGCGCTGGTCACGCCTGATACGTTTACGGTGACGCGGGAGCCGGTCACGGTGGTCTCGCGCACCATCGGTAGCAGGAAAACCCGGATCGATATGGCCGACGGCGCTGCGACCATAACCACGCCAGTACCACCAGAGGATCAGGCACTCCTCGCCTTGACGAGCAGGCGATCCAGCAGCTGGTGGCATTGGGCCAGCTAGTCGAGGAGCATTACGACGCCCCGCAGGATATTGAATGGGCCTCGCTGACGGCGAGTTGTACCTGCTGCAGGCCCGGCCAATCACCACGGTGGCGAGCACGGACGCAGCGAGCGTGGAGGGCATTCACCCTGCGCGGAGTCGGGTTGAGCGCACGCTTCGAGATGACCTGATGGAGCATTATCCCACGCCGTATCCGCTGGATCTGGTGGCGGTACATGCGTTGCAGGAGTCGATACAGGATTCTATGCGGATGATTGGTCTGAACGCGCCGTCGGCCCACGAGATTATTGTCGGCGATGATGATGGTGTGATTCGTATTCATGCACAGGCACACGCGGCCTAATGTGGCTGTGGTGTCGCGGGTTGCCTCGAGACGTTTTGTCAGGGCATGCGCCACGATCCGACCCGCTGGCCTGCGGAGGAAAAGCAAGTGACAGGAGGGTCTGGCTCGGCTTGCGCGCCGCGCCGCTGCCTGCGGGGATGCGTCTGATACCGAGGTGGTGGTGTTGCTGGAGCAGATTCTGGCTCAGGCAGCGCAGCTGATGTCCGATCGTTTCCTCTATTACCTGGCACCGATGACGGTGCTGCGGTCCAAGGCTAAGGCGTTGATTCGTCTGGCTCGGCAATCGGATCACGTGAGCACGGAGGACTTATACGAGGATCTAGATTACGTCACCGCAAACGTGTTGGCTGGGATTCGGGATTTGACCGCCACCGCGCAGGAGTCTGGCTTGGCGGATGTGTTCACTGAAACCCCGCCGGAGCAGATCGAGGATGCACTGCAGTCTGCGCCGGACAGCGCGCGGTTCCTGGTTGAGGTGGACGCGTTTTTGCAGCGTCACGGCGCACGGACAGCCTGCATGTATGTGCCGTTTTCGCATACCTCATGGCGGGAGACCCACAGAGTTTGTACGAGCTCATTGCGGTGTCGCTGCGGGCAGCAGGCTTCGGGTTCGAGGTGAGTGGCTCGGCAGTGGCGACCGTCGAGAAGCATCTGCCCAGGTTGCTGCGCGGCAGCTGGCGCACGACCGTGGAAAGGTTGCGGGCGTGCATGTTGGTCGCGAAGGCACGCTGTAGCTGCGATTGAAGAGGTGCTGGTGCTCGCCCGACCGCCATGCGCGAGCTTGCCCGGCGGTTGGTTGATCGCGGCGTGCTGGAGACGGCCGATGATATCCGCTACCCTGTATTTTCACGAGGTCACCGACGCTTGCGCGATGAGGTGCCGCGTGGTGAGGTGGTTGAGCGTCGTCGGCGGCAGCGCGGCACGGCGGAGGCGGTGGTGGGATCGCGGCGAAACCACCGACGATGTTGATGCGATCACCCGAGTGTTCCCGGGAGTCCTGGTCAGGTGGTGGTACCGCTCCGATTATCCGGCACCTCGCCGATTTTTGGACGCCTGCAGCCCGGAGATATTCTGGTTCTGCCCCTTCACCGATCCCCACGTGGACACCGCTTTTCGACGTCGCGTCTGCCGTGGTTGCGTCGACATCGGCGGCCCACTCTCGCACGCCGCGATTGTCGCTCGGGAATACGGGATTCCGGCTGTTCTTGGGACGGGTGATGCGACCTCCCGCATTAAGGATGGCGAGAAGATCATGGTGGACGGGCGGAAAGGAAGCGTTGTGGTGGTGAGATAGTTGGGGAATGCTGGCTGTTGGAGGAAAAATGGCTATTCCCAGCAACGTGCTACCTCTTTTGATGTTAGTAGCTTCATGAAGGACGCTGAAGCTGAAGAAGAAAACGAAAAGCGACATATATGCGACTCTCGGTATCACCTTTGGGGTCATAGGTTTTGCTGGTAATGGCTTTGGGCGTACTAGGGCTTGTTTTTAGCATCCTGTCGTTCAATAAAGGTGATGATCGAAAACTACCGCTTATAGCGTTTATTATCAGCACAATCACTACCGCGATTCCTTTTTTACTTTAGTAAGCACCAGCTGAGTCTCCGCATCGATGATCGGCAGTTCAGCTGCGGGTATGCTCGCGAGCATTATGCCTTGCATGGTCCAGCAGTACCGAACCATCGAAGCGACTATGGATTATTAGAGTCTCAGCTTGCGGATTGCCTGTTCATATTTCTCGGCGCAGGTCTCTGATAAAGCCCTCGTTGCGATTGTAGAGCAGCAAAGAACTGCACATACTTCTGCCTCTGCCTTCTGATATTCCCGCATAACGTTTTAGCCGGCAATGTGGTGAGAGGTGCGATCAGCTGTTTCAAGCTTGCTTCTGGGTAACGGCGCAGTAGCCATCGTGTTAGTGGCCATGTGGCTTGTTCGACCAGTCGATTGAACAGAATGTGCACTGTAATACACATTGGCGTACTGCGCCATGAAGCTAAGCTGACCAGTAACAATGTATTGACACGCTCGGGATAGAGTTCTACAAATCTCATGGCCGCGCGGTCACCAGCGGAGATTCCAACGACTGTAGCCGAGGCTATTTTTAGGTCATCCAGCAGTCGGCACAGAGCTGCCTCAAAATCACCATTGTGCCCTGCAAAGCGCTGCTTGTTCGCCCATAACCTGGCCGCGATACCGTGATCACCGTCCAGTCGTGCTCTATAAACCACTGGATGTACACCGCTGTGCCCACCAATCAGAAACAACACCGCAGGACCATTGCCCGGTTGGATGCGGTATTCAAGATGATGCTCGCCGACGCTGAGCATAGGGTCATGGTTATAGACTAGTGCGTCGACTCAAGCGGAATAGACTTGTTTGTTGTGTGTCACATGTAGGTCTTCATACCTCCTCACCAGCTGGAACCTGCTCTGTTAGACTGATTACTTATGAGCGGCACAACATCAGCAAAGCCGGACTACACCCTTCCCTATGAGCAAACAGTCTTGTCAATTCTGCGAGATTTCGGGATTGTTCGAGCCCAACTTTTTGAAGCGCAGCACGTGGCGAACTGACACCCGCTAGCGATATTGACCTACTCGTAAAAACCAGATGGCCCTATTGACTATGGTCAACTATTCTTACTTCAGGAAGCACTCGAAGCGGCCACTGGCAGAAGCTTGACATTCTTACATCAATCAAGGAACCTTTCCGTCCTTACATTGAGCCAGAACTTATTGAACTACCACTATGAAATCACCAGTGCCATACATTGAAATGACAGCTGAAGCAGGAGATCGTGTCCTGCAGTACGCGCCTGAGACCGAAGGCGAGTTCCAACGATCCCTGTTATTCAAGATGCCATCTGCATGCGGTTACAGGAAATGGGCGAAAATCTATCCAAAGTTCGTCAACATTTCCCCTGACTTCACGAAGCGCACCACAGTGACGATTGACATCGCCTCATCGGACTACGCAATGCCATCTCCCATGGATACGGCGAAATTGATATGCATATAGTCTGGCGCATTGTATCTACAGAACTGCAGCGAGTCGTCGATGCGCTTGCAAAAGGCTGAACCACTCTGAACATGCCTGACTTAGCCAATGGGCGTGTGGCGTGAATTATCTCGATGTCTTGGCCAGCGATTTCAAAACACTCAGCAAACGATCGAGACTACTAAGAGGATAAGCGGGGTATGTAAAATCGCTCATACCGGTCCGACTATTCACAATGGTTACGCTCAGTCTCGAAGTAGCCCCTTCAGTGCAGATAAATGGCCGCATACCAGTCAACAAGATTCAAGCACCTGTGGGGCGAAATGTTTCGAGATGGTGATTTTTATAATTTTGATGCCCCCGTATCCAATATATGAAGCGCAGGCGATCAGTGCGCTGTTACATGTTGATGGTCAAGCCACCCCAGGATCGCCGAATACAGATTAGTGCTAGATAATGATGTCCGCGAGGAAAAATTATGGTTCCTGACCGGCACTGGGATAAAGCACCTGGAAGTGGCTTTACGTACGCAGGTTCAGCGGCTACACAAGCAGTATTGCTACCATCCCCTCAGATCATGCAAGCTTTGCAGTAGCTCAACCTAAGCACCGTCCACCTATTTCAATTTGTAACGCACCAAGGCGTCTATCGGCAATAGGCTCAGTAATCCTTAACGGGGGTAAAGCGGGTAGCAGGTTACATAAAATCAGACTCACTAAGGTTACTATCTAATCTGATAATTTCAGCTCGCAGCATGCTGCGCAGTAGATGAGGAGATTCCCATGGTCAATGGGCACGATGATGAGCGAAACGTTCCTGATGAACGTGTACGCTCATTCCCCCACACACAATACCGATGCCGAGCCTTCCCCAGAGACGGTGACCTCGCGGACGTCGCTAATGCCCAGGATGCAGAGGCAGAAGAATACGCCAGGGTTTTCCTACTCAAAGCCATGCGTCTGCGTGGTGTCGCCATTAACCGCGAGCATTTTTTGCGCGCTGAACTGCGCCGTCACGGAATCGGCGAGGAAACCATCATGGCTGCCATTGCCTTGACGCCGATCCAAGCGGGCGTGGATCAGAAGGTTCTGGATAGCATTGCTTCGCGCGATCAAATTTGAGACCAGCAAGAGTTCACTCATTTCTTTTCGCGTCCGGACTTCCAGGCAGTTTTGCCGTGCTTGCAGCAATACCTGCGGATTTGTTGCAGTACTTTATTCATGCATTCCGCATCATGCAGAAAATTGCGTACACCTACGGGTGGCAAAATCTGATCGACGACGTTGACGAGATTGATGACGAGACTTTCGCAAAAATGGTGACACTACTCGGTGTCATGATGGGGGTTTCAGCGCATCAACCAGCATCAAAAGCTTTTGCAACAGGTGCGACCAAAGCGGTTCAGAGCAAGTAACAAACGCAGCGCTTACCAAGACCGCGTGGTACGGGCCCGATGAAAAAGGTACTTTAGGGTTGTTGGCATCAAGATCACCAAAGACACTGTGGGGAAAGGTGTTTCCAAAGCTGTTCCCTGTGCTGGGCGGCATCATTTCCGGCGGCATGACGTTTGCCACCTTGACTACGGAGTCCAATCGGTTGAAGAAGCATCTCGTGAGCTTCCTCCGCCGGGCGTTGATGGGGCGGAGTTCAAGAACCTCGCGAAGAGCAACCCAGCAAGCAGACTGCGGACAAAGTGTTTGACTACATGGACAAGTTCAAGAAGACGAGGAGCAGGCTGGGCAAGAATCACCCGACAAAGTTTGCATAGAAGTTTGCTTTATCGCCAGGTCGCAAAAGGGCCGATTTGAAGCTTGGACATAAGCAAATTTCGCGGCCCTGCTCCGCCCCCTACCCAAATCTGTCAAATCGGTCCACCGCCAGGCTCGGAAATCATCGAATTTCGTACCCAGCGATGGACTTATCTTGATGCAAACCTTTGCACTAACGCTGTTCAAGGGCCCAGTTCGCCCGAATCCCAGCGACAGCAAAGTTTGTATACGCTCAAGCCCGAAAACGCCGATTTTTGTGCCCTGACGGTATACAAACTTGATACCCCCATTCTGTTGGTCTCAGGATCCAAATTTCTCTGCCAATCAGGCGTTCTTAGATGGAGCGAGCGCGGTATGTCCTCTCTGAAGGTAACACCTGTTCACAGCTTATCGACGCCGTGCAACTACCGTTAGCGCTCACACGCCGACGCTGCATCGTGGGCTGATATTCTGTTGTATTGTGAGCGGACCAAAGCAGAGTGCACCTCGACGCAAGCGGCGTCGTATAGTGCCGGTGATTTTTTTAACTATCGCCGTGCTGGCCACGTTCGCATTGGCATGGTGGCAGTGGACACGGTTCCGCTCAGGCAGCGGCACGTTTCAGAACCTGGATACGCACGGTGGCTGCTGTTCGGGCGTTTTTGTGTACGCGTACCGCAAGTTCAACGAGTATGAGGACGAGGTTAAACAGACTGGCATATCCCCCGTGGAGCGTGAACAGAAGACGGCGCGGAGTCGCGGCGTCGTTACGGAAATCACGGAGGATTTTCTGCCGGAGCGTCCATCAATGGACGTCGAAACCTTTAACCGGCTGAATGCCCCCACCCGCAAACGTAGGCGCAACGACAGTGCGCAGACTAATTCCGACCATGATGAGGATCAACAATGACCACCCTTCTGTCAGCTCGCCCTGACCGCGCCCGCCGAGTTGCGCAGGCGTTGAGGTTTTTCTCCATCGCCGCGTGGGTGACGGGCGTGTGGCTTTTGATTCTGTGCACACGCATGGTGCTGGAGTACATCGTGGGGATCGATATGCCCACGTGGACGCGCATTATTGGGCAGCTGCACGGCCTGTTTTACATGGCGTACCCTGATCACCACGTTGAATCTAGGTGGAAAGCGTGCTGGGAACCGGTTAGTGGATCACTCACCGCACTTGCGTGTACTATCCCTTCTTATCTTTTGTTATCGAAGCTGGCGCCGCAAGGAAGTCACAGCGGCTTTTAACCTCTGACCCTGCATAGCTATGCGAAACCTTGTCAAAACCCGCCGACTCACGGCGGATTTTTATGCTTCTTACTTGCAACATATCGTTAGTCGATATAGCCTCATCGTCTATCGACGCATCGACGTTACGCTCCCCCATCCCCAACAGAGTAAGGAGTCGCAATGAGTAGCCCTGACAAAACAAGAAAGGAGCGCAGGACCTTGCGATACTGATCATCGCCTTCGGTTTGTGATTGATGCGTCCTCTACGACCCTAGCAACCAGCCCTCATCTACAAGGAATTAATCACCCTGTCGCTGTCGCCCTCGGACACGATGCCGCCCCCCAACGGGCGAATCCACTTTTCACGGCACCAGCCCCTTGGGCTTTAGTCTTCTCAGGCGGACTCATTATCAGATCCATTGCCTCATTGCTGGAGCCATCTTTCTCATTCAGATCGGACGACGCGCACTGCGGAACGAATTTTTAGCCTAAAAGTTCTCTGCCCTTTTCGACGATCGTGCATTGCAGTTGCAGCAACGTTTCTTGATACGGGCTTCAACTTTAGGGCGCAGACGTTATATCACACCAGCACCACCCTCAATCGGGAATGGTCCCACCCGAGTTTACCTTTCCCAACCACATGTTCACGGTCAGCTATTTCTTCTTGATCACCCTCATCATCATGCGACAATCATAGTCAAACGCGGCATACTGATGCAGGAGGACCAGGAGGGGTTGATTTAACGCATGAAGCATCAAAGCAACCATCTACCTCAACCGCAAGATGAACAAGGAACTATCGTGGACACACCGCAAAAACCATAAAAAGAAAGTACAGCACTGCTCATGTTCGTCCTGCGGACGGAATCACGCTTATGACCATACTGACCGAAAATGCCAGCATATTCTCGACCATCGCCACCATGTGGGGTGCAACTACTGGGGAACGTACAGAACATATGCGCAGCAGTACAAGCTTCATATCACACTAATACCGAGCTCAACCATAAGGCAAAAGGGGACCGTTATGCCCACAGGTTATACCCACAGTATGGAAGGCACTACAAAGAGTCATACAAGAGAGTGCTCTAGCTCAATTATATTCAGTACAGCTTTGTTGCTATTTTGTGGAGGCAACTAGACCGTATCCGCAACAAAAGGACACATAAGCACACTGGCATAACACAGACTGCACTTCTCAATACCGCTATATTGCAGCCTATTTTTCAACTCGGCCTTCACTATAATAGTTATTACTATTCAGCGTGGTGTCTGTAGTGCGTCTATGGTGTCGCCGTGAAAGAAAACGAGGAGGGCGGGTTAGATGAGCAAAGTCTACTGCCACCTTGACAAGCTTCTTGAGGAACGTGGGATCACGCTCAGCACTCGCCCGTGCGGGCGTGACTGCCGTCAACCTTTCAGTCCTCAAAAACAATCGCGCCAAAGCTGTCCGTTTTTCCACGTTGGCAGCACTATGCGAAGCACTGGAGTGCCAACCCGGAGACCTCTTTTCAGTTAGGAGTTCACCATGAACAAGACCCTCGTTTCCATCAGCACCGCTGTTACTGCTGCCGCACTGTGCATCGCGGTTCCGCCGCAAAGTGCCGCGCCGCTGAACAACGCCCAAAGCATCCCTCGCTGATCTTTCTTCTCAGCAGGCAACAGCCAAAGAACCCGAAAAGCCCAAGGATCCCAACTAACCACAGCAATACGCACATATGCTTGATCTCATCGAGGTTTATGGCATTTATGCCGATAAACCCGAGTTTGCGCAGGCACGCAAAGACGCTGAGGCCAAGGTGAAAGACGCCAAGACCGTCATGGACACTATTCGTGTCCTCAACGACGTCGCTCGAGTCGCAGGTGGTAAGACCTTCTTCAGGCCACCCGAAGACAACATTAGCGGCACGAAGGACAACACTGAATCGCCCAAAGTCACCGCTGCTGATGGCATCAGACCGCTAAGCTTCCCAGCTTGGCGAGCGGTCCTGTCGGCCAGGAATACGCCGATACCGCAGCAAAAGGTCTGGTAGACAACATGCCGAACTCGTGGCGCAATTATTGACCTCCGGGACACTGACGGCGGCGACATGGGCCCCATGCTCGCAGGCGTGAGTTCCCTGCTTCCCGACGCGTACCGTGATGCAATCTGCAAGAACCGCTACACCACGACAGACGTGAAGATTGACGGTTCCTCCGTCACAGGAGGGGCACAAACACCACGGCGGCATCGAAAGGCAAGTTCACCAATAAGCCCGTGGCCATCTTGACCAACAAAGACACTGCCAGCTCCCGGTGAGGCGACGGTGCTGAGTTTTAGGGGCCTCAGCAACGCACGAACATTCGGTCAACCAACCGCTGGTTTTCACCAGTGCAAACGTGCCTATCGAGATGCCTGACGGCGCATCACTCGTCATCACCATGGCGAAGGATATCGCTCGCACCGGCGAGGAATTCGCTGAGGAGCCCATCAACCCTGACGTCACCACCGACAAGCCCGCCGAGGAAGCGGCAGCCTGGCTGAAACAGCAATGCCGCAGCCTCCACCCTGGCGTTCTGTTTAAGAAACCGCATCGCACGCATTGCTGCGCGATGCGGTTTTACCTATTCTCAAACGGCGCTTATCGACGCCCCGGCAGGCCACCGCTTCTTCATCGTGAAAGGGCTGCAACGTCGCTGGGAGCAACCAGTGGCATCAGGTGCGGCAAACCGTCTACGAGCTGGCAAGTGAAGGTGTTGCTCCGGAATGCAGGCTAGCTGACGAATAAGGCGGCTACTTCATTGAAGTTGGGCAACGCGCTGTGATGATCTTTGATTTTTGCACAGGCCGCTGGTGGTAATGAAGCCTCTCCACTTTGTTTTCGACCAGACTATTCATCAAGTATCCAATGCGACGCCCTGCCCGTGTACGCCAGTGCTGATGAGTTTTCGCGAACCATGCTTTTCCAACCAACGCCGGTTAGGACCGCAAATCACAGAAGGTTGCTCACCGATGTGGAGGCTTTCCCTTGACCGTCAAAAGCTTTTGAAGGCACTAAGGCGGAATCAGCTGCGGCACCGCCGTGATCAGGAATTTCAACAGCACATTGATGTTAATGGTGTCGCTATAGGTGTGAATGCTGGAGTGTTTTCGCAAGACAATACGGATGGGCAAATCTGAGCGCATACCGACCGTGTTGGTTACGGGGCTGATGGGTGCTGCCTTCAGTGACGTTCTACCAACATCGGCGGGATCTGGCGCGGCAAACATTGCGGTGTAGTGATGAACAATTACCAGTTAACTGTCAATCATCGCATTAGCTGGGGATCAAACATCACAGGTGGATATGAACACTGAAGCAATGATTGGAGTGTATCCAGTATCTGCTGTTGATCGAAGCTCATATGAGCGTAGTGGTGGATGCGATGGAGGTGTCATCACTGACTCAAGCGCTTTCTAAAAGGTTGTATGATTTGAACCCTGCAACGTTCCCCAATCAATAGAAGAAATATCTATATCACTGTACGACGGTATTGTAATATAGTCCCACCCAAAATCAGAGCCTAACCGTATTTCGCCACTCGCGCTATACCCAAATAGCACCCAACCTCCGTATAAGCTTTTTTAAAAATGGGCGAACATTTTCCCGGTCCACCTGGTTGCCAAACGTTGCTTGAAATTGCCGAATTATTTGAACATCCAGGCCATCACTATTAGTTATTACCACCTTTCCTGCTGGATGATTATCTGCAAGATAGTAGAGTGAGAATAATTCTTCACTAGCAATGGGTAAGAGTATCTCAATTATCGCACCAAAATCAGGTCTCTATCAGCTCATTGAGGGCTTCTACAAAATCAGACAAACCATCAAAATCTTTCAGGATTATTTGCATGCGTCTTGGTCATATCCTCCACCAATAAACTTTGACACGCTCATCATTTAGCCACGCATCAATATCGCCCTTTTTGCAGTTTTTCGCGAAAAATAAAGCATCCAGTGCGAGGATGTTCATTCATATAATTAACCATATAGCAAAAAGGAGTAGTATAGACTCCAATAGTGAATATAGTTCATAATACCAGTAGCCAGTAGAAAAATTTAGATTCGCCATTAGATCAACCATCTATCAAACATATATTGATGAAGCAATGAGTTTTCAAATATCTGCCTCTTTAAAAACTTTATCAACCTTTCTAAAAGATATAAATTCTATAAAAATATGTACTAACCCATTATTGTTTTGGAAAGGTCGTATGCTGCAATATTTTTATGTATCGAACTTGATTTGAATGCTGTAGTTTTCCTCACATCCGAACCAGACTCACAGCTCACCAGATTAAGAAATTTAAAATTGATACTACCTACGCCTATACTTCACCCCAATCAATAAAAAGATCTATCCAGATCACCATCAGAATAGAGAAGCAATATTCAGGTCGATGCAGGGACCAATATCCTCATTAAAATGTTTAGCGTATTGCAATAATACCCAACCACGAAATAGTGCGTTTAGGTAAGCCTCGATCTGCCAGCTTAGCCAGGCCTAAAAGTCTTTTATAATACTCAATAATATGGAAGATATGAATTTCGGGCAATGACTCAATTCCCCCACTGGCCGATTATCCTCATTATATAATGAACAAAGTCCTTCAGAGATATCGATGATGATCTTTCGAAATTCTCAAAATTAGGGTTTTACCGGATCAAACGGATTGAATGAATATGGAAAGTGGGTCTCTTCCTGTCGTCGGTGCTCGTATCCTTCCACCATGCACCGTGACATGGTCATTACTAAACCAGTGAATCAACATCATTTTTGGTCCAACGCTTCGCAAAAATGAAAAACTGGGTTCCTGGATGATCATTCACGTACCGGATAAGACGATCAAACGACACTCAACCAGGCTCGCCCATGGCATCGACCTCATAATCATAATATATGAACTTACCATCAGATCCTTGCGTGGCCATGGAATATCCTTTTTCAATCCTCGAGTGCTAAATTTAGCCGCCTTCGTTCATAACACGATAACATAGATTGTAGCCATGCACCATTCCATCTTCGACTAATTTGCTCGATATTCGATAAAGTTAGCTGGGCAGGCATCAAGATAATTTTAGATCACCGCCACGTCAATATTATTTTTCTTCGCGTAGTTCAACAACTTCTGCTCGGCACGAAGATACAAGCACTCATGTCACTCAAGCCTTCAGCTTTCCAGATGGGCAGTCATCCTCAGGAGTATACAAAGAATACGGCTCAGGAGAGATAGAAGACGATCCTCAGCATCCTCTGAATCTTTGTTGATTAAAAGATTCAACTAAAATGTAAAGAGAGTCCGTAACTGGTGTGTAGCGCGCAAAAATATACAGGTCGAGATAGTCCGCTGGATTCAAGGTCATGCCTATAACCCGAAGTGCAAGTACAGATTGCCTTATCCATCATAACCACAACATTAAAATGCCCCGTAGGCTTTTTCGTCAGAGTTCGTCATGAACCACCTCACCAATCATCCCTGAAATGAGACTGAGATAGTTGGGGCATACTTTGAGTTCGTGCGGTCAACCACAATACCGGATTACTACTGACGTACCTGCTTTGCGTCGCAGCCTGCGGTTCCACACCCACCGGATCCGGTGAACCATACTCCACACCCTGTCACGGTACCTCTGTCTGGGTCAAAAAGTTCCTGCGGCGCACCAGTCAACCAGCCACCAGAGCATAGGAACACCTCGCCAACCTGTCACGGCGATCACCCACACACCACCAGCAAGACCGTCAGCAACAACCAAAAGTTACGCCCCTTGGTTGATGCACACCGTAACGCTATCCACACCCACGAAGCCTACTCACCTCAGCAATGGCGCTACCTTTCACTTCCTCAAACGTCTTGATCACAGCAACAATCACGCATAATTAAAGCGGATAGTATCAATGATATGGGCTCACAAGATTCACAGCTAGTTAGACATTTTCTATGCACACAAAAATATGTAGTTATCTAAAAAATTAGGAGCCAAGGAAACCCTTTAACCCATGTTCCGACGGAAAAAGCAAAGCAAACTAGTTTGTAGAAAAGCTAAAAACTCAATTGTATCTGTCTTATAATTTCCCCAATCAATAAAATGAATCATCTAAATCACTACCAGAATAGATAGAGTACAGAATCGAGACGGCGTGGCGGTTCTAGTTCCTCATCAAACTCTTGCGAATACCCCAAAATTGCCTCAACCATGAAACACAGACTAATGTAAGGTTGGATATCCTTTCTCAAGATCTCGCCTAAAAATGATTTCATAGTAATCACCAATATCGTCAGGAAATCTTGAGGTTTGTGCAATAATGATCTGACCTGCCATTTTGCCATCTTCGAGAGAGCGCATAATGAACATAGATTCTTCGGGAGATACTGATGATGACTACCTCAAGTATTCCTCCAAAGTTAGGTTTTCTTGGATTAAAAGACTCAACCAGTACAGAAAGAGATCCGTAGCTGGTTTTGGCGTCATATCTTTCCACCAGTGCACTGTGACACTATTCATTGGCAAACCAGGCATCCACATCCTCGTTTCGCACATTGGTCAGCAAAATGAAAAACTGAGTTCCTGGATGGTCATTTACATACCGGATAAGACGATCAAACGGAACTATTTTCGAGCTCGCCCGTCGCATCAATCTCGCAGTCATAGTAGATGAATTTACCATCAGATACTTGTGCAGCATGGAAAAACTCTTTCCTATCTCAGTCCTCGAGCGATAAATTTAGCAGATTTCTGAATAAGGTTTGTATCGCGATGAGTATTTTTCTCATCTCATTAGTCACATACAAATGTGAATCACTTATCCGGAAAAGACCACTTTTCATTCATGACGCGATCACAGTATCGCGAAAATATCCATTATCTTTTGGATTATTTTTCATTTACTTGTCGCTAAATAAATCTTGGCATGCGGGCAAGTAGGGTGTAGATCGCCGCCACGTCAAGATTGTTCGCCTTCATAGTTCAATCAACTTCGCTCGGCATGGAATGGCAAACGCATCTCATATGGAAGCTGTTCAATCACGCTTGGATCGCCTAGACTAACGATATTTCAGCCCAGGATAATCCGCTGGATCTGCTATGCGCAGCGCCTGATGCCAGATAGATGTTACATCCAGTCCACCATACCAGCAACATTAAAATATTTCCGTAGTGTCCTATCATTTACAGCAATATCGTCAACATGACGCATCATTGTGAGCATTGCATCCGATAGCACACCTGAACATGCTGAGCACGTCAGGGTCCACCCACAACACCGGATTACCCACATACCCATACGATGTCGCCGGATTCGGTCACTCAACGGATCCTGGGAACCATACACCCCAGACCACGGATCATAAAACTGAAACCGGTATATACCCACCGACTTCAGACGTGGCTCAGGGCTCGTATACTGATACCCCCATTCACCTCTTAAGTGCGCCCAAGCGCCTAACCCTGGCCACAGTGTCAAAATAAATCCATCACAGCCATGACGAGTCAGTCTACGGGCTACCAGCTGCTTTCGCATTTTATGTTCATAGTAGGCATATGAAGTCACCGTCAGATGCTTGTGAAGCCATTATGTTTTCCCTTTTGGCAGGATTGTGTCAATGATATCTGTTAAATTCGAGGTCACAGATCTTCTTTCCGCATTTATTTCTTCAATAGTGCGAGCCCGTCCCCAGGTGATAAAAGTCGCGACCAAGACCGGAATTTTTAGAAAATTCGACTATTTCAGTTATGTATCGGTCACCAGGCTCACTATTAGCTGACTAAAAACTAAGTATGCCCCAATCATTAAATATGATTTCGCCATATCCTGTATCTTCACGCAGCTGTTCCATAGTACTTTAACATATTCCTCCATGCATGCTGCGAAATGAATTATCTTTTCTCCATATAGATAACGTGACCGAAGAAAGATTCCCATGTCAAACCAAGTATTTTAGCCCCTCAATCGTGTAAGAACCCTTCAAACCTTAATAAGCAAACATAGCGACGGATCGGCTGACCCTATTTTTTAATAAAAGCTTCATTCTAGGGGTATCGCTTTGGTGGATATATCAACAACCTCAAGAACGGTGACATTAGGGGTCATTCTCCATTTGAGATATCTGCTCACTTGAAGATGGGGTCGGTTAATGCAAAGCATCTGCGTTTATCAGCCCTGTTGCAAAACTTTAGAAATCGCAGATAGGGCACAGTCTTCGTTCTGATTTCAGTGTTGACGATATAGACTTCATAATTATCAGGCATTAATTTTCACAATCCTATCGACTTGCGCGACATACTTTTCTCGATCGAAACTTCTTTGTTGGAAGCGTGGCGAGTGTCAAAATTATTACACTCGACACAAATAGTCACCTCCCGCTATAGATTGAATGCTGATTTTAGCTGTACCAATGGATTTATATACATCCCATCACCTATGGATATCAGCCCTGCATCTTTGATAGCTTTTTCGCAGGTTTTCTTACCATGGATAAGACCGTTTAATACCATTTTCTTCCAACTTTGAGCTGCTGGGCAGGTCAGGTGGTACATCGCTGCTACATCAATATTATTCGCCTTCAGCATAATTTAGTAGCTTCTGCTCAGCATGGTCTCACTACTCCTCGTAGTTACTGACAGCATTGGGAGCAAGCAATTTCTGGCGCCACAATATTTAGCCCAGGATAATCCGCAGGATCAAGATTCTTCATTGCTCCCCATGGCGTAGTAGATGTTGCCATCCATGTCCACCATACCCGCAACATTAAGACCTTTCTTACACCTTCTATCGCAGTGTCAAGTCGTCCGAGTTGAATTTCATCAACTGTCCTTTTCATCTGCAAGATCAGTTCGGGGTAGTTCGGGCATGCTTTGAGTGCGTCAGGGTCCACCCACAACACCGGATTACCCACATACCCCTGCGGTGTCGCTGGATTCGGCGCCACCCCAATGGATCCTGGGAACCACTACACCCAGACCACGGATCATAAAACCGAAACCGGTTATACACCCACCCCGACTCTTGATCCTCATACTGACCAATAAACAACAACGGCGAATCCACACCACGCCAACAGCGCCTACCATACAACGACTGGGTCACCCACCCCGCCACCGAACCATCATCCAGGTCAATAAGTTCCTGCGGCGCACCAGCCAAATCCGCCACCAACGCATAAAACACCGCATCCACCTGGTGCTGCGACCACCCACACACACCACCAGCAGAACCGTCAGCAGTGTCACCAGCAGCGTCGTAGGCGTCACCAGCAACAACGCCGCCAGTTACGCCGCCAGAAGCCACACCAGTAGTACCCACCGTGGTTTGCATGCAGATTAAGCTGACCTACCATCACCCCCACTAACAGGATCAGTCACCCACACCCGACCCACCACAGGCGCCTTATCACCACCAACGCTGCGGTGGTTGTTTTCTGGGTGCCCACCAGCGGCCACAGCAGCATTTATGCCAGCAACCAGCCACACAAGCATCAGCAGTCTGCACATCAACGCTGGTATCAGCAGCAGGCGTGACCATACTCAGCCACCAACTGCGACCCCGAGTACACAAACACCACCGCGAAACCACACCACCAGTGAGCAGCATCCACACGTTTTCGCCACCCTGCGACCTAGGCCATCATAGGAATACCACCACACAACTTCTGGTGTATCCGACGACGAAAACCACGACACCTGACCAGTCGAACCAACACTATCCAAACCGTTTGACCACCGACCCCACAGACGTCCGCCTCGTCACGGTCTCCACGACCCGGCCCAGCCGGTCATACCGGTACGAGGTTTTCCCCACCCGAGTCACCAACGTCCCCTGAGTATGCACCTTCTCTAGCTGTGGATGTTCCAGTCCTGCTTGCGCCTGGTGTGCGGCACGCGCGGATTTAGCCAGCCCGGCAGGAGGCGGAGTGAAATCCGGGGCGGTAATCGCCTCGACCATCCCCGCGGCACTAAACCCATACGCCTCCACACCAACATCCACCAACGCTCTGCGCACCCTGAACAGCATCAACGCCACGTACGTCAGGCATTGCTGGTGTGCGGGACACGCCAGTGACCCGACCCATAGCATCCGTATCAAGGGCCACCGTCCCACGCAGCACATCCTCAATCACGCTGACCTGATCAGTGGCCTCCCACGACCACCACCGACCAGCCACCACACCCCCAGCAGTGTCAGCAGCCATAGACCCAACCACCGGCACCCCAGGTGATTTCGCACACACTCCTGCGGCCGGTGTCATCGTGGTGATCACATCCCCAGTCACCCGACCCCGCTCATCCCACTGCTGCGTCCTGGTGATCGCCCCCATTGTCCAGCACAACGTCGCGACAACACATCATGGTGCAAGCCAACCTGCCCGACCAACTGCTCACCAAAGCGGATATCCATCCCGCCCTGACCAGCAGAGTCTCAAATGCACCTCCTGCCGAACCACCTGCCCGGTCGAGCAACGCAATCATCAACACCCCAGCATCCTCATCCTATAGCGTGCCCGCACCGAAACGCTTCCCCGAGTGGCAGGTAATCGTCTCACCGATGACCTCACCCGCATTGGTGTAGGCGTAGTCCACCACCGCATCTGGGGAGGTACTGGACCAACCGCCAGCTGTGTCACACAACCACGGGTAACCCCGCAGGGCTATCCTGGCGAACGATGTTGCCTACCACGTCCCGCCAGATGGTGGTGCGCTGCCCTGCGGCGTCGATACTGCTGGACCATCCGGCACGACGATTCGTCTCATACCGGGTGATATGCCCGTTGTAGTCCGCTGGCTTTGTCATCCTGCCGCAGAGGTCATAGTCAAACCACCAGTGTCGCCCATCAGCGTTAATAACCTCTACTGGCTGCAGCTGACTGTTATAGACCACCGAGGTGGTCTGCCCTGCCGGATTAGTCACCACCTGTGGGGTATCAAACACAGTATAGGTGGTGGTGCTCACCGCCCCGGCCTGATCGGTGGTGGCAATAACATTGCCTTCCCGTCACAGGTGGCATACGAACAAGACCCATCCGGGTAGGTCATCCGCCAGGGCCACCCTTCCGGGGAGTAGTCCAGCCGAGTGACCGCCCCGGTGGCATCCATGGATTCGACCACCCGGCCTGCGGCATCGCGTACCACGCTGGTGCGGCGATCCTCCGCATCGGTGGTCGCGATTACTCGGCCTGCGTCATCGCATTCGGTAATCACCGCGCCGTATTGCGAGGCAGAGGCAAGTGGCACCACACCACCCGGGCGCCACTGGTAGGCGAACTCTAATTGACGCCCACCCGGACCTGTCATTGCTGTCAGCAAACCAGCAGCATCCACCTCATACTCCGTCACCGCACCATCGACCAGTCACCTGAGCAGGCACCCCACGGACCCGGCTGAACATGTTCTGTTCCACCGTCGGCAAACACACGTTTTGTAATACAGCCATTGTCGTCATAATCAATCCGACTGACCCCACCATCAGCAGCGATAACCTCAACAATGGCGTGATACTGATTGTGGCTGTAGTCTTCACATGCCCCGTCTGGTGCAATCACACGCCAGACATCACCAGCAGCTGTTGAGCGATACACAGTGGGACGAATATCCCAACACCTCATCGTGAAGCCACTCGTGCGGAACAGTCCACCGATCATCATCACGAACACCGGTGCGACCAGACCCAGTCAGCCCAGCCCCCACAAGCCCACCCGAGGTAGTGCCTGCACCAGCGGGAGTGCCTGAAGTTGTTTGATGCGCTGGTCAACAACCTCATCCCCCATAAGACGCGGATCCTCTGCAAGAGCAACTGCGGTCTCTATGGCAACACAGACTTTGCCGCCTTCTGGCGCATCCGATCCAGTATCATCCAGCCACACAGCGGCATTGGCAAGCACACCACCTGTCCCGGCCTGCGCTACCACCCGCCCGTGCTCGTCAAACTGATACTTATAGGTCACACCGTTTCGGTCTGTCCAACCGCAAATCGGCCACCATCATCATAGTGATACCCCAATGACCCATCCGCTGAATTAACAACGCGCCTAAGACGACCATGAGCGTCATACTCATAGGACACAAGCCTGACAGGTTCTTCTGTGTGATGATCAACATGGGTTAAATAAACATCAGCCAGGCGTGCGGTGCGCCGATCCCACCCCAAGTGCACAATAGTGCCGTCGCTGCGGCGAATAGTGGACATGAGTCCACTGGAGGCATCGTAATCGTATTCAATCCAGTGGCCTGTACGGTGCAGTACCGAACTAAGACCAACCTCAATGCCACTGCCAATAACACCTGCCAGCGATGATTCAGCAACACTACGTCCGAATTCATCAGCAGCACCATCATGAGCTGGCCACTTCATCAGCGTGATAGGAGTGGTGAAGCGCACCAGGACCGCTCGGCTGTCGATCGAAAAACATACGTCAGGCCAGCGGCACATGACTCACGGACACGATAGGCACCATCAACAAACGACAACAGCCAGGGTCGGCCATCCGCGCGTACTTCGGAGCCATCCAACGGGCCGGTGGGAAGGTCAGCAGAGCACCATCCGGGCGAGTATTAAAAATTTTCATTGGGTGCATATTTCGAAAGTGCGGGCAATCAATGCGTGAAACCGTCGGGGCCCAATGCTCGACCAATGGCGTGACCGTTGTTGCTATTAGGATCAATATCAACGGCAGGTATTTCCATCAATGGACACATCTGTCGCATGTCGATCAGCACCGGTGGACATATCCACCGGATCCAAGCCGAGTTTCCGTGGCACCACGTGCCAGTTCCGCTGTCTTGCTAGGAATGGCACACGTGGCCTTGACACTAGCTGAGCGATGTCTCGATACTTTTAGCCAGACGCGCCTGCGCTCCCTAATTTCCTGCTTTGCCTAATTTAGTATTTTAGCTCCTGGTATGGAGGTGACCACGTCAAAAGCTGAGACTGCCACTCACTGTTTCCGTGCACACCACCAGTTTTTAAGAAGCAACCCAACAACCGTAGACGATTACTCGCCAAATAGTTGACACACCAGGAAGAAGAGCAGAACAGCGCCTATACACGAGAGCTGGACAAACTCCAGCGCTGACTTTGTCCGTGGTACTTTTGGCTTTTTAGCAAAACGATCTTATTCCACTGCTCACGATGATAGTCAGCATTGTCTCTGAATCTTTTCCTGGCTTGCTCATCAACACGCGGCCGCAGTATGCGTTTCTGCGGTGAGATGATCTTTTAATCCCTGCTGCCTTTTCAGGTCTGCTCTCCCGTATCTCCCGAGCGGCCCGGTAATTATAAGCGCAGCGACCAAGGCGTCTTCAGCCATTGCCGCCGCGTCGGCTTTGCATATCGCACGGCTCCCGGGGCGGCAGGAGTCGCCAACAACGGCGTGCTCACTAAGGGACATTAAAGGCAGTAGCTTTGCACGCGACAGAGCATCGTGCGGTTTGGCTGCGTAGAACGCTTTGCTGCACGGCTTGATGATGACCTCGCAACCATGGTGAGGTTGCTCATTTTTGCTAAGCTGTCAACCAACGCATCATGGTAATACTGGATGGCGTTTGCTGTTCCAACATGGGCATGTCCAGTTATTTCTAGGTTGGCTGGGAAATTCGCCCCTAGAAGTTCTATATCGTTCTCTTCATCGCTCATCCAATGTCATGCATTGTCTGATTTTAGCGGCAGCATCCAGAGAATATTCACAAATCTTTGAATTGATCAGCCCTTTTGGACCATTTCAGGCTCGCCGCCATTGGCAAAATCTTTGTATTTACATACTCACAAAGGGCAAGGGTGTGGGAATCATGACATAATCCTATTAGTGTCTGATCCCAGTATTGTTCAGGGCGTCACGAACGCCATTACGGAAGTTTGAGGTGTCCACACGCACTGATTCCAACGCTGCTTCCACACTGTTGAGAATAGTGGTGACCTCTGTTGCGCGGTCTTGAACTTCGCCATCATCTCGTAGTATGGTCGGCTTCGGTTTGCGACCCAAAAGGCTTGAGAGCTTCCACGGATTTTCCTATTGACCAATAAACTTTTGTGAAGTCCCATCCATGGTTGCGAGAATGCAAATCTGACTTTGCTTTGCGGCTTGCTCATTAAAAAGCATAGATGCTTGGCTTTAGATGCAGAGGAGAAACATCCGCCCCCTCCATCGCCCGGCGAGCTCTAACATTCCAGACGCTGATTTCGTCAAGGTCGCGGCTGTGTCAGCGATGGAGACTTTCACCAGTAAATTCGTGTTTCCAGTAGTGTTTTCTCGCGAGCCGTTCCAGGTGGTTTCAAATTTCCAGACAGCGTTTACCATTGTTTGCGCCTGACACGTGGTCAGCGCCCAGCAAAAGCAAACTGCGGTTCCAGTGAAATTATTAATTTTCCGGATTCTGAAATCCCAAAGCCTCTCCGACATCGTGGAGTGCGTCAGGGGGATTTGGATGTGGAGTCTCCATGTATACGTCTTTATTTTTGTATTGATTTTTATTTTTGGTGGGTTTTATAGCATGTCGGAGGCTATGCTCCATGCCGGAGAGTCGATTTTCTGTATCTGCTGGTCTGGTCCGTCCCCTGTTTGGTAGATGTTGCCTGCAGTCCATACGGCCTGTGAATTGTTGCAGGGTGTCATCTATTACTGAGATTAATTTCGTGCCACCGTGCGGTCATGGTGTCCCAGGACTCGAGAGGGCTCTTCCACCTCCGCGTAAGGGTTCGATGACGTTGCAAAAGTGGGTGGACTTTCGTTCTAGTTCGACGCTGTAGCCGCGTAGTTGTTCTAGCTGGGAAGCCACTGCGTTGTGATCAACTGTGAATTTTGCTGGTCGGTCACGCGTCGGTCCTTTATGTGGATGTTTCGTTTTGGTTACGGATCGTAACAAAAGATTAACACGTATGCATGTATTCCGATGAAAATTTTCTTATTTTTGCACAGAAGCTTCCTGGGGCGTGGTGTGCAGACTGCCCAGCGGGGTGATATTTAAAGAATAATGCCAGGTCAGATACATTTACGTGGGGTAGTTGGAATGTCGGGGTACGGTACGGTCAAGCAGGTACCCCTGTGGGTGGTGCTGCTGGTTTGCGACGTGAAAAGTGAGCGGGCCCGCGTGTGCGTCGATAAGAGTTCGCTGGCAACGGTGGCGCCCGGTGGTTTCGCGGTGGTGTTTGTGTACTGCGGTCGCGGTTGCGGCTGGTAGCATGTCACGCCTGCTGCTGATACCAGCGTTGATGTGCAGCACCGCTGATGCTTGTGTGGCTGGTCGCTGTGGCATAATGCTGCTGTGGCCGCTGGTGGGCACCCAGAAAACAACCACCGCAGCGTTGGTGGTGATGAGGCTGCTCGGTGGGTCGGTGTGGGTGACTGGTCCCGTTACTGTGATGGTAGGTCAGCTTAATTCGCATCAAACCACGAGTCGGCGTTGTTGCTGGTGACGCTTCACGACGCTGCTTGGTGACACTGCTGACGGTTCTGCTGGTGGTGTGTGCGGGTGGTCGCAGCGCAGGTGGATGCGGTGCTTTTATGCGTTGCGGCGGATTTGGCTGGTGCGCCGCGTAGAACTTATTGACCTGGATGATGGTTCGGTGGCGGGGTGGGTGGCCCAGTCACGTTGCTGTGGTAGGCGCTGCTGGCGTGGTGTGGATTCGCCGTTGTTGTTTCGTTAGATCGCAGTCTGAGGATCAAGAGAGTCGGGGTGGAGTGTATAACCGGTCTCGGTTTTATGATCCGTGGTCTGGGGTGCGCGGTTCCAGGATCCATTAGTGGCGCTGAATCCAGCGACACCGCAGGGGTATGGGTAATCCGGTGTTGTGGGTGGACGTGACGCACCCAAAGCATGCCCGACGGCTTATAATGAACAATTAAAGGGAAATGATTGAGACTCATGGCCAACATTGCACAAAAGCAGATCCTAGAGTTCCCAATATTCCTAATGCTAAGCTGGACACAATATTGCAGGCATATTAGATCTGCTGCGTTATGCATTTTGCGATGTCAGGGCTTGAAAATTTAGGACAGTGAGCGTATCCTGGTTCTAAAATATCGTAGTGAGAGAGATGGAGCACGCCTCCAGTCTCAAGGAAGGAAAATGCTGTTCAGCGTGACAGAGTACGCTGGGCAGCGCTGAGCTATACTTTGGATCATGTTTTGGAGAAAACAGAATTTGGATGTGATCGCTGTATGTTGCCCAGTGCAATCTGCTCGCAACACCACCACCAATCTTGGCATTTAAGTTTCGTCTCAGATGGTATCGTTGATGGAATAGACGTGCAAAATCTTTTCGGAGTTGGTTTTAGTGATGCACACCACGTCTAATGCCCGCTCAGGAGATTAGCCTTATCCGATAAGAATTTTTATTGTGAGTTTATCTGAGACTATTTCCGGTTCGTTTTCGTGACGAACCCCATCATTGGGTAGTTATAAAGAATCTAATTTAAAAAGTTAAGTCTGGAGTTGTTATTATGGTCAAATCTGTGCGTAACATATAGCCCACTCACATTTATATGGAACAAGAGGGATTATCCTTCGGTTAAGCCCTCTCTAGAGTTCGTGCTGACGATATCAATAGTTCTCGAGTCATTGTTTTATTTTTATAAGAAATATGCAATCTAGTTTGTTGATTTGTTAAAAGAGAAATGGAGCAGTTGGTATATATTGGAAGAAGAGGTCGACTCAGCAGATAGATAAAGGATGATGGCTACATTATCCAAGCCTTGAGGGAGTTTCGGCGATTGCTAGAAATGAAAAGCCTCGGTTTGAGGAACTGAAGAATGTACATGCTATCAAATTCCGGATAAAATTATCCGATAGGGAAATAATAATTACTTCCTCGAGGCAAATTTCCAGATTCAGTCTTAGATGCATGAATATGCGACCGGAGAGTCCGATATTCCTTCTAAATATTTAGATATTATATTTGACAAGCACTATGGTCTTTGGAGCCATGCGTGCGAATATAGCGAGTATCCCAGAAATTTCTCTCGAGTGATGTCGTGGATAATTGGTCAAAGAGTAGTCTTAACAAAAGGCTCATTTGATTGGGGAGCGAAGTTTTGATCCAATAACAGGACAGAGTATTAGGTGATTTTAGTAAAGTTATCTGAACTGGGCTGGATGTTCGATTTACTTTTTGAGTTTTCTTGGCAGCACGGGTACCAGTAGCTCAATTATATAAGTCCCGCAGGCTGCGCGCACGTCACATGCACAAAGAAAGAAACTAACTGTTAGGTCTGCCATTAACCAATCAAAACACCAGCAACTAGAAAAGGAGGTTCTTTCCACATGCTGGTCTGCCGCATCGCATCTCTCGTGCTTATATGCTTCCAAATTCTCGATGCCATGATGAAACTGTTGGCTGACCTCTACCATCGCAGACCCACGAGATGGGCCAGAGTCAGCCAAGCCGTAGCTCCAGTTATACCGCTGCCAGGCGAATGTTGATGCTTGGTTTGATAATGAGCATGTCGCGGTGCATTGCGGAAGTGATAACTTCAACAGCTACCCGACTTAGGTCATTTTAGTGCGCCCTACCGGTCCGCGTCATCGACGCCGATTTTCTCAGTATTCGCCGTGCATTCATCAGCAGGCAGCACCGGCGTGCTCGCACGCACAACCTGGTCCTTGCCACCTCCAACGTAAAGGTTTGACACTTTTGCGCAATGTACGCACCACACGCTTGAGCGGCCAGCCCCGATGCCTGCTTCCAGGCCATGCACCGCCATCGCGGCCATCACTACCGCCAAGTGAGCGGCACTCGAATCAGCCTTGCGTGATCGGCCTGGCTTTGAGATCCGATTTTGACACCCCACAAAACGACTTCTCAATCTTTGATCCAACTGCCGGTACGCATCAATAACCTCCTCAGCGCTTAGATCCACCTCGATGTTTCGCTTAGCCTTTAATCCCGCAAGCGCACGATTTTTATTCGCCACAGGTATAGTTGACATCGCTTGGCTGGGCGCGCAGATCCACATACGTCGGTTCTCGTTTCACACGCAATCCGTTAGCCCTTCGACTTTTTCAGCCTTGGCAACCTGCTCACTCAATGCCTTTAAGACTCGCGACGTGCCATATCAGTAGGAGCTGATGAGTGAGTTTGCCGCAATCGCGCCGCTACGGCCCACGGTCGCCACGATTGTGGGCGGGTCCACATCTCGCCCGTCACCGTAGTCAACTTCGATGTTCTTTACGCCACTGCTCAACCGGATACGCGGACATCTTTCGAAACTTCACCCGAGGATATGCAGTCCAGACCCGCATCAACAGTGGCCTTCTTATTTGCTTTGCTGAAAACATGCCCGCATCGGCGACAATCGTGATGGTCTCCAGTCCGTGGGTTTTTGGAAGTGACTTTCTATCATCCGGGATCATGGTGGTGGTCTCGGCTCGGTTTCTCAAAATGCATGCACTGCTGGCGAGTCCCGCATTTGTCGGTGAGCATTGTTCCGACCGTGATCTGTGGCTCAATCGACGCTCCTTGGAAAAACCAGGTTTACGCAGTTCATCTGCCTTTATCTGTTTCAAGCACAGCAGGTCGTCATCATATAGTCATCGAAATGTTCTGCGCGACCTGCGTGGGTAGCTAGTTGTGCGGTCAGTTTGGCTGAAGTCTGGTGGCGGCGTAAACAGGCGGTGCTCTGGTGATGGTGCGATATGAAGCTGAGGTGACCCTCACTTTCGTCCAGAGTTTTCGATGGAGTCACGCTCGATCCTGGGTGAATAATCGGGCGGTGACCACACTTTATACACCATCCCGTCGGTGGCGCATCGGTGAAACTGATTCTGCTGTAGATCACGTCAATGGCGTCAAGAAGATATGCCTGCTTGCACTTGCGCGGACCGGGTTTTGTGGTTGGCCGGTTTGTCGTGGTGAGCTGGTCGCCAGCCGAGCGCGTCGTGATCGATCTCACTGATCCGCTGTAAGGCTTGGGCCATCGGGACGGCAAGCTCGTGGTCGCGTGGACCGATCCGACGTGGTCCATCGTGCGTTTGCAAGCACCGGCGCGGGAGTAGATGATCTGCACTGGCGAGTCGCTCCGGATTGGGTGCGGACGGTGCGGATGATGCGGACTCGTGATGGGCGTGATTTACATACCCCATTTACCCTCGCCGTGCCCGATCTGACTTTCGTCACGAAAGCCTGGCTGCGAAAGTGTCAATATAATTCACGTCACGCGCCCATGACCTAAGTCGGTCTCCAGCCTCACATCTGATGGGATCACCAAAGATCACAAAAGGTACGCTGATGATATCGCCGCGTTACGGCACTAAGTGGTAAACCTTATGACACCCTCCGATTCTTGATTAATCATTCATGCCATTTAATCAATTCTCCCCAGTTGACAATATCAGCAGAAAAGTTAGCTGATTTAGAAGCAAAAATGGCTTCCTCATGATACTCCGCTCCATATGCAGGAAGATCACGTTCAAATCAGCATGCCCCACTCGTCAAAGGCAATCAATAAATAGGTGGGATCGAGAATCTGGATTCACTACTTTTTCACGTAAAGATCCTTAAAGCCGAGAAAAGAAGATGTGAATTTTTCGTAATAACTACTACCCCGGCGGCTTTTCGCGATCTTCTGGATAATAAGTTTCCAAAAAGCTTATCTACCGAAATTGGTTTTCACCTCCACTATCGCGCACAATAATCTGGCCGTTTCTTATGAGGAAACATCATAAAAAGTTACGCTAGGCTCCGAGGAGTTAGGTCGCTCCACCAGTGAATCTTGACATTTGAATCATTTTCCAGGAATCTATTGCACTTTACTGCAAACGTTCTCAGCAAATATAGAAGCAGCCGTAGTGGGCATCCTCTTCAGAAAAGCTATTGGACCAACATCTCAAAGGGGCTATTTTCTTCGCAGGGAAATGATCTGATAGCCGCCATTTTAAAAGTAGGTATCTTTTTCACGTTCTCAACCTTTCACCTAGATCATTTAATAAAGCCGCGCATCTTTTGACAACAAAGGTGCCAATATCTAGATCATATTTAGGATTAATAAACAGATAATTATCAACACTTTTTCAATCCCGCGTCGTTAAGGATTTTCCGGCAAGTCTCGTCCACATTCACATTCCTATTCTAACGAGACTTTGCCACTTGAGCCAAAACGGGCAAGCCGACCGGTATGTATATATAGCTACTATTTGAGTCTCTAGTTCTTTCGCCTTCGAAATAACCTTTTGTTCAACATGGTGTATTAATAGCTCTTCGTCAGTCAGTACCGCCAATTCTTCTTTAGTTCCATAACTAACCACATTCAAGCCAGGAAAATCTAATGCCTGCATGTTTTCGCGTGCCCCATGGCGTAGATGTTGCCGTCCATGTCCACCATACCCGCAACATTAAGACCTCTTTTCCCTTCCCAGAAGCGAGGGTCGACCGCAGCGATAGTTATCAACAGTATGCATCATTTTCAACGATTGCATTCGTGAGCACTTTAGGGCATGCTTTGAGTGCGTCAGGGTCCACCACAACACCGGATTACCCATAACATAACGACACGGTGTCGCCGGTTCGGCGCCACCCCAACGGATCCTGGGAACCACACCCCAGACCACGATCATAAAACTGAAACTGAAAGATACACCCACCCCGACTGACGAAAGTCTACGGGGCGCTTTAACGTCGCGATATGATGAATAAGTGAAGGAAATCTGTATTGCGTCAGCCGTTGCGGCATAACCTGAATCCAGCGGATTATCCTGGGCCAAATATCGTTACCTTAGTTAGTCCAGCAGAGGAAGGGCCTCGATTGGCATGAGCGTTTGCCGTTCCATGCCGAGCAAAAGCTGCTGGATTACGCAAAGAAAAACAACATTGATATAGCAGCGATCTACACCCACTTGCTCGCCTGCCCAAATAGATAGAATAGGGAAAACAGTTGGATGTAGTGAAAGTAACAGCAACGGTTTTGAAACATGTGAACGCGCCCTATACGCAACAGCGGACTGAGGTCCTTTTGACAAAAGCTATTTATATCAGAAGATGCGAACTTTTGGAAAGAAACTTATTCAACTAATGAAGGTTAATCGATAGAGGATCCATCAATATTATTATGGAAAATCCAACTTTCAACAGATTATTGGCATTATGAACTATGTTCGCCACCAGAATCTATTTACGCTCCTTCTGACTATATGCTTCAATACATAGAGGGGCACCCCGGTTCTAGGTGTTTTGTTTTTGCCGATCACTGCACTAAAGGTGATATAGACGCATGGCTAAACAATGATAGGTGAAGGTTTATTGGTAAGATATGACCAAAACGCATGGACGAACCCTTGAAGATTTTGAAGGCTTGTCTCTCTCATTGAAGTTTTACCATTTGCTGGAGCCCGATTGTGCGATAATTGAAATATATTTACCTATTACAGTTGATGAATTTTCTCGATCTATCATCCTGCAAATGATCATCCCGTTGGGAGGTTGTAATAACGTGATGACGAATAGTCAAATAGTTCAACAATTTCAAGCGGACCTTGGTAATGATATCGAGGAGAGGTGATGCTCGATCATTTTTAAAAGTTTATATGGCGGTGGGTGATGTTTGGTTATGAGCAGGTGCTGGCGACCGTGAAATGTGTTTAGAACCCGGCTTAGGGGTGAATGTTAATACCATCGTATACATGGGATATCTCTATTAATTGGGGAATATTGAAAGTTCGAATCATGCGATTTTTAGAATTAGGGTTTTCTTTGACCGAAATCACTAAGAGTCATAATGTAGTGACAACAACACCACTGCACTCTGAGCGATCTTGATGACCGCGACCGACATAAGTTTACCTGTTTAAGGCAGCATTGTAGTGCTTTAAGGCCACCTCATGGGATGAGGTTATTCAGGGTGTGAAAGAATAACAACTTCCGCACCACATTAATAACCATCACGATTTTCCTTTTCGGCACCCTGCAATCAGTATGTAAGATACGCCATGTCTTCTTCATATTCACGATTATCGTTCAACCATATACCGAATTTTGGCCGATGCTGTTTGTTATACCGTACCTGCCTGTCCCAACCGCCTCTGACAACATCGTTTTTAAATACATATTAAGCACTGCATCCGACAGCACTCCTGGATCATGCTTTCGAGCACGTTGGGATCAACCCACAACACCGGATCGCCCAACATACCCATCAGGATCACCCTACCGACACCCACATAATTTTGTCTGCACAATCCACCAGTACTATT